>Ga0209292_1000165_pt1 | contig 92687 bp, 84 predicted proteins | sample GOMGulsemesocosm_2_FD_184634 | JGI IMG/M metagenome (GOLD analysis project Ga0209292, IMG submission 184634) | Methane-oxidizing microbial communities from mesocosms in the Gulf of Mexico - GOM9C Gulf of Mexico (SPAdes) (version 2) | ecosystem: Environmental > Aquatic > Marine > Cold seeps... | reverse complement strand
TGGGTTCAAATACGTAAATAAAACAAGGGCGAGGGGTTAAGTGATGAGAAAAATAGCGTTAGGGTTATATAAGTGAGATTTAACGGGATCAGCAAGTAAGTCGAGAAACGTAACAGGGTTAGACGAGGATTATTGCTTAACCATATTGGAGTCTGAGATTGAAATTCGCTAACCCTAGACTTTATTCGTGATATGGCTACATTGCTCCCCGACTTTAATTAAACGTTCAGTCTCCCCGTTTTTTTTAAACTGTTCAATAGCAAAATTGAGGTCGTTCATAATCTGCTTTGCTTTTGATGACTTTTTACTAACTGCAAAATATAAGGGATTGTAATCTAAGGCGGGTTCCACTTGCTCAATTTCTTCAAGTAACTGTTTCTTTTTACTTGTAGTTAAGGAAGAAAAATTAACCGTAAAATTAAATACTTTAGGATCGCCTACAATCAACTCTACACGCTTTGAAACTAATAATTTTATCAGTTGTAATTCATCAACGGCTTCCACTACTGAAAACTCTTTAGCATCCATCATAGCATCAAACTCTGGAGTATTTTGATAGCCGCGCACGACACCTATTATTTTCCCTTTGAGAACCGATAAGCCTTGGTATAAATTAAGATTGTCTCCTCTACGTTGTAATATCGATATATTACCCCCGGGAAATGTATTTGATAAGCTCAGTAATTCACGTCGATTTTGTTGTGGGTAATTATCAGAAGGGGCGCTTTCTTCTATAAAATATTCAGGAAAAAGTACATCCATTACTCCCTGTTCGACTAATTTTACAGATCTTGCCCAAGGGTAAAAGTGAACATTTACTTGATAGCCTTTGCTGGCAAGTAATGACACCGCAAATTGAAAGACCCAACCCTTATTACAAATATCTTCGCCAATATATGGAGGCCAATTTAAAGTCGCCAAATTAATGACCTTTTTAGCGTTGGGATTAAAACGGTATCCTTGAGGGGTTTTTATCCCTGAGATGAAGTGCTCTTGATCATTACTGAAATAGTGAACCGTTAAACTTTCACCTTGGTCTTTAGTTTGTGCCGCTGAGTTGAAGCTTAAATAAGCCAGCAATAAAACCAGACTAGGAACACTTTTGAACGCGCTAAAAAACAAAGTTAACGCAGAGGTAAGTACACTAACTTTTCTAAATGAAACACCCTGATTTAACCTTAGTGAAAAGAATACGTAGAACAACATATTATAAGGCTCGTCACTTTATGATTTTGAATGATACCTTTTAGTGTAGTCGATTATGAGCAATATCACGGCAATATCACGACATTACCACCATAAACTGGCTCTTTCTTTAGCCACGATCAGATCTCAATATGATCATTTGAAGAAATTAATATGCTTTTCTTTAATTGAATAAGAAAAGTGGCGATGACATTGTTCTGGCTATGATACGAGAGGAGTCTGCATGGTAGTATCATAGAAAGAGGAGAGCTAGCCGATGAATAGAGTTAAACCCTATTGGCACCTAGGATATAAATAGACTAACCCTGCCTCATTAATACACCATTATTTTATTGCGTTTAATTTAGTTAATGTGCCAAAGAACAACAATTATCAATTGACCGACAATTTACTTTCTAATTCGGTAAGTAATTGTTTATAGAAGCTTTCATATTCACTTTTTTGCTCAACCGCCAGTTTATAGGCGGCTTTTTGCAAGGGTAAAGCCGCAACCAAATTGTTGTCAATCGTTAAGGCCGTAGCAAGGGCTCTATAGACATGTGGAGAATCAGGATAGTCCTTTAAATTGATCTCGAAGACTTCTATAGCCTTTTTGATCTTTTCTTCACTGAGCAACGCATAGCCAAGATTTCGTAATGCTTTTTCAGAGGAGATCGCATAGCCGTATTTAGTATCCGAGAGCTGTCGATAATAGCTTTTTATTGATTTGACTCCTTCTCTAACTATTGTTGAGTCTGGTGCCAAGACCAGATCAGCAAATAAAGACTCCAATGCGGTTGGCAGGCTGACCAGACCTTGCGACATATTTGTATTTTGGTTGAACTGCGCATTTTTCCATACCAGATTTTCTGGGGCATACTTTTGTAAAAGCGAGCTCAATTTATTATTACTTGACGTCACTTCTGGATCGCTACCAGAGCTTAACCATAAAAAGGCAGATATATCTTTGTTACCTTTTAAAAATGTTTCAAATTCGTTTACCAAGCCAGAATCATCTGTTATCCATGGACTTATGGCAAAATAAGCTTGAAATAGTTCAGGTTTGTGAATTAATGCATATAACGCTGCCTGGCCGAATCTTTCACTTGACGCAAATATTCTAAATGGTTGGCTACGATAATGTTTGTTTATATAGGGGACAACATCGGTTTCGAAGAAGTTAATAAAATCTTCACTCTTGCCCCCTCGCTGAATAAAATTTACTATTGTTTCAGTGGTCAGGGATACCAATATAGTGTCAGGCATTGGATATTCTTGATTATGACTTAGCGCGTCAATGGTAACTGCAGTAGTTGAAAAAGAACCTAGACTAAAGAAAACAGGGTATCGTTTATTCTCTAATGCCTGATAACTGCTAGGTAATCGAATATTAAGACTAGCCTTTTTCATCAGAATTTTTGAATCGATGGTGATGGTTTCCCCTATAATAATCGGTTCACCGCAAAGGCTGTAAAAAGGCACTAACCAAAGCGCTAAGAGGAATGTTAACAGACGAGGTTTCATATAATTAACCCTAAATTATTAAATGGTAAGCAAGCTAACAGAAGCTAGATTATTCAAAATGAGCAGCAATGTAACTTATTTTGACTAATACAGGCAACGAAGCGCTAACTAAACTACAAGCATTTTAGGGGGAGATATAATTGATTCAATGCGTCATAAAAATGAAATAGGCCGGGCATTTTATTCGCAAACTATAACGATTATATTGTACTTCTACTGCTGTAGTCTTTTGTTATAAAGGCTTCACTGTCGTCAATGAGCTGCGAAAACTGTTTATTTTGTGAACTAATGTTGTCTGGGGTGAATGATAATAAAGCATCTATAACTAGGTGTTATATTTTGTAACTGAGTGTTAAGGGGTCATGATGCATTATTCTATTAGCTCATTAATCCTGCTGCAAAATTCTGGTAAGAGAGTTAAGTTCATGGATTTGGTAACATAAAATCTTGTTTACAAATAGCATCGAATTAACACATAAAATATACTATGTTTCAGTCTGTTTTTTCAATTTAATTATATTCTAAGTAAAGGAAACTGTTAATGCCTACTATTATGCAGCGATATGTATTATTCACTTTTATCGTTCTATTTGCGTTATGGCTCCCCTTTGACGTTTTTGCTCATGGGGTAGATGAAAGAACACGGGCATTTTTACTACAAAATACTGGCGTACAAATTATTCCATTTTTGTATATCGGTGCTAAGCATATGGTGACAGGGTATGATCACTTATTGTTCTTAGTAGGAGTTTTGTTCTTCTTATATAAAAGACGCGATATTTTATTGTATGTCAGTATGTTTACCTTAGGGCACAGTTTAACGTTATTGTTTGGCGTGATCAGCGATATTCAAGTGAATGCTTATTTAATCGATGCCATTATTGGTTTGTCAGTTGTTTATAAAGGATTTGATAATTTAGGTGGTTTTAGCCGACTATTTGGTAAATCTCCCAATGCGAAGTTAGCGGTACTGATCTTCGGACTCTTTCACGGGTTTGGCTTAGCGACGAAATTACAAGAGTTTCAACTGCCCGATGACGGATTAATTGCCAACTTAGTTGCCTTCAATGTAGGTGTTGAATTAGGACAATTTAGCGCCTTAGCATTTATTCTTTTAATTATTAATTTTTGGCGTAAACACCATAGTTTCACTCGATTTGCAACAAGTACAAATTGCATGTTGATGAGTGCGGGTTTTATGTTAATAGGTTTTCAATTAACCGGTTATTTCATTAGCTAATTGATGTAATAACGTAGTCATACAATTTTACTAAGAAAAATTTTCTATTTTAAGAGATAAAACAATGCAGAAAGTAATGCCAAAAACAACACCACAAGCTATTACATTAACGAATACCGCGTTGCTGAAATACACGCTATTTAGCGTAATATTTGCAGCTAGTGCTTTATTAATCGTAATATTACCAGCTGAATATAATATTGATCCAACAGGTATTGGACAAAAACTTGGGCTTACCGTTTTTCATGATGCAGAAATAGTTTCCTCAGATCCCCTTTCATTACAAGCTTCAGCAGCTGTTACAGAAACTATTGCTGTTATTGTACCTGCTGGTAAAGGAGTAGAGTACAAATTCATTATGGAACAATATCAAAAATTAACATACGAATGGGACACTGATAGCCAAGCTCTATATTTTGATTTGCATGGCGAACCCAAAGGAGATACGACCGGATATTTCGAAAGCTACGCCATAGCAACATTAGATGAAATGAAAGGGAGCTTTACCGCGCCTTTTGCTGGCTCTCATGGGTGGTATTGGAAGAATGAAACCGATACTCCCATTACAGTTCAATTAACGGTGAAGGGTGAATATGTGCAACATGGGCTTAAATAACGCCTAGCCATGTGGCCTCATTAGCGCCAGTGCTATTTTCCAATTGAATATAAAGAGCCGTTATGAGATTATCCACGTTAACTGTAATTATTTTGTCGATAACTTGTGACTTTTAACTTCTCTAAATCATTAATGGTATTGCTAGTTTGTTTGACCTTTGTTGGTCAGGCAGTGGCGTCTACTGTTATGTCTTATCAAATGATGAGCATGATGAGCATGATGGGAATGAACGGACAAGAGCAATCTCAAAATATGTCAATGATGGACCACAGTAACCATGAAATGGCCAGTGGCTCTTCTACAAATTCTCCTGAGAAGTCAGAAACATCGATGGAAGAATGTTGTACTGAAACTTGTAACTGCTTTACCGGGGGCTGCTCAAATATTGCTATGTTTATGAAAATAGTAAGCAATACCGCAATTGTTAGCTCACCTACTAAAATACTATCCTATTCTTTATTGGCTCAAAGCCAGCAGCCTACATCATTATATCGTCCCCCAATATTAAGCTAACCACAGAATAATTGTGTCCAAATTTTGGTTCATTTATATAACGATATACTGTATTGGGCTTTTTGATCTTGTCATTAGTATTACTATTTTCTAGCTTCATCAAAAATACCCTTATCAAAGATTTTAATTGATATTCTTATTGGTCATTGGGAATATCAATTATTAAATATTTTCAAATGGTTAGGATTGCACTTATCAATTTTGGATTGATTTTCAATCCTACAAGGAATAACTCAATGAATAAGCTAAACGTGATTAGCAAATTTCGCCTGAAATATAGTGCAGGAATTTTAGCTTTTACACTTTTTTCTGTCAGTGCCGCTGAGCCTCAAGTGATGAATACTAAAGGCGCTTTATCTTTTGATAAGGCTGTTCGGCTGGCTCAAAAAAATGACCCGTGGTTAACGGGTAATCTGCATAAACAAAGGGCTATATCATCAATGAGTATGGCGGTAAACACATTGCCTGATCCTAAAATGTCTATAGGGTTGGCAAACTTGCCAACGAATGGTTTTGATTTTGGCCAAGAAAATATGACACAAGCGAAGGTGGGCATTTCACAAGTGTTTCCTCGCGGAGATACTTTAGCGTTTAAAAGCCAACAATTACAAATTCAAAGTGAAGCGTTTCCTTTTCAAAGAAAAGATAGGGCAGCAAAAGTAGCTGTTACCGTAGGAAGTTTATGGTTTGACGCCTTTCGAATTCAGCAAAGTATCGCATTAATTGAAAAAAATAGATCGCTGTTTGAACAACTAACCGATGTTGCAACAGTAAGTTATTCATCCACTTTAGGTAAAAGCCGTCAGCAAGATATTGTTCGAGCACAGCTAGAGCTAACCCGTTTAGATGATCGGTTAGACAAATTAGCACAACAGAAAAGTCATTATGAAGGAATGCTTTTACAATGGTTAACCACATTTTCTATCGACAAGGCCTCTAAGGTAAATAGTTTAATCGATGAAACGCCGTTAGCCAGTGACTTTTCTTTTTATAACACTTTGCATAATGTTGTATTGAGCCAGCAACTTCCTCAAATTGACCTGCTTTATCGAAATATAGTATTCAATGATAATTGGCTTAAACCAAGTGAATTAGTGCAATACTTTTCAAATCACCCTTCGGTTATGGCTATCGACAAGAAAGTAAAGTCAACTAAAACTGGTATTAATTTGGCTAGACAAAAGTACCAAGCACAATGGGGGGTAAATGCGAGTTATGGTTATCGCGGGGATGATCCTATGGGTCGTAGTCGAGCTAATTTGTTTTCTGTTGGTGTAACGTTTGATCTACCACTTTTTACCGAAAACCGACAAGATGAAGAAGTTCAATCAGCCATATCTCAAACAGAAGCGGTTAAAACTGAAAAGTTACTGTTACTAAGGAAATTATTAGGTGCTTACTCAAGTGCAAAGGGAAGAATATTGCGTTTAAAAGGACGTGAAAACTTATATAAAACGAAATTATTACCGCAAATACAAGATCAAGCAGAAGCTTCTTTGACGGCTTATACCAATGATGACGGTGATTTTTCTGAAGTCGTACGTTCAAGAATTGCGGTGCTAAACGCCGAAATAGATGAATTAACAATCAACGTTGAAGAACAAAAGATAAGACTCGAACTCAATTATTTATTTATCGACAGTCTCGATACTGCAGCTATTCAAAACAAGCAAAGCAAAATAGACTTTACCCGTAGCCGTCGAAATATAGCTGTTTCAGGAGAAAAGCAATGAGCGATCACACTAACGCCAATACAATACAAAAATATATTAAGCCAATGATCTTTGGTATGTTTATCGGCGGAATCATCACGTTTTCTACATATAATTTGTTAACTCCTACAGGCAGTACAAAAGGTACTAGTGCCGCGATTAAAGAGAAAAAGCCACTTTATTGGGTCGCACCAATGGATGCAAATTATAGAAAAGACAAGCCGGGTAAATCACCCATGGGCATGGATTTAGTTCCGGTTTATGATGATGGTGGAAAAGGACCTGATGAAGGCCCAGGCACAATTTACATCACACCTAACGTCATTAATAACTTAGGGGTACGAACCGTAGCTGCACAATATAAAGCCCTCCATAGTCAAATCAATACCGTCGGATTTGTCACGTATGACGAAGATAAATTAGTACATATTCATCCACGAGTTCAAGGATGGATTGAAAAATTATATGTTAATGCCATTGGAGATCCCGTTACTGAAAATCAACCACTTTACGATATATATTCACCTGAATTGGTTAATGCACAAGAAGAGTTTTTGATTGCACTATCGAGTAAAAATCAACGGTTACTTATTGCGGCTCAAAATCGCCTTAAGTCATTAAAATTCCCCTTAGTCAGTATTAGTAAACTGAAAAGAGATAAACAGGTTCAACAGTTTGTTACTTTTTATGCACCTCAAGGTGGGGTTGTAAAGCAATTAGATATTCGAGAAGGTTTTTATGTGAAGCCAGAAACTATGATGTTATCAATTGCCGATTTAAGTCAGGTATGGGTAAAAGCAGACATTTTTGAAAGAGAAGTTGCGCAAGTTTCAATGGGAGACAAGGTGACTATGAGTCTAGATTATTTACCTAATAAATCGTGGGAAGGAACTATTGAGCACGTTCACCCTATGATTAATCCTAAAACAAGAACCGGCATTGTTAGATTACGTTTTATTAACGAAAAAGGAGAATTGAAACCTAATATGTTTGCTCAAATATCTATTGATACCAGTGCTAATGAGCAAGTCTTATTGATTCCAAAAGAAGCACTGATCAGAACGGGTAATCAAGACCGAGTTGTGCTTGCCTTAGGTGAAGGCAGTTTCAAATCTGTAGAAGTTTCTGTGGGTCGTTATGACAGCGAAAGCGTCGAGATAATAAAAGGACTGAGGGAAGGGGAGCAAGTTGTCAGTTCAGCGCAATTTTTACTCGATTCTGAATCGAGCAAATCTTCAGATTTTAAACGCATGCATTATTCATCTGATCAATTAGAAGCGGATCAAATTGAGCCTACAGCTATGGGGATAAGTGATAACAGTGACTCAATACCTTCCGAAACAGTCTCCTCTGCCACCGTTAACGGCACAGTCGTTTCGGTAATGGTTAGTCATAGAATGGTTACCATCGACCGAGGAGCTATTGTTGAGTGGGGGCGTGAGGCCGACAGAGTTGATTTTATTGTTGATGACAATGTAGACATGACCTTATTTTCAAACAATGCATATGTGATGTTCACTTTTGAAATTAGAGAGGGTAATTTCATTATTGTCAGTGCAATGGCCATGTTGAAAAGTGACGATTTAATGGAAGATTCAACTAACGGCGATAAAGGAGAATAATGATGATCACTGCCGTTATTCGTTGGTCTGTTACTAATCGTTTTTTCGTCTTACTTGCAACATTATTACTTGTTGGTGCAGGGGGGTATTCAGTCAGTAAAACACCGATTGATGCATTACCTGATTTATCTGATGTGCAAGTGATCATTAAAACAAGCTATCCGGGCCAAGCTCCACAAGTTGTTGAAGACCAGGTCACTTATCCCATGACCACCGCGATGTTGTCTGTGCCTGGCGCCGTTACGGTGCGAGGTTATTCATTTTTTGGTGACTCTTATGTTTACGTTATTTTCGATGAAGATACAGACCTTTATTGGGCACGTTCTAGAGTACTTGAGTATTTAAGCCAAGTAGCGCCCAATTTACCAAGTGATGCTCGTCCGCAATTAGGGCCTGATGCAACAGGGGTTGGTTGGGTCTATTTGTATGCCCTTACCGATAAAACAGGTCAACATGATTTAAGCCAATTACGTAGTTTGCAAGATTGGTTCTTAAAATATGAGTTGCAAACCGTTCCTGGTGTTTCTGAAGTTAGCGTACTTGGCGGCATGGTTAAACAATATCAAGTCAGTATTAACCCTGATAAATTGCGTGCTTTTGGTATTCCGCTTTCACATATTCAAATGGCTATTAAACAGGGGAATCAGGAAATAGGGGCATCAGTTATCGAAATGGCTGAAGCAGAATATATGGTAAGAGCCACAGGTTACATTAAAAGTGTTTCAGACCTAGAAAATATTCCGTTAGGTGTTAACGAAAATGGTACACCACTACTGTTAAAAGATGTCGCAGATATTGGCACTGGGCCTCAAATGCGCCGTGGTGTAGCTGATCTTAACGGTGAAGGAGAAACCGTTGGTGGTATCGTTGTAATGCGTTTTGGTGAAAACGCTCAGCAAGTAATAAACCGTGTCAAAGAAAAGCTTGAACAGCTTAAGAAAGGCTTACCAGCAGGAGTTGAAATAGTTCCGGTTTACGATCGTTCTGCGTTAATAGAACGAGCTGTTGACAACTTGGCGTTTAAGCTACTAGAAGAATTTGGTGTGGTGGCGTTAGTATGTATTATCTTCTTATTTCATGTTCGCTCTTCTTTAGTGGCGATTGTGAGTTTACCTGTAGGTATTCTAACCGCATTTATAATAATGCACTTACAAGGGCTTAACGCAAATATCATGTCATTGGGCGGTATTGCTATTGCTATTGGGGCAATGATTGATGGCGCTATTGTCATGATAGAGAATATGCACAAGCACATGGAACGCCTCACTTCACAAGGGAAAACATTGAACAATGAGAACCGTTGGCAAATAGTCGTAGAGTCGGCTAGCGAAGTAGGACCCGCATTGTTCTTTAGTTTACTCATTATTACGGTAAGTTTTGTGCCGGTATTTACCTTAGAGGCACAAGAAGGGCGAATGTTTGCTCCACTCGCTTTTACGAAGACTTATGCTATGGCGGCTTCTGCTGCACTTGCCATAACATTAGTACCGGTACTTATGGGGTACTTTATTCGAGGTAAAGTCATATCTGAACATAAAAATCCGGTCAATAGGTTTTTGACCTTTATCTATTTGCCGGCATTGAAATCAGTTTTACGTTTTCCAAAATTCACCTTGTTTGCAGCATTAGCGGTGCTTGTTGTTGGGATATATCCACTTGATAAAATTGGCAGTGAGTTTATACCCCCCCTTGATGAAGGTGACTTGATGTATATGCCCACGACTTACCCAGGGATTTCTATCGGGCAGGCACGTCAGCTTCTCCAGCAAACTGACAAATTGATTAAGACTGTGCCAGAAGTTAAAACCGTATTTGGAAAGGTAGGTCGGGCAGAAACGGCAACAGATCCTGCTCCCCTTACCATGTTGGAGACCTTCATCCAGTTTAAACCTCACGACCAATGGCGAGAAGGAGTAACAACAGAAAGTTTGAAAAAAGAGCTTGATGCATTAATTAAACTTCCCGGTGTGACGAATGCTTGGGTGATGCCAATTAAGACCCGTATTGATATGTTAGCAACGGGGATTAAGACACCGGTTGGTATTAAGATTGCTGGACCTGATTTATCGATTATCCAAGCTATTGGCAAGCAATTAGAAGTTATCCTCGTTGATGTACCTGGCACTGCGTCCGTTTATTCAGAACGTGTTGCGGGTGGGCGTTATGTAAAAGTAGATATTCAAAGAGAAAAAGCCGCCCGTTATGGTTTAAATATTGCGGAAATTCAACAAGTAGTAGCAACGGCCATTGGGGGGATGAATGTTACTAAGACGGTGGAAGGTCTGGAACGTTATCCGGTGAGCTTACGCTACCCCCAAGATTATCGAGACTCTCCTGAGCAGTTATCTTTGTTGCCTATCGTTACGCCTAATGGACAACGCATTTCATTGGGAGATGTCGCGAATATCATTGTAGAAGACGGTCCACCAGGTATTAAGTCTGAAAATGCCCGTCTTAATGGTTGGGCTTTTGTCGACATTGAAGGTGTCGATGTTGGAAGCTATGTGCTTGCTGCTCAAAAAATAGTTGAAGACAAGCTAAAACTTCCTGCGGGTTACTCAATAAATTGGGCGGGGCAATATGAATACATGCAGCGTGCTAAGGCTAAGTTGGCTTACGTTGTGCCTTTAACGCTATTTATTATCGTTATTCTACTTTATCTGAACTTTAGGAATGTCATTGAAGTTGCAATGATAATGGGGACTTTGCCCCTCGCTATGGTAGGCAGTATCTGGCTAATGTATTTAGAAGGGTTCAATTTTTCTGTGGCTGTTGGTGTTGGCTTTATCGCACTCGCTGGAGTTGCTGTAGAAATTGGCGTTATTATGCTGGTTTATTTAAACCAAGCTTACCAAGAAATGCTAAATGAACATCGCTCTAAAGGGATTGCTACTACCAAAGAACATATACTACAGGCTGTGTTACATGGAGCTGGTTTGCGTGTTCGCCCCGTGATGATGACTGCCGCAGCTATTATTGTTGGCTTATTGCCTATTTTATACGGCACAGGTACTGGTTCTGAGGTGATGAGCCGCATTGCAGCTCCTATGGTTGGAGGCATGTTAAGTGCGGTTATTTTAACTTTACTGGTTTTACCTGCATTGTATTATTTATGGCGTTCGTCATCGTTAAAAGTGCAAAAGGTAATAGGCTAGCAGTATAAAAGTCAGTCAATAAAATGGAGTGATATTAGTTAAATAACAGCTTTTTAGTTTGAAAAGCTGTTCAACTCATACTTAAAACAGGTATTTTCATTGCCTCTCTTTGCAATATACTTTTAGCGGTTTCAGGTGAAATGTCATAAAATTCATTAACGTATTTTTTAGCATCGAAATGCTCTCTTAGCTGCTTCTTGACCTTGCATGGGGTATCACAAGCTAGAGAGAAAAAAACATCATAATGTCCGGGACTTTTCGCCGAGAGTGATTTTGCGTACTCCACAGTATCACTTAGTGTGCAGCCAATTCGAATCACATTTGAAAAAATAGAATGAGTCATTATGTAAACATTACCAAAAGAAACATTATCACTGAGTTTACTGTGGTGTGAATTTTCTATGCTCATAAGTCAGCCCTCATAAGAGAATAAATGAATGAAATTTATTCAAGTTTGTATTGATCAATTAAGTTTCTATATTGATATTTTATCGGCTATTTATTTGGAATATATTGATCTTCACTGGCTTTATATAAGTTTCTTAATTATTCGATGACGAAGTTGATAAGGGTCAATGATTGGTTGTGAATGTGGTGATTGTGGCCGCGTAACCTAATTGAATATCAAGGCGAAACTTCAACGTGGAGTTAGTTACATGCACGTATAAGCATTGTTGGCCACATCCGTGTGGCCAGAATAATCTATTTACTGTCGGCGATTCGAATCGTAGCTTTAAGGATTTTTACGACTTCTTTGGTTCTGCCACTTCTACTGCCTAATGCTTCAATTTTGGATAAATTCTCTTCTAAACCAGAAACAACATTACCAAAAACGGTATGCTTTCCATCTAAAAAAGGGGTTGGTTTAAACGTAATGAAAAACTGACTTCCATCAGTACCTGGGCCTGCGTTTGCCATACTTAAAACCCCCGCTTGATCATGGCTGGCCGTACCTTCAAATTCGCCATCATATTTATAACCAGGGTTACCTGCTCCACTGCCAATAGGATCACCACCTTGTGCCATGAAGCCAGGGATAACACGATGAAAAATTAAGTCATCGTAGAAGCCGAGTTTAGTTAAATAAACCGTACTAGACACATGCATAGGTGCTGAATCGGTTAATAGCTTGATAGTAAGGTTACCTTGGTTTGTTTCAAGCTCCCAAAAGTAATCTTTACCCTCGGCAAAAGTCAGTAATGGTGGCTGGCTTAACTTGGTTTTCCAAGTAGGGTCAGCTTTGTCTATTGCTTGCTGAGCAATATGGCTGTCTGTTTGCTCAATGGCAGGGTCTCCGCCAAAACAAGCCGTTAGCGCTATTGTAAAAAACAGGCTGGAAATTATTTTTTTATTGTTATTCATTAGAATGTCTTCTTTTTATTTCAACGGGTTAAAAGTGCTGGAATTATATCTTAGCAAAGAGTTAATAACATTTTTTATCTATGTACTCGACCTAAAAATCTCGTGAATTATAGCGCTATGAAGCACTGCAATAATACAAAAGCCTTACCTATGTAAGGCTTGAAATGAGTCGCTTTTAAAGTTGTTATTAATTTTTACGTAACATCCATGTCATCATTTCTTTTAAACTAGGCTCTTTACCATACATACTCATGCCCATTTTAAAGAGGTTACCTGCCGAAGTTCTTACCCAAAAACATAGTATTAGGGTAATTGATATTGAAAGCAGTGGTTGCCAAAGGGGCAAGTCGATTAATGCCATTTTTACGGGCATTGCAGCAAACGCCGTTAAAGGAAAGTAGCTTAAAAACGATAATGCAAAACCTGAAGGACTATCCATAGTAATAAATGCCAATATCATCGGTAATAAAGGTAATAGCATAATACTGGTTTTTGCACTGTGATTAGGATCGTCAATCGCAGCAGCAATAGCGGCCATAAAAGCCGTGCAAAGATAAACGCCAGAAATTGCAAAAGGTATTAACCAAGGTAACAATGACCAATCTATGAATGAGTAATCAATTATGTCGTTACTAATAACGACTGCGGTAAATGCATAGCCGAGCATCGCGGTGATAATCATAGTGAACATTGCTTTAATTGAATGAAGCATTTGGCCAAATATTTTTCCATCGATCCATGTTTGTGGTGACATGCAGGCATAGAGTTGCTCAGTGACACGCTGTTGTTTTTCTCCCGTTATACTGACAAAGAGCTGACCAAATGAAGTGAATATACCGACAGATAATATAACTAACATAGCGATTGCTGTAGATTTTGCAGGGCTGTTTTCTGCTTTTATTGTGTCGTCTAAATACTTATTTTCAAAAATAGCCGCTTGATTTAACACGGCTAATTGTTCTTCGGCCAATCCTAAGCTACTGGCGTATTGTAAGGTGTATTGTTGACTTAACGTTTGCTTTAATTCCGTTAACCAGCTTTGTTTGTCTTTGCTGTAAATCGTCATTTGCTTTACTGAATTGATAGCTGGCGATTCAACTAACACAGCATCCCAGCTGTTTTCTTCTCCGTGTGCGAGCTGTTCTTTTAGCTGTTCAAAAGAATCATTGTTAGGGAAAAACTCAAACTGACCACTATTTTGAAACTGTGTGATATTGGCAGGAGTTGCTACTTTATATACCGTAAGTTGATCATCTTTAACGTATTGCCATAACATAATGATTAAAGCGAAAGCGACAAGAATTAGCTTTGAAATGACTTCTTGTTTCCATTTGAAAAAATGCATGAACTCCCATGAGGTAACTAACCAAACCTGTTGTTTTTTATTGATATTATTCATTGGCTAGCGCTCCGTGGTTTGCAATAGCATTGAGGTACAATTGATGTAAATCCATTTTTTTACTGTGTAATGCCGTCAAACTCCCGAGCGTCGTTATTTTACTTAACGCCTCGTTTATAGACTGCTGTGCAGACAAGTTTAGCGATAACACATGATTGTCGAGTAAACTATATTGGGTTTTATTAAATTGCTGTGTAAGTTGTTCACTGGGAATATCCTGGGCAAAATGAGCCGTGAGTTGGGTAGCGCTGCCAACTTCTTGTTGAATCTCTGCTAAAGTGCCATATAAAACACTTTCACCCAAATTCATTAGTAGCATTCTATCGGCTAGTTTTTCAACCATTGCCATTTGGTGTGCACTTAAAATAACGGTCATTCCTTTAGCTTTCAATTCTGATAAAAATGTAACAACTTTTTCTTGGTTAACGGGATCTAGTCCTGAAAAAGGTTCGTCAAGAATCACCCACTTAGGTTGATGAATAACGGCGGTTATTAATTGTACTTTTTGCTGGTTTCCTTTTGAAAGGGTTTTAAGTTGAGCGTCAATTCGGTCTAGTAAATCAAAGCGATCTAACCAATATTTAGCTTGTTCTAAGGCCGTTTTTTTATCAACACCGTTTAACTGCGCGAAATAAAGAAGGTTTTTAATCACTGTTTTTTCAGGGTATAACCCTCTATCTTCAGGTAAGTAGCCAAGTGTATTTGAAGGAATTGATGAGTATTTTTGCCCATCGATAGTGAGCGATATTTCACCGTTGTCAGGAGAAGTGAACCCCGTAAGCATTCTCACCAGTGATGATTTCCCTGCACCGTTTGGTCCCAGTAGCGCAAAAATTTCACCTTGGTTTACTTTAAAAGAAAGGTTTTTAATTGCAGTTACTTTGGCATAGCATTTTTGTACGTTATCGACCAATAACTCCATGTGTTTTCCTTATTTCTTTAATTTAACTTTAATTTATTCTCTCTATAGTCAGCTGATTTATATTTTTATTACAAAAAAATAAAATTAATCGCTCTTTTAGTTAGATTCTTTGAAACCAGGGCGGTCAATAAAATAGTAATAACTGCTTTGAGCTAACTTCTCGTGCTAAAAAGTAAAAAGCGTGTGTTCACATAGTGAACACACGCTTTTCTCAACAAGATAGCTATCTATATTTAATAGGCTTCGCTAATTGCCTCTTCAACAAGTTGAGTTAATTGTTTATAACCAAAATTGATTAGCGGTTTGCCATTAACAAAAAATTGCGGGGTTGCACGCACTTTAAGTGTTTTACCGTCTGTTATATCTTGTTTAATCATATTGCTAACATTTTCGCTGCTTACATCACGCATAAACTGTTCGTTATCTAACGGTAAGTTTGTTAATAACGCGCGTGCGCTTTGGGGTTGTGCAACATGGTGGCGAGTCCAGCGTTGCTGATTCTTAAATAAAATATCAACAGCTGGCCAGAATTGACCTTGTAAATGTGCTGCTTCAAGTAGTTTTACCACTTGATCTGAGCCTTTGTGTAATGGAGCATAGCGCATCATTACTTTAACTTTACCTGGATAGCGTTTAATTAAGTTATTTACTAATGGATAAAATACCGAGCATGTTTCACAAGCTGGGTCGAAGAACTCTACAATGGTGACTTTTGCGTCTTGCGAGCCTTTTGTTGGTGCGTTCATCCGTTCGACTATATTGGTTGGGGTAGCTTTGACGTTTTTATTTTTACTGGTTTGTTCTGTTTTAAATATTGACACTGCTGCAATAAAAGCCAGAACAATAGCTAGGCTGACGCCAATGAAAAGTGTTTTTTTATTCATGATGATTCCGATTTTTTAACAAGAAATAATAATAAGCCCATAATACTAAAAGTTAATAAAGACATCATCGGCATATTTAAAAATCCAAAGATATTTAAATGGGTTTCTGAACAAGGTATATCTTGCACGCAAGGTTGTGCACTTTTAGGAATAATACCGGCGACTAATAACACATGAAATAATGCGGTAAGCCAACCAAATAAAACAAGTATACCAGCATAGCGCGTCACTTTAGCATCAAATGGAAACAGTGCTATTGGTAAAATAAGCACTAAAGGATACATGGCAATGCGTTGATACCAGCAAAGTGAGCAAACAGGTAGTTTCATTATTTCACTAAAAAACAAACTTGCGAGGGTGCTTATTGTGGCGAGTATCCAGACTAAAAAGAGTAACATCCAGCCTTTTTGCACGGTGTTTTTCGTTGCTATTTCGTTCATATACTCTCGATTTGGGTAAAAGTAAATTACCCGATAATTACTTATATAAATGGTTAAGATATTCCATTTAAAAACCCAGCTTATGCTGGGCTTTTAATGTGAAGAATATTACATATCTATTCAACAATATCCATTTCTTCAATTAGATTAGTCGCGCCATCTACGTGCTCCATCACCCATAACATGTATTTAATATCAACATGAATTGAGCGATTTAACTTAGTATCGTAATCCCAGTCACCAATTATGCTTTCATAAACACCATCGAAAACTAAACCAACAAATTCAGCTTTATCATTAAGCGTTGGCGAGCCAGAATTACCACCGGTAATATCTAAAGTACCAAGGTAGTTAACCGGTACTGAGCCTAGCTCTTTTTTAGCGTACTCGCCGTAGGTTTTACTTTTTATCAGTGCTAGTTGCTTTTTAGAAGCATTAAATGGTTTAACGCCTGTATCTTTTTCAACAATACCTTCAACGGTTGTATAAGGCGTTGCGGTTAGTCCATCTCTTGGTGAGTAACCTTTTACGTTACCGTAAGTTATGCGTAATGTACTGTTTGCGTCAGCGTAAACCGGTAAGTTCTTATCATTAAAGTAAGCGATTAACGCTTCCATATATTTAGGACGATATGCTTGAATATTACCTGATAACTCTTCGTCTTTTTCTTCAAGGGCTTTTCGTACTTTAAAAGTATTTACAGCAAGTTGAATAAAAGGATCTGAGCTATTTTCAAAGTCTTTTACTGATTTGTTCATCCAAGCTAAACGGGTTTCTTGGTCAGCTAATGTAGATGCTTTATACATTGTGTTCAATTGAGCGGTAAGTGCTTTTTCATTTAAACCATTTTTAAGATCGAAGAACTTATCAATTGCGTCGATACGTTGTGATTTAGGTAACTCAACATAGTGTTTTAACATCGCTGATAAAATCTTTTGATCAATGTTCGCATCATAACGACGATTAAAGGTTTTCATGCCTTGTTCAAAACGAGCAATATCACGTTCTTGATAACCACGTTCTCTTTCTACGTTTGGTTTTTTGTTTTCTATGGCTAAACGGTGTAAACGATAGGCAGTGCTGAGCATTTTGTTATAACCCATATAACCTAATATTAAGTCACGAGCTTGGGTGCTTTGGTCTTGTTTTAATAATTTATTTAAACCCGTAAGTGCTTTGCCATATTTAGCTTTTCGTTTTTTATCAGCTTTTATCCAAGTACTTAAGTCTTGCTCTAATTGCTGTTTACGCGCTAATGTTGTGCCTTTATTGTAGCTTTTTATCATACTGCCGTAGTTTTTCGCGTAATTTGCTAAACTCGCCAAAGTACTTTCATACTTTATTCTTGCTTCGCTTTCTGGCTCTGACTCTGTATGGATTAAGTTAATGATCTCTTCACGGTAATTCTTAGCTTTCGGGTAAGTCCAAGTAAACTGATTCTCAACTTCAAGCGCTGTACGGTAACGGTTAGTTCGGCCTGGGTAACCTAACACCATAATGTAGTCGTTCTCATCAACACTACTTTTATTCACTTTTAAGTGATGCTTTGGTTCGTAAGGAACGTTGTCTTTGCTGAAATCAGCTGGCTGACCGTCTTTACCTACATAAGCGCGGTAAAAACCATAGTCTCCTGTGTGACGTGGCCACATCCAATTGTCTACATCACCACCATACTTTCCAACACTACTTGCTGGTGCATGCACTAAGCGCACGTCACGAATGGTTAATTGTTTGAATAAGAAATACTCTAAACCACCATGAAAGTTAACAACACTACAGCGGTATTTGTCATCACTTTCACATTCAGCCACTAATGTTTTAGAATTCTTATCGATAGCTTTATAGCGCTCAGAGCCAGACATACTTTCGGTGATGCTTGCTTTAATTAAAGAAGTAACTTCGTTAATTTCTTCGGTTACATAGATACGGCTACCGGGTGTAGCAGGTAATTCTTCTTTAAAACTTTTCGCAAGAAAGCCATTAGCTAATAAGTTATTTTCAGCGGTTGAATTGTATTGAACAGAACCGTATACACAGTGATGGTTAGTCGCAACTAAACCTTTGTCAGAAACAAAAGAAGCAGTACAACCGCCTAAGCTAACAATGGCACCCATTGGAAAACCCGTAAGATCAGTTAAGTCGTTAGGGTTAAGTTTTAAACCTGCTTGGGTAAGCTCAGTTGCAATGCTTGGCAATTGGTGCGGTTGCCACATACCTTCGTCAGCAATGGCAATTGTAGATGCCATCGCTAATAATAAAATGCTTGTTTTTTTCATTAGAATTCTCTGGATTTATAGTTTTTATTGTAATTTTGTAAAATTTCAGTCGTAAAAATACGACGTTGCAGTGTTTGTATATACCACTTTCGATGGTCATTATGCCAAATATAATTGTGCGAATAAAGGACTGAGATCAAGCTATTAATGGTTACTCTTAAATGGGAAACAGTCTGCCTTGTTAATGCGGTTGTTCATCGCAAACGTCTTTGAAACGATAACATTCAATACGTCTTTGTACGTAAATCAATTAAAAAAAGGCGCATAACCTAATTGGTTACACGCCTTTGTTACAAAATAACCGTTAAGTTATTTTATCTATTCTTTCAATAACTAGTTCATTACTGGTAATAACCCGTAATCTTTTCCGTATTCCAACATTTGCTCTTGGAAGTTATCAGGGTAAGTTATTTTTACATCGGTAATTTTCTCACCTTGATAAACCGCTTCTAATTTCGGGTTTACAAAGCCAGAATAAGGCGCAAGTTTAAGTTTTGCATATCGACTTAATACTTCTTCGTGAAGTTTCTCATCCACTTTAACCGCATAGCCTTCAATTAATGCTTGCCCTGCGGCGAAGTCACCTTCAGATTTTATCCGTTGTAATTCACGTAATAATTGGCCGAAAAGGGTGCGAAGTTTTTGATAGTCGTTAACAACAAAATAAGTTTTTCCGTCACGTTCACGTTTTTCGATAACATTATCGCTTGCACCTTTTTCAAAAGCCCAGCTAGCAATTAATTGACGATTACGCATATGCGCTTCTTCTATATGTTCACCTTTTTTAAGGCGACGTAACTGCAACATCATACCGTTACGAATATAGCTGTCATAACTTGCTTTACCGACTTCTAGGCTTGGCATTGCACCCATATCAATTAGTTTTTGGTCCATTAGGAAATACAGGGCAACTAAATCAGCACGACCTTCTTCAAGGGCTGAAGAATATTGTTTTAACGTTTCTTTTGGTGTGCCGACACCTTCGTTGATTTGGCCTGAAGCATGACCAACAACTTCATGTAAGTCAGTATGTAAGTGTGAAGCTAATGGGCCGAATTCTTTACTCCGTGCAAGTTCTGCATCGTCCCAAACAAATTCAGCTAATGAACCACCTTTTACGTTGTCGTATGCACCAACAATATTGGTTAAACTTACCGATTTAGAGCCATGTTCAGCGCGTATCCAGTTAGCATTGGGTAAATTAATGCCGATAGGCGTTGATGGAGAAGCATCCCCAGATTCAATAACAACGGTAATTGCTTTACCTGTAATACCTTTAACTTCTTTTTTCTTGTGGCTTTCAATGAGCGGAGAGTTGTCTTCAAACCATTGAGCCTGCGAGGCAATTTTAGCAATCATCTTAGTTGCTTCATGATCTTTAACTGAAACAACAGACTCAAATGAACCTCTGTAAGCTAATGGATCGTCGTATACTTCAATGAAACCATTTACCACATCAACGTCTGAATTTACATCTTTAACCCACTCAATTGAGTAGTCGTCAAAGTCTTTTAAATCACCGGATTTATAGTACTTTGATAATAAAGTCAGTGCTTTTCTTTGCTGGTCGTTTTCTGCAACAGTTGCCGCTTTATCTAACCAAAAAACAATCTCGCTGATGGCTTTATCGTACATGCCACCTACCTTCCAAACTTGTTCAACTATCTTGCCGTCTATTTTCACTAACTTAGAGTTTAAGCCCCAAGATACTGGACGCTTAGGGTCTACATTAACTTTGCTCTTATAAAAATCTTCAACTTCTTGCTCAGTTACGCCTTCGTAATAGTTAACGGCAGAAGCGACAACATTGTCGATACCAGCCGATTGGTCAACCATTTTAGCTGCAATAGATGGGTCAAATAAAATCGGTGTTAACAGACTAACTAATTGCTCAGCAGTTTGGCCTTCATCTAAAGGTAACTTTCCTTTAGTTGCTACTGACGTTACGTAGCTTGCAAATGTTTCTTTGCTAAATTCAGGGATCATTTTACCTGACATATAATGATGATGAATGCCGTTAGCAAACCAGACACGTTTAGTGTACTCGTTGAATTTTTTGAATTCTTCTGTTGTTTTATCACCTGCATAATCGGCAATAATCGCTTCTAACGTATGTCGAATAGTGAGGTTGTATTTGTAGTTATGATCCCAAGTGATATCACGGCCAGAAAGTGCGGCTTTATAAAGATAAAATAATAGCTCTTTAGTTTCTAAAGGCAATTCTTCAAACCCAGGTACTTGATAACGTATAACACGAATATCAGCAAAGCGGTCTACTTGCCATTTAAAATCACTGGTATTACTTTCTTTGGCTTGATGAGTTTGAGTTTGAGCTTGTGGTGCTTTCGCTTGTTGTTCTGCTTTATTACTACTTGTTTCTTGCTCTGAACAGCCAGATACTGCTAGTGCAATGGCTAGAGCTGCAGATATTTTTGAAATTTTCATGGGTAGATGATCCTATTTTTTGCCTGTTGTGAGAGGCTAATTTCTTATTATTAGATTAGGGGGAAAAATAGTAACGTAAATTATGACTGGACGCACCCGCTATTTACTATCGAAGATAGTTTTTGTTTAAGGTATTAATTGAGGACAATATAAATGTTTATTTCAATTATAGAGAAGTAGTGAATCAATCTTAAAGGAGGTTTCATCTGTTGATAAATAATTGATTTGGTGGAGTAGGGCGCTACTTAATTGTATTGCCCTATTTAAAAAATGAAGAGGAATGTGTTAAAACTTAGCTTCAACGCGTAAAGTTAATTGTCTTTGCTCACCTAACGTATGAATGCCAGAGCCGGTATCGGCTAAACGAACATATTTTTTATCAAAAATATTAGTGCCAACCAAATAAACACCGAATTGTTCCCATTTATAGCCAATACGTGCATTCATTATTGTTCTAGCATCATTTTCAGGGTCAAAGTCATTTGCCTCCTCTGATAAACCGTCTGCCCAAGGATTCATAAGTGCTTTTGAAGAGCCAACATAGTTAGCATTAATATTAACAGTTAAGCCATCATCTGAAGTATATGTTGCGCCAAAGTTAGCCGTTGATTCCGGAGCATCTGCAAAGCTTCTTCCTGATAAGTCATAAGTAACGGTTGGTAAAATAACTTCGAATTTATCAAATTCAGTTTTTGACTTCCCTGTGCCTGCGTAAAAAGAAAAGTTATTATCGTATTGATAGAAAAGCTCTAGCTCGAAACCTTTAACTGTTGAGCTACCTGCATTTCTTGTTTCTCTATCATATTGGTTTGCAGATAATTGCACCGTAACTTGCTGATCTTCCCAGTCTACGTAGAAGATATTCGCATTAAAACTCAGACGTCCTTCTAACCAAACAGAGCGAAAAGAAAGTTCATAGTTTTTGGTATATTCTGGTTCGTAGGTATGTGTGGTCGCCTTCGCAATATTGGTACCAACTCCACCTGAACGATAACCTTCTTGAGCGGTGAAGCTAGTCGTTATTTCTTCACTCCAATGGTAGCTAACACCGAGTTTAGGTAAAAAAGCATTGAAACTCGCATCAACTAAAGGCTCTACTCCTGAAGCATCACTTGCCATAGATAATAATTGTGCATTCAGCCCGTTAACCAAATAAGCGGTAGTAGGATCGGAAATAGCAATAGGGTTAGGTAATAAATTTGCGTTATCAATGGTAATAATTGCATCACTAGAATTTTCTTGTTTTTCACGATCCCAACGAATACCTGCAAATAAATTCCATTGATCATTTATTTGGTAAACACCATCAGCAAAAATAGCAGCGTTGGTGACTTTTTGATGAGTTTCAGAGCGAGTGCCAATTTTTACTGGATCAACTTCGCTATAAAGTGATAATACATCATTGGCAAATTCAGGTGGTAACCCTAGGCCCCCATATTCGGTAGGTCCCATCAGTAATTGTGGTACGCCCAGTGTTACGAAATCAATAAGTCGTTGGCCTCCAGAATTGTCATTAACTTCAAGGTTAGAATAATAAGCGCCTACAACACCTGAAAATTTATCATATTCAAATACTGCCCTGAGTTCTTGGCTGATTGTTTCATCTACACGGTCATGCACTAAAATTGAGCCAGTTTCCGGTGTTCTATCGCCATCCCACTCGTAACCATATTCAGAGTCGGAATAAGACGTTACAGCTGTTAATGACCAAAACTCATTAAGTTCATATTCAAGTTCAATATTGTACAAATCAGTTTCTGTGTACTCTAATGTTGGAGCATCAAATGAAACTGTTCGGTTCTTATAAGGATTTTTGTGGTATGAATCAGTCCAAAGCACCCCCATATCATTTTTATTATGGGTGTAACTAAGCATGGCGGAAAAGTCAGGCATATTACTCGGTTCAAGTAATATTTTCATACGATATGTCTCTGAATTTTTGTAGCCAGAGTCTTCTTTTGTATAGGTATTTTTATTAACGCCGTTAAAGTCTGATTTTTCGCCGCTAAATCTAAATGCGGCTTGATTTTCGATAAGTTCTCCACCGAAGGCAATAGCTGCTTCGGTTCTACCTTCGTCACCATAACCGAAACGCGCTTTTGCATCCCATTCATAATTTGGATCTTGGGTACTCATCACAACGGCACCCGCTAAGGCATTTCTACCTTGTAAAGTTGATTGGGGACCTCGAAGGACTTCTACTTGGCTAACGTCCCAAGTAGAAAAACCACCTTGCTGGATCATTCTAGAGGGCAGGGCAGCACCATCAACATAAACACTGGCTAAATAGCTGTTACCGCCACCAGATACATTAAAAGCATCGATACCCCTTATACTAAAGCCTGCACCAAAATCGCCTGTTACATTAGGAGTTCGCTCAAATACATCATACAAATCGTTGATGTTTTGTTGCTCAATATTTTTACGTGTAACAACGACAACACTGGCAGGCGTTTCTTGTAATGTTCGATCTATTTTTTGGCCTGTGACTATAATTGTCTCAATTTTTGGGTCTGTTCCTTCAGCGAAAACTCCACTGGTTAAGCTACAAGAAGCAATTAGAGCGATTTTTACGGCGCTAGTTATCTTGTTAATTTTCATTCGTTAATGCCTTAAATCATAATGGTAATGAGAGTGATTCGTGTTTGCATTTAAATTGTAACAGAATGAAAACCAAAATAGCCAGTGTAAATGTTCAACTTTTTAAATTTAGATATTAATAACAATTTACTATCAATTATGATTAACATCCTTATAATACGAATCTAAATGATAATTATTACTATTCAATGAAAATGGAAATTGCAATTTTACTTACTTGGTTAGGCTGTGTGATGACCTTTACATCGACAAAACATCAAAAACTTCTTTCATATCGAGTGTCAAAGCCAGCAATATGGAGCATATTTGTATTGCTCATTGTTAGTAGTTGGCTTTTTTTGACCATAGATTACCCGTTTATTTCCGCTGGCTTAATGGTGTTATCTTCAGTAATGATGATGTGGATTGTTGTTGTCTTAGCACATGGTCATATTAAATTGAAGTTACTGCCGTTTACGGTTGCTGGAGCGGCACTCTCGGTGGCATTAGTACAACTGGGAGGCATTTAATGTGGCCTAAAAGTATTGCTGCTCTCTTAGGAGGATGTTTAATCTCAATTTCCTTAATGCTTAACATGAATTACTTATTGCCACTAGCTGTTGATAGTCGCCTATTCATTGGCCTATTGATTTCATTTCCACTATGGATTGCCATTATGATTTGGTGTTATGGCAGCAAAAATGGCTGGCATGCTTGGAAACGATGTTTATCGCTTTTGCTTATTTCAGGCAGTGTAAATACCTTTTTTATTATGATGTAAATAGAGTTAATTATGGATAAACAATTTTTAAAGCGCATAACTGACGCTCATAGCTGGTTAGGTTTAATCATCTCGGGTTTGTTATTTATTATATTCTTTGCCGGTTCAATTTCACTATTTCGTGATGAAATTAATCAATGGACATTTCAACCACACTATGAAATAGCTCAAGGTGAGAAGTTAGCTATTAGCGAAGTTATGGAAAAGGCTATTTCAGGTCGTAAATTTGATGCAAAAGAACACTTAACACTGATATCACCAAGTGAGCATTTGCCCTATTACACAGTATATGTAGACGTAGAACATGGGCCTGGTGAAGAAGACTACGTTGGTTTTTTTATGGACCCAGTTAGCGGCAAAGAAATTGCTCCACCTAGTGATTATTTTCTCTCTTCTTTTATTTATCAATTGCATGTAAATTTAAACATTCCTAATGGTAAGTATATTATTGGTTTTGTGACCTTATTCTTTTTCTTTGCTGTGATTTCTGGGGTTTTTATTCATGCTCGGAAAATATTCATAAACTTTTTTAAATATCGAACAAAGCAACAAAAACGTAGTCAATTACTTGATATGCATAATGTTGTGGGTGTTATGAGTTTACCCTTTACTGTGATGTATGCTATCAGTGGATTAATTTTTAATTTGGTTATTATTTACCAAATTGCTTTTGCTGTTGTTTTATATAAAGGTGATCAGCAAGCATTATTAGACGATGCGGGTTATCAAGCTGTCGAACCTAAGTGGGTTGATAAAGCATGGCAGACACCAAATATTGATTATTTGTATGCGCAAACAACAGAAAAGTATAAAGCCGTTCCGAGAATGATACGCATGTATAATTACGGTGATGAAAATGCTGTAATGCACATGTACGGACAAATAAAGAATGACTTTGCTCAGCAATACGAGGTTGCGTATAACCTTAAAGATAACAGTACTTTTTTAGTCAAAGACTCGGTAGACCCGAACACTTTAGTTCAAGGATTATATGTAATATCCAGGTTACATTTTGGTGATTATGCCGGCGTTGATTTACGTATTATTTATTTTATTTTAAGTATTGCTGTGTGCGGTTTAATTATTACTGGCAATATGCTTTGGTTAGAGAAGAGGGCACGACAACGTGATCAGCCGGAAAAAACATTGAAGTTTGTTACAAATTTCACTTTGTTAACTACTGGCGGGGTCGTACTTGCCACCAGCGTTGCTTTTTTAGCTGAAAGACTATTGCCGATCACTTTGCCTGCAAGAGAAGATTACATGGTCTATAGCTTTATATTAAGTTTGGTCGTTGTCGCATTTTCTTTAATATTTAATCGCAATAAAAAATACTTTTTAAGCATACTTCTTCGTAGCTCTGCATTTGTTCTTTTCGCTGTTGTAATTGCAGATTGGCTGATGTTTGGTCGTAAAGGAATAATTCTTTGGCAAGAAGGAGTCAAATCGATAATAGCTGTTGAAATAGGGATTGTGCTTTTATCGTCTCTATTTTATTTTTGTAGTGTAAAGTTGTCTGATAAAAAATCATCAGTACCAAAACATAATACAAACAAGACTGATACAGTAGTATTACCAGTTAGTGATAGTAGTTATTAGCTTTACAAAAAGGCAATAAATACCGATGTGTTTATTGCCTTTATTGTTTCTATTACTTGAATTTACTTATTCCGCACTTACCTAATAATAAACCCTAATCAGTAATATTTATTATGCTCTCTTATTTACTTCCGATATTTATTGGCGTTTTACTTCTAACTTTTTCTGTCGGTAAGCCCCATTGGCGAGAGTATCAGCGAAATAAAATAAGACGACAGCCTTTTAAAAAGTCATGGCGTAAAATAATTCAACGAAGAATGCCTTATTTCGGACAAATGCCTACAGATTTACAGTTACAGCTGAAACAACATATTCAGGTATTTTTGGCAGAAAAAAACTTTGTTGGCTGTAATGGCGTTGAAATAACTGATGAAATACGGATAACCATTGCCGCTCAAGCGTGTTTGCTGTTACTTAATCGCAAGACAGATTTTTACCCGAAATTGCAAACTATCCTTGTTTATCCTCGCGCTTTTGTAAAAGAACAGCAAAATATGGGTACTGATGGTTTAAGTTATAGTCAGAAAGTGGCTCTAGCGGGTGAATCATGGGAGTTTGGAAAAGTCGTCTTGTCTTGGCAAGATACGGTAGAAGGCGCAATGATACCTGATGATGGACGTAATGTTGTTATTCATGAATTTGCACACCAATTAGACCAAGAAAATGGTAAAGCTAATGGTGCTCCTATATTAAATAAAAGACAAAGTTATCAGTGTTGGTCAGGTGTTTTCTCTGCGCAATTTGAACAACTTAAAGCACAAGCAAAAAATGGAACACCGTCGTTATTTGATTATTATGGAGCAACGAATCCTGCCGAGTTTTTTGCGGTTACCAGTGAAGTGTTTTTTGAACAAGCCGAACAGTTTCATGCCCATTACCCCATGCTTTATCAGCAACTAAAAAATTACTATCAAGTAGATCCTATTTACTGGCAATAAATAATTTATATCAATTAGCTGCTCAACTTTTCCATTCTAGACGTTTTTCTTCTTGTCAAAAAATGTGTCTTAGTATAACTGCCAAGAATCCAGTATTTTATCGTAAGTACCGTTTTCTTTTATGGTGTTAATTGCTTGTGAAAGCTTTTGAACAACTTCTTTTGGCGTTTTTAAACTACACGCCATATATAATTCTATTGGCTTTTCATTTAATTTAAAATACGCCTTAAACAAACCATAATCCATATTGTTAAACATGGCTCTATATTTGACATCAATGGTGTCAGATAAAATAAAGTCAATTTGTTTTCTTTTCGTTAAAACCTTTAACATTGAAGTACTATCGTTAATAACATAAAGATTTTTATTTTCAATAAAACCTAACTTTAATAAATTATAATAAGTGCGGTCTCCCTTCAAAACGGCAACTTTATACTTCTTAACATCTTCTATATTATTAATTTCAATATCATCTCTAGAAGACAATGCAATGAAATAATCATTTGTGGATAATATAGGGGCTACCCATTGAAATTGTTGTTCTCTTTCTTTATCTCGCGACATTAAGAAGATACAAGTGTCTTCTTTCTCTTTTGCTAAAAAGAATGAGCGTGACCAAGGGTATATCTTAACTTGGTATTGATAAGGTGTTAATTTAAGTGCCGCTTCGACCAATTTTGTAGCGAATCCATCGACTTTCTCTGACTGGCTAGTAAATTGAAAAGGCGGAAAGTGCTCTGTAACCAACAATAATTGTTGGGGAGGGGCTGCTTGCGTGAATGCAGTAAAAATAACACAAAATAAAAGTAGAATTCGCTTGTGTTTCATCTCAATTTTTACCTAATTGCTAAGACAAGAAAGTTAACGCTCTGTATTTTAATACACAGGAATTATAGTTCTAATTATCAAGCTTCACCATAGCTAGAAAATATTAATATGCAAAGCTTAAAAAGATAAGAACTCTCTGTAAGTCTTTCAGAGCAATAACGGTAATTTGTTGAAAATAAGTATGATGAAGAATATCGTAAATGTTCATTTTTAAGAATAGGCAATAATGACGAAGCAAAGGGGGAGGTTAAGTTTATAACGCTTTAAAAACTCGTTACTCGTGTGATTATGCACTTATAGGCGACTGAACAATCAGCGTCTTATTCAAGGATATTTTTGTACGGTGAATATGTTAATGAAAGACAATATTTTAAATCGCTTATACCAAACACGTTTTGTTTTTACCTTTAATGTACCATTCGCGTTTAACCACCAATAGACTATTGTTATAAGTAATTAACTTTAAAATTATTTATTTATGAAAGCTCTTGTTGTTGACCCTTCTAAATTCGCCCGAATGATCATTAATATGGCGCTTGAAAGTCATGGGATATTAACCGACAGTGTTAGTAATGAAGAAGAAGCCAGAACTCTCATCGAGAAAAATAACTATCAACTTATTTGTGTGGCCAGAACATTGGAAACCAATGATTGCCGGCTTTTTTGCTCTAGATTGCGGGCAAATCCCGCTACTCAGTCTACACCTATCGTTATGCTTTCTGTCTCAGATGAAGAGGAACCTGAGTCTTTTATGGCGTTAGGTATCACTGAAATTTTTAGTAAACACGATATTCCTGCTTTCTCTCGTTATGTTGGAAGCCTGAGTCAAAATAAAAGTAGTAACTTTCTTTATGGTGGAAGAATTTTGTATGTTGAAGACTCACTAAACGTTGCTAAAAGGACTATGCTTGTCTTAAACGAACGTGGCTTTGAAGTCACTCATACCATAACAGGAGAAGAGGGCATAAAGCTCTATGAGAATCAAGATTTTGACCTAGTCATAACAGATATTATTCTTGCTGGAAAAATGAGTGGTACAGCATTAGTACGCCATATTCGAGAGAAAGAAAAATCAGCTAAAATCCCTATCCCGATTTCTATTTTGGCAATGAGTAGCTTTGACGATGCATCTCGAAAATTAGCGTTATTTCAAGCTGGCGTGAATAGTTATGTGCCAAAGCCTATTATGTCTGAAGAATTATTGGCGCGAGTAGATAGTTTGATTCTTAATCAGCATTTATTTAAACAAATCGAAGTACAGCGACAAAGGTTAGAAGAGTTGGCTATGACTGACCAACTTACTGGCTTATATAATCGTCATTATCTAGTCGATAATGTATCGAAAAAGATTAGTGCCTCACGAAGGCACGGCATAGATCTTTGTTTAGTGGTTATTGATATAGACTTCTTTAAGTCGGTAAATGATGAGCATGGTCATGCAATGGGTGATTTAGTCTTAATGAAAGTTGCCGAACTACTTTCTAGTCATGTCCGTAATGACGACATTGTCGCTCGTTTTGGCGGTGAAGAGTTCGTCATTATATACGAACACTGTGCTTTAAATAATGCTGTAGAGAAAACGGAAGTACTGCGAAAATCTTTAGAACAACTAAAGCCTCGAGGATTGACGGTGACAGCAAGTTTTGGTATTGCTCAATTTAGTAAAATGGATAAAGACTTTCATGGTCTCTTTTCTCGGGCTGATAAAGCCGTTTACCAAGCAAAAGAAAACGGTCGAAATTGTGTCGTTTTTGAGTAACCAACATACGGGCCATACTCTCTGACGACTTGGCTAGCTTTTGTTATTCTAAAAATGACAAAGGCCAATATTTTAATAAGTAAGTGAAAAATCCAAAGTTTTATGTGCGAGACCTATCAAGTTGAAATGCTCTATTTAATGCTTTTTCGTTCAATGTTTTTAACATCTCTTTATTGAATCTAATGGATTGCTGAACAATCTCGGCATCAATATATTTCTGGTTTGTTTTTATTGAGTTTATTACTAATTTAGTTTTCATCAGAATATCTTCATTAGGTGCTTATAGTTATTATATCGGCAGAATTTGTATTTCATTAGTTTTTTTATCCGCTTCGATAGTTTGATTAATGACCGCTTTTCACTAAAGTTAACTATTTCAATCAAATAAGATACGTCTTTAGTGACAAAAAAATCAAAACGGCATTATTAAGATAAATGGCCACTTTGATATTTTTGTGTAAATAATGAGACGTTTGAATATTCGCAATTAATAATGATGACTCAATTATTTAAATACGGTTTGAATATCGATATTTTTGTACAAACTTGCCGTACTTTGCTGTGCTAGTAAACTTTTTGATGTTCTCTCAATAAAGTTGATAACGGTATTGGAGAATGCTGGGCCCGTGCTGAAACGTTTTACTCCTAGTTTTTCCATTAGCGCTACATCGGTTAGATTAGGCAGTGACATTACATTTAATGGCGCATCTATAGAGTCAACAATGATCTTAATATCTTCGTTAAAAAATACGCCGGGAACAAAAATACCATTAGCACCACTTTCAACATATGCTTTTGAGCGGTTTTTAGTTTCAATAAGCGGCTCGTCAAGTTGAAAATAAGTATCTATTCGGGCATTGATAAATACATCAGAATAGCCATTATTATCTAATACATTTCTTATTTTTTCCAAAATTTGGCACTGCTTAGTTGTGTTTATAAGGCTAGTATTATTTTTTGATGAATCTTCAATGTTTATTCCTACAGCGCCAATATCGGCTATTTTTAGCACATTATCAGCGATGATATTTATATTGTCAGAATAACCTGATTCAATATCAACGGTCACTGGGATATTAACCGTTGAAATTAGTTGAGTTGCTAAAGTAAGTAACTGTTCAAATTCTATTTTTTCGCCATCAGCATAGCCCATTGCATTTGCAACACCCCAACTTGTTGTTCCAATTGCTTTAAAGCCACTTTGCTCTAGTATTAACGCTGAAAGTACGTCCCAAGCGTTAGGTAAAAACAATAATTTATCGCTTTCATGCATTTTTTTAAAGTGTTTTAATTTGTTCATTGTTGTTCCCGGTTTTTGTTCATTGTGTTTAAAGCTCAAAATGCAAATACGCAAAGTACAAACGTATGGTTTATATATTTTCGCTGTGTACACCTGTGGGTTGTTTAATTAACATCATTGTAAAAGGTATGATTTTTCAATACTGGCGGGAATCGGACTTCAATGTAAAATTTAATATTATTTTTGACGTTAGTCATCATCTTAACAAATCAAACGATTAATATTTGTTGCTGAACAAATCTGTAGAGCATTGTCCTTATCCTGTAGTAATATGCTCAAATAATTATTCTTTTGCATTACTCTTGTTAAATATTATGTGTTTGAACTTATAATATTCATCTTTTAATGTATTTAATTTTCTACGATTTCTGAAGATCCCCTTATGCGTTTATTAAAATCGACCATTCATCCTGACATTTTTGATATGTCAGCGAAAAGTTTTACCCGAAAAGCAACTCGTGCCATTGTATTAAAGGGAGATAATATTCTTTTGCTCTATACCAAGCGGTATCATGACTACAGTTTACCCGGTGGTGGTATTGATGAAGGCGAAAGCAATATTGCTGGTTTGATCCGTGAACTTAAAGAAGAAACAGGTGCACATAATGTGCAAGATATAGAAGCATTTGGTTTGTATGAAGAATTTAGACCTTGGCATAAAACGGGTTTCGATATTATTCATATGGAGTCTTATTGTTATATTTGCTCTATAGATGAAGAGTTACTTGAACCAGAACTTGAATCACACGAAATTGATAATGGCATGCATCCTATTTGGATGAATATTCATCAAGCCATTAGTCATAATGAGCACACCATAGAGAATAGCACTAAAAAAGGGCTTTCCATTGAACGTGAAACCTTTCTATTGAAATTGATTGTCAGTGAATTATTAAGCAAATAAGCTTAAATCAATCACGTTAGACGTAATTATGTGACAGGGCATTTCTTTAGTGAGAATGAAAATTGGTGATAGCCTAATAACCACTATGCCTATTCATCCCATGCATAACGAGGCTTTCTTTTATTGATAATTCTTACATGTTCTATTTTATCCTGTAGGCTATTTAGGATGATTTTAATACGGTAAGCTTCATCTTTTGTTTCTTCTTTTAAGGTAAATACTTTTTCGAAGACGGTATTGATCGTTGATACCGTTGAAACAACTTCTAAGGTAACGCTGTTAGTTAACCAAACATTGAGCATCTCATCTTCTACACTCGTACTTACATGATATTTAGATCCTGCTTTCAATTTGGCACTTAGGTCATGAGCGCTTTGTCTAATTTGTTTACTATTCAAAGGGCTTGTCCTAAGTATTCTAATTTTTACATGGATATCTTTGTCTCTGTTGTTATTTAAAAAAGTTTTATTATCAATGGGGTCACTACTCTTTATGACTAATTCAGAATATACAATGTTCGTTTCACTGTGTGTATACGCTGGTTTTATTAACCAATGTCTATTGTTTATGGTATTTGAACAAGATGAAAGGGTTAAAATTACGAGTAAAAATACTAAGGTTAATTTCATTTAAGTGCTCTCCGTTTTAACAACTTGGTTCGGTTAGTTAATTTTTGCTAATTTATTTAAATCTTCTAAGAGGACTTTTTCGTTAACCAAACGAACGGTTGGAATAAGCGTGTGCGAGGAGCCAAGAGTACAGTTTATATAACAAGTTTGTAGTTTCGCATTGTATAAAAGAAAGCTCCAATAAAACGGTTGGCTCACGCTAATACGCTCCATTGGTTTTTGACTTTTTTGTACAGAAACAACTATATCTTCTGTTTTTATATTTTCACTTAAAATACTTTTCATTGATGATTGTATTTTTTCATTTTTGTTATTTAAAGAGCTATCTAATAACGTTATAAATTTCATTGATTTTGACACACCATGCTTATTTGCTCTTTTAAACCAAATAAGTGATTTTTCTAAGTCTTGTTTTATGTATAAACCGAACATTAAGTTATAGGCTAATTGATACATAGCGGCAGGCTCACCGGCTCTAGAAGCACTTATTAATTGTCTATTGGCTAAACTCACGTTTTTATCTCTGCCGTGTCCTTGATAATTCATGATTGCCATGGCTAAATTTGCTACAGATGAGCCTTGTCGTGCATATCGTTTAAAAAAATTATATTCCATACTACAATCTCGCTCACAAAAACGAGTACTATTATCTTGTGACGCATTTACTTTCAATGGTAACAAGCATATTAATAGAGCGAATAAGCTAAATTTCGGCACAGATATCTCCTTGCCATTAAGAAATGGCATTCATGTATGATTGTTTAGGTTTCGGTTTTAGTAGCGGTTAATTCATCATTATTTTTAGCTGGTATGTCGGAAGTGACAACTCTTTGTAATCACTGTGTAAGCTGATTTTTTTATCATCCCTCATAATTTCAATGCTAACTTTTTCATCTTCAGATAAATTAACTAAGGTGTTTTTAAACAGGGTCAGTATTGGTAAGTTTTTGTTCAGTTGTTTATTATTAAAAGTTAAATCTAAGCCATTAATGGTTAATATTGTATCGTTAGGTTTTAACCCTATTTTAGCGGCAATAGAAAAAGGGGTTATAGCGAGTATATTAATACCATTTTTAAATGATGCTTTTCTATTCGTTACTATGCCTAATGTATTTATAATTCGCTGATCTCTTTCTATTGTTACCGTTTTATTTATTTGGTTTGAACTGTGTAAAAATGCCTTAATATCCATCATGACTAAATCTAATCGGTACTGTAGATTTTCTGGGATCGCATTGTCTTTAGCTATTTTTTTAGTATCTTTAGCCACTTTGGGTTGCTGATCGGATTCACACAACTGAGGTGTTTCTTTTCTAACTGATATTTCAAATGAATTATTAAACTTTTTATTATTTCTGCCTTCTGCTTTCGCGATAATGTAGTAAATTGTATTTTTCTCTACATTGAGATCAAAGTTGATCATTTCTGATACGTTATGCTTTTTAATAAACGTAAATGTGTTTTGGTCATCAAAACGGTTTATTTTGTCGAATATTATTTGCGCACTTAATTTATGTCGTCCTGGTGCTAGCAAAATAGATGACTTCAATTCTCCTGAATGAAAAAGCTTAAGCCTATATTCATTGTTTTTAAGAAAGTTGGCCTTAGTTGAAACCGTTGCGCAATCAATTGGGTTCGCGAAAGTTGTAGGTGTTACAACACTAATAAGTAGTAATATTAAAATTAAATTTTTGTACATGATAAAGTCCTAGATTACTTCAGTGTCAAATGTTGTTGCAATTACTTGCTTTAGCGTTTCATTTCTTTTTTGCCATAATTTCTTTTGTGCGCTCTTACTCTGCTTGAGGTTAAGCTGAATATCTATTTGTGATATTTTCCATAAATTATTACCCACTAATGCGCTCGGTAGTTGCATAGAAACCAATTGTTGTTCATACGCGTTAGACTCGGCAACCAATTGATCGATATTGTGATCTTGCCATTTACTATTAATCAGTAAAGTAAGGGTTACGCTTACGATAACACTGGCAGCAATACTCAGTGGAAACATAAAAGTTCGGCGTTTTTTCTTTTGAGGAATTGATGCCTTTACTTTAATCCAAGCGAAATCAGTTGGCTGATATACCGTAAGGTTTTCGGCATCGGCTTTTAGTGACTTAAGTTGCAATAACCTACGCTGGCAATCAGTGCAGGTTTCAATATGCATGCTAGCTTCACTATTCTTTATAAGTAATTCTTCATCACTACAATGCATTTTTGTTGCCTTCTTCAATGTTGCGTAATTTTTCTAAATTTCTTGAAACGATAGACTTTGAATAGCTTTGGGTTTTATTTGTTAATTCAGCAATTTCTTTATGGCTATAACCTTCGACAATAAATAACCATACAACTAACTTTGCCTCGGCTGAAATATGTCCCATCAAAAATGCCAATTGATTTTGATGTATTAACGTACCATCAAAGTCAGCCGATTCTAATGATGCTAAATGTTCGTCAGTTGCAGGTACTTCATTCTTTATTTTATTGAGATGAGTCATTGTTTTATTAAAAGCAATTCGTTTAATCCAGGGGGTAAAGTGGGTATCGTTTTTTAACTGAGACAGACTTGTAAAAGCTTGAATAAAACTGTCTTGCATAATTTCTTCAGCTATTGATGAACGTCCACAAATACGAAAAACAGTTGAGTAAATTAATGGGGAAAGTAGTTTGTAACAGGACGAAAAAGATTGTTCATTACCTTTTTTCATCTCTATGACTAAATGCTCATTAACTATCATTGAACTCTCAATTGCTATCTTTAATATATAAGACTAAGCGAGTTGTAAAAACGTCGCAAAGAATTTTAAAATAAATTGGTGGTAGTGTTTTATTTGTAATTATCACTAATAGTTAATGTTTTATCATTGTTATATATTAAAAAGTAATAGCGCTAACATATTACTTTTAGATGACTTTTAAAGCTTGTTTAGACAGATATACATTACTTATGAATGAAAAAAACGGCTATCTTTAGCTAATTTCTCGATGAGTGCACTGATAACTTTATTTTCTTGGAAAAAATTCAATGAGCCCATTGGTTGCTTTTCTATTGAAGGCAATTGAATTTTCTTTTTATTAACGTATGCCATTAGCCTTTCATTTGTGTGTTTAGCGTAAAGTGAATAGTTAACAAAACCACCTATTGGCTCAAAAATTTCTTCTTCAAGTTTTTGCCACTCTTTATACCAAACGTCATGATGTTTTTTCGCTTTAGTTGACGCTGAAAAAAAGATGTTTTCAATAACATTTTTATTGGCAGCATACTTATTTATAGACTTTTCAAGAAAGGGACGCATGGCATCATCTATTTTATTGTCATTAAAGATCTGTGAAATTGTAATGTTTTCTTTTGATAATTTTTGATTCAAGCTTATTAGTAGCTTTGCATTACGGTACAAGGCTAAGTCTATCAAGTAATTCTGTGCTTGCTTATAACGCAGAAGCTGGTTTTTAATGCGGAGTTCTACCGATAATATTTCAGGGGATAGTGAGCTCAAAGGAGGAGAGTTAATTGTGTTAATAAGACCGATGGATTTTTCTAATGAATGAATATTATTACTAAACTTCTTAAGTAGAGAATTAAGTTCAATTAAATCCCAGTCAAGCGTAGGTACTTCTTCATAGTGTGCTAAAGATGTTATATCTAAAGGATGATGTTGATACGACTTATCGATATTTTTTTTAGCTTTAAGTATCGGTAAAAAGACGAGGCCTGATTCCTCTAATATTTTTTTACTTTCAACGCTATACACTTTATGCAGGGAATCATGGCTTGAGATATAGGCTAAATAATAGTTATTTTGTTCTATATACTTCTTAGACTCTACAAGCTTAACATTTGCCTGTTGGGCCTTTAATAGAAGGGCTGAGTATTCTTCAGGAGCTATCCTTGAAAGCACTGTTAGTGAAGAGATTAACTGATTGATATTATGTGAAGACTTAGCTTTCAGGTATGTCTGTTCTGCTTGCTGATATTCATCAGATGTACAGCCTAGGCAAAATAAAAAACAGAGTATAGCTATTATTCGTTTATCTTTAATCATGTAGACCTTCTTTGTAGGTTCTTTAATTTTTTGCGGTTCCACTCTTATAAAATATAAGACTTGTTAAGTCGTAAAAACGTCGCAAACAATTTTTATTTGTCATTTATTGATAATTTTTGGAAATGTAAACAGTCGCTTACAGATTATTGATAATAGGAATTTTGAGTACTTCTCTTTTTAGAAGCTTTTTAGCCACTGAAGGTGATACTTGATAAAACTCGTTAACGTATTCTTTTGCGTTTAAGTACTTTCGTATCTGTTTTTTTATTTCACAGGGGTTGCTACACGCTGACGAAAACACTAGCGTATAATCCCCAGGTGAATTTTTTGAAAGTGACTTTGCATACTCATTTGGATCATCAGGAGTGCAACCTATTCTAATTACGTCTGAAAAAAATGAGTGGGTCATAACATAAACGTTACCCGTTGAAACAGTGTTATCCTTCATACCTTGTTATAAACTCCTTTTAAATTTCAATTAAAGCACTTTACCAATTAACAAAGTGTTTTAATTGAATAATACAGTACCTGTTTAGGCGATTTTAAAATTTTTTGAATATTTCTATGACATATCTATAAATGTATCTATAAACATGAAATTCTCGAATATATTCTTTTTATTGTAGGATAAGCTACTTGAGCAAATTAGCATTTGCAAGAAAATATGATTTGTGTGGAGGCATGTTTTCTCGTTTTTATTTTTAATATATCAAGCACTAATCACTTATCTCATCATGCTGGTGAAAAAACAACCAATAAAAGTCAATATTAGGTAGGGAGATTAGAGTTTTTACTGTATAATGCGCGACTTTATTTTGATGGTCTTAAATACGTTTCTATTTTTGCTATCTTCAACCGTTGCTGGTTAACAATTTTTAGTTAGCACTATTTAGGAATAACTCTTTGATCACTACATCTAACATTACAATGCAATTTGGCGCAGAGCCTTTATTTGAAAATATTTCAGCTAAATTTGGCAATGGTCATCGCTACGGTTTGATCGGCGCAAATGGTTGTGGCAAGTCTACTTTCATGAAGATCTTAAGTGGCGACCTCGTTCCAAGCTCTGGCAACGTATCGGTAAGCACAGGGAACAAAGTAAGTACTTTGGGCCAAGATCAATTCGCATTTGAAGAACACAATGTTATTGATACGGTGATCATGGGGGATATGCCTCTATGGGAAGTTAAGCAAGAAAGAGATGCTATTTACGCACAAGCTGAAATGAGTGAAGCCGACGGCATGCGCGTTGGCGACTTAGAAAGCGAATTTGCTGAAATGGATGGTTACACAGCGGAAAGCCGTGCCGGCGAAATTTTATTAGAAGCGGGTATTGAAGAGTCTTTTCATTACGGCTCAATGCAACAAGTCGCTCCTGGTTGGAAATTACGTGTTCTTCTTGCGCAAGCCTTGTTTGCTAACCCTGATATTTTATTACTTGATGAGCCTACCAACAACTTGGATATTCATACCATTAGTTGGCTAGAGGCTGAGTTAAATAAGCGTAAATGCACCATGATTATCATTTCTCATGATAGACATTTCCTTAATTCTGTTTGTACTCATATGGCTGACATTGATTACGGTGAATTACGTATATACCCAGGTAATTATGAGTTTTACTTAGCGCAGTCCGCTTTGTTACGCGAGCAGCTATTAGCCGGTAACGATAAAAAAGTTGCTGAAATAGCAGAGCTTCAAGACTTCGTTAACCGTTTTGGCGCCAATGCTTCAAAAGCAAAACAAGCAAGCTCTCGTGCTAAAAAAATGGATAAAATTAAACTTGATGATGTGAAGTCGTCAAGTCGTATCACACCAAAAATTGCTTTTGCTCCTGGTAAAAAAATGCACCGTCAAGCGTTAGAACTTGAAAACCTGGGACATGGTTTTGATGGCGAAGTATTATTTGAAAAGGGTGACTTATTATTAGAAGCGGGTGTTAAATTAGCGATTATCGGCGAAAACGGTGTGGGTAAAACGACATTGTTACGCTGTTTAATGAATGAGTTTGATAACTATGAAGGCGTTGTTAAATGGTCTGAAAATGCTTCTATTGGTTATTGTCCACAAGATAGTGGTTCATTTTTTGATAATGACTTAACACTTATGGAATGGATGTCGCAATGGCGTAGACCTTGTCATAACGATTTAAGTGTACGTGGCATGCTAGGACGTATGTTATTTACCGACGACGATGCAAATAAAAAAGCACGTAACTGTTCTGGTGGTGAAAAGAACCGCTTATTGTTTGGTCGATTAATGATGGGTGATATCAACGTGTTAATTATGGACGAACCAACTAACCACATGGATATCGAAGCGATTGATGCATTAAACAATGCGCTTAAAGCTTTCGAAGGTACGTTAATCTTTGTTAGTCATGACCGTGAGTTTGTTTCAAGCTTGGCAACGCGTATTATTGATATTAAAGATAAAAAACTAGTTAACTTTCAAGGCTCTTTAGATGAATACCTTGCAAGTCAGATCGAAGGTCAAAAAGTCGCTTAGCACTTTTTGAACGTTGCTTGGTTTAAGACTTAAAAACGTATTTAATCACGCTTTTAAGTCTTTTATTAAGCGTTTAATCTCATTAGAAGATTAACACCTTACTGAAAACAAGCACGAAATACCCACACTCTTTTTGAATATGACTCTTTTGTTGTGTTCACTTCAACAACTATTCCTAGGCCTATACATGATAAACAATGATATTCTTCGTCGCGTAAGTACATTACTTGGTTTTGATGACAAAAAAATACGTTCAGTATTTAAATTAAATGCTTGTGACATAACAGCAGAGCAATTAGCTTGTTTTTTTATCGAAAAAGATCAGACTACTTTTGTTGAATTACTTGATGTAGAACTCGCCAGTTTTCTCAATGGCTTAATTGTTGACAAAAGAGGCGCAAAAGAAGGGCCACAAGCCGTTCCTGAAACTACTTTAAGTAATAATGCGATTTTCAATAAGTTAAAGATTGCCTTTTCTTTACATGCAGATGAAGTGATTGATACGCTGGAAATGGCAGAGTTAAGCTTAACCAAATATGAATTAAGTGCCTTGTTTAGAAAAGTAAGTAATAAACATTATCGTGAATGTAGCGATGAAACATTATCGGCTTTTATCAGAGGATTGAAGATTAAACTTCAAGGATAATATGATGTCATTTTCGAAACTTGGATTAAGTGAACCTCTCCTTAAAGCCGTCGCTGAATTAAATTATAGCGAACCAACGGCTATTCAGAATAAGGCCATTCCCGTTATTTTATCGGGAAAAAACCTTGTTGCTGCAGCGCAAACAGGTACCGGTAAAACGGCCAGCTTTGTTTTGCCGATACTTGAAAAACTTAATACAGATCGAAAATTACGGGGCAAACGCATTCGAGCATTGATCCTTACACCGACACGTGAACTCGCTGTTCAAATAGAGCAAAGTATTCGTGATTATGGTAAGCATCTCAACGTTAGCTCTATGGCAATGTATGGTGGTACTGACATTGAACCGCAAAAGCAAAAACTAATTTGGGGCGTTGATATTATTGTCGCAACCCCTGGCCGATTACTTGATATGGCTCATCAACGCGCCTTGCATTTTGATGAACTGGAAGTGCTAGTTTTAGATGAAGCTGACCGAATGCTTGATATGGGGTTTATTGATGATATTAATAAAATTATTGAACGATTGCCGTTGGAACGTCAAAATTTATTATTTTCAGCAACTATTTCTGATGATGTCCGCGGCTTATCAAAAAGAACGATAAGTAATGCCACTGAAATTTCAATTGCCAACAATAGCACGTCAAAGCCAAAAATTGACCAATGGTTAATAACAGTTGATAAAGGTAATAAGTCAGCATTACTTAGCCATTTAATTAACGAACAGCAGTGGCAACAAGCGCTAATTTTTATTGAAACAAAGCATGGTGCGGCTAAATTGGTAAGTCAGTTAGAAAAGCGCGGTATTAATGCCGAGTCTATTCATGGTGGTCGAACCCAGGCCGTTAGAGAACAAGTGCTTAATGATTTTAAAGCGGGAAAAATTAACTTTCTTGTCGCTACTGGCATTGCCTCGCGTGGCCTTGATATTGGTGAGCTTGAGAGAGTGGTCAATTATGACTTACCAGACCAAGTTGATGACTATATACATCGTATCGGGAGAACCGGTCGTGCTGGTGCCTCTGGAGAGGCGGTATCATTTGTAGCTAAAGACAACTTTAGAAACCTTTGTGCAATAGAAAGTCGCTTAGGGCATGTTATTAAACGTAAAGAATTTGAAGGATTCCCCGTTAAAAAAGTGGTGCCGGTTTCTATTTTAAATTATGTTCCTAAAAATAAACGTTAAACACACCTTTGATCCACAAAGTAATTATTAATGAGATCAAAATATTAACAATTAATAATTACTTGGCTATGTTTAATGCAAGCAATCGGTTATATTTAATTTTATACGTCTCTTTTAATAAATTAATATAACTGTGCATACGTTAATCGATGTTTTACAAGCTGTTTTATTTGTCGGCATACCCGTAGGTGTGTTTAGTTTTTTAATGATCTATTATTCATATCAGAAAGGATATTTATCCCCTGACATTGCAATCAAAGACGCCTTTAAAAAAAATAACAACACCTCACAATCTTCACTTTCTAGAAAACACAAAAAAGACTTATTATTTTTGCATTCTAAATGGGTGACCTTCGGTGGTGGCTTTTATGGACTAATTGCTTTGTTAACATTTATTATTATTGAATTAACTCAATTCTTTAATTTTTTATTTAGTATTTCTAGTTGGCAAGATATTGTTGCGTTATTCACTTTAGATAGTTTAATCGCTATGATCATTGATTCAATTACTAATTTGGTAAAAGCAGCCATTTGGTTTACGTATTGGCCTAATAAATTCAACACAGAGAATTACATTGTGTGGATTTTAATTGCTTATATCGGTTATCGTTTTGCGGCAAAATACGCGCTTCGTTATACTTTAGAGCAACAAAAAATCACAGATAACGAAACGATAGAAGAATGATTGAAAATTAAACGATGCTATCGGTTATTTTACTATTCCTTGAAAAATAGCGCGCCTTATATCGCTATGTTTAGCCTTATTTTTTAACGATATTTGTCCTGAATTTGGGGTGATCCCTAAAGTAAGTAAATCAGTTTTATAACTAGGTAAAGCGTTACTTTTTGAAAACTTGATAAATGAGGTAGTAAAAATAGAGCTATTGGTTAATTTGTCGAGTTGCTCGGTAATTTCATTTACAGTTAAGTAACGGTCAAAACAACATTTGTGTAATTGATATAATGCCTTATCAAGTGAATAACCAGTATTTAGCTTTCTTAACGCAACATCAGCTTTAAACCAATATAACGCGCCACTCCAATAAATACGCATATAGTTATGATTCTTATCAATATGGTCACTCAAATAACTTAATTTTTGATGATTATAACTAGTCTCTTTTCTACCTCGTTCAAATCCATCATAAAGCTTTTGCCACATTTTATTTTCGCTAAACATACCGGAACGAGCTTGAATAATGTTTTGATAATAACTGGCTATTCCTTCAGAAAACCAACGAGCATCGCCAGCGTCGTAAGGTATAAGTAAATGGCTAAATTCATGATATACCGTCCAATCAGCTTTCAATTCATTCAATGTACTTGCTGAGTTAATAACAAGGGTAACTTCAGGGGGAATACTTCGGCTAACTTCTCCCCATGGAACAACACCCGCATTTCGTTTACTGGCTTTGATTGTGGTAATAAAGTGGTCGACAGGAAGCTCTCCATACACTGACTTTAACGCATTACTACTATGGTTTATCCATTGATGTAATATGTGTTTTTTTTCTGAGGAAATGCTTGAGTGAAACTGCACATCTATTGTTTGATGGTTTTTAGCGAGCTCTACATTTTCATCGGCAGAAGATGAGCTAATAAAAACGGTCAATGAGAAAGAAAAAAGATAGATCGCATTATTAATAACGTTTTTAGTAACCATAGTTTCCCCAAAAAATACTTTCATAATCATCACTCATTGTAGATACAACCTTTGTAAGGTGACCTAAAATTATGCATTTTTCTTTAAAAGACTCTGTAACAAGACATTGCAAAGCCAACAGAAGTGATAAAGGGGGTAAAGAATCGTTTTAACTAACTATATAGGGCGACTGTCACTCATTAAAGCGTCGAGCTTTATTTGTGCTTGTTTAGGTTGGGTTAAATCGATTACTTCGATCATTTCACATTCATCTCTTACCATTTCTGCAATGCTACTTGGGTAATGACGGCAGTCCTCTGGACGGTCTTCATAAATAGCACAAGTGTATTTCACTTGCTCCGATGATAATTGCTTTGGCATTTTTTCTAAAAATGGGCACTGTGTTAATTGTTCGCCTGTTTCAGGATTAAACCAAATTTTATCTTTAATGACATATTGATGAATATGCGGCCTAAAAATTTCCCACATCTCAATATCTTCACTCGATGCTTCAATGCCGCCATCGCCATATTTGATACAACATTTTCCACATTGATTACAATCTTTCAATGGTTGAATTATCCAATTAAACGTTAGAACAAAATTGTACCACGCTATACCGTTAATATTTGCTCTTTGCGATTCAATTTTTAATGGGGTAAATATTTACGTGTTTCTTTAACAAAAGCTTCATTGTCTCTTGTACTGATTTGTATTCATCAGTATGCTCAGCCACGATTGAGTTTAGCGAAAAATTCAAAAAGTAAATTGTGATAAGGTAAAAACTACGCATGAAAAAATCTATTTTAATAACCGGTTGCTCTAGTGGTATAGGTTTAGATGCTGCATTGACTTTATCAATGAGAGGTTATCAAGTTTTTGCTACCGCTCGAAAGCAAGAAGATGTATTAATGTTGCAAGAAAAAGGCTTAACTGCCTGTCAGCTTGATTTAACTCAAACAGACACTATCAAGGACGCGATTTCTTTTGTCTTTAATAAAACCGAGGGAACTTTAGATTTTCTATTTAATAATGGCGCATACGGACAGCCGGGCGCTTTAGAAGACTTACCCACTCATGCACTTAGAGCTCAATTTGAAGCCAACGTGTTTGGCTGGCACGAACTTACTAAGCACGTTATTCCAGTGATGCGTAAACAAGGCCATGGCCGTATTATTCAATGCAGTTCAGTTTTAGGTTTTGTTTCTATGGCTTACCGAGGTGCCTATAATGCTTCAAAGTATGCCCTTGAAGGCTTAACGGATACTTTAAGGTTAGAGTTAAAATCGTCAAATATCGAAGTCGTTCTTTTACAACCAGGCCCTATTAATACTCAGTTTCGCGCTAATGCTTTGGTCGCATTTAAGCAAAATATTGAAGATGTAAAAAGTGTTCATTCAGCTCAGTATCAACAGCAAGAAGAAAGACTAGCGAGTCAAACGTCGAATGCAAAGTTCACCTTGGAGCCAAAAGATGTCACTAGCGCTTTAATTCATGCTTTAGAAAGTAAACGTCCTAAAATCAGATATAGAATTACTGTGCCGACTAAACTTTTTGCGGTATTCAAACGGATATTACCTACACGGTGGTTAGATAGTTTGTTATCGAAAGGGTAAACACTGAAATAAACAAATTACACAATAAACCAGAAATACACTCATTTTTAATAGGTAGTCAAAATGACAAAAACGTCAAAATTAATTTGTACATTGTTAGCCATATTTACCAGTTTTAGCTTGTTAGCAAGTGATTTGAAAGTAGGGGAACAAGCGCCCAACTTTACATTACAAGCAACCAATGGTGAATATTATCAACTAAGTGATTATAAAGGTAAGCAAGCAGTAGTATTAGCTTGGTATCCAATGGCTAACACTCGTGGCTGCACTATCGAATGTAAATCATTAGTAGAGAAGGGCCATTTGATCAGAGAATATAATGCTAGCTATTTTATGGCCAGTGTTGATCCGTTAGATGATAATAGGGCTTTTGCGAAGAAAACAGGGGCCGATTTTCCTATGTTAAGCGACCCATCGAAAGATATAGCTAAAGCCTATGATGTTTTAAATTTATTTCGAGTGGCCAGTCGGGTGACTTTTTATATCTCGAAAGAAGGTAAAATATTGAAAATAGATGAAGATATATCGCCAAAAACGGCCGCTGAAGATATTGCGAGTAATCTTGAAAAACTAAACGTGGATAAACGTCACTAAAAACAGCAGTAAACATAAAGCCGGAATATACCGGCTTTATGTACTGAGTTACTATGCGAGTAATTTTTCGATGTCAGCTTTAATACTTTCGGGTTTAGTCGTCGGCGCATAGCGCTGAATAACCGTTCCTTCCTTATTCACTAAAAACTTAGTGAAATTCCACTTAATACTTTTTGAACCTAAAATACCCGGCGCTTGAGCTTTTAAAAAAGTAAAGAGTGGGTGGGCGTTGTCGCCGTTTACGTCAATTTTATCAAATAATGGAAATTTGATATTAAAGGTTAAATCACAAAACTGCTGTATTTCTTCGTTATTGCCTTTTTCTTGTTGCTTAAATTGATTGCAAGGAAAAGCCAAAACTTCTAAGCCTTGTGACTGATATTCGCCATAAAGTGATTGCAACCCCTTATATTGAGGAGTAAAACCACAAGCACTTGCAGTATTAACAATGAGCATGACTTTATTTTGAAAGTCATTTAGTTCAACTGTTTCACCTTTATTATTTTGTGCGCTAAATTGATAAATTGAGTCTGTCATCGATTTTTTCCTTTAAGGGTAAAATTTCGTGTGAATTAATGAAATTCTTCGCATGCAATTAACGTGTTTTCAATTAAACTTGCAACGGTCATTGGACCAACGCCGCCAGGAACAGGTGTAATATGAGCCGCTTTTGTTTTAGCTATGTCAAAACCAACATCACCGACGAGCTTGCCACTTTCTAATCGGTTAATACCTACATCAATAATTATGGCTCCTTCTTTAATCCATTCCCCAGGAATGAATTCAGGCTTTCCAACTGCAACAACTAATAAATCAGCGTGACGCACTTTATCTTCAAGGTTTTTAGTGAACCTATGGGTCGTGGTTACAGTACAACCTGCAAGCAACAATTCTAAAGTCATTGGTCGGCCAACAATATTAGAAGCACCGACGATTAACGCCTCTAGACCATGTGGGTTAACCCCCGTTGATTCTATAAGAGTAATAATGCCTTTAGGCGTGCAAGGGCGCAATCCGGGCTGGCGAAGTGCTAACTTACCAACATTAAAGGGGTGAAAGCCGTCTACGTCTTTCAATGGGTTAATATGCTCGATAATCAAATTAGCATCTAAACCTTGAGGTAAAGGTAATTGAACAAGTATGCCATCAATATTATCGTCATTGTTTAATTCATCAATTAAAGCAAATAACTCTGCTTGAGTTGTTGTTGGTTTTAGATCATATGAACGAGAAAGGAAGCCGACTTCTTCACAGGCTTTACGTTTACTCCCTACATATACTTGTGAGGCAGGATCTGAGCCTACTAATATAACGGCCAGTCCAGGAGGTCGTAAGCCATTTTTAATGCGTTGTGCTACTTTTTCTTTTACTGAGAGCCTAAGCTGCTGAGCAATATGTTTACCGTCTATAAGAGTTGCTGTCATGATAGTTTCGATTAAATTGGTTAAATGATGAAAAACGACGCCATTTTCGCATAAAAGCAGGCGCTGTTATAGTTACTCTTGTTATAAGTGTACTTTTATTCGGTAATTTATGACCGAAAATACATATCGTCAGTTCAAAACGGAAGTTAACTAATAGTTCAAAAAATCAATTTTCTGTAAAATAGTGAGTTTGCTATATTTATAGACAATAAGTGACAGTTATCAAGCGCCTTGCTTGTAAAGTGAACAAACAGTTATTTATTTAAAAAAAAGGTTTGACGGGGCTCAGGCAACTAGGTAATATCCGCACCCGTTGAAAGGCACATATTTAAAGTGACTTTTAACACAGTATGTATCGGTGATTAGCGCAGCTTGGTAGCGCACTTGGTTTGGGTCCAAGGGGTCGCAAGTTCGAATCTTGCATCACCGACCACTTTTTTAATTATTGCATTAATAACTAAAAAAGAAATTCTGTAGGTTAATGCGCCCTTAGCTCAGCTGGATAGAGCAACGCCCTTCTAAGGCGTGGGTCGCAGGTTCGACTCCTGCAGGGCGTACCATACAGTATTTACAATGGTGGCTATAGCTCAGTTGGTAGAGCCCCGGATTGTGATTCCGGTTGTCGAGGGTTCAAGTCCCTTTAGCCACCCCATTCTTTTCTCAAAAGATGGGTGTAAATGTTGTAATAAAGTAGAAAATGTCGGTGATTAGCGCAGCTTGGTAGCGCACTTGGTTTGGGTCCAAGGGGTCGCAAGTTCGAATCTTGCATCACCGACCACTTCTCTTATATATTCTCTTCAAAAAAATATATCTTTATACTCCTCGTCAATAACATTATTAAAATAACCTTATCGATCTCTGTATATCTTTTGTTCTAAAATACCGCTTGCACGCCCCCTTTATACTTGTTTTTTCACTAATTTTAAAAATAAGTTAAAAATAACGCTATTAAGGGGTCGACTCTTATATAAAGCATCGCTATAATTTCGCGTCATTATTTTTAAATCTAGGTTTGTATCAAGCTTATTATAATTGGTATTAACTTGGGTTTTTCGGGCTTCTGTAGCATTGGTTATAGAGCTACAAACGTCACACTCTTTGGCTAAATTAAGCTGTGAAGTAGTTGTGTTATTGAAAGCGTTAATAAAACGCTAAGTTTTGAGGTATTTAAATGCAAGTTTCAGTTGAGACTACACAAGGTTTGGAACGTAAGTTAACTATTTCTGTTCCTGCAGAATCAGTAGATGTAGAAGTTAAAAACCGTCTTCGTCACATATCAAAAACCCAACGAATTAATGGTTTCCGTCCAGGTAAAGTTCCTGCGTCAGTTATCCAGAAACGTTACGGTCAATCAGTTCGCCAAGAAGTTGCAGGTGAATTAATGCAACGTAACTTTGTTGATGCGATTGTTGCTGAGAAAATGAATCCAGCTGGCCGTCCAAGCTTTATTGCTAAAAGTAATGAAGATGGCAAAGCGTTAGAATTTGAAGCTACTTTTGAAATATACCCTGAAGTTGCTTTAACAGGCCTAGATTCAATTAAAGTTGAACGTCCTAACGTTGAAGTTACAGATGCTGATTTAGATGAAATGTTCACTACATTACAGAATCAACACAAAACGTGGAAAGAAAACAAGCGTAAAACTAAGAATGGTGACAAGCTAACTTTAGATTTTACTGGCCGTGTTGACGGTGAAGTGTTTGAAGGTGGTGAAGCTAAAGATTTCGAACTTGAATTAGGCGCTGGTCGCATGATCCCAGGTTTCGAAAAAGAAATCATTGGCATGAAAGTTGGCGAAGAAAAAACAATCAAAGTAACTTTCCCTGAAGATTACCATGCAGAAAACCTTAAAGGTAAAGAAGCAGAATTTGATATTGCTATTCACAAAACTGAAGGTCCAATTTTACCTAAAGTTGACGAAGAATTTGCTAAATTGTTTGGTGTCGAAGAAGGTGGCGTTGAAGCATTACGCACTGAAGTAAGCACTAATATGACGCGTGAATTAACTCAAGCTGTTAAAGCTAAAGTTAAAGAGCAAGTCATTGAAGGTTTATTAGAAGCTAACGATGTTGAAATTCCTAAAGCACTTATTGCTCAAGAAATTGAAGTATTACGTAAGCAAGCAATGCAGCGCTTTGCTGGTCAAATGGACGCTGACAACATGCCAGAGCTTCCAGCTGATATGTTTGAAGAACAAGCTAAACGTCGCGTTAAAGTTGGTTTATTACTTGGTGAAGTGATCAAGATTAATGAATTAAAAGTTGACGAAAGCAAAGTTAACGAGTTAATTGCTTCTGCAGCTTCAGCTTATGAAGATCCAAAAGAAGTTATCGAGTACTACGCAACCAACAAAGAGCTTAATCAACAAATGCAAAATGTTGCATTAGAAGAGCAAGCTGTTGAGTTTTTACTTGAAGGCGCAAAAGTTAAAAGTAAAAAAGCAAGCTTCAAAGATATTATGAATCCAGAAGGCAAAAAATAACCATTTGTTTAAATTTGTAGCAACTTATTGAAACAAATTTGAAATGGTAGACCTTTTAGATTGACTTTATGTCAAGCAATCGCTTAAATGGCTAGTATGGGGACATACGAGCCATTTTTTTATATAGAAAGGAAATATAGTTGTTTACTTCTCACAATAATTCTCAAAACATAACAAGTACGACCGAAAGTGCTTTAGTGCCAATGGTTATTGAGCAAACACCTAAAGGTGAGCGTTCATTCGATATTTATTCAAGACTTTTAAAAGAGCGTGTTATTTTCTTATGTGGCCAAGTTGAAGATCACATGGCGAATTTGATTGTTGCCCAATTATTATTCCTTGAATCTGAAAGCCCTGAAAAAGATATTTATTTATATATCAATTCACCAGGTGGTTCTGTAACTGCAGGTATGGCTATTTACGATACAATGAAATTCATCAAGCCAAATATCAGCACCGTGTGTATTGGTCAAGCGGCAAGTATGGGCGCATTTTTATTATCGGGCGGCGAAAAAGGCAAACGTTATTGTTTACCTAATGCACGTGTGATGATTCATCAACCTCTTGGTGGTTTTCAAGGTCAGGCTTCTGATTTCGAAATTCATGCAAAAGAAATTCTTTATATTAAAGAAAAATTAAATCGTTTAATGGCAGAACATACAGGTCAGCCGTTAGAAAAAGTATCTCAAGATACCGACCGTGATAACTTCTTAAGTGCAGAAAGTGCGGTTGAATATGGATTAGTTGACTCCATATTAGAAGAAAGATTAGATAAATAATGTCACAACTTTGTGAATAACATTGTGATCTACGTAATTTATGAAATACTTAACAGTATCTGTATTAGCAATTAAAAGAATTAGAGGTTCCGTATGACCGATATTAAAAATGGTGACGGTGATAACGGCAAGCTTTTGTATTGTTCGTTTTGTGGCAAGAGTCAACATGAAGTACGCAAACTTATTGCTGGTCCGTCAGTATTTGTTTGTGATGAATGTGTTGAACTATGTAACGATATTATTCGTGAAGAAATAAAAGAAATTTCCCCGAAAGAAGAAAAAGAAAGCTTACCAACACCTATAGAGATCCGTGAAAGTTTAGATGACTATGTTATTGGTCAAGATCACGCGAAAAAAGTACTAGCGGTAGCTGTTTATAATCATTATAAACGCCTACGTAATGGTGACTCTCATAATGGTATTGAATTAAGTAAAAGTAATATTTTACTTATTGGACCAACGGGTAGTGGTAAAACGTTACTCGCTGAAACATTAGCGCGTTTATTAGATGTACCATTTACTATGGCTGATGCAACAACATTAACTGAAGCGGGTTATGTTGGTGAAGATGTTGAAAATATCATTCAAAAGCTTTTGCAAAAATGTGATTATGATGTTGAAAAAGCTCAACGTGGTATTGTTTATATCGACGAAATTGATAAAATTTCTCGCAAATCAGACAATCCATCGATCACTCGTGATGTATCTGGCGAAGGTGTTCAACAAGCATTATTAAAGCTTATTGAAGGTACTATTGCTTCTGTTCCACCACAAGGTGGTCGCAAGCATCCTCAACAAGAGTTTTTGCAGGTTGATACCTCAAAAATCTTATTTATCTGTGGTGGAGCATTCGCTGGTTTAGATAAAGTTGTTGAGCAGCGTTCTCATACGGGGGCTGGTATTGGTTTTGGCGCAGACGTTCGTGGTAAAGAGAGTCAAAAATCACTTACACAGCATTTAAAAGATGTAGAGCCTGAAGATCTTATTAAATATGGTTTAATTCCAGAGTTCATTGGTCGTCTACCTGTTGTAGCAACATTAACAGAACTCGATGAAGATGCGTTAATTCAGATACTGCAAGAACCTAAAAATGCTTTAACTAAGCAATTTGGCGCTTTGTTTGATATGGAAAACGTTGAATTAGAATTTAGAAAAGATGCGCTAATTGCGATTGCACATAAAGCTATGGTACGTAAAACCGGTGCTCGTGGCTTACGTTCAATTGTAGAAAGTATCTTACTTGATACTATGTATGAATTACCATCGATGGATGATGCGGTAAAAGTGGTTGTAGACGAAACGGTAATAAAAGGTGAGTCTAAACCTATTATTATTTATGAAACACCACAAGACCAAGCGGTATCTGAATAACTCAGTGCATAACCTTGAATTTCGTCGTTCATACGCTTCCATGTGAACACGAAGTATCCTTCATCCTGAACAGAAAGAGTTATATGACTTAGTCATTTAACTCTTTTTTTTGTTCTATCCGTTGAAAGCTTTAGTAAAATCCCCATATCCTTTTTAATTACAATTTTTCCTTACTGATTTCCGAGAGAGTAACCTATGACCGAAGAGTTATCTGGTGTAAAAGAAATTCCTGTATTAGCCTTACGTGACGTCGTTGTTTATCCGCAAATGGTGATCCCATTATTTGTTGGTCGTGAAAAGTCTATTCGTTGTTTAGACATAGCGATGGATAATGACAAACAAGTTTTTCTAGTTGCGCAAAAAGATGCCGCAGTTGATGATCCAACGGCTGATGATGTTTATCGAGCGGGTACTATTGCCACTATTTTACAAATGTTAAAATTACCGGATGGCACGGTAAAAGTTCTAGTTGAAGGATCGCGTAGAGCTCGAATTACTGACTTTGTTGAAACACAAGAGTACTTTACTGCAGATATTGAATTTCTTGCTGTAGAAACTGTTGACGAAGAGGACTGCGAAGTTCTTGTTCGTTCTGCCATTTCTCAGTTTGAAGGATATGTAAAACTGAATAAAAAAATTCCTCCTGAAGTGTTAACTTCAGTTTCAGGCATTGATGATGCAGAACAATTAGCTGATACCATGGCGGCTCATATGCCGTTGAAATTAGCTGAAAAACAAAAAGTATTAGAAATTGAAAACGTGGCTCAACGTTTAGAATACTTAATGGCATTGATGGAAGGCGAAATTGACTTATTACAAGTTGAAAAGAAAATTCGTACTCGTGTCAAAAAACAAATGGAAAAAAGTCAGCGCGAATATTATTTGAATGAGCAAATGAAAGCGATTCAAAAAGAATTAGGTGATGACGACGAAGGGATAAACGAAGCTGAGCAAATTGAAAATCAAGTTGAAGAAGCTCAAATGCCAGAAGAAGCTAAAGAAAAAACTTTAGCCGAAGTGCGTAAATTAAAAATGATGTCACCAATGTCAGCAGAAGCGACAGTTGTTCGTTCATATATAGATTGGATGATAAGCGTACCATGGAAAAAACGTAGTAAATTAAAGCGTAATTTGAAATTAGCTCAAGATACCTTAGACAAAGATCATTACGGTTTAGATAAAGTCAAAGAACGCATTTTAGAGTACCTTGCCGTACAACAACGTGTAAGCCAGCTAAAAGGACCTATTCTATGTTTAGTTGGCCCACCTGGAGTTGGAAAAACATCTTTAGGGCAGTCTATCGCTAAATCTACTGGTCGTAAGTATGTACGTATGGCATTAGGTGGCGTACGTGATGAAGCTGAAATCAGAGGCCACCGCCGCACGTATATCGGCTCACTCCCTGGTAAGTTAATTCAGAAAATTGCAAAAGTAGGTGTGAAAAATCCACTCTTCTTATTAGATGAAATAGACAAGATGGCTTCCGACATGCGAGGCGACCCCGCTTCAGCGTTATTAGAAGTACTTGATCCAGAGCAAAATACGACTTTTAACGATCATTATTTAGAAGTTGATTACGACTTATCTGATGTGATGTTTGTAGCAACGTCGAATAGTATGGATATTCCTGGGCCGTTACTTGACCGTATGGAAGTTATTCGTTTATCTGGCTATACCGAAGATGAAAAGCTTAACATTGCCAAAAATCATTTAGTTGATAAGCAAATTGGTCGTAATGGTTTAAAAGAACATGAAATTGCGATTGAAGATAGCGCTATTATGGGGATTATCCGTTATTACACGCGTGAAGCCGGCGTACGTAGTTTAGAGCGAGAAATTTCAAAGTTATGTCGCAAAGCAGTAAAAGCTATCTTATTAGACAAAAAGTTGAAAAAAGTGATTGTCAGTCAAGATAATTTATCTGAGTTTCTTGGTGTACAACGTTTTGACTATGGTAAAGCTGATGACGAAAATAGAGTGGGATTAGTCACAGGTTTAGCATGGACATCTGTTGGTGGAGAACTATTAACCATCGAAACAGCATCTGTTCCTGGTAAAGGTAAGCTTACGTATACCGGTTCATTAGGTGATGTAATGCAAGAGTCTATTCAAGCCGCTATGACGGTCGTGCGTAGCCGAACAGATAAGTTTCGCATAAATACAGACTTTCATGAAAAACGTGACATTCACGTTCATGTTCCTGAAGGTGCCACACCTAAAGACGGACCAAGTGCTGGTGTTGGTATGTGTACAGCATTAGTTTCTAGCTTAACGGGTAATCCGGTAAAAGCCGATGTAGCCATGACAGGTGAAATTACCTTACGCGGTGAAGTACTTCCTATTGGCGGTTTGAAGGAAAAATTATTAGCAGCCCATCGGGGTGGTATAAAAACAGTCATAATTCCGAAGGATAATGAACGTGATTTGGAAGAAATACCGGACAATGTTAAAGGTGAACTCGCAATTCACCCTGTAAAATGGATAGAGGAAGTACTGGATATTGCTTTAGAGCATCCAGTAGAAAAGTTCCAATTAGCTGACTAAATTGGAAAAAAGTGCTGTTTTTTTAATAAAAAAATAAAAAAACAGCAAAAAAACGCAAAAAATTAACGAAAAATAGTAATTAGTGCTTTTCAAACGCTGAAACTGTGGTAAGTTAATGTCGCTGATAACGCTAGACCCCACTATATATATAGGGTTTAGCTAAAATAAAAATAAATAATAAATTTTATTTTCTTAAACACAGTGCTGATGTTCAAAAAGAAGTTTTATTTATCACTTCCAACGAACACTAAAAAGATTAGTACTGAATAATAACAATTGAAGGGGAATACTTGTGAATAAATCTCAATTAATCGAAAAAATCGCTGCTGGTGCAGATATCTCTAAAGCAGCTGCTGGCCGTGCATTAGATTCATTTATTGACGCTGTTACGGAAGAATTAAAAAGTGGCGAGCAAGTAGCTCTAGTTGGTTTTGGTACTTTCTCAGTACGTGACCGTGCAGCACGCACTGGCCGTAACCCACAAACGGGTGCAACTATTCAAATCGCTGCAGCTAAAATTCCAGCATTTAAAGCTGGTAAAGCATTAAAAGATAGTGTTAATCCATAATTAACTATCTAACTTTTTTGTAGATAAATCATAAAAGCCTTTTTAAACGAAGGCTTTTTTTATGTTATTTTTCCAATAAATATCACTATAAAAATAATTAAATTTTTGTCTGCTACTTCAAGGTCAGTGATGCATCTGATAGAATCGCGAACAAAGAATTATCTGTCGTAATAAATAGAGAAAAAGATGTTAGAAAATATTCGAGAAGGTTCACAAGGTTGGATTGCAAAATCCATACTAGGTTTAGTTATTTTAACTTTTGCTTTAGCGGGAATTGGTAGCTATACCAATTCTGTTGATACATCTGTTGCTGATGTTAATGGTGAAAAAATATCACAAGATGCTTTTAATAAAGCATATCAATCACAACGTAACCGTATGGCACAGCAGTTTGGCGATATGTTCGATACATTATCATCAGATGAAAACTATATGGCAAATTTTCGTAATGGTGTTTTAGATAACTTAATCAATGAAAAGCTTATTGATCAAAGTACAGCCAATATGTCTATTCGCGTATCTGACGAGCGAATCAAAACGACTATCCGTAACATGAAAGAATTTGCTGTTGATGGTGTTTTTGATAATAACCGTTATTTAGCCATGATTAATCAAGCCGGTTTTTATCAATCATCAGATTTTCGTGACTACTTACGTGTAGAAATGACACGTCGTCAACTAACACAAGCTGTAGTAGCAAGTGAGTTTAACTTGCCGTACCAAGAAAAATTGATGAATGCCTTACAAGATCAAAAGCGTAATGTTCGTTTTGCAACGATCAATGCTGAACAATTTAAAGCAGGCATTGAGTTAACAGATGACGAAGTTAACCAATACTACTTAGCGAACCAAGCTCGCTATGAAAACCAAGAAAAAGTTAAACTTAACTACATTACCCTTGATGTTAACGATATTGCAAAAACAATTGAAGTTAGCGATGACGATGTTAAAGCTTACTATGATGAAAACATAGCAAGTTACCGTCAGGACGAACAGCGTCGTGTTTCACACATACTTGTTGAGTTTGGTGATGATGAAGCAGCCGCTAAAACAGCTGTAGAAGCTTTATTAGTTCGCATTAATGCCGGTGAAGATTTTGCTACTTTAGCTACTGAACATTCAGCGGATACGTTCAGCGGTGAGAATGGTGGTGATTTAGATTGGATTGAACGCGGTGCTATGGGCGATGAATTTGACGAAGGCGCTTTTGCTTTAACAGAAGTTAATAGTGTAAGTGATATTGTTCAAAGTGAATTTGGTTTTCATATTATCAAATTAACCGATTTAAAAGCGGAACAAGTAAAAGCTTTTGATGAGGTAAAAGAAGAACTTCAAGCTAAAGTAAGTAATGAAAAAGCACAAGACGAATTCTTTGAATTACAACAAGAAATGGCACGTTTAAGTTTTGAATCTCCTGATAGTTTAGACGAAGCGGCTGACGCAATTAATGCAAAAATAATTACAACCGACTGGTTGAGTAAATTTGGCAATGTTGCACCGTTTAATAACCCTAAAGCTATTGAGGCTGCTTTCTCTGATTTAGTCCTTCAGGAACGTTTGAATTCAGATATTATTGAATTAAGTGACACTTTAGCCCTTGTTATTCGCTTAGAAGAATACCAAGCTGCAGAAGTTAAACCGCTTAGTGAAGTTAATGCTCAAATTCGTGAGACTTTAATTGCTGAAAAAGCTACAGAGAAAGCCCAGTCAACAGCAGACTCTTTATTAGTTTCATTTAAAGCGGGTAATGATATTGCTGAGCAATTAACAGCGATTAATGCTGAATTTGTTGTAAAGGCCGATTTAACTCGCACTGGTGGTGATATTGCTGCTAATTTAAGTCGTGAAGCGTTTAAATTACCACATCCAACTGAAGGTATGATTTCAGCCACTACCGTAACATTAAATAACGGTGACTTAGCTTTACTTGAAGTTCAAGCTGTTATCGCTAGTGATGTAGAAAAAGATACAGATCCGAGAATGGTACAGCAACAAACTCAACAACTTGCGCAATCAGCTTACCAAAGTTTCGTTGAAGCCCTTAAAGTTGACGCTGAAATTACTCGTCGAGCAGTCGTTGCTCCAACATCTCAGTTTTAAATGATTAAACTGAAAACTATTAAGCGAAAGCTTACAATACTCATTAACCAATAGTATTGAATGATTAAAGGCTGCAAATTAATTTGCAGCCTTTTTTGTTTTTAATCTGTAGTTATATATTCAAAAGAAATAACACAATGCACTCACCATTATTAGACCAATATTTAGTTGATATCCAAAAATTTGAATGCCCTTTACCCGTACTAGATTTGGCGTGCGGTAGTGGAAGAAATGGTTTGTTTATTCTTGAAAAAAAGCTACCAGTGACTTTTGCAGATATCAAAACTGAGGCATTAGCCGATGTTAAACAAGTTATAAAAAATGATACCGTCAAGTATGCACCGTCATTAACTTCTTTTTGGCCAGTCGATTTTGAAGAACAAGACGCCAATCCATTTATAGATCATAGTTTTAGTGCCATCATGGTCTTTCGTTACCTGCATCGCCCCTTAATAGAGAAAATTAAAGCGGCGGTTGTACCTAATGGTTTTGTTATTTATGAAACATTCACTCTTTCTCAAGCTGAATTGGGTAGACCTAAAAATCCTGCTTTTTTACTAAAGCCCCGAGAATTGGCTGAACTTTTTGCTGATTGGGAAATATTGCATTATTTCGAAGGGACAATAACTTCTGATACCGGTAATAATAACCAAGCTGTAGCACAAATCGTGGCAAGAAAGCCTTTATAACTGAATCGTTCAACGCCTGTTGCTCTGCAAGTAACTTATGTCATAATCTAGATAACTTCTGTTTATAAATTAGAGACTTCTTTGATTATGCCAAAGTATCTTTTATCAATCGACCAAGGAACAACAAGCTCAAGAGCTATTTTGTTCACCACTAAAGGACAACTATACGCAAGTGCGCAAGAAGAGTTTCCACAACACTTTCCTCAAGATGGCTGGGTAGAACATGATCCTGCAGATATTTGGCAAAGCGTATTACGAACCTGTAGAAAAGTACTTAGCGATAACCAACTCAGCGCTGTCGATATCACCGCTATTGGCATAACTAACCAGCGAGAAACGACCTTAGTTTGGGATAAAGACACTGGCGAAGTTATCTATAACGCAATTGTCTGGCAAGATAGGCGAACTGGCGATTTTTGTGATTCAATCAATTCAGTAAAAATAACTAATAAGATCACGGACAAAACAGGTTTAGTATTAGACGCTTATTTTTCAGCAAGCAAAATTCGTTGGTTATTAGAAAACATCCCACAAGCCAAGGAGAAAGCAAAAGCAGGTCAATTGCTTTTTGGTACCGTTGATACTTTTTTGCTTTGGCAATTAACGGCAGGCAAAGTTCATAAAACTGATGCTACTAACGCTTCACGTACCCTATTATTTAATATTCATCAACAATGTTGGGATGATGAATTACTGGATTTATTTTCAATACCCAAAACAATGTTACCCGAAGTGATGGATTGTGCTGCAGAATTTGGCCTAACGGAGCCGTCATTATTCAATGGTCAAATTCCTATTTTAGCAATGGCTGGGGATCAACAAGCGGCTTTATTTGGTCAAGCTTGTTTTAAAGAAGGTATGGCAAAATGTACTTATGGAACAGGTGCCTTTTTAATGCTAAATACTGGCAGCAAAGCTTTAAAGTCGACTAACCGTTTATTAACAACTATTGCCTATCGATTAAATGGAAAAGTGAACTACGCCATCGAAGGGAGTATTTTTATGGCTGGAGCTATCATTCAATGGCTGAGGGATAACTTGCAGATCATTGAAAAAGCAAGTGATACTGAAATTATGGCTAAAAAAATACCGCTTGGTCATGGTGTGTTTTTAGTGCCAGCGTTTACGGGCTTGGGCGCACCTTACTGGAATGCTAATGCCCGTGCCGCTATTTCGGGATTAAGCCGTGATTCTGGGCGAAATGAAATAATTAGTGCTGCTTTGCAGTCTGTTGCTTTCCAAACTAAAGACTTGCAAATAGCGATGGAAAAAGATGGTTTACGGCCGTCACTTTTAAAAGTTGATGGCGGTATGGCAGAAAATAATTGGCTAGTTGATTTTATCAGCGATATGTTGTCTATTACGGTAGAACGTCCAGAAATTGTCGAAACTACTGCATTAGGTGTCGCTTATTTAGCTGGACTACAAGCAGGCGTTTTCGCTTCTGTTGATGAGTTAACCACGTTGTGGCGATGTGAAAAAAGTTTTACGCCTAAAATTGATGAACTACAAAAAAATAGGCTATACGCTCAATGGCAACAAGCGGTAAGCAAGGTACAAAACTAGCGTATTTAACGTTATATTTATGTACAATAGCAATTTTATTATTCTTTAAAAAATCATTATGTATATTGATCCAAAATGGCGCGTTTTAACGATTGGAGATGGAGATTTATCTTTTTCAGCATCTTTACTAAAACATCATCAACCACAACAATTAACGGCAACTGTTTATGATAGTAAGGCTTGTTTGCAAGAAAAATATTCCGATGATTATTATCAGCAATTACAACACAAAAATTGCCAAGTAATAACGGACTTTGACGTAACTGATAAAAGTACCTGGGGGGGATTAAACAAGAAGTCATTTGATGTTGTTATTTTTCAGTTTCCGTTATTACCTGCTTTTACCTCTGTTAATGCTTATCAAACTCAATGTCAAAACTATAGTGTAAACACCTTACACCGAGCTCTGCTTCGACAATATCTTTTGAACTGCTTCGAGTACTTCCTTAGTGATAGCGGGGCGAAACTAGCGCTCATCACATCAAAAAATGTTAAACCTTATCTACAATGGAACATTGAAAAATCGTTGATACGCAGTACGGATATTAATTATATTGGCAGATTTTATTTTGATATTTCTAAGTTTCCCGGTTATAAAATTAGAAATGTAGACAGAGATAAACATGTAAAATCAACCCAAGGTACTACTTATATTTATAGTCAAGAGTCTATAGATAACTGTAAAGCTATTTTAGACAATGTTAGCGATGATTACATTACCTATAATCTAAAAAGTAGGGTGCCAGAACACAAAACATGTCAAATTTGCCGAACGGGAGCATTTGCAAATGAACGAGACAAGCAGATGCATTTAGATTCGAAGAAACATCAGCATATGTCTAACTATGAACAGCAATGGTCATTATTTTTGCAACAAGAAGAAACTGATAATAAGGATTAAATTACCCGAATGAGTATCTCTCGTAAAAAAGTATTAGTGCCTTTGCCTAGATATGGCTGCGATCCATCAGAAGTTGCTATTCCTTGGTTATTTCTTAATGATAAACAGTTTGAAGTAACCTTTATCACACCTGATGGCAATAAGGCCGTCACTGATGAAATAATGTTAACGGGAAAACGTTTGGGGTTACTAAAGCCAATACTTCAGGCCCGTCAAGATGCCGTTAGTGCTTATCGTCAAATGGAAGCATCTCAATCCTTTAATAATCCTCTGAAATATACAGATATTAGTGCAGATGACTTTGATGCGCTGCTATTGCCGGGTGGCCATGACAAAGGTGTGAAAGAGTATTTAGAATCAGATATTCTGCAAAAACTCGTTGTTGAATTTTTTAACGAGCATAAACCTGTAGCGGCTATTTGCCACGGCGTATTAATCCCAGCAAGAAGCATTGACCCTGAAACAAAACAGTCAGTAATTTATGATTATAAATGTACAGGGTTATTGAAACGTCAAGAGCTTAGTGCTTACCATTTAACGCGTTTTTGGTTAGATGATTATTACCTTACATATCCTCAAACAACGACTGAAGATGAATTAACAGCAGCACTGGCGTGTAAAACCCAGTTTATGGAAGGTAACTTGCCATTACTTCGTGATGACATGAAACACTTGTCTCGAGGATTTTGTGTAAAAGATAGAAACTATTTGTCAGCACGCTGGCCAGGAGATATTTATAACTTCAGCTCAGAATTCATTGAAATGCTGACAAATCAACCGCATGATTAATTTGTCATTCTAACGAAAAATTGAACTAACTTTACTTAGGAGAGTTTGAGTAAGGGTTTGCCGATGCATCTGTTTTATTTGATTGCTCTTGCTTTTCTGTACGACGTGCAAAACCGCGTTCATTGTTTTCTTTATAGCTGCTATTTCTGTTGTTACTTCTGTTACCTCTACCGCCCGACGATGATTTATTATCAGAAAAATTAGATGATCTCACTGTCGGAACAGGCGCTTGTCCTAATATTAATACCGCAGGATCTTTAGGTTTTTGATAGGCAGGTATTATTCGTAGACGTGGGGGAATTTCATATTGAATATCATCTGCTTTTGGTAAGTTTTTAAACTGGTATAAATAAAAGCGTTCCATTTTTTCACGTGCCCATTCGGTTTTACGTAAAAATTTCAAGCTAGAAACAACGCTTGGTTTGTTTTTGAAACAATTGATACTGGTATATTCAGCTAGAATTTCCCAACCATAATGGTCCAACACTTCATTTAAAAGTGTTTCTAATTTAAGACCGTGTAAGGGATTATTGAGTTGTTCGTTTTCTAGCGTCATGGGGTTCTTTTTTACTAAACAGTTATAACTATATTATATACGGATATTCTCTGAATGTACTTGCCTTTATTGTGTTTTGTTTCTATAAAGTTCTTTTGCTTTCCGTCCTTTTTTATAAAGTAAGGGTCTGAGCGCGCGCCTTAATGCTGGAAATAAATATGAGATAGTTGTTAACCAGCCACTTGAAGAGGGTAAGGTAATTTCAACTTTTTCTCCTTTAGCGAGGCTAATTATTGCATCGGTAACTTGGCGTGGGCTACTCATTGGTTGAGAAAAAACAATATCTTCTACTTCATCAATTTCACTCATAATAAAACCCGTATTGATAGGCCCCGGTGATACTAAGCCAACGCTGATACCAGAGCCTCTCAATTCATCAGATAGTGCGTAACTAAAAGCCCTTAAACCTGATTTTGTTGCACTATAGGTTGCGGCGCCTTGTAAGGGGGTGCGACCGGCTAAAGAACCAACATTAACGATACCGCCGTAACCACCTTTAGCAATACTGGTGCGAATATAAGGTAAAACTAATGCCGTTAACTCAATTGGGGCACGTAAATTAACATCTACCATTTGGGCTAATTGCGCAGCAGAATTACTCTCAACAGTGCCACGTTGGTGATAACCTGCATTATTGATGAGATAGTGAACATCGCCAAATTTTTCCTTAACGCGGGCTAACATTTTTTGACAATCCGTAGAGTTAGCGACATCCATCGAAATGGTTAATACGGATGTATCAATGGATAATTCTTGGCATATATCGTCGAGTGCTTGTTGTCCTCTCGCCAGTAAAACTAGATTCGCCTTCAGTTTTGCGAATGCTCTAGCGGTTTCTGCCCCAACACCAGCCGATGCCCCGGTGATAATGACTGTTTTTCCTTGGAAGTAATTATTCATGTTCACTGCTCTCATTTTAGTTACAGATATTATTTTTATTTACATCTCTTGCAGACAAGGTTATTTTAATCTGGTCTAACCAGAGGTCAGTATGACAGAAAAAACTGTATTATTAACGATAGAAAGAAACATTGCTTATGTTGCCCTAAATCGCGAAGAAAAGCATAATGCTATTAATATGGCGATGTTTTATCAGCTTGATAACATTATTAAACAACTGCAAAAAGACAAAACACTGCGTGCGGTAATTGTCCATGGCACAGGGGTCGACTTTTGTAGTGGTTTAGATGTTAAGTCGGTAATGAAAGCGCCGATTAATATTGTAAAGCTATTGTTTAAATGGTTACCCGGTCAGTCAAATTTAGCACAACGTGTTTCAACTGGCTGGCGAAGAATACCAGCACCTGTGATCATGGCGTTGCATGGCAGAATATGGGGGGGCGGTTTACAAATAGCGCTAGGTGGCGATTTTCGTTTTGTTGAGCCAACAGCAACTTTATCTATTCTCGAAGCAAGGTGGGGATTAATTCCTGATATGGGGGGGACTTTGGCGCTGAAAGAGCATTTACCTAGCGACCAAGCCAAGTTGCTCGCGATGACAGGAAAAGAACTTAACCCGCAGCAAGCCCTTGAGTATAATTTAATTACCGATATTGTTAGTGACCCGTTAGCATCGGCAAAAGTACTTGCTGAATCACTTTGTCTGCAATCACCTGATGCTGTTGCTGGAGTAAAAAAACTTTACAACCGAGTATGGTGGCGTAGTGACCGTTTTACTTTAGCACGTGAAACTTATTATCAACTGAAAGTTATTCTCAGTAAAAATCAAAAAATAAAAAGTTATAATCAAACACATGATAAAAGTGAAGCCAAAGCATTTATAAATAGACGTACTTGGTAGATTTACCATATGCAATCAATAGGAAAAATATGTATCCCCTTGAATATATAGAGCCCGTTTTTCGCCCGCCAAGCGAATGGAAAAGTTTAATCTTACAAGTGACGAATGGCTGTTCTTGGAATAACTGTTCCTTTTGTGACATGTACACCAGCGACAATAAAAAATTTCGCCCGAAAAAGCCTAATGACATCGAACAAGAGCTGATAAAAATTGCAAACTCTGGATTACCCGTTGGTCGTGTCTTTTTAGCCGATGGTGATGCAATGATGTTACCGTTTAAACGATTAAAAGAAATCCTTGAGCTGATCAACCAATATTTACCACAGGTAACTCGAGTATCAAGTTATTGCTTACCTAGAAATTTAACCAATAAAACGGTTGAACAACTCACTGAATTACGCGCTTTAGGCTTATCGCTCATGTATGTTGGCTGTGAAAGTGGTGACGATGAAGTCTTACAATTAATTGAGAAAGGTGAAAGTTATCAAAGCTCTTTAGTCGCACTTAATAAGATTAAACAATCTGGTATGAAAAGCTCGGTAATGATTTTAAACGGTTTAGGTGGTCCTGAACTATCAAAACAGCATGCCATAAATTCTGCAAAATTAATGAATGAGGCTCAGCCCGACTATTTATCTACATTGGTGGTCACTTTCCCTCTTGGTGAAGAGCGTTTTGCGAAAAACTTTCCTGAGCATCAACCCTTTCGACTGTTAAACCAACAAGAATTGTTTGCTGAAATGAAAATATTGTTATCAGAACTTGAGTTAGATAAAACTATTTTCAGGTCTGATCATGCTTCAAATTATTTGGTTTTGAAGGGAGTATTAGGAAAAGATAAAGAGCAGCTCGTTAACACAGTAAAAATGGCGATAGAAAAATCTAAAAATATCCCACTTCGCCAAGAATGGCAAAGAGGATTATAAGTAAGGTTTATCAAGCTAATTTCTAAACTTGGCTTGCGTTAGAATAATCAATAGAATCAGAATGAGAGGCTGTTATACAAACTGTATTGCAGACTCTCATTTTTTTAGTGAGCTAAGTGATGAATTGTATTTTTCTCTTTCTAATTTATTGACATTATGGAATATTAAGCAATATCAAATAATGTTTATGGCAGCGACATTAATAAAGATGCCCACCATATATTGTTAGCTTTTATGGATATTTTACACATAAATAACCGAGGTTAATACAAAGCTAACATGCCATACAAGCAACTCAATTTTTTTCTTAACAAGGAATTTGGCTATTTAGGTTAGTTTTATGGTTCGTAATGAAATAAAAGCATTTCAAGAAATTCCCAATGTTGGTAAAGCCACAACCAAAGACTTTATTTTACTGGGTATAAATAAACCTTTTGAATTGGTTGGTAGAGATCCCTATCAAATGTATGACGATCTTTGTAAGATTACTAACCAATATCATGATCCGTGTGTCATCGATGTATTTATTTCTGCTGTTCGGTATATGGAAGGTGGTGCAGCTAAAAAATGGTGGGAATTTACATTAGAGAGAAAACAACATCTTGGTAATCAATGACTCATCCGCCTTTCCCGTCTTTTGTTACTAAAGGGTAAGTTTGTTGCGATTATTACGGCATTGGTCATTTTGTTAATTTTTTATTTAGTTTCACCTCATAGCCTATTATTGGGGCGTTAGTTGCTTGAATTAGACAAGGAGTCATTTTGGATATTGGTATTTTAGGTGGTGGGGTTGGAGGCTTAAGTACAGCGATAGCATTAAAACAAGAAGGATTTGATGTCGCCGTTTATGAACGCTTTAGCAATCCAACAGACATAGGAGCAGGTATTGTTTGTTGGCCTAATGCTTCATTTGTTCTTAATAAACTCGGAGTATTGGCAAGAGTTTCAAAGGTCTCAGGATCGTTGAATTACATGAACCGCTATTCTAATACCGGAGAGCCAATTGGTTCAATAGACATTAGTGAGCTTAATCGGTTAATGAAATATCCAAGTTATTCGGTAATTCGTAAAGATCTTATGAGCATTCTAATTCAACGTGCTTTCGAATTAAATATCAATATACACTACCAACATGATGTTATTGAACTCTTAGATAACAATCTTGGTACAACCGTTAAATTCAGTAATGGTAAAAGTATTCAACCGGATATTATTATTGGTGCTGACGGACGTATGAAGTCATTAACTAGAAAATATGTTAATGGTAGTAATGAACCAACTTATCAAGGTTTTCTTAATTGGGTCGGCGTTTTTGAACAAGATGCTACGTGTTTTTCTGACCTTTCAGTTTCCGATTATTGGGGGACGGGTGAACGTTTCGGTATTGTACCCGTTTCAAATAATAAGGCTTATTGGGCTGGTGGCGTTGCTTGCGAAAATATAAATGAAATAAATCCTAAACATTATAAATCAGAACTTAATGCAGTATTTAGTGATTGGCCAGATATCATTGCCAAAGTTATTAATGAAACTTCTGAGTATCGTATAAATAAAATTTATGTTCATGATCATGATCCTATAGATTTATGGCATAAAAATAATGTCGTATTATTGGGAGACGCCGCTCATTCTCCCCTACCTACATCGGGCCAAGGAGCTTGTCAGGCTTTAGAGGATGCATGGCATATAGCTACATGTTTAAAAGATAATATCAATGATATTTCAAAGGCGTTCACCTTGTTTACAAAACTAAGAAAATCTAAAACATCAGGAATTACAATGGGCGGTCGTCAACTGGCTTCCTCTATTTTTAATCAAGATGTCGAGTTTTGTAAGCAAAGAAACTTAGCAAGCAAAAATACAAATTACCCAAATGCAGTTGTAGGTATGGCAAAAGGCTGGGCTAGCGGTTTACCTATTAGCAGCTAACGGTTATTCAAAACGGACAAAAGGCTGTTGGTTTTTATTTTTTACCACTTATTTTAACCAACAATTCTTTAAACTATACGATATAAATGAAAGGTGAATTAATTGATCCAATTTAAGACTATAAAATCGACGTTGGTCACTTATTCGGTTTACCTCTCTCTAATTTTTACTTTGTTTAATAACATCGTTTTTGCCGATAATATTGATGACTTTCTTCACATCAAAATGAAAGAAAATATCATACCAGGGTTACAAATTGCTGTTGTTAAGAATAAAAAGATCGTTAAGTTAGCTAGTTAAGGCCTATCAAATATTCAAGACAAGGTTAAGGTCGACGAAGAAACGGTATTTAATCTTGCATCAATAACGAAAGCTTTCACCTCTGTTGCTGTTATGCAGCTCGTAGAGAAAGGCAAATTAGATCTGTCTGCACCCATTTCATCTTACTTGCCAGACTTACCAAAAAATTGGCAAAAAGTGACCTTGAAACAATTGTTGTCACATACCTCTGGTTTGCCAGATATTATGAACAAACACTTTCAGCATATCGATAGTGTAGGAGAGGAAGAGTCATGGTTCGCACTCAAACAAAGAGCTTTGTATTTTGAGCCAGGAACAGCTTTTCGTTATAACCAAACCAATGTTTCCCGCGTATCATCCTTTGAAAAAACATACAGTATTATTACTCATACTTCACCAGAAACCACAAAAGGCTCTGAACAAATAGCAGGGCAGGCTGTAGCGTTTAATCAGATTTTATGATTGCAACTAAAGAGTTTCAAATTGAGGTAAATTACGATAACTTTCATAAAAAGCAGAGTCGTTGTTGCCGAGCATCTTGTGGCACTAATGGTGGCGGTGAACAGCGTATGGCGACTCAGTATGTAACCCATAGCTTTGGTTTTTTAGCCCTAGTTTTAGAAATGCCATTTATTGATCACAACAGTCAAGCTAACAGCGTTACCGGTTGGTCTGTACCACGCAGTATTAACTTATGGGCCGACATGTTAAACCCTATTTATAATTTTTTGTAGATTATTAATGTAGCGTTAAATTCTGAAGTCAATTTCATGATCATGGCGCAAACAGAGGCAGTAATTAATATTGTCTAATTACTTTTATTGTTGATTAAGATATCAATAAGACAAAAAATCTCTTTTTCTAAATAGAAAAAGAGATTTATATTGTTTAAGCTGTTTCAGCATTATTTAGGAATTCAGCCATATCGATTAACTGTTCACCAACAATATAGCCAATCACTTTTTTCACCCAAGGAGTAGTGATGTTTTTGTAAGTTACCTGTGACAATAACCAAGCCGCTATCACGAATAAAATCGCCGTTGATATGGCATAAAACATCACCATTTGTTCACTTAAATATTGGTACAAATCGACACTAAATAACACATCAAAGCCAAGAAATGTATAAGTCATGTAAAGTGGTACTGATAATAGAACTAATCGAGTTACTTGTAATTTATGTGAGAAAATATTGTACATATTTCGCTGTAAATCTTTAACAGGCGCTGAAAAGTCTAGTTCCGACATCAACACGAGTTGTCCAATATTTCCGGCAAAGCCAATAATGGCAAAAACATTTAAGATCATTGCCGATATTGTCGGTGCTGAAAAAGTAAAGTCGCTGACGATATACTGCCACAATGACACAATAATTATGAAGAAAAACACACTTTCAGCAATACGGGCAATTTTCATATTTCGAAGTTTCTCCATTTGCTGATTCAATCCAATAGAGAACAACAATGGCTGGTTAATTTCAATTGAAGCGTTTGAAGCTTCATCTTGTTTATCCCATGTGTTTTTTAAGTTATCTAAATTCATATTAATACTCCTAATCTTGAAATTGACTGGCTAATGTTACTTTAATGCGGCCAATTCTTGTTGCTACATTGGTTTTAGTCAGTCCTAAGCTATTGGCTATGCTCTCATAAGACTCACTTTCTAAATAAAGGATCATAATGGCTTTATTTAACTTATCGAGTTGACCAATAAAACGATACAATTGCTTTATGTCTTCACTTTTATCTTCTTCTGTTGTTATGTCGGCAATGTTGATGAGCTGCTCATCATTTATGTTGGGTTTATCTTGTCGTTTACTGTCTTTTCGGTAATAAGAAATAGCGATATTCAATGCTATTCGATACATCCATGTAGAAAATTTAAATTCGTTGTTGTACTTATCAATGGAAAGCCACAAAGCCGTTAATATTTCTTGTGCTAAGTCCTGTCTATCATCGTGATGCTGACAATATGAGTTCACCACTTTATAGATAATGCCTTTATGTAGATTCATTAATCGAGAGAATTCGATCTCTGTTGTTTTATTCATTAGTCCTCCCTAATAAATCTATTGTTATTGACCCATTTTTTAACCTGTTCCATGGCTAAAACATCATGGCGAATCCCGTTATGCGTTTGGCCTTTTATCATATGAAATTCACCTTCGCTATAGGTCTCAATCGCTTTTTTATAAGCTTTGGCATTAAAAGCTTCATCATTTTCTCCTGCTATAACTAATAGCGGTTTTTTAACCGACTGCAAGCCTTCTTTGTAATCAGTAGGAGACATGCTGGCTGTGCTTCTAAAGCTATACTTATTCACGCCCATTTCAGCAGGTAAGTTAAAAAAGAATACCGGCAAATCATTCCAATGGGTTATATACAATGAGTTCAATAAGGCTAAGCCAATCAATCTAGATAAATCTATTGCCATAAAAGATTCATTTTGTTGCCTTGCGGCATCTTCAGGAAAAACATTTGTGGGAGCATTGTCGCCGAGTTGGGGGGCAAACAATAAATAACCATCTATATCAGGCACACCTTCTTTCATCGCATACCTTAGTGAAATACCTCCGCCCATTGAATGGCCCGCAATAATTACTTTACCTGCTGGTTTTGATTCTTTAATTTTAGCAACAACATCTGCGATATCATCAACATATTGGCCAATATAGCTTACATCCCCAGGCTTTCCATCAGAAGAACCATGCCCTCTCAAGTCTAGCGAATACACTTCGGCATTTGCCGTTTCACGGATCAAACCTGCAAAGCGGTTATTTGTATAACTACTTGAAAGGATCCCATGTAAAACCACAACCGATAAGTTTGAATCATTAACAAAGTGCTGGGCAGTTAATTTAGATGAGTCTCGCATAGTGAAATTAACTGTCTGACTTTTATAACGCTGCTCAAAACCTAGGTCGTCAATTTCCTTAGCTGTCATTTCATGAACTGGAGTGCTATCAAAACTTGGCTCTTCTGAGGTAACCATATAAGTGATCATGGCAAAATAGCCAATAGTTAATATGATAAATGTGGTGAATATTTTCTTAATGTTTTTATTGGTAATAAACATTTTTACTCCGATATTAGGCATTATTTAATTGATTACCTAATGATTCGCAGCTTAAGCGAAATAATCACAACTTTATTTAAATTTATTAAAAAAAGTGAGTATGTTGTGGTTTATATAGAGTCTTTTAAGACGTTACTTCAATCACTCTCATTTTTGAATTAATAAATTAACTAAATAAACCTACTTCAGTTTTTCCTTGGTTATTTTCAGCGGTATTTTTTAATAAAGCTAATAAGTTTTTACATTGGCGTAAGCTTGACGTAAGTATGGCGTGTCGCTGTCAGAGTGTTGTGTATAAGCTATTGGGGAATAATTGAACGTTGGAGTTATAAATGAGTGTCTCAATAGAAAAGTTAAAAAAATTACGTAAATATAGTGGTTGGTCACAAGAGCGTCTTGCAGAAATCAGCGGGTTAAGCTTGAGAACTATTCAAAGAATTGAAACAAGTGGCAATGCTTCACTTGAGTCTCAATTGGCCATTGCAACGGCATTTAGTATTTCACCGGGTGAATTATTAGAAAATGAAGCTGTTGAAGTGGGGAATGGAGGCATAAATTGGGGAGGGCTCATCGGCATTATATTATGTGTTTGTTTGATGATTTTTCAATTCGAATTAGGTAATACTGTCTTTTTTGACCCATATAGTCTGTTATTGATAATGGGGCTTTTAATCGCTATTTCTTCAATTTCAATGGGAATAGACAATACCATAACGACCGTATTACTTATTCGCTGGGTTTTTATCTTACCTAAAAATAAAGTAGGTATGCAAAAACATCTACCTGATTTAAATAAATTGATCACCTATTGTCATGTATCAGGCGGTATTTCATCTTTAGTGGGAGTTATTGCGGTATTAATGACACTTGAGCCAAACCAGTATCATCCTGATGCAGAATATCCTTTTGCAATGGGCATTGGTATCTCGTTATTAACATCGTTATACGCGTTAATGTTAGCTGAATTAATATTACGTCCTTTAAAACATCAAATTGAACGTTTGCTGATACAGCATCAAAAGCGTTTATCTATCGAAAATTTAGAGGAGTAGTTATGTGTTTTTCATTTTTCCTCAAGCATTCAAATTTTTGTGATAGCAATTCAGTATTAACTTTAATTCGATTTTTATTCCTATTTATGGTCATTAGTCCATTGAAACTTTCAGCGGCAAACTTCCCCGTTTTTATATTAGGTGATGAAGAATCGACACTCGATATGGTTCGCGTTGATGTATCGCCTTTAAGTGATGGCACATTATCTGCTGATGCTTGGTTATCCGTGAAAAAAGTTGGACGTTTGCATCAAATATCCCCTAACGAGTATCAAGATAGCCAGCTTAAAACCGAAATTAAAATAGCTTACGATCAAAACAATCTTTACATCAAAGCTAAATTATTCGATAACGATATGGCCAATATTAGTAGAAATGTTATGTCGAAAGGCCAAGATATTTGGCAAGACGATTTGTTCGCCATTGTTTTAGACCCCTTTAACAGTAAAACAAATGGTTATTATTTTGCGACTAATGCCAATGGTTTTAAAGAAGAAGGCTTGATAGCCAACAATCGTAATTATATGGGAAATTGGGATGGTTTATGGCAAGTAAAAAGTACCGTGTATAGCCATTATTGGACTGTAGAAATGTCTATTCCATTTAAATCGCTTTCTTTTGATACCACTAAAGAACAATGGGGGATAAACTTTTTAAGAGAGGTAAAACAACCTGAGCAAATACATTATTGGGCATCGCATGGTAATACGTCATCTCCGTGGGCACCAGAGCATGCTGGAAATATTGGCCCGATTCAAAATATTAGCCAAGGCGCGGGACTTGATATTAAGTTATCTACAAGCATTACTCAGCAAAAATCGCCATTAATGGGGCGAACTAAAACAGCTACACCTTCGTTAGATATTATGTATAAGCCAACACCGGAAATATCGACGTCACTAACCTTTAATACCGACTTTTCGGCAACCGAAGTAGACCAACAACAAGTTAATTTAACGCGATTTTCATTATTCACGCCCGAAAAGCGTGGCTTCTTTTTACAAGGCGCTGATATCTTTGAGTTTGGTGATATAGGTACAAATGCTCGGCCATTTTTTTCCAGGAAAATGGGGTTGTCAAATACTGGTGTGCCGCTAGATATTAATGTGGGCACCAAAATTACTGGGCAAATTGATAATATTCGTTTTGGCGCTTTGGCTGTGAATCAAGATATTGAAATTTTACCTTCTGGTAAACATTCACGTAATAAAACGAACACATTAGCAGTAGCACGAATTCATACTCAGCTTAGCGAAGAATATACTGTAGGACTAGTCTCGACATATGGAAACCCTGACAACGATAGTTTCAGTTCCCTTATCGGAGTAGATTCACAATACAGAAACAAATCATTGCTCAATGGAGAAGTCTTTGAAATTAAAGGCTGGTTTCAACAAAGTGTCAATGAAGTCGCGAATCAAGATATTACCGGGAATGCATATAACATTGGCTTTTATCTTCCTAATGAACGACTAAATGCAAAGTTAGCTTATACCAATATAGATGCGTTATTTGACCCCGCTCTGGGGTTTATTAATAGAAAAAATATTGAAAAACTAGATGGTTGGATTAGTGCCACCAGCCAAATACATGCATCATGGTTAGATAAGTTGTACCATAATGTTTATTTTGATTATGTAAAAGAGCGAAAAGGAAACGTATCGTCTAAGTTTTATGCGTTTGATATTATTGATTTAACTACCATAAAGCAGCAACATTTTAGGTTATCTTATCAGCACACTTTTGAGCACATACATGAAACATTCAATTTAGTTGATGAGTTACGGGTTCCCGAAGGAAAATATGAAAATGCTCAATGGCAATTAGCCACCTCTTCAGATCGTTCAAAATCATTATCATATGGCTTGCAATGGCATAAAGGTGATTACTTCCACGGCGACATGGATTACAAGGGTATTGATATAACCACTAATATTAATCGTTTTGTTAAGGTTTCGGCTGAATTTGACGAAAGGAAAATTTCGTTTCCCCACAACATATTTACCGTAAAAACCGCCTCATTAAAGGTAGATATCGCTTTTTCTCCAGAGCTATTTTGGAACAATTGGATTCAATATAACAACGTTTCTGATGAAATAGGTGTTTATTCAAGGTTAGTTTGGCAACGTACACCGTTCAGTTCGTTCAACATAGTCGTGAACCAACGATATCTTAATGGTAATGATGTACGAGAACATAAAGACTTTAATAAAGAAGCACAAGATATCATGATAAAACTAAGTTATATGTGGCGTTTCTAATTGTTATTAATAATTCAACTACCCGATTAATTGAAAGTATTATGATCAATAGTACTTTTAATGTCATCGGTTATCATAATAGTGAATCTTAATTTCTTTATTATTAATGGGAGATAAAGGAACTATCTCCAATGACCAATTCAAGAGTATGTTTACGATGAAAAATAACTGAAAACTAAATTGCAAAGAATTTGCTCTTAAACTAGCCTTTAAAGTAACTCTTTGACTTCAAATATTAATAATTATGTCTGCTAAAAAAATATCTTTTATAAATAGCTTAAAAGGTAAAATTATTATTTACCTAACTTTGCCAACTATAGCTATCATCGTCGCTTTAGTTTCTATGATAGCGAACTCGTCATTTTCATCGGCAAGAAAACAAGCAGAATTTTCATTAAGGCAAGCAGCGAAAGTGGTCGCCTTGGAAATAGAAAGGCGTAACGCAAGTGCTGTCAGAACAGCTAAAATGATGGTGCTGGCACATGAAACAGATATGTTTGGCAAGCGTAAAGTCGCCAGTGATTTTGCTCAACGAGTTTTAAAAGAATTCCCAGAGTTCACTGGATCTACTTTTGGTTATGAAATCAATATAGATGGCAAAGATGATCAATATACCGGCCCTGAGTATGTCGATAAAATTGCTGATAAATCGGGGCGATTTTTACCTTACTGGTATAGGAATGAAACAAATAACTTAGTCGTAACTCCTTTAGTTGATATGGAATCAAGCCTTTATTATGACGGAGTAAAGCGACTATTTGAAAAAACTAATATCCCGCAAGCACTGGTAACAGAGCCATATATCTACCAAGGAAAAATGATTGTTGAACAAATTTACCCAATCACTAAAGGTCAGGAATTTTTGGGTATAGGAGGAGTTGATCGTTCCCTCGCAGATATTGAAGCATATTTACTTAAAATTAAAAAGCAGACCAATAGAGATATCTTCTTGATTAGCAGAGATGGTAATTTCATCTCTGCAACCGTTGAAGGCGTTAAACTGCAAACTAAAGCAATTAAAAACTCAAGTTATAAAAAAATATTCACTTCGATTTATCAGAATAAAGAAAGCCAACAAGTTAAATTAATGCAAGACCCGATAACGGACGAACCGTATTATTTTGCTAGTGAGTTTATTCGCACTGGAGACTGGCTAGTTATATTAGCAGAGTCAGAGGATCAGGTCATAGGGCCTATACGTCAGTTATTCATAAAAACGAGCATCATGGCAACCGTGGGAGTGTTATTTCTAATTGGTATATCCTTGTGGTTTGTTCAATCGATTAGCTCAAGAATAAATAAAGTGATGATAATGGCTGAAAAAATTGCTATTGGTGACTTATCTTTAAACACTAATGACCAGTCAAAAGGAAGCGATGAAGTATCTGCGATGGCAGCAAGTTTAGGAAAAGTAGGTCAATCGTATTCACAAATTGACAAGCTCTGTACCGCAATTGCAGCGGGAGACTTCAGCGCAAGTATGGAAAAACGAAGTGAAAATGATACCGTTGCTGAATCTATCAATTTCATGTCTAAGCGTAGAAAAGAAATAGAACAGGCGTTACTTGAACGCTCAAATTTAATTATCTCTAATACGCAAACACAAAGCTGCGAAATTGAAAATGTGGCAACAGCAATGAATGAAATGTCGGCAACCATTAGTGAAGTCTCAAATTTGGCCACTCAATCAGCAGACAATGCGACAGAGGCCGTTTCGTCAGCCTCTGATACCCAAAACATTCTCTCTGATGCGGTTACTGAAGTTAAGGAACTATCGACAGAAATAACATTGGCAAGTGACGCAATATCTGAAGTTGCAGTGAGCAGTGAAAATATTAGTAGCATTGTTGAAACAATCAATATGATCGCTGAACAAACCAATTTACTTGCGCTTAATGCTGCTATTGAAGCAGCTAGAGCAGGGGAGCAAGGTCGAGGTTTTGCGGTTGTGGCAGATGAAGTAAGAGGGTTAGCCTCGAAAACCCGAACATCAACAGAAGAAATCAGCAGCCTCATAAGTAAGTTGCAAGATGAAGTGAATAGTGCGGTTTCAAAAGTAAACGAAGGTGTAACCAAAACCCAATCAACGGTGAATAAAAGCGAGGAAGCTTATGACTCCTTAACTACCATCACTGTTAAAATTGACGGGATTAGCAGTCATATGATTCAGGTTGCTACCGCTGTTGAAGAGCAAAGTGTTACTTGTGAAGAAATTAATAAAAACATTGTTGTTATCCATGACTCTGTGAAAGAACTCGCTGAATTTGCGAGCAGTGATGACAGCCGTGCTTAGTATTAAATACCAACTAACAATGGACTTTTAGTATGAGGAATATTTCGCAGTATCGGCCTATTCCTTGGTTTTTTCCTGCGATAGCTGCTCTTTCCGTACTGTCTGTATTATTCTTCTTTGGGTTAGGCGAACAACAGTTATTGCTTAACAAAAGTGTTAATGAAGCAATAAAGCATCGAGTGTGGTCATCTGAGCTTGTTGCTAAAAAGATAGAAAGCACATTACAAATTACAAAAAATTCATCTGAACGCTTAGCTAATTACCTGTCCTCAACGTTAACTAATAATACTGTCGATGCATCAATTAAATTTGATGCTCTATTTATGAAATATCCAGATAAAAGTATTCGAAGCATAAAAGAAAAATATGATGCTAAAACTCAAGCGGGTGTGTGGTTGCCCGTTAATTATCAATTAACTGCAAAAATAAAATCGCAGTTAGTTCAAGTAAAAGACAGCATTGAAGCATATGGTTTGGGAGCAAAGCAACAACCTTATGTTGACACTTGGTTTATGCCGCAAAGAGGAGGTATCGTTATTTATTGGCCTAGTGAAAGTGATTTCATTTACCAGGCTAAAGCAGACTTTACTTATGAAGAAACTCAGTGGATGTTACCTGCTCGACCAGAGAACAACCCCAGCAGAAAGAGTTATTGGACCGATCTTTCACTTGACCCTGTTCCACATGTTTGGATGCTATCTGCAGTCGCCCCTGTTTATTTAAATGATCAGTGGATTGGAACTGTTGGCCATGATATTCCCTTAAATAATATTTTAGCTGAAACTCAACTGTTAAATAAGCAGGAGCGCAGTCGATTCATTCTGGTAACGGCAGAGCAAAAAGTAATTGCTTCTGATGTCTATGAAAATCAATTAAAAAATAAATCTGGCGATATTAAGATAGCGCAACTTGCTGATAGCCGGTGGGAAAAAGTATTAGCTATGGCAAAAACCGAAAATGCTAACGTTGAAACGCACAGGAGTTATCAATTGGAAGGTGAGCTATTTCTAGTTTCACACATCAAGAGTCAAAACTGGATTCTTGTCACTTCAATGCCACTATCTCCGGTTACTGAAAAGACTAATCGTTCTTTTAATAGCCTGAGAAACATAGCCATTGGGTCTATTCTTTTAGAGATACTCATCGTTTCTTTTATTTTGGGATGGGGCCACAGAAAGAACCTTGCTTATGTCGATGATTTAAAATCTATTTATTCAGAGTTGAAGCATGAAAAATTGCGCTATCAAAATCTAGTCGAAAACGTCCCATCCATAGTGTATAGGTGTAAAAATGATGAAGATTGGACCATGCTTTTTATAAATGGGGCTTGCGAACTGATCACCGGTTACGGTCCTGAAGAAGTGATTAACAACCAAACAGTTTCTTTTAATGAACTCATTCATGTGGAAGATAGAGAGTATGTCAGCACTCAAGTGCAACATACTACCAAGCTAAAGAATCAATATGAATTAATTTTTAGAATCGTTAATAAAAATGGTAGTACCCATTGGGTGCTAGAACGTGGCCAACATGTGATTGATGAGGAAAATGAGCATTATTTAGAAGGGGTAATTACTGATATTACGCATTTGAAAGAGGTTGAAATTGAATTACAGGTACTCAATGATAGTTTAGATAATAAAGTAAAAGAACGAACGAGTGATTTGGAATCACTTAATGAGGTACTGAATAAACAAACTTCAGAGCTTAAACATTCATTAGCCAAACTAGAACAGACTCAACAACGTTTAATAGAGTCAGAAAAAATAGCCTCTTTAAGTAATTTAGTTGTGGGGATGGCACACGAATTAAATACGCCATTAGGTAACTTACTAATGCTTGAGTCTACGTTAAAATATCAACTCGACGGAATTCAAGAGCAATTTATACAGAAAACATTAAAGCATAGTAGCCTTCATAATTTCTTTTCTCGGAGTAATAAATCATTACAGCTATTTAGCGAATGTACCCAAACAATGGTCATGTTAAGTGAAAGTTTCAAATCGATTGCTGTTGAAGATAAAATACATGCTCATGTCAGTATCAACCTAAAAAATCAAATTAATACTGCTATCAGCGCTCAAGCCAGTAAGCTAAAAAATAAGTCCATTAGTATTATAGTAAATATAGATGATGACCTTAATATTAAAAGCCATTCAACGACCATTTATCAGATATTTACTCATTTGATTTCCAATTCAATAACCCATGGTTTTGATAATAAATCATCAGGACAAATTACGATTTCTGCAGAATCTAGCAAAGATGAAACGTTCATCCAATATATTGATAATGGCAATGGAGTGCCAGAAAGTATTCAGCACAGTATTTTTGAACCCTTTACGACGAATAAAAGAGGGCTTGGCTCGGTAGGATTAGGATTAAATATTGTTTATAACTTAATCACAGAAGGGTTAAATGGAAATATCAAATTCATTAAAAAAACTGTTGGGGTAGAATTCGAAATTATTATTGCCAAATGATGCAGTAGTGGCCAACTTCTTTTCAAATAATATCTTTAATGGTCGTGATCAAACGGGCATTAATAACGTCATTATTTCGTTTCTTACATCCAAATAAAATCACTTAAATGTCTATGCTAATGTTATTTATTCAATGTCAGCGGAAAGTTTTAGGGGGCTTAGCAATACAAATAGCTTTTGATCCTTAACATGAAAGTGGCGCAATAAATGCACAAATATTGTTAATAGGTATTCGTGGCAATATAGATTGCTAAATGTGACAAGGTAATGACGATGAGCGCTGAAAAAAAACGAATGTATTTATTGTATGTTAACCGGGCAGTGATTTATATCTTAAGTTTAATCGGACTTTTTTATCAAGCTAACATTGCTTATGTGTTGGCACTAACGATGTGGTTATGGTTGCCACAATGTTTACAGTTGGAGTTGATGTTGTTTAAAAAGGTTAAACGATAATGGCTTAACCATCAAGAGAATGTAAACCGCTTAAATGCTCGAGGAATATATTATTAGGTTATATTTTTATCACTGACGATTAGTGCAGTATTGATCTCTTTTTGATAAAGTGACTGCCATTGAACAGCTGATAAGTTATTGCAATGTCGAAAGAAAATACATTTATTGTGGGAGATTGGCTGGTTAAGGTTGATAGCTTAAGTATTCAAAGCAAACATCAACACAAAGATCTTGATCCAAAGGTGATGCAATTATTAGTTTATCTTGTTAATAATGCCGAACGTGTGGTTTCCAGAAATGAGCTGCTTGATCAACTATGGAAAAATCAAGTCGTTGCTGATGATGTGCTTAATGTTGCCATAAGCAGTTTGCGTAAAGCCTTAGGCGATGATTTCAAAGCACCTATCTATATCAAAACCTTACCAAGGAAAGGATATCAACTGATAGCGCAAATTAAAGTTATATCCTCGAATATCCGCAACACTAGACTACGTTGGATTATTACTGTTTTATTGATTTTGGTTCTTGTCATACTGTTCTTTTTTAAGTTTTTACCTACTGAAGGTACGTCAAATATCAATGCAAATTCAGATTCAAAGCAAGCTGTTCGGTTGGCTGTTTTACCATTTGATTATTATTCTTTGACTAAAAGTCATGAATATATCGCTGACGGTTTAACAGAAGCTATTATTAATCGATTAGTGCAAAAATCGGATCTTCAAGTTATTTCTAGATCATCAGTTATGCAATACAAAATGAAAAAAGTAACAATAAAAGAAGTCGTTGAACAATTAAGTGTCGATTGGGTTTTAGAAGGCTCGATTCAATTAGAAGGTGATAAAATTCAAGTAACGGCACAATTAATTAATGCCGTTAAAGATGTTCATATTTGGAGTGAAACATATCAAGGAAATTCAACAGATTTACTAAAAATACAAACAGAAATCGCCAATAAAATAGTGACTAGGTTAAATTCATCATCGCAGCACATTACATTAAATAACAGTAACTCAAAGGTAAAACCAATACCTGCCGCGGCCTTTGATAGTTTTTTACGGGCTCAGTTCTTTCATTACCAAGGTGAAAATGATAAAGCGATGAGTGCTTATCAGCGGGCTATCGATATCTATCCTTATTATGGAGAAGCTTATGCTCATTTGTCTCATGGTTATTTTTATAATTATCGTTCAACATCATATGCTAGTGACGAACAAACTGGCGAGTTTATTGATAAAGCGAGCAAGTTAGCCATCAAGGCTTTACAACTAGACCCCAATTTGGCTTATGTTCAGTTAGCAATGGCGTTAACTTATTTGTATAAAGATCATAACTATCAAGCGGCGGGCCAAGCTTTTCAGTTAGCTTTTGAACGAGGTAATCAGGATCTGATGATCTTGGAATGGTATATCGAATATTTATTAATTAATGGGCGATATGATAAAGCCGAGCAGCTGGCCAAATATATGCTGACGATTAGTCCGCTGGCTTATAATAAAAGTAGGGTTTATCAGGTTTTATATTACCGGGGAGACTTTAAAGGGGCTGAACTTGAATTGGCGAATAAAGCGACGGTTTTATCTACGAGTTATCGAGAATTACTTTATCTTTGGAATTCATTGGCGAGTGGCAATGATGATGCATTATTAAGTCATGCATCGATACTTTTTAAAGAACTTAATATACAGCAAAGTATTATTGATGAGTTTATAGTTTTGCTAAAAGATAAGGGGCGAAGTAGTGCCCTTAATTTTGTCGTTGAGAAAATTCCTACTTTTAACGAATATGAAAAAGCAAAGCTCTATGCCTGGGCTGGTGAAAATGAAAAAGCAATTTTATTGTTGCAATCTTTGGTCGCGGAACAAGATTTAGAGGTACTTCAATTAGCCATAGAGCCTGCTTTTAAATTACTAGGAGATGAACCGGGTTATATCGCTTTACTCAAAAAACTTAAACTCAACTAACAATAAATCAAAGGCGTATACTTTAGTCCGTTACATCTTCAGTAACTGAATTTCTTAGCCTTTGAAGTTTATCACTCAATTGAATGTATCTTGATTGTTCAGATTCAAAGAACGAGCTTAATTGACTTAAGCTAGTAAGTCGGAATTTATGTTAGCGAAGTATTATTCGCTTATGTAAATTCTTGAGCGCTTAAACCCTCTCTGAAGAGCGATTCCACTTGCCTCAATATTCTTAAAAATATTATTGCTTCAAAGCTATTTATAACACAAGCCAATTTAGTTGAAACCTTACATCATTTTATCTGATTTCAGATGGTTATATAAATATAATTTTCAAAGACTTAAACCTTAATTAGAAGTTTTTAGGTTTGATTAAGGACTTATCCATGGCCAATAGAATAAATTCCAAATCGAAATTGACGATTTATTCACGAGGGTTACATGAGACAACTAATACTAATATCTATGATTGCAGCAACAGTGTTTTCAACTGCAGTGTTTGCCTCAAAATTTGACAAAAATAGTTATTCTTCTTCTTTAGAATTTGCCCAGGTTACACATGTTGTTGCTACTCAAAATACTGGTGGTAGTTGGTGTTTTGATACTTCAGTGCGACACAATGATCAGGGTTGGGAGCATTACGCAGATGGCTGGGAAATTTTAGATTCGGCAGGCAATCAACTTGGATATCGTCGACTTGGTCACCCTCATGATAATGAGCAACCCGTTACTCGCAGTCAGTGTAATATCAAAATTCCATCAGGAGTTTCTAAACTCACCATACGAGCCAAATGCAATATACATGGTTTTGGCGGAAAGCCAGTAATTGTAGATCTTACAATTGGTAAGGGTGAGAGATATTTAGTTAGAAAGGTCAATTAATCAAATTGGTCTATCAGTTGGCTAACTTCGTTCCTCGCAATTTAACCAACTATTTATTGGCTCTAAGCAGAGCGTTGTTATTTATTAATTAATGGAGTGAAAATGAAAAAAAATCAGTTATCGAGCATAGTGTGTTTATCAATTACTTTATTTGCTTGTGGTGGTTCAGGGAGTGGTTCTGTTGACGGAAGTCCTGAAATCGTTCCTGTTATTGATACAACGAAAGAGGTATTTATAAAAAAAATATCTGCAACATCTTGGGTGAAGAAATGTTTTCATACATCGAGTAAGTATTTAACAATTCCTGAGGATAGTTTTATTTCAATTACCATCAGTATAGACCCATCACTTGAATCAAATACTAGCGTTGAAGTGTTTTCCGAATCAACATGTAGTCATCATTCTGTAACCAAAAGACTCACCTTTACGGACCAAATTGAGATTGGAGAAAAGGTTATTACTGAAGAAAGTATTAATGCCTATGGTATTAATACTTTCTTTGTTAAGAGTCCTGATTTTACAGAACTTCCCCCATCATATAGTTTAATTTATCTTAATAGTGAAAGGTTATATTATGGCAAAGCTACGGGGGAAAATTTGGGGCAATCTAAAGAAACGAGACACTCTTCAATTTCCCTCGATGATTACTTTTCGAAAGTTGTAAATTAAGTGTATTAATCACTGCCGCAAATTGATAAATACCCGCTCGCTATTGGTCATCCTTCTATTTATTCACCCGCAGAATCATTACCGACGCACAATGCGATATGCCACTTAAGGCGAGTTGTATTGAATCGCATATTCTTTAAAATCGTTGTTAATAAACAATTCTATTGTTTATTAACAACGATTTTCAAAAATAGTTAAAAGGCCGCCAATTGCATGCTCATCAGGTCAACTTGCTAATGATAAGTTACTTAGAGTGCCCAGACGATGATTAAACAAATACAGTTATTTACAATTGATATAAATGGCAGGTGTTTATCTCATGTAATTATTGATATTGTCTAATAAGCTTTTGTAAGTTATTGATAGATTTTTGGCTTATATCAATCTTTTTAAATGATGTGGTAATTACTTTATGCAAAGTTTAGTTTCAGCAATATTAGCGCAAGTAGGCTCAGTCGTTTTAGGTAAACCTAAAGAAATTCGCTTGGCACTTGCGTGTTTATTGGCAAAAGGCCATATCCTAATAGAAGACTTACCCGGTATGGGGAAAACCACACTGGCTCAAGTCTTGTCAAAAACTCTTGGGCTCAGCTATCAACGTACACAATTTACCAGTGACTTACTGCCAGCTGATGTCATTGGTATTTCAATTTTTAACCCAGAAAATAAGAAATTTGAACTTCACCAAGGTCCTATTTTCAATCAAGTCGTATTAAGCGATGAAATCAACAGGGCTAGTCCTAAAACACAAAGTGCTTTACTCGAAGCCATGGAAGAACATCAGGTCAGTATTGATGGTACAACTTACAAATTACCACAACCTTTTTTCGTTATTGCCACGCAAAATCCCTTAATACATGCAGGAACATACCCTTTACCAGAGTCGCAGCTTGACCGTTTTATGATGCGTATATCTCTTGGGTTTCCTGATATTGCTGCAGAGAAACAAATTTTATTGAGTGAAAGCAGCCATGACAGTTATAAGAAACTATTACCCTGTGTAGATACCAATAAATTAATCGCTATGCAATCTGCTGTCTCACAAGTAACGGTTTCAGACAATATTATTGAATATGTTATTGCCTTGAATCATGTGAGCAGGCGTCAAGGTTTTTCGGGGAGGCCGTTATCACCAAGAGCAGGACAAGCGTTGGTCAGTGCAGCTAAAGCTTGGGCTTTTATGGAACAAAGAGCTTATGTGATCCCTGAAGATATACAAACAGTGTTTAGTTCGGTATGCCAACACCGACTTGAGTCAACATCGACTAACTTTGGTGAGCATCACGAGCAAATTTCCGAGCAAGTTATCAAACAAGTTAATGTGTTAAATCCGCTAAATTCATAATTTACAAAAATACATTTATCAAGAGCATAGAGACGCTAGTGGCAACATTTGTAAGCCCAATAAAAGATTTCATTAATCGCTTTTTTAAATTGCGATTTAATCGATGGCTAAAGCGTCGAATTCCGCCTGCAAGTGTACATAAGTTAACGAATCGTAATATTTTTATCATGCCGACACGTTTTGGTTTTGTTTATCTTATTTTCGTATTGTTATTATTTCTCTTAGCAACCAACTATCAAAACAATGTCATAATGTTGTTAAGCTATTTAATGGCTAGTTTGTTTATCACGACCATGATGCGCAGTTTCTATAATGTTTCAGGGATAACCTTATCTGCCGAAAAAAATGCTGCGGGATATGCAAAACAAAGCATCACTTTCCCCATTAAAGTGTCCTTCCCTAATAAACGCTTTGATTTGAATTTTTGTTTCGATAACCAGCAAGTTTTTCACCTTTCTCAAGGTGATCAAGGAGATCAAACGGTTTATGTTTGTTGCCTTTACGAAAACAGAGGCATTTATCGCCCTGGCAGATTAAAAATGTCGAGTGAATATTCTTTAGGTTTGTTTAAAACTTGGACCAGAATAGATTTTGATCAGCAATGTAGCGTATACCCCGAAGCTATTCCCCTTAGCAACAGAAAAAGTAATTTTACCGGTACTGTCAATGAACATTCACTATCAAATAATAGTAAACCGGGTATCGATGATTTTTATGAGCTAAAACCGTATATTCCAGGTGAGCCACTTTCGCGCATTGCTTGGAAACAATTTGCCCGTGGGCAAGACCGTTTAACTAAACATTATCATCAGCAACAAGGGACTACTTGCTGGTTGACGTTAATGGATATGCCTGATCATGGGGTAGAAAAACAGTTACAGTATCTGTGTTTTCTCATTAATGAATACAATCATGCGGGTCAGACATTTGGTTTAGACTTAGGGCATGAAAAAATAGCACCTTCTCAAGGTGAAAATCACTTTAAACAATGTTTAATGGCGTTAGCCATTTACCCGAAACATGTATGAAAAAAAATAACGTAACGCTTGAACGTTTTAAATTGTCTTCTCAAAACGCTTGGGTTTTGTTGGTATGCCAATGCCTGAATTTGTCACTGCTCATTAGTGAATTAAGTGGCTGGATTTTAGTGCTTATTGGTTTGTGTTTATGCTGGCGAACGTTAACGCTTATTAAGCCTGAATTAAAACTTCACCGAATATTTTTATTACTGCTCGCTTGCTCTGGGTGTATAGCCATTGCTTTAAATGGTCTAGTACTAGGCGTGTTATTAAGCATGCTGCATTTGCTCTGTTTTGCTTATTCCTTAAAAAGTTTAGAATTAAACTCGCGTAAAGATTTTTACCAAATTGTTTTACTTGGTATTTTTATACTTGCTTCGGTACTTATTTTTACGCAATCTTTATTAATTTCCTTCCTTGTTTTTTGTGTACTTGCTTTGAATTTAAGCCTTTTACTGGCGTATTTTAATCATTCGGAAAGTATTCAAAAGCTACTATATCAAAGCAGTAAAGCCCTGATGCAAAGCCTTCCCCTTGCCATTGTGTTGTTTATTGTGTTTCCCCGACTAGCACCTTTTTGGAAAGTACCTTTAGCAAAATCTGCGCAATCAGGTTTATCAGAAAGTGTGACTCCGGGGGAAATTGCAAATCTAGCGAGGTCTTCAGAACTTGCCTTTAGAGCAAATTTTTTTACCAATATTCCCCAATATAATCAACTGTATTGGCGAGCGATGGTGATGGACGACTTTGATGGAAGAACATGGCAACAAAGTAAAAATAAAACGGTAAATACCACAAGATATTCAAATAAGCTAACTGTAGACGTGCCACGTTTAATCGGCGCACAATCGCGGTATCAGATTATTGCCGAGCCTAATTATCAAAAGTGGCTATTTTCTTTGGCGATTGTAGATTCGAAGAGTTTGCCTGCAAATCAAATAAGCATATTAACACTGCCCAATTATACCATTAAAAGTAGTAAACCCATTAGTCAGACAACGAGTTATGAAATAACCAGCTATACAGAGTCATTACTTAATTCTTCAATCAATGACAGTGAAAGGCTGATAAATTTACAGATACCTTTGCACAGTAATCCTAAATTACAAGCACACGGAAAAAGGCTGAAGACAAAATATCCTGATGAACTTCAACGGGCTCAAGCCATTTTAGATATCATTAGAGAGCAAGACTTTTACTACACGCTAACGCCACCTTTACTCTCAGGTAATAAAGCAGGGATTGGCTTAGACGAGTTCTTTTACCAGTCTAAAAAAGGGTTTTGCGTACATTATGCTAGTGTGTTCGCCTTTCTGATGAGGGCATCAGGTATTCCTGCAAGGTTAGTTACCGGATATTTAGGCGGAGAATACAATGAACAAAGTGGTCATTTGAGTATCTATCAATATGACGCTCATGCATGGGCTGAAATTTGGACTGAAGATAAAGGATGGGTAAGAATTGACCCTACAGCTGCCGTTAACCCTGAACGCGTTGAACGAGGACTATCCCAAACATTACAACAAGATGCATTTTTCAATAACGATTTTCTAAATTTACATCGTTATAAGCACCTTGCTTGGATTAATGAATTTCGTATGCAACTTGATGCATTAGATTATCAATGGACACGTTTGGTTTTGGGGTATTCTTCAAAAAAACAATTTGATTTACTGAACCAATGGTTAGGTCATATACGTGCTTGGAAGGTAGGTGCAATAATTGGTATTTCATTAATATTAACGATGTTAATTATGTGGTTGGTAAATTTAAACAAATCTAGAAAGAAGCCCGTAGAAAGGTGGCTAGCGCAGTATCAGCAAGTGTTAAATATATTAAAATCTAAAGGGGTAGAAAAGCCAGATGCCATGCCGGCAAGTCAATTTTCAAATGTAGTCATTCAACGATTTCCTTCACTTGAAGGCAGTTTTATTGCATATACCCAATGCTTTGAAGCATTAATGTATCAAGCTTTAATGGCTGCACAAAAAGAACAGTATTTAACTCAAATGAATCTATATCAACAACAGATAAAAAAACAACTGAAAAAAATTAAGGGAAACCCAATAGCAAAAAATAATTAATAATTTGCAGTAAATGCAATTTGTCGTTTTATAGCGTTTCAGTAAGTAGGTTAATTCATTAACACCTGACGGAGTGGGGACTAACTTATTCGGATTGATGATGGGCTTGTTGTGCAGGTGAATTTTGAAGATGAAGTTTGTTAATAAATTTATACATGTAAATAAAATCAGCTATTTTTGTTCGTTGTCTTCGTATAGAATCCGGCGTATAAAGTTTACTGAATAAAGCTTTCCAGAAAAAGGAAATTATAAACAGTAAAGTTTAATCACCTACACCTTCTTATTTCTTTCTAAAATGACACAAATAAATGAATGATAAAACTATAGCAACTCATAACGGTAATTTTCATGCTGATGATGTTTTCAGTATCGCGGCACTTAAAAATATTTTCCCTTCTTTTAAGCTTGTACGCACACGTGATTTAGATATTATTGGCAAGGCCGATATAGTGATTGATGTGGGTGGTGAATATGATGCAGATGCCGGTCGTTTTGATCATCATCAACGTGGTGGGGCAGGTGAACGTGAAAATGGCATACCTTTCTCCTCTTTTGGTTTAATTTGGCAAAAGTATGGTTTAGAAATATGCCAAGGTAACCAAGAGGTAGCCAACTCGGTTGATGCTGGTTTAGTCTCAACTATTGATGCTATCGATTGTGGCCATGTAGAAGGTGTTGCTCAAGGTATAAGTCTTAGCCAGACTATTTCTATGTTTAACCCAACTTGGCAAGAAGATAGTGACTTTGATAGTTGTTTTGATGAAGCCGTTAATTTTGCCTCGCGCGTTTTAACGCGATTCATTGCTTCTGCCAACGGTGGTATTAGCGCTAAAGAAATTGTCGCTAAAGCTATTGATAATGCAGAAGATCCAAGAGTTATTGTTTTAGAAAAATATACGCCATGGAAAAGAACAGTTCACGCCTTATCAACAGAAGCTTTGTACATGATTTACCCATCAACTTCAGGACAATGGCGAATTCAAACCGTACCCGTTGAATTAGGTTCATTTGAAGACAGAAAACCACTACCTAAAAAATGGGCCGGTTTGTCCGGTAATGAACTTAAAGCAGTGACGGGCCTTGATGATGCAATGTTCTGCCATAATGGTTTATTCATCGCGGGCGCAGAATCATTTGAAAGTACAATGAGAATGGCATCTATAGCACTTCAAGAATAATAGTCAGTTGATTGATTTTCTGCTCATTTTAACCATTAATAATGGGCAGAAATTACTCGGTTTGGTATCAAAGAATAAACTCTTTCTCTGAGTAACGATCAAGCGCATCACTTTTATTAGTTACTTTTATAATTCAAACAAAATGTTTCAATGGGTCACATTGGGTCAAGCCTTCTAGTCTATCATCAACGTTTTTAATCAAGCCTATATCTAACATTATTAAGCTAAATAGCTGTTGGACTCACTGTCAGAATTAAAATGTTTTTTCGGTCATTTGAAAAAATGGTAAAACTGTTGGGTAATTCATTCATATTACTCAAATTTCCTTTAACTTCCCTTGATTAATAAAAATCGATTTTTCATGGTTTCTTATTGTTAGATATTGTGGGATATTAATTAAATAAGAGTTAAAGAACTAAAACGACTAAAGCCTTTCCAAAGTTGTTTGTCTTGTTTTCTATTTCAATATGGCTCAACTTAAAGACTTAATTACTATCGTGTTCAGCTAATCTTATTATAGAAAATTGGAAATTATTAAAAGGGATATATATATGACAACAGTTAAATCAAGGGAAGAATTATCTTTTATTCTATTGAGAAGTATTATCGCCATAATCATTGCGAGTCATGGTTGGCATCGATTAATTTCTGGGGGAACTGATCCGTTTGGAGATTGGTTAACGAGTCAAGGTTTTCCTTTGGGATTTATCCTTGCATGGGGAATAACGCTTTTCGAGGTGATCGGCTCACCATTTTTGTTGATGGGTAAAAAACTACCATATTTATGCATTATTTATATTGTCATTTATTTAACCGGTTTGTTTTTAGTACATTTGCAACATGGCTGGTTTGTTGTTGGTTCAGGATCTAACGGAATTGAATATAGTACTTTGTTAATTGTTTCACTTTTCTGTATTGGTTACCCACAGGTAAAAAAGAGAACTTAATCAAACGTTTGATATTTAAATGATATAAAACAACATGTAACCAAGTTTTTTGCCCCAACATGGGGCGTGATAAACCAAAGGAATTAATGATGCCTACAACTAAACATAAACGAAAAGCTTCAGCTCATCCTAAATCAAGATCTAGTAAAAACTCGCTATCTTTTGGACTAATAGATTCTCATCCAAAAGTGTTTGTTTTTATTGGGCTCTTCTTTGTTGCGTTAGCGATATATCTTTTGACTTTTGAGTCTCAAAATAATGCAATGTTTGGTATAGCTATGTTTTCTCTTCTTATCGGTATAGTGACAACTTTTTTTGCAAACGTTGCTTTACCTAAGAAAAAGCGGCATTAAGTCAGTTTTTACGGCTAGCTGAAATCGTCAATCGGAAATGGAATTCTTTTTTGTAATATCACTTTACCCTAGCGAATTGGCTTTGGTTGATTAATCGATTTTAGCAAAGGTTTTAAAACAAGAGTAAACACTTTCAAATTTATGTTTTTCTTACTATATTGATTCACAGTTCATTACCGCTAACATGGTGTTAGAGACATAGGATTATTATGAATAACTCGGAAATTACAACGTCGCAGGATGTCCTTCATCAAGTTACTAAGGTTGTTGAAACTGAGTGTGCTCAAGATGCTAGCAAGTTGTTAGCGGAAGGTTTTGTTTTACTTGGCGTCGGAAATAGTGTCTTTGAAGATAATGAAAGTCGTTTTGTGTATTCCTTAGGTTTCACCAAACCAATTGATGAACTAAGTCACTGGGTTCGTGCTAATTTTTAAGTCTTTTTACTTGTTTTCTATGTCATAGAAAAACAATTAGCAACTCCTTAGCTTAACTCGATTTTTCATATGGCTGGCTATATCAATAGTTAATTGAAGTTAACTGTCTATTTTACCTGAAATTAGCTTTATTTATTGATAATAATCTAACTGTCTTTCGTTTGTGCGTGTAAACTCAATGTAATTTATAAATGTCAGAAGAAAATACAAATGAACTCAGAAGAAATATATCCAATTGGAACACCAGGTCAAAAATGGACTGAAAATGAAAATGTTCAATGGTTTGAAGAACAAACCATTAAACGTTCATATAAAGATGAAGTCATTGAAAAAATTACCGTCTTAAAAACTGACTTTGATGTTGAGCAATATGGTGCACTTTCACTTGATGAAAGTCGCTATCCTTTGTTCGCCATTAAAACTAAAGATTGGGATGACAATAAAAAAACAGTCTTAGTAACTGGTGGTGTCCATGGTTATGAAACCAGTGGTGTTCAAGGCGCATTACGTTTTGTAGAAACAAAGGCGAGCCAATATACGAAACACTTTAATATTATTGTGGCACCTTGTATAAGTCCTTGGGGTTACGAAACGATCAACCGTTGGAATGCTAAAGCGATTGACCCAAATCGTTCTTTCTATCAAAACAGTCCTGCGCAGGAATCGGCATCAATAATGAAATATATTGCTGAACTTAACGCTGATATTTTTGTTCATATTGATTTACACGAAACTACTGATACCGATAATTCTACCTTCAGACCTGCTCTTGCTGCACGTGATGCAATAGAACAAAAAAACTGGAATATCCCTGATGGTTTTTATTTGGTTGGTAATAGCGTTAACCCAGCGGCAGATTTTCAAAAAGCGATGATCGATGCCGTTGAAAAAATTACGCATATTGCACCTGCAGACGAGAGCGATAAATTGATTGGCGTACCTCTAGAGCAATTTGGTGTTATTAATTATGCGGCTCGAGATTTAGGCTTATGTATGGGCTTAACGGATGCTAAATACATGACAACAACTGAAGTTTATCCTGATAGTCCAAAATCAGATGATGAAACTTGTACCCTTGCACAAGTAGCTTCAATAACCGGTGGTTTAGATTATATTTTAGAAAACCTTTAAATCACGGTTAAGATCATTGAAAAACGATAAAATTAGCAGGCTAAGCATTTTCATCATGCTTAGTTCGTGTTATTTTTCCCTCACATTTAATTTTAGGAATTATTATCCATGCCAAAGGCGAGTGATATAAAGAAAAATGCTGCAGTAGAGCATAACGGAAAAGTATTTATTGTAAGAGATATCGAACGTTCAGTACCTCAAGGACGTGCTGGTGGTAGCCTTTACCGCATGCGTATGTACGATGTTGTAACTGGTGGAAAAATAGACGAGACGTTTAAAGACTCAGACATGCTTAACTTTGCTGACTTAAGCCGTCGTCCTTCTATGTTTTCATACATCGATGGTGATGAGTACGTCTTTATGGATAATGAAGATTACACACCATACAACCTCAATAAAGAAAGTATTGAAGAAGAAGCTTTGTTTATTTGTGAAGACACTCAAGGGTTGTCTGTTATTCTTGTTGATGGTGCAGCTGTTGGTATTGATTTACCACCAAGTGTTGAGTTAGTCATTACTGAAACTGACCCTTCAATTAAAGGGGGATCAGCAACCGCTCGAACTAAACCAGCAATCTTATCTACAGGGTTAACGATACAAGTGCCTGAACATGTTTCAACAGGTGATAAAATTAAAGTAAATACAGAAGAACGTAAATTTATGGGTCGAGCAGACAAATAAATTCCTGTAGTGACTAAAAATAAATTCCTATAGTGATTAATTATAAAGCCAGCATTTTGCTGGCTTTATTGTTTTTATGTAAATACTCATCCTGTAACTTCTAGCGATGCAATAATTGAAACCGTTGGTTCATGATAAGCTTTTTCGTATATTGATGTTTTGGATCGTTAAGAATATCTGAGGTTTCGCCCATCTCCATAACTTGCCCTTGGCTTAAGACCATTATTTTATCGCTAAAATGTCGAACGATACCTAAATTGTGAGAAATTAAAATATACGCGAGTCCCATCTGTTGTTGCAAGTCGAGTAATAAATTGATCATTTGAGAACGTAAAGACGGGTCAAGTGACGCTAAAGCCTCATCTAATATAATCACCTGTGGTTGCAATATTATTGCTCGAGCTAATGAAATACGTTGTTTTTGACCACCAGAGAACATGTGGGGATAAAAATTCATGTGATCTGCGAGTAATCCTACTTTTTGTAATGTTTCTCGAATCAACAAATGTCGAGCATCTTCCGTTAAGTCGGTATTGAGAAGTAAAGGCTCATTAAGTAACTGACCAATGGTTAAACTTGGATTTAACGTTGTGCCAGAGTCTTGGAATATCATACGAACATGCTGGCACCTTTGTTTAAAGTTACCTGGTTGTAGAGTTTGGCCATTGAGTTTTATATTGCCCGTAGTGGGAAGTTCAGCACCGACTAATAATTTTGCCAAGGTAGATTTACCTGAGCCAGTTTCACCCACAATAGCTAAGGTTTGATGAGCTTTTACTTCAAATGAAATCGGGTCAAGTGCGGTAAATACTTTTCGATTAAACCAGTTGCGACTTAATTTAAACGATTTACTTAAATTACTCACTTGTAATAACGTTGGCATATTAATAACTACCCTTGAGCGAGAAGTGACAACTAAATTGATGTCCGTGATAGTTTTGCACCTTGGGTGCGATAACACATTCTTGTTGAGCTCTGGGACACCTAGGTCCTAATCGGCAACCTATAGGTAAGTGTTGCAAAATAGGAATACTACCCGGTAGAGCCATTAACCGCGATTTCGCCGGTAAACTCATATTTGCTTTTGGGCTACTATCGATAAGCGCTCTAGTATAAGGATGAAAAGGTTGTTCGAATATTTGTTTAGTGGTTCCAGCTTCAACAAATTGTCCGCTATACATTACTGTAATGGTATTTGTCCAGTGGGTAACATTTTCTAAGTCATGGCTGATCAATAATATCGACATGTTTTTGAGTTGATTCAAACTTGCCAATAAGCGAAATATTTGTCCTTGATTGGTACTTTCCATTGCCGCAGTGGGTTCATCGGCAATTAACAGAATAGGGCGCTTGGCCAGCGCCATAGCAATCATTATTCGTTGACATAATGCTTCGTTAAGTTGATGAGGATATTTCTTTAAGCACACTTTGTGCTGTTTAATACCAACTTTATGCAGTAGGCTAATTGCGTTTTCTTTTCGCTGTTGATTCTTTTGCCAAAAAAATCCACTTAATTGGTCGCAATCTACAGCTTCGGTAAGCTGCTCTTCTATTGTCATGGTGGGATCTAAGCAGGCCATTGGCTCTTGAAATATCATCGCGACATCTTTTGAAATAATAGCTTTACGTTCATCTAACGACAAACGCATTAAGTCATTGCCTCGCCAATGGAATCTGTCAGCATCTACTTGCCATTTATCATCAAGTACGCCAACGATTGCTTGAGCGAGTAAGGACTTACCAGAACCAGACTCACCGACTAAACCTCGAACCTCACCTTCTTTCATGGTTAAGCTAACACGGTCTACTGCTAAAATAGGATTAGTCGCTGACTTTAACTCGATAGATAAATTTCTAATATCTAGAAGGTTCATTAAGCTTCCTTACTGACTTTAAGCGCGTGTCTCATACCTTCACCAACCAAGTTAGTGGCAACTACGGCAAAGAGAATCGCTAAGCCAGGTAGATAAACAGTCCACGGAGCAATATAGAATAAATCGATACCATTTTTTAGCATTGCTCCCCATTCTGCCATAGGGATTTGTGCCCCAAGACCAAGAAAGCCTAATGCTGCAATATCTAATATTGCAGAGGATTGCGCTAACGTTGCTTGACTGATCAGCTTTTCTAAAATATTAGGAAATACCGAATGATATAAAATTCGTAATGAACTTGCGCCATCTAAACGAGAAGCAAGTACATAGTCTTTTCTGAATTCTTCGGTCACCGCATTACGTGTTATATGCACAAACTGTGGAATAAGCACCATGATTATTGCCCATAACGTATTGTTTAATCCTGTTCCTAAAATGGCAACAATGACAATAGCGAGTAATAAAGAAGGGATTGATAAAATAACATCAAGAAAATGGTTAAGAAAACTCGACTTTATGCCGGATGTTAATGCAGAGAAAGAACCAATGACCACACCAATGACTAAAGAGATAAGTACCACGACAAAACTTAAGCCGAAAGTGAGTGATGTACCATGCATTAAGCGTGAGAGCATGTCCCGGCCTAAATTATCAGTACCTAATAAAAAACTAACATTGCCATCATTGTGCCAAGCAGGGGGCAGCAATAAAAAGTCTAAGTGATTCTCAACCGAGGCATAAGGGGTTATTAAAGGTGAAAATAACGCTAAAATTGTAAGGAAAACAAAACAGCCAAAGCCTAGCATCACCACAGGGGTTTCTTTAAAATTATGCCAAAGTTGCAGTAAAGGAGAAGGAAATTCTTCCTCTAAATAAATTTTATCACGTGCCATGACGGCTCTCCCTTGCTAACGGGTTAAGTGCTGCGTATATAAA
>Ga0209292_1000163_pt1 | contig 93961 bp, 70 predicted proteins | sample GOMGulsemesocosm_2_FD_184634 | JGI IMG/M metagenome (GOLD analysis project Ga0209292, IMG submission 184634) | Methane-oxidizing microbial communities from mesocosms in the Gulf of Mexico - GOM9C Gulf of Mexico (SPAdes) (version 2) | ecosystem: Environmental > Aquatic > Marine > Cold seeps... | reverse complement strand
AAAATTTCACCCATTGCTCCGCTTTTCATGTTTGCATCAACCACAATTACTTTACCGTTATAACGTGTTTCAATTTGTCTGTGTGTGGTATGACCAACAATGATGTTTGTTAGCTTAAAGTGTTTTAATAACTGCTCTATCTGTGTATCTGTAGCACGCTCTCCTTGAAAATACCCTCTATAATAAATTGGTCCATGACCTTTATGTAGATACGTTCCAATCTCATTTCTTTTTGTAGACAATTCACTTTCTACCAATTGTTGCTTAAACTCGGTATTAATTTGGGTTAATGATACATTTTTAGAAACTAAATCTGGATGTAAACCACCATGTGTAAATAGCATTCCATTTATTTTAACTAATACAGGGCGCGTTCTTAGCCAATCTCCTAAAACAGAACCTTTATTAAAAAGTGCATTGAAAGGCTGATTTAAGATCGTTGCAACTTCTTTATATTTAGGATGAACTGCTCTCAAGTTTCCGTTCAATACCATTACATCATGGTTTCCAAGTAACACATGCAACTTCCCTCCTTTTTTTTCGGCTTGCTTTTCTAAATCATATAAAAACCATAAAACCTCAGTTACTGCTGGTCCTCTGTCAAAAATATCTCCAACAATTACAAAATGTCCATTTCCGAAATTCCATTTTCCTTTTTTATTAATAACTCCGTTATTTTTTAAGAGCTTTATAAATGTGTTGTATTGACCATGAATATCACTGATCGCCCCAACTTTAAAAGCTCCATTGTATTCTAATTGAGTTGTTTCTGTCGGTTTCTTTTTCCAAAGTTTCGTTTTGTTTCCTTTACATGTAATTGTTTGACTCTTTTTATTGCTGATTTTCTGAACGTGTTTCTTTCCTTTATGAATCCAAACTGCAGTACGACCTGTTTTTGATTCTAGTACATAAGGACCATCACTAACACCTTCATATGGGATATTCAATACTTCTAAAATCTCACGAATATTTTCTTCCTTTGCTAAATCAATCGCAGTATAATTATCATGAATTTGTTGTTTAGGATTGGCACCAAGATCTAACAATAATTGCACTGCTTTTTCATTTCTTTCTTTAATTGCGAATACTAAAGCAGTTTCACTCCCTTCATTTACATAGTTTAAATCAGCTTTATGTTGTGCTAACTTTTTAACAACTGTATAATTCCTATAAGCAACTGCAAGCATTAAAGGGCTAATTCCTTCAACTCCTAAATTAGGGTTTGCTCCTTGCTCTAATAAATAAGTACTAATAGTATTCGTCCTGTCTTTCTTTATAGCGTATAGTAGCAATGTGTATCCTTTACTGTATACTTGGTTGATGTCATTCCCCTTTTCTAAAAAGGTTTTTACCTGTTCGATACTTCCAGCTTTAATACTAGCATGAATATCGTTTGTAGTTGTAGCACTTGCAACTTGCTTTTTTAAAGAAACTCTGGCCATATTATGGGTCATTTTTCGACCACTTTTAGAGCTCCATATTCCGGTAATCCCCTTTTTTGATAGTTGTCCTGAATAACTTCCTTGAGATTCTATTGAAAAGCTAAGTGTAGAAGCTTTCACTTGTAATGCACTCATTGGTAAAGTCGCTATACCTTTTGAAGCGGGTCCCATAAAGCCAATAAGTTCCCCTTTATTCGATAACTCAAAGCGCCAAATAATAGCCGCAGATTTATCCTTAGTAATAACAATTCCCCCTTCCCAATTTCCTAGAATACTACTCTGTTGATTGGTTGCGTTTTGTCCTTGTGCATTAATGCAATTAAAAACAAAAAGCAATACTATTTTAAATACAAATGCTTTCATGATTTCTGGTTTTATTTATTGATGTGTGTATCGTTTTAATACTTTTAATCTACTGCAAACATACTCTTGAAGTATAGCTGTGACAATCTTTTGGGACAAACGGAACTCTGATAGATATATAAAGTGATTTCTACATTATGAAGTGATTTCATAACGTTTGGAAGATGTTTTACTGTTTATTTACCTTGTAAACAAAAAAAACCAGAGAAGTTAACTTCTCTGGTTTTTTAATATTTACAACTATCAATCTATATTTAGATGATAAATTTAATTTGGAAATAAGGTTTTATCCAAACCTGGTACAATACGCAATGCATTTTTATAATATACCTTCTTCAACACAGCATCAGGTAAATCCAAGCCATACATTGGCCAAAATGCGTGGTATTTTTTATGATAAGGAAAATACTCATCGTTACTTTCTAAGACTCTAAAATAGGTTGGGAACTCTTTTGGTTTCCAACTATCTTTTCCAAATAGTATTCTATTTTGATATTTGATAAAGAACTGTTTTGCAAATCGTGGCTGTCTTCCTAGCTCTGCTATAATTGCTCCAATTCCTACATTCATGTTTGGAACTTCATCTAATAGACGTCCTAATTTCCCTAAGTCATTTGACAACCAAGCCATATGAGCACTAATGAACGTTGTTTTAGAATGCTTCTTAAACATGTTTTTTTGTTCATTCATAATCTGTTCCCAAGGAGCAGGATTATTTGCTTCACGCTTTCTTCGTGGATGCGTTTTTAATTCTAACCAACGTTCGTTATCTCCATCAAACTTATCCCAAAAAGATTTTGGATCAGCAGAATGAATCAACACCGGAATGCCTAATTCCCCACACTTTCTCCAAATAGGATCTAGTCTAGCATCATCTACCGCTACTCTATTCCCTTTGTAATCTTTGGTACTTAGTCCTAAGCCTTTGTAAACCTTTAATCCACGAGCACCATTTTTAACATCTTGCTCTAATTGTGCAACTGTAGCTTCAATCCATCCTGGTTTACCAACATTTTTATGAAAACGAATGTTTGCAAAAACCACAAACCTATTCGGATAATGATCTTTGATGTTTTTTACTGATTTAATTAAATCACTCCCAGTTCTTCCACTTAAGTTTACCATAATCCCCATATTTAAGGTATCCATTGCTGCAATAACAGCTGCTAAATCTTGGGTTGGCATTCTGTATTGATGACCATGAACATCTATAAAAGGAAATTTTGCTTTTTTAATAATTTTCCCTGGTACAACTAACGTTGATTTAGGATTGTATTCTTCAAAAGACATTTTTTGTGCAGATAGAGAAATACTAATTAATAATAGTAGAATTGATAGTTTTGTTTTCATTTGTGATTGCTTTTTAAAGTGATAAAGTTACACTTTCAATAAACTTAAAAATGTATTTTTTAAAAGTTTAACGAAACATTATTACACTTGCACTATTTTAGAATTTTCCGATCTAGCAATGTTGAATTTTTATGTTGAAAAACATAAAATAGTAGCGTTACAATAAACACACCTAATAGTGCTCCACCTACTGTATCAATTAAAAAATGCTTTGATAAATACACTCTACTATAGGCCATAATTACAGCTATACAAATGCTAATAAAATGAATCCATTTAGAAGTAGATAGTATACAAACAAATAATAGTAGTAAAAATGCTTCTGATGTATGTCCAGACGGAAATGTGAATGGAATTTGACTAGAAACACCATCAATTAAATGCAAATCAATTCCTTTTTGAGAAAAATAATAGGTAGGTCTGTGAACATGAATAAAAAACACCTTCTTTACAAATGTTGCTACAATAAAGTTTAGCACATAAGAGGATAATAAGATAAACAGTACTTTATAGTTTTTTTGTTTAACAACATAATATAAGATGCTAAGGATAAAAATAACAGGGCCATATTTTGAAAAATACTTAAAAAACACATCTAAAAATGGTGTGTTATATCCGTTTAACAAAACATGCAACTCGTCTCTTCCAAAATACTGTATACAACCTAAACTTATAAATACAAATAGAAATAATCCAATAAAATAAAGCTTGTTATCTTTAAAAATGTCTTGTGTATAATTCAAGTTCGGTAAGTTTAAGTTTACTATTGTTTTGTATTCAAATATAGAAATAAAAAAAGCTTCTAATTTCTTAGAAGCTTTTTTAAGCTATTTCTTTTCTTTTAATCTTCTTTGCTGTTCTGCATACGGGATTCCTTTTGTTACCCAATCTTTGGCTTTTTCTCCTTTTAAATAATGACCAAACCAAGTTAATATTCTTCGTTGGTAATCAATCTTGTTTTTATCATTTCTTAAGCCATGCCCTTCTTTTGCATACACTAACAATACAAAAGGCTTAGCAGCTCTTCTTGCAGCATTATAATAGGCAATTCCTTGAAACCAATTAACATTGGTATCGTTATCTCCAACTTCAAATAAAATAGGCGTATTTAAGTTCTCAATATTCATAACAGATGAGTTTCTTAAATATTTTTCTGGAGCAACCCAAGGTGCAACTTCCATTCGTTCTTGACTAATTTCTAAATGTGCATTTTCTGGCATTCCGCCAAAAGCTGGAGTTACAGCTAAATTCATACTTATCAATTCCGTTAGTCCTGCTCCTGCAACACTAGCAGCAAAAATATCAGTTTGCGTAGGAACAAATCCTGCTTGATAACCTCCCCAAGAATGCCCAATTAATCCAACTCTTTTTGCATCAACATCTCCTTTTTCAACAACTGCTTTTACAGCACTTTCTAATGTTTTTGTTGATGAAACCCCTGGATCTCCAGCAACAAATTCGATATCAGGATTTAACACAAAATATCCATTTTGAGTCCAAACAGTTGTATTGTAATAACTGGTTCTTGAAGGAGAAATATATCTATGAAAATTTTGTGATAATTTCTCATAAATATAAGTAATCATCGGATACTTTTTTCCTTTATTATAATCAGCTGGATAATATAAAATTCCCTGTGCTGTTTTACCTAAAGCATTCGTGTAAGTAACAAGTTCTGCTTTCCCCCATGCATAGTTATTTTGAAATGAATTGGTATTTGAAATTTGCTTTTGAGATTTAAACGAAATATCTGTTAAAAAAAGATTTGGAGATTGTGTATAGGTTTGTTTTAAATATACCAAATCATTAGCTTCTTTCGCTTTTACAATTCCAGAAACTGATGCTTCTTTATAAATTAATGTAGTTACTTTTTTACCAGCTTTTCCTTTTGCCAATCCAGAGGCTTTAGTTAATTTATTTCTCATAGAATAAAAGAGTGGCTTTTTGGTGTCAATATATTTTTGAGTTCTATCAAAACTATAATTTCTATAGATTACCCCTTTTTCTTTTCCTTGAGTTATTCTTTTTGATTTTGTTCCATTTGTAAAAATCTGCCAAACATCGTATTCTGAGTTAATGAAGTACGACTTACTATCACTACTCCATTTAACAAACCCAAAAGCTGGTTTTTGCGGAGTTGGATGATCATTTTCAATATCAATAAATCGATCATTTAAATTTTTGGTAATGTTTGTTGATTGCTTCTTTTGAATGTTATACATGTGTAAATGATCGTCTTTTAAATACACAAAATGATTGTTATTTGGACTTACACTCCAATATCTATTTGATCTCTCTATAACTTTTTTCCGGTTACCAGTATGATTATCAATAATAAACAAATCAGAGCTTGGTCTTCCAAACATTACATCAAACTCATAGGGAGTTTGATCTTGTCCTAAACTGATTTTTGTATCCATTTGTAAACGAACTCTTTCTACCAATTCATTTTCAATTTTATAAAATGAGTTTTTGACAACGTTCCAAGCTGCCATTTTAAACCCATATCTGGTATTTTTCTTTTGAGCAGGAATGATAACAGCATCAGAGCTGTTCCAAATTTGTAAATCTGGAGCCTCATCTTTATCAGTAACACTTTTTACTTTTTCAGTTTTTTCCTTCTTTTCTTTCTTCTCTTTTTTGGGATTCGGTTTTCTATATTCAGTATTAAAATAGATCACATTTCCGTCTTCAGAAAATTGTACTGCTCTATTGTTTATTCTTGTATTATCTGGGAAATTTGAAAACTCGCTTTGACTAAAGATTTTCTTTGATGCTTTATCACTTAGCCCTTTCCAAAAAAGTAAATCATACGAATTTACTTTGTAATCTTTGTTCGATTTTTTTCTAAACACAAACAAATCATCACTGTTCTTTCTCCATCTTAAGCCAGAATACAATTCGTTTTTTTGGTCTAAAACCTTTAAAGTTCCAGTTGTAGGATTGTATAATTGAATAGCATTTCCAACCTTATCACTTGTGTTTATTAACATTGCCAATAACGTTCCTTTATCTTGCCAAACATATTCCTTAATGTTTCCGAATGTTATTTCTATACCAGTTTCTAAATCTCTAACAATAAGCGTGTTTTCTTTGTTCTTTTGACGTTTCATAGCCAAATAAGAACTAAAACCGCTAAACTTATAGTTCACGACATCTAAGAACTCTAAAGAATCATTTGTTATCAAATTAAGAACTCCCATTTTCTTTGGAGCATTCTTCTTTTTAATCTTACTCGCTTTTCCAGGTAATATTTTAGCAAAAGCGATCCATTTGCAATTTGTAGAAAACTGACCAGAGGTTGCATTTGCAATTTTTTTAGTTTTCTTAGTCTTGGTATTCGTAATAAACAGCGTTTGGTTTTTATCATTATCTATGGTTTGATATTTCAACCAATTTCCATTGTTAGAAAATGATGTACCCCAATTTATTCGTTCCCATTGTCCGTAATCCTTAACAGGAATTGTTTTTAAATTGGTATTGGCTGTTGCCTGTGCTGTTAACTGTAACGCAGCAAGAAATAAAAATGAGACAAAGAGTTGTTTGGTTATTTTTGATAAAATCATAATTAATTATAATGTGCTGTTTATATTTTCTTAGAGTGTAAAAAAAAAGACTTCTGATTTCTCAAAAGCCTTTTGCTTTAGTTTTTCATCAACTTATAACCTTGTTTTATTCCTTTTTCTATTGCAGGAACTCCACGATGCATCCAAGTTGGTTTTTCTGTATCTTTTAAATAAAAATCAAAAAACTGAGCCATTCTGATATTAAAATCCTTTCTGTTTTGCATTTTTAATGGCCAATGACGAGCTCCATTATAATTTAAAAGCCATGATGGTTTTCCTAAACGTCTTAACGCAGTAAAGTATTCTATTCCTTGATACCATGGTACATGCCCGTCTTTATCATTATGCATTATTAAGATTGGTGTATTAACTTTATCCATATTGTATATTGGTGAGTTTTCAATATAACGCATTGGGTATCGCCAAGGAGTTCCTCCTATTCTACTTTGCGTATGTTCGTATTGAAATTGTCTACTTAAACCTGAATCCCATCTAATTCCACCATAAGCAGAAATCATATTTACAACTGGAGCTCCAGACTCTATCGCAGCAAAAATGTCTGTTTTTGTTGCTAAATGTGCTACTTGATATCCTCCCCAACTATGTCCTTGTGCTCCTATTTTATCTTTTTTAATAAATCCTTTATCAACTAAAGAAGTAATTCCAGGAATTACTGCATTGTAAGCGCTTTCTCCAGGGTAACCATCTCTATACACAATATCTGGATTGAAAATCACATAACCTCTACTTGTATAAAAACTATAATTAATACTAGATCTTCCAGGAGATGGAGCTCTATGTCTATGTAATCCGTTAGAACTACGCTCATAGAAATTCACTAACATCGGATATTTCTTATTCGGATCAAAATTTTCTGGTTTGATTAATAAACCTGATAACGATTTCCCCTCTAAAGATGTAAATTTGTGTAATTCAATGGTTCCCCAATTGTAGTCTTTTTGTTGAGGATTTGCATCACTGATTACCGTTTGTTTTTTAAAGCTTAAATCTGAAACTCTAATATTTGGGAAATCTATAAATGATTCTCTTGTAAATGTAACTGTATTACTTTTTGCTGCTTTATTTAATCTTGAGTATGAATATGGTCCTTCAATAAGTTGTTTTCCTTTATTTCTTTTAGCATTGAACTCGTAATAACCACTATGCTTTGTAACTTCATTAAAAGTAGTTAAAATCCATTTTTTAGAATCATCAATAAATCGTTCTTCTCTATCTAATCTTGCATAACGATATACTGTTTTTGTTTCTCTTCCTTTTGTTAAACGCATACTTTCACCTGTTGTTGGATTGAATTTATGAATATCATAACGATCATAAATCAAAAATAATTCATCATTTTTTGTCCAACCTGCAGATCCATATGAACGAGGATGATTTGGAGTATCATTTAACTCATTGTAAAATACTTTTCCTTTTGTAAAATCTATTCTACTATTTTTTTCAATATCATAAGCAAACCAAGTACTATCAACAGAATTATATCCGTAGGCAAACTTTCCTTGCGGACTCAAACTAACTCTACCAGCAACTTTCGTTAATGCTTTGGTTGTTTTCCCTGTTGATGAATTTACAATCGCATAATCACTTGCTCTCATACCTGTCCATTGACTTTGCAGCATATATGGAGTTGAATTAGCCACCAATACATTTGCAGAATTCCCTTCATTTCCAATAGTTGCATTTGGATAGCCTGTTGTTGCCAATTGCACAACTTTATTCGAACTTAGATGAAGTGCTGTTTGATATGATTTTTTTCTGTCCCTGTTTACTTGTAATTCTTGTACCGTATATAATCTAGGTGAGTCGTATGACCAAACTTCAACATTTACAATTTCTTCTTTAATTAAGGTAGTGTCTTTTACAATTGGTGGTGTTGCCAATCCGAAGTACATTTTAGAATTATCCTTTGAAAAACTAATTCTACCATTTGATGATACTAAATAGCCGTTTGGAGCAGAGTTAGCATCCATAACTTTTAAAGCCATTCCGTTTCCTTTCCATGTATATAATTGATAAGGTCTCACCAATGCTTTGGTTGTATCTGTATCTACAACAAACCCCAATTTAGAACCTGAATCGTTAAACTTAAGTTGATAATATTTTGATGTATTAGTAGCCGAAAACACTTCTGTAGTTGAATTGTTTTCTAAATTCAATACATAAAGCCCACCCGTTTTAGCACCAACCTTACCAGTAGTTATATAGGTTAAGCGTTTTCCTTCTTTTGCAAAAGAGTAACTTTTTACAAAGCGAATAGTATCTTCTTTCTGTGTAGCTAAGTTTCTAATGATCAAATGATATCCATTCTTAGCACTTACTTTTTTTGATTTCTTTACTGATTTCTTTTTTGAAGTATCACCTTTTTTAGTCTTCGTCTTTGCTTTTTTAGCCTCATGTAATTGGTACCCAACAAAACCTGACCATTTTTGAGGAACCTTGTATGATTTTACATTTGCAATTTTTGTTAAAGACATATTTTTTAAATTGTAAATAGCCAATGTGTCTTTTGGCATCTTGTCTTTTTTGACTTTTCTACGTTTCATTTCTGTAACGCTATCTTTCCAAACTTTAATTGTGAAAATGGCATTTTTAGAATCATAGGTAAACTGACCACCCGCAACTCTATCATACTTAAAAACAGCTTTTCCTTTGGAATCTTTAATCTTTAAAAAACGATCCTTCTCGCCTCTTTCTAAAGAATACATAACATGTTTTCCGTTATTAGAGATTGTTGAATTTTTTATGGAATTCCAGATTTCAAAATCTGGGTGATCTAAAACTTTCTTCTGAGCTGTTACAGATATTGTGACAAGAAGAATAAGACTTAAAATAGTTGTTTTCATTAGGTTAAAGTTTGTTATAGTTGCTAAATGTAATAAAGAAAAGTGAGCTTTTTTGTGTCCACAGAAATTTTAACTATGAATTTATCATAAAAAAGGCCCTTGAATTTGTCAAGAGCCTTTTTGATACTAAAACTTTATTTAATTACTCGTATTTCAACGCATCTACAGGGTCTGAGTTCGCTGCTAAATAAGCTTGTGAACTAACAGTTATCATCGCTATTATTAATGCTAATATTGTCGCAAATAAATAAGGTAATATTGGCATATCAATTTGATAAGAGAAATTAGACAACCAATCTTTTGCTATAATATAGGTAATAGGCCAAGCAAATAGATTCGAGATCAATACTAATTTCATAAAATCTGTTGTTAGCATTTTCATGATATTTGGTACTGAAGCGCCTAATACTTTACGTACACCAATTTCTTTAGTTCTTTGTTCAGCTGTATAAGAAGCCAATCCAAATAATCCCATTGCAGAAATAATAATGGCAAGAATTGTTAAGAATAAAAACATCGTTCCGAAATTTTCTTGTTGACGCAATAATCTGCCAAATTTTTGGTCTAAAAATGTATATTTAAACGGATGTGTTGGTTCCAATTTATTCCATTCGGTTTCAATGGCATCTATAGTTGCACTCATATCTGCGTTTGCTATTTTAAATGCAGCAAAATAAGTGTCATTATCAATAGTTAAAACCATTGGCCTTATTTCTGAGTTGAATCCTTCAGTATGAAAGTCTTTTACAACTCCTATAATAGTTCCATAAACGGTTGGTCCTCCATTAATATTTGCAATTCTTCTACCAATTGGATTTTTAATATTTAAATTCCTTACTGCTGTTTCATTTACAATATAATATGGAATTGAATCTGATTCTTTTTCTCTATCAAATTTTCTTCCCGATGCCATTTTAACATCTAATGTTTTAAAGAAATCGTAATCTACTTCCATATTCCATAAAGGCAATTGTTCTTTAGCCCCTTCTAACATAAACATATTTTGATTTGGTGTGTCTCCAGGAAAGTATGAAGCTCTTGAAACACTTAATACATTCGCATTTTTAGTGAAAATACTTTTATAATCTCTGAAATTAGTAGCCATTTTATCTGTTTGAATAGGCACTACAATTACTTGGTCACCACTAAAACCTACATCTTTATTTTGCATAAATGATATTTGACTAAAAATAATAACCATCCCAATAATTAAAACAGTTGAAGCTGTAAATTGAATGACCACTAATATTTTTCGTAACAATGCTCCACCTTTGGTTTTTGTGAGATCTCCTTTTAAAACGGCTATTGGTTGAAATGATGATAAGAAAAATGCAGGATAACTTCCAGCAAACAAACCATAAAAAACAGTAACAATTAAAGAGAAACCCAGTGTTTGACCTAAATGAGTATTAAATAAATACAATTCTGTCTCTAAAATATTATTAAATCCAGGCAAAAATAGCTCTACCAATATAAAGGCTATAAATAGCGCTATAAAACTTTGGATTAACGATTCTATTAAGAATTGAGTAACCAGCATATTTTTTGAAGCGCCAGATACTTTACGGACACCTACTTCTTTTGCTCTTTTACCAGAACGTGCAGTAGATAAATTCATGAAATTGATTCCTGCAATTATAATGACTAACAAAGCAATCCCTATAAAAACATACACATACATAATGTTCCCATTCTGCTCTATTTCCCATTCTTTATTTGAATGTAAATGAATGTCTGCTATTGGCATTACTACATACTCAAATGCATTACCTGCTTTCAAAAAATCTTCTACAGATACTTGCAAAAACCGTTGAACATCAGGCGCTATTTTTTTTATAAAATTACGACGCATTTCTGTTTTGAATCCTTCCAAATCTGCACCTTTTTTTAACTTTACAAAGGTTTTATTATTATTATTCATCCAAACATTTTGAATGGTATTTCTAGAAACAAACATATCAAACTGAAAGTGTGCACGACCCTTTGGTTCTTTTATAACTGCTTTTACGATATAATCCCGTCTGTCATCAAAACGAACAACTTTGCCTATTGGGTTTTCTTCTCCAAATAGTTTTGTTGCAGTCTCTTCGGTTAATACCATTGAGTTTTCATCAGTTAACGCCGTTTTTGGGTTTCCTAATTTAAACTCATAATCAAAAACTTTGAAAAAAACACTATCAGCATGAGCTATTTTTTGAATGTAGATTTTTGTTTGATTATAGCTCACCATTATTTCTTGGCTAACAGGTCTTATTCTTGTTGCAGTTTCTACATCAGTAAATTCAGTTCTAAAGGCGTGTGCCATTGGACTAGGAGAAACTGGAGCATCTATAACTTGTCCCATCATGTTTGCTTCGATCCCCATTCTATACACTCTCTCATACCCATTCCAATGTTTCTCGTAACTGGTTTCGTCTTTGACAAACATAAAAACCAAAATAGTTACTGCCAATCCTAAAGCCAAACCAAGTATGTTTATGATGGCATAGGTTCTGTTCTTATTTAAGCTTCTAAAAGCTACTTTTAAATAATTTTTAAACATTTTTTCTTGATTTTTAAATTAAACAGCAGCTACTGCTACTTTATTCTTCTTTTCAGAAACTACTTGACCATCTAATAGATTGATAATTCTTCCAGAATAACTTGCGTCGTGAGACGAGTGTGTAACCATTATAATGGTTGTTCCTTCATCGTGTAACCCACATAATAATTCCATAACTTCATTACCATGAGAACTGTCTAAGTTTCCAGTTGGCTCATCTGCCAAAATTAAGGGTGGTTTTGTTACCAAGGCTCTTGCTACAGCCACACGTTGTTGCTGCCCTCCAGATAATTGTTGAGGAAAGTGTGATGCTCTATGTGAAATTCCAATTTTATCAATCAGCTCATTAACTCTAAATTTACGTTCAGAAGAAGGCACTTTATTATAAAGTAATGGTAATTCAATATTTTCAAAAACAGTCAACTCATCAATTAGATTAAAATTCTGAAAAATAAATCCAATGTTTTTTTTGCGTACTTCAGATCGTCCTTTCTCATTTAAATGAGCAATTTCTTTTCCTTGAAATGTATAGCTTCCGCTTTCTGGCTTATCTAACATTCCTAAAATGTTTAGCAACGTAGATTTTCCACAACCAGATGGCCCCATTATAGATACAAACTCTCCTTTTTGAATTTCAAATGTCACATTATTTAATGCTGTAGATTCAATATCTACTGTTCTGTATACTTTTGTTAATTTGTCTAATTTTATCATCGTGTTATTTTTTTATGATTATTGTTTCGTAATTTTTATATGCATCGTAAGAAGAACTAATAAACTTTTCCCCTTCGTTAATTCCATCTAAAACTTGATAAAAAGCAGGGTTTTGGCTCCCCAATTTTATCATTCTTTTATGTGCTTCTCCGTTCTCATCTACTACAAAAACAAATTGTCCACCAGATGATTGAAAGTAATTTCCTCTAGGTAATAGTATTGATTCTTGAGCTTTTGCTAATTCAAGTTTTACTTGAATAGATTGACCAATAGTTACAGAAGCTGGAGGAGTTTTTAGGAAAACCAATTCAATTTCAAATTGCCCATTTACAACTTCAGATAATACTTTACTAACTTTCAAATCAACTTGTTTACCATCTAGCGTAAATCTTGCCAATTGCCCCTTTTTTACTGAACTTAAATAGTATTCATTTACCTGACCTTTTATTTTAAACCCAGATTGAACATCTATTTTTGCAACATTTTGATTTCTTAAATAAGATTCACCTAATACAGGGTCAAAAGATGAAAGCATTCCTGTTACAGGAGCTTTTACAAGCATTTTATTAATGTTATCATGAATCAATTTTAAGTTTCTTTCCATCAATGCAATGGATCTATCTATTTGATTGATTTGTAATTTATTGTCAATTTCACTTTTCTTCACGTTTCTATTCATAAAATCGCGCTTATTCTTCAAGTGTTTGTAAGAAGCTTCTCTATTTATATAATTATTTTTAGGAATAATTCCTTTCGCATAAAAAACAGAATCAATTTTATAAGCTCTTTTTTCATTTGCTAAATTGTTTTCACTGTCAATTAATGATTCAGCCAAGTCTCTTTGTATTTTCTCCAAAGAAAGTTTTAGGTTTCTTAGATTGTTTATTTGCTCAATAATAGCAGTTTCTTGATTCATATAATTTAATGTTACTGCTGGATTGCTTAAGCGTAACAAAGGAGTTCCTTTAGCAACTCTAATACCATCTTCAATAAATATCTCATCTACAATTCCTCCTTCAAGTGTATTTACCAAGACTAAATTGATAGGCTCAATATCACCATCAATTAAAATTACATCTTGAAAACTTCCTTTAGTTACTTCTTTTACAGAAATTTTTGAAGCATCTACTTTATACGTTTTTTCACCAATTGCTGACATTCCGAAATAAAACAGTAGAAGAATTACAATTCCACTTACCAAGTAAACTGTCTTCTTTTGATCCCACTTCTTTTTTTCTATTTTTTTATCCATTATTATTTTTCGTTTGATTTCTATTACACAATGCAAGTGCCATAAATAAAATAAACATCAAATCTTTAATTATCAAGGCTTTAACACATATTCAGTAATTAAAAAGTGTCCATTATTGAACATTATGTTGTACGCTATCGTACATTTTGTATGTTTGCCGAGTAATTTAATGTTAATGTAACATGAGTAAAATTAAATCGACCATACTTATTATTGATGATGATGAAGATGTTTTATTGTCTGCGAAACTGTTGCTAAAAAAACAGTATGAAACAATTATTACCAGAAACTCTCCAAAAGAGATAAATCAATTAATTTCAACCAAAAAAATTGATATTGTTATTTTAGATATGAATTACCGTATTGGTTTTAACGATGGTAAAGAGGGAATTTATTGGTTAAAGCACATTTTAAGCATCAACACTAAAATGGTGGTTATTTTAATGACCGCCTACGGAGAAGTTGAATTGGCCGTGGATTGTATTAAAAATGGTGCTTTTGATTTCATTTTAAAACCGTGGACCAACGAAAAATTTTTAGCAACCATACATGCAGGATTAGAGTTAAGTAGATCTAACCACAAAATTTCTATTTTAGAGCAAACAAACAAATCATTACAAAAATCTACTGAACAAAAGTTTGGGACGATTATTGGAAAATCATCAAGCATGCTTTCTGTGATGAAAACCATTGAAAAAGTAAGCACTACAGATGCTAGTATTTTAGTTTTGGGTGAAAACGGAACTGGAAAACAACATATAGCTAGAGAAATTCACAAACGTTCAGAGTTTTCTAACGGCCCATTTGTACATGTAGATTTAGGTTCTTTATCAGAAAGTTTATTTGAAAGTGAGTTGTTTGGACACAAAAAAGGTGCTTTTACTGATGCCTATGAAGATAAGCCTGGACGATTTGAAATGGCAGAAAACGGAACCTTGTTTCTCGATGAAATTGGCAATTTACCTTATAATTTACAATCAAAATTATTAACCGTTTTACAAGATAGAAAGGTAACACGTTTAGGAGAAGGAATTGAAAGACATTTTAATGCTCGATTGTTATTTGCAACTAATGCACCATTAAATGAATGGGTTGCCGAAGGAAAATTTAGACAAGATTTATTGTTTAGAATCAATACTGTAGAAATCACTATTCCACCACTAAGACAGCGTAAAGAAGATATAAAAGACTTTGTAATGCATTATTTACATTTGTTTAGAGAAAAGTACCATAAGTCGCATTTAAAACTTAATAAAGCTGCACTTTCTGTGTTAGAAAAACATCATTGGCCAGGAAATGTACGTGAAATTCAACATACTATTGAACGTGGTGTAATTATGGCAGATGCTCATGAAATTACTCCAGATGATTTTAATTTATCAAAAATGCCAATAAGTCCAACAACAAAAACTGTTGTTGATACTTATGATAACTTAAACCTTCAAGAGATTGAAAAAATGTTGATTCAGAAAGCCATAGAAAAACATGAAGGAAATATTTCTAAAGCGGCCAAAGAACTAGGTTTAACACGAGCAGCACTGTATAGAAGATTAGAAAAATTTAACATATAAATAAAAGAAATTGATTAAACGTTTTACCATACAAGTAACAGTAAGAATATTAATAATCATTTTATTTTGTGTGCTGCTTTCTTATTTTATAATTAAAAGCTATTGGTTTAGTTGTTTTGGAATTTCAGTATTTATTGTTTTACAAGGTGTTTTTTTGGTGAAATACGTAAATCAAACTAATTATTCTCTAGTTAAGTTTGTAAACGCCTTAAAGAATGAAGATTATTCGGTGTACTTCTCTCCTACTCAAAAAGGAGATTCTTTTGCAAAAGTATACGATGATTTTAATTTGATCATTAAAATGTTTAAGCAGAATAAGATTGAAAAAGAAGCACAATACACCTATTTTAAATACATTTTAGAGCATGTAAATTTAGGAATCATTTCAATTAAGAAAGAAGATTTTTATAATGAAAAATCGGTGAATGAAATCTTATTTTTAAATCAAGCAGCATGCAGTATTTTAAATCAACCTAAACATAAATATTGGCATCGCTTCTCAAAAAACATTCCTTGGTTAGCATCAGAAATTGAGAAGATTATTGATGGAGGAAAATTGTTAGTTGACTTCGGAGACGAAACAGACCATAAACAATTATCATTAGAAGTAATTGAAATAGAACTAGTTGAATCACCTTACTTAATCATAAGCTTTCAAGATATTAGATCTGAAATTGAACAAAAAGAAATTGAAGCTTGGCATAATGTAATTCGTGTTTTGGCTCATGAAATGCTAAATTCTTTTACTCCAGTTAGCTCATTAGCATCAACAATGAAATCTATTACAGAAGATGCTGAAGGCAAATTATTACCTATTGATCAATTAGACGCAGAAGATATTCAGGATATTAACACAGCTGCTAGTGCCATTAAAAAAAGATCTGAAGGCTTGTTAGAATTTGTAAAGGATTATAGAACCATTTCTAGTGTTCCAATTCCAAAAATTCAAAAAATTAATGTAAACGAGTTTCTATCTTCAATTCAGTTATTAATGAAAGAAGCTTTAGAAAAAGCTGCAATTGATGTTACCATTACTCCTATTCCTGCAAACACTACTATTAATGCTGATTACAAACTAATTGAACAAGTATGCATCAACTTAATAAACAATAGTATTTACGCCTTAAAAGGGATAAAAAAACCCACCATAAAAATACATTGTTCTATTAATTTAGATAAAGTTATTATTGTATTTACCGACAACGGACAAGGTATTGAAGAGGAAATCATCAATCAGATATTCATTCCTTTTTACACAACCAAAAAAAATGGTTCTGGAATTGGGTTAAGTCTTTCAAAGAACATCTTAAAGAAGCATGGCGGAAACTTATTGGTAAACTCAGAACCAGGAGTTTTCACTTCATTTTCTTTAGTCTTTAAGAACTAATAACGGTCTACCTATCCTTTCTAAAACCAGTAACTAATTGCCCCCAAAAACTTGTTGGAAAAATTTCTTCATCTGGAAACCCTAACTCTATTGTACCGCTATCTTCAGGAATATAATTGGTTTTAAAAATATAATCCCAAATACTTAAGCTAATTCCGAAATTTATGCCATTTGGTTTACCTTCTGGCAACGCTTTAACATGGTGGTATAGGTGCATTACAGAATTGTTGAAAATGTATTTTAAAGGTCCCCAAGTAATTTTAATATTGGCATGATTTAAATGCCCAATTAAAACTGCAAAAAAGTGGATAAAAAATGCTTGTTCAGGTTCTGCACCTACTAAAATCATAACCGCTAGTGTCTTCAGAGGCTTGTAGAAGATGTTTTCCATCCAATGATAACGTAAATGAGCAGCAAAACCCATTTCTTTAACAGAATGATGTACTTTATGAAATCTCCATAAAAATTCGAATTTATGCAACAATACATGTGTAAACCATTGTACAAAATCATTAAGAATAAAGAAAACAAGGATAAATACCCAAGTTGGCATTATACTCTTTTCTATTAACACAAACGATGAAGAAGTGATTCCGAAGCTATTGAAAACATTTCCTAAGATATCATACAAACCAAACAAACCAATTTGGAAAACGAAAAAATTAAGATACATATACATCCAATCTAACCAAAAATCTCTTCTGATGGCTTTTTGATTTTTTCTCCATGGAAATAGTAGTTCTAATCCCCAAACTAATAATGAGATGATAGTTAACCCCCAAAACCAGTTTTCATTCCAGGGAACATCAAATGTTATTTGTCTCCATTGGTAATTAGCCATTCCAGCTACGGTATTTGTGAAAATTTCTAAATAAGTTTCCATTTTTATTTTATGCTTCGAGAATCGTTAATTATTGGTAAATCTTGATGATAACTCCATTCTGTCCATGAACCATCATAATTTAAAACATGTGTATATCCTAATAGTTGAGTTAAAACAAAAGTAGTATGGGCAGAACGCACTCCACTATGACAATATACAAACACAGGGGCATTTTTATCAGGGCTAATATCAGTATATATTTCTTTTAGTTCTGATACAGACTTCATCTTTTTATCTCCATTATAATCAATTGCATTAGCCCAATCAATTAACTTACTTGATGGAATTCTCCCTGCTCTAAATGCTCCGTTTTTAATGTACTCCCCTTTATATTCATCAGTAGTTCTTGTATCAAGAATTACGGATTTATTTTTTATTGCATTTTTAATCTGCTCTTTAGAAGCAAATAAATCTGCATTAATTCCTTTTAATGTAAATATTGACGGAGAAATGCTTGATGTTTCTTTTGTAAAGGACTTATTTGCGTTTTTTAACGTAGTTAAACCTCCGTTGAGCAATTTTACATTCTTGAAGTTATAATACTGTAAGACCCACCACAATCTAGCAGCATCGCATAAGCCTTTATCATCGTAAATAAGGAGTGTGTCATCATTTTCAATTCCTAACTTGCTAAATAAACTTTCTATTTGTTTCTGACTGGCTTTCATTCCGCCATACATAAATGTAGGGTCTTCAATATCACTTCTCCAGATGTGTATCGCTTTTTTAATGTGACCAGAATTGTAAGCTTCAATCTTTCTAAAATCAATGATTTTTGTAGTCTTTAACTTCGATAAAGCTTCAAACTCGTCTATTTCAATTAAATAATTTTCTACAACTTCTTGTGATTTACAACTTACAAGTAGAAATAGTAAGCAAAAAAACGCACTACTTTTTAAGTTCATACCAATCTATATTTGTTAAACGTAGTCTTCTTCCTTTTTCTACTGGCGGATAATTCTTTACCAAATAGTCTACAATAATTTTTTGATTATCACCTAAACCCCATAAATTCTGAGTTTCTTGCATCCATTTAATGGTTGCATTCCAACGATCTGCATTCATTCTATTTTGAATGACCAGTTTGGATGAATGACAATTGGTGCAATTATTTACAACAGTCATCAATCCAACATCCTCAACAAAACCAGTTCTTATGTGAATTCCGTCAACAATTAAATCTTCGTCAACTTCTACAACCAACTCTTTTTTATCTTGAAAGATACTTAGCGTAGGATCATATATTTTTAATAATAATAATCCGACACAAACTGCCATTAAAAAAATAGCCGTGTATGCCAACCTTTCAGCTTTTTGTACTAATTTTTCATATTCGCTAGATCCTTTTTTCATTAGATTACTTTTATAGCAATTCTGTGACAGGCATTATTTAAATACCCTTTTGGATTCCAGCCTGGCAACAACATTGGTTGCGCACTTTTGTTTGAATCTGTAGCTCTTGCCCAAACCTCATAATACCCCGCTTTCGGGAAGCTTATTTCAGCTTCAAAATGCTGCCAAGCCAAACGGTTTACAGGTTTTTCTAGTGTACATGTTTGCCATGTAGCACCAAAATCTATAGAATAATCCATACTTGAAACCTCTAATTCGCCTGCCCAAGCATGTCCTCTAATATGTAGTGCTCTTCCTTTTTCTAGAATGACACCAGATTTAGGGTAAGTAATTAAAGATTTAACAGGCATAGATTCTATAATCTCCATGTCTTCATCTTTCACCTTATCTCCTGGAGCAACTGGATTTTTAGGAACACGATATGCTGTTCCTTTCATTTTAGTTCCATCATGTTCTATATTACGTATGCTGATTCTATTTATCCATTTACCAGAAACTGATGCTGGCCATCCTCCAGCAACCAATCGTAAAGGAAATCCATGCGCTAGTGGAATTTTCTTGCCATTCATTTTATAGGCAATCAATGTTTCTTCTTGTAATGCTTTGTGCATTGGAGCACCTCTAGAAATTGGTTCTTTACTTGGATCTCCACTTAAATGCGTGTCTGCAGCATGGTAACCTATATATATAGCATCATTTTTAATCCCTGCATCTTCCAATACATCCTTCAGTCTAACTCCTGTCCAAGTTGCACAACTAACCGCACCAATTGTCCATTGATTTCCTTTTGCTGGTGGATCAAATTCACTTCTACCATTTCCTCCACATTCTAATGTTAACTGATAGGTGTGTTGTTTAAATTTGGTTTTTAAATCGTTTATAGAATATGTTTTTTTACTTTTCACAGATTCTCCATCAATAACTAGTCTCCAGTTTTTTTCGTCAATCTCTGTAGGAATCAGACCATTATTCCGAATAAACATTTTACTGTTTGGAGTAATCTTATCATCTAACAAATGAGCTTTTGCCTCAATATTCCATGGTTTATCATTTAAAACAACCATTTCATTGTCTAAGTGAAATAATTTAAAGGGATCTGGTTTTTGGAGTGCTACCGGTTGATAATCTTTAAACATGTTGCTTCCAAAAACAATTTCGGTTCCAATAAGAGTAGCTAGTGAGGTTAATGTAGCTTTTTTAATAAATTTTCTTCTTTCCATTAATTAAAGACAACGTTTAGTATTTGTTGCTAAATATATTAAAATCAGATTATTTAACGGGTTCTAATTTTAGATTTAATTTTTATTCTTAATAAAAAGGCTTACATTTAAAAAAAATTGTTAATTCTCTTAAAAAAATACCCATTGCTCTATGAAGTTTATAGTATCTATAGTCTTGCTTTTTTGCCTGCAATTTAGTTTCGCGCAAAAAAATGAAGAACAAAAAATTACGATTCAATTTAACAATATTAGTAAGCTAGCATTGTTTGATAAAATTGAGTCCGAAACCCCTTATCAATTTTATTATTTAAAAGAATGGTTAGATACCATTCCTGTATCTGGAAAATTTGTAAACACTGATTTAGCAACAATCTTAGACAGTGTTTTAATAAATACGGTACTCAACTTTCATGTCACAAAGGATTTGAAGGTTATTATCACAAAAAACATTCTTATACATACCACAATAGCAAGTGTATTTACTAAAAAAGAAAAAAACGCTACTATTGTAATAAGTAAGCCTGTAAAAACTCAAAAACCTATTTTATATACAGACACTGGCTCTTTTCTAAAGAAAAAGCAAAAAGTAAACAAGTTAGTTAGAATTGGAAAAGAAACTAAAAACGTTACCAATAGAAAAGTGACCTTAACCGGTTATGTTTACAATACAACCACTAAAGAACCTATTTCAGATTTAGTTTTAACTATTAAGAATAAGAATGTAGTAACAGATAGTTTAGGTTTCTATAAGTTCACCTTAAACCCAGGTATTTATTCAATACGCACCAAAGCACTTGGAATTGAGAATAACACTCAAAAAGTGGTATTGTATAATAATGGAAACTTAGATTTCAATTTAGAAGACAGTTCTGAGATTTTAGACGAAGTCGTTATTGTTGCAGAAAAAGATAAAAACATTAGAGAAGTTGTTACTGGTATTACCGAATTTAAAATAGAAGAAATCAAAAATATTCCATTGGTACTAGGAGAACGAGACATCTTAAAAGTAGCGGCTTCACTCCCTGGAATAAAGACTGCTGGTGAAGGTTCTTTAGGGTATAGTGTTAGAGGTGGTAAAACAGATCAAAATCTAATTCTCTTAGATGATGCAGTTATTTATAATCCTTCTCATTTTTTCGGTATTTTCTCTGCTGTAAACCCGTTTACTACTGGTAAAGTTAAAATTTATAAAGGTAGTGCTCCAGCAGAATATGGTGGAAGACTCTCTTCAGTATTTGATATTAAAACAAAAAATGGAGACTTTGATAAATTAAAGGCAGAAGTTTCTATTGGCCCAGTTACTGGTAATATCACCGTTGAAACTCCTATTAAAGAAGGAAAATCCTCATTAATTATAGGTGCCAGAGGTACTTATTCTAATTGGATCTTAAAAGCTCTTGATGATACTTCTTTAGATAACAGCTCTGCTTCTTTTTATGATATAATAACAAAATACAAACATAAGATTGATGATAAAAATGAATTGGATATCACAGCATATTATAGCTACGATGATTATAAAATAACTTCAGATTCTTTACATAGTTATAGCAATAGCTTATTCTCTGCTAAATGGAGCCATACTTTTAATGATAAAAATAATGGAAGTTTATTACTAGCAAACAGTCAATATAAATTTGACATAAATTATGAAGGTGGTGGTAATTCAGATTTTGATTTAGGATATAAGCTAAATGAAACCCATTTAAAATTAAAAATGGATTATGCATATAATGAAAAGCATAAATTTAACTATGGTCTTTCAAGTAAACTGTATGTAATCAATCCTGGCACAAAAACTCCTAAAGGGAATGCCTCAATCGTCAACCCAATAAGGGTTCAACAAGAGAAATCTTTAGAATCCGCGTTGTTTTTGAATGATAACTTTAAAGTAAATGAAAAAATATTATTAAGCTTTGGTCTTAGATATTCATTATATGCATCACTTGGAAAAGGAGAACGGAAAATTTATGAATCAGATGTACCAAAAAGTGAGGCTACGATTATTGAAACAAGAAATTATGGAAATAACGAAGTTATTAAAACCTATAGTGGATTAGAATTTAGAGCATCTGCAAGGTATAAAATAGATCCAAGCTTTTCTTTAAAAGCAAGTTACAATAGCACATATCAATACATACAAAGTTTATCTAACAACACTACCGCCTCACCTACTGATACATGGAGACTTTCTAGCTTAAATATTAAACCTCAAGAATCAACTCAAATTACCGTCGGGGCTTATAAAAACTTTGATAATGACATGTATCAGTTTAGTGTAGAAGGATATTATAAAAACTCTAAGAACATCCTTGATTACAAGATTGGTGCAGATTTATTAATTAATCAATCTGTAGAAACTGAAGTGTTACAAGGAGTTGGTAAAGCATACGGAGTTGAGTTTTTAATTAAAAAAACTAGTGGAAAATTGAATGGATGGCTGGGATATACGTATTCAAAATCACTTACAAAGTTTAATGGCGCTTTTAGTGAAGAAAGAATTAATAATGGTGACTATTTCCCTTCAAATATTGACAAGCCTCATGATATTAGTTTAGTATCTAATTATAAAATGACCAAAAGATTTAGTTGGTCTTTTAACTTTGCTTATCAAACAGGACGCCCGATAACGTACCCTATTGGAAAATATACTTATAATGGAAATCAGTATGTATTTTATAGTGATCATAATAAATTTAGAATCCCTGATTATTACCGATTAGATATTGGTTTAAATATTGAAGGAAATCATAGGATAAAAAAGTTTGCTCATAGTTTTTGGAATATTTCAATATATAATGTCTTAGGAAGAAACAACCCATACTCAGTCTTTTTTGTTACAAAAGAAGGAAAAGTAAACGCTTATAAAAGCACTATATTTTCTGTACCTGTTCCTACAATTACATATAATTTCAAATTTTAATAAGAATGACTGCTAGAAAAAGAAGACCCCTTTATGCAATAGCTACGTTGTTTTTTATTACCATTCTAAGTAACTGTACAGAATCTTTTATAATAGAAGAATTTGAAAGCCCAGATAATGTACTTGTTATTGAAGCTACTATTACCAATGAAAATAAATTTCAAGAAATTTACATATCTAAAGCGTTTAAATTAACAGAAAAAGAAGCAGTTCCTGAAACAAATGCAACTGTACTAATAAAAGATGAGAATGGTTTAGTTTATACTTTTAACGAAACAACATCAGGAAAATATGTTTCTTCATCTAAGTTTAGCGCACAAACTGGAATCAATTATAATTTATTTATTACTACATCATCAGGTGAAATGTATGAGTCTAATTCAGAAAAAACCACAGCTAACTCGCAGATTGAAGATATAACTGTTCAATTAAATACTAGTCTTGATGGAAATAATGAGTTTAGATTCTATGTAAACAGTAATGACCCTACAGGAAAATCTAAATACTATCGCTATACCTATGAAGAAACATATAAAATAATAGCACCGCTTTGGACATCACGAGAAGCTGTTCTTATTAATGGTAGAGTTGAAATTCAACAAAAAGCAGATTTAAACACAAGAATTTGCTATAAAACAAATACATCAAATACAATAATTCAAACTAAAACAACAAACCTCTCTGAAGATAGAGTTCAGTTTTTGGTAAGAAGAATTCCTGTTGATGACTTTGCAATATCACATCGTTATAGTCTTTTGGTTAAGCAACATGTACAATCTTTTGAAGCCTATACCTACTACTCTATTTTAAATAAATTTTCTAATGCTTCCGACTTATTATCTCAAAACCAACCCGGTTTTTTTAGCAGTAATATTTACTCTGTATCAAATAATAACGAAAAAGTGTTGGGGTTCTTTGAAGTAACTTCAGTGTCAGAAAAAAGAGTTTTCTTTAATTATAGAGATTTTTTTGATCTTGGTAGGCCTCCATATGCAGAATCTTGCTATCAAGTAGCACCAGAAGATTTGATTGAATTAACAATTTATATTGAAAACGGTACTTGGCTTTATTTTCAAGATAATTTAAGTCCAAATGAAGCTTATCCAGGTCCTTACTTTTTTGTTTCTGAAGGTTGTGGAGACTGTACCGTATATGGTTCTAATATTAAGCCCAGCTTTTGGGTAGATTAAAAACTGCTGCTATGTTAAAGAAAATTAAATATTATTTAAAGTTTGTTGTATTAACAAGCTTCCTTTTTTATGCTTGTACTGAGTCTTTTGATATTGAATCTATTTCTTTTGAGAGTGCTCTAGTTATTGAAGCTAGTATCACTACAGATGAAAAATTTCAAGAGGTACATCTTTCAAAAGCATTTAAAATAGATGAAGATGGTCCACATCCAGAATCAAATGCTATTGTGTCTATAAAAGACGAAAATGGTATCACCTACGAGTTTTCAGAAATAACACCCGGTATCTATCAATCTGATGCAAAGTTTAGTGCAAGTGTAAATACAGTTTATCAGTTATTTATTACTACTGCTTCTGGAGAAGTGTATGAATCTAAACCCGAAAAAACTAGTAGTACCTCTCAAATAGATGATGTATATGCTACCAAAGATATTGGAGCTGATGGCTCAGAAGAATTTAGAATAAATATAGACAGTTATGATCCAACTGGAAAATCTAAATACTATAGATATACTTATGAAGAAACATACAAAATAGTTGCCCCTTATTGGTCTTCTTTAAAATTTAATATTCTTAGTAGAATACCTCCATTAGTAGAGGTTATAGCAAAAAAAGATTTAAGTAAAAAAACCTGTTACCAAACAAAAAAATCTACCTTAATTTTTCAAACCGAAACTACTGGATTAACAGAAGATAGAGTTACAAAATATGTACTAAGAAGAATTCCTGTAGATGCGTTTATTACTTCACATCGTTATAGTATTCTTGTAAAACAACATGTACAATCTTATGAAGCATATACGTATTATTCTATTTTAAATAAATTTTCTAATTCCTCTAATTTATTATCACAAAACCAACCCGGTTTCTTTAATGGAAATATTTATTCTACTTCTAATAAGGATAAAAAAGTAATTGGTTTTTTTGAAATTTCTTCTGTTTCTTCTAAACGAATGTTTTTTAACTATAGAGACTTTTTTAAATATCATAGACCACCTTACCCACAAACATGTGAAAACTATGCCCCAGAAATAAGCCCAGGTTTCGAAGAACCTCCAGTTCCTTTAATTAGGGCTATAGAATCTGGAAACTGGTTATATTTTGATATAAATAGAGTAAGAGATGAAATATTTCCAGGCCCTTATCTTTTAAAGCGCAAAGGCTGTGGAGATTGTACTGTTTATGGTTCTAATAGTAAACCAAGTTTTTGGGTTGATTAAAAATGAAGCTATGAAAACAAAAAAAAACTTCCTCTTATTAATTTTACTCACTGCTTTTATGTTTAGCTGTACTGAAGCGTTTATAATTGAGCAAAATGATTTTGAAAGTGCTTTAGTAGTTGAAGCAACAATTACTGATGAATTAAAGTTTCAAGAAATACAGGTATCTAGAGCATATAAATTAACTGAAGAAGAAAATATACCTGTAACAAATGCCATTATTCAAGTAAAAGGCGAAAACAATACTACATTTGATTTCGTTGAATCGCCATTAGGCACATATACTTCTGTCAATAAATTTAGTGCTCAAAAAAATATTAACTATCAATTATTTATAACCACAAAATCTGGAGAAACATTTGAGTCTGAACTTGCTAAAACAAGCAGTCAGTCTGTGTTAAATGGCATACAAGTAGAGATTAACAAAAGTCTTACCGGAGAAGATGAATTTAGAATGTATGCAGACAGTTATGACCCTACAGGAAAATCTAAATACTATAGATATACGTATGAAGAAACATACAAAATAGTTGCCCCTTATTGGTCTCCTTTAAAAGCGGTGCCAATTAGTGCCACCGAGGCTATAATTGTGCCAAAAACTGACTTAAACCAACGGATATGCTATGTAACTAAAAACTCTGTTGGTATTATTCAAACTGAAACTAGTAATCTTAGTGAAGACAAAGTTCTGTTTGCTCTAAGAAGGATTTCTGCAAGTGATTTTAGTATATCTCATCGTTATAGTATCTTTGTAAAACAATATGTACAATCTTATGAGGCATATAATTATTATAAAAATTTAAATAAATTTTCGAATTCTTCAAGTTTATTATCACAAGTACAGCCAGGTTTTTTTAGCGGAAATGTATATTCAACTTCTAATAAGAATAGTAAAGTAATCGGTTTTTTTGAAGTAACATCAGTTTCATCTAAAAGAATATTTTTTAATTATAGAGATTTTATTGCTATAGGTCGTCCAAAATATATTGAAAAGTGCAGTTTTTATGCGTATACAGATATAATTCCTACGGGAACTTTAGGTCCTAGTGAAATGGTTATGGCATTAGGTGGTGGGTTTTTGTATGTTGCTACTAATTTCACAAGAACCGAAGCGGCTCCTGGCCCATATTTTTTAGTACCTAAAGGCTGTGGAGATTGTACTGTATATGGTTCTAATATAAAACCAAGTTTTTGGATTGATTAAAAAAATAAGCTATGAAAACAAGAAAAAACTACCTCTTATTAATTTTACTCACTGTTTTTATATTTAGCTGTACAGAAGCATTTATAATTGAGCAAAATGATTTTGAAAGTGCTTTAATAGTTGAGGCAACAATTACTGATGAATTAAAGTTTCAAGAAATACAGGTGTCTAGAGCATATAAATTAACTGAAGAAGAAAATATACCTGTAACAAATGCCATTATACAAGTAAAAGACGAAAACAATACTACATTTGATTTTATTGAATCATCAACAGGAACTTATACTTCTACTAAAAAATTTAGCGCTCAAAGAAATACAAACTATCAATTGTTTATAATTACAGAATCTGGAGAAACATTTGAGTCTAAACTAGCTAAAACAAGCAGTCAATCTGTATTAAATGATGTACTGGTAAAAATTAACAAAAGTATTACTGGTGAAGATGAATTTAGGATGTATGTAGATAGCTATGATGCTACTGGGAATTCAAAATATTATAAATATACCTACGAAGAAACATACAAGGTAGTAGTTCCATTCTATTCACCTTATAAAGCAAATATTATAAATAGATATAGACCTATAATTGAAATTGTAAAAAAAACAGGTTTACCAAAGAAGATTTGTTATCAATCAAAAAAATCTAACACTATAATTCAAACAGAAACAACTGGACTTACTGAGGATAGAGTTCAGTTTTTAATAAGAAGAATCCCTATTAATGATTTTAGTATATCTCGTCGTTATAGTATACTTGTAAAACAACATGTACAGTCTTATGAGGCATATAATTATTATAAAACATTAGGTAAATTCTCAAATACTTCAAGCTTATTATCTCAAAGTCAACCTGGCTTTTTTAATGGAAATGTATATTCAACTTCTAATAAGAATAGTAAAGTAATCGGTTTTTTTGAAGTAGTATCAGTTTCATCTAAAAGAATATTCTTTAACTATAGAGATTTTTTTGATGCAGGTAGGCCACCGTATCCACAAACTTGCGAAAGTATGGCTCCAGAAATTACACATGACTATGATCCAATTGTTCCATTAGTTTTGGCATTAGAATCTGGGAAATGGATATATTATAGTGAAAACTTAAAAGTAAGTTTAATCTACCCAGGTCCTTACATTTTAAAACCAACAGGTTGTGGAGATTGTACAGTATATGGTTCTAATATAAAACCCAGTTTTTGGGTAGATTAAAAAATTAAACTATGAGAACAAAGAAAAACTACCTCTTATTAATTTTACTCACTGCTTTTACATTTAGCTGTACAGAGTCTTTTACTATAAAAACGGAGCACTTTGAAAGTGCTTTGATTATTGAAGCGACATTAACCAATGAATTGAAATACCAAGAGGTAAAATTGTCAACAACATATGCTTTAGAAGAAGATACACCAGTTTTGGAAACGGCAGCTACTGTTCAAATAACAGAAGACAATCAAACAACATATACTCTTATAGAGATAGAAGACGGCTTATATAGATCTACAGTAAAATTTAAAGCTGTACCTAATAAAGAGTATCAATTAAAAATTACAAGGTCTACTGGTGAAGCATATGAATCAAAAAAAGAAAAATTAACAGCGATCTCACAAATTGATGATTTATATATGACCAAAGAGTTAAATACAGATGGCAAAGAAGAGATTAGGTTAAATGTAGATAGTTTTGACGCAACAAATAGTTCTAAATTTTATAGATATACTTATGAGGAAACCTATAAAATTTCTTCACCATATTGGTCTGCTTACGATGCAATTTATCATTCTATTACCCCTCCTGTTGTAGACACCATTTACAATAGAAATAATTTCATCAAAAAAACATGTTATAATACAAGAATTTCAAATGAGATTGTGATTACTGAAACCACTGGATTAACTGAAGATAGGGTCTCAAAATTTATTGTAAGAAAAATTCTACCCAATAACTATATTATAATGCACAGATATAGTATCTTACTAAAGCAATTTGTACAAACAAGAGAAGCTCATAATTATTACAAAACATTAGAGAAATTCTCAAGTAGTCCTGAAAATATTTTTTCACAAACGCAACCAGGCTTTATTGAAGGGAATATATATTCAGTAACAAAAAGTAACGAAAGAGTTATTGGACTTTTTGAAGTTTCCTCTGTCTCTACTAAACGAGTGTTTTATAATTATAGTGATTTTGATCTTGAAGAAATACCAGATTACCCAGGTGGCTGTAAACCAGTAGCCCCTCAGCTTGTAGATGAGTTTGGAGAATCTATACTCATCGCTTTTATACAATCTGGACTTTGGTCATTTTATCAAATGAATCCAGATCCTATAGTTGCTGGTGTAAGCGGTCCATATTCAATGGTCAAAAATGATTGCAATGATTGTAGAATATATGGAACTACAGTAAAACCAAGTTTTTGGATTGATTAATTGAATATTAATGCTAAAGAAACCTACATATAACCATTATTTAAGCATTGCTTTATTAGCAAGCTTACTGTTATATGCATGTACAGAACCATTTGAAATTGAACAAAATGAGTTTGAAAATGCTATAGTAGTAGAGGCTACAATTACTAATGAAGTGAAATTTCAAGAAGTAAAAATTTCTAACTCTACACTATTATCAGATGATTTTATTACTCCAGAAACAAATGCAATTGTTTTAATTAAAGATGAAAATCAAAACACCTATGAGTTTAGTGAATCATCACCTGGTTTGTATACATCTAGTTTGAAATTTAGTGCACAGTTTGACATGAATTACCAATTATTTATTACCACATCAACAGGTGATGAATATGAATCAAAACTAGCAAAAACTACTAGTCAGTCTACAATTGATGAGGTTTCTGTGAAATTAAACACGAATAGTAATGGTAGTGACGAATTTAGATTATTTGTAAATAGTTTTGATGCTTCTGGAGAATCTAGGTATTATAGATATACCTATGAGGAAACCTATAAAATAGTTGCTCCTAACTGGGATTCTTTACAAGCCGTAGTCTTACCAACAGAGCCAATTAAAACAATTGATATTGTCCTAAAAACTGATTTTGACACAGAAGTTTGTTATCAAACAAAAAAATCTAATGCTATTATTCAAACAAGTACTAAAGATTTAATTAAAGACCGAGTGCAATTTGCTGTTAGAAAAATACTCGCTGATGATTTTATTATTTCTGAACGTTATAGCATTCTCGTGAAACAATATGTACAATCATACGAAGCCTATACTTATTTTTCAATTTTAAATAAGTTTACGAATTCATCAAGTCTATTATCTCAAAGTCAGCCAGGCTTTTTTAATGGAAACATATATTCAACATCAAATAAAAACAATACAGTAATCGGTTTTTTCGAAGTAGCTTCTGCAACTTCTAAAAGGGTATTCTTTAATTATAGAGATTTTTTTGCTACTGGCCGTCCAAGATATATTGAAAAGTGTGGTTTTTTTGCCCCTACTAATGATATTAATGAGCAAAGAACTTCTACAGAATTGGTTGACGCAATAGAATCAAATGGTTGGTTGTTTTTTGCATACAATGATAATCCAACCGACATATTACCTGGTCCATACATTTTAACACAAAAAGAATGTGGTGATTGCACAGCATTTGGAACAAATATAAAGCCAAGTTTTTGGTTAGAATAAACATATAATAAATTTAAATACATGAAAAAGAATCAAATTTTTGTTACAATCCTATTCCTAGTTTTTATAAAAATTCAAGGACAAGTTAGTGTTAGTAAAAAGTTAATCTCAACCTATAGTAATGTTGACATAGAAAATATATTTATACAACAGAACTCAAACACTCTTTTTTCTGGTGAGCAATTACTATATAAGGTCTATTGTTTGAACCCAGACAATTCACAAGGAATCAGTAAGATTGCCTATGTAGAACTTATAGATGAAAATAAAAACAGTTTATTCAAACATAAAATTCGTTTAAACGCAGCTACTGGAACAGGAGATTATATAATTCCGTTTACTCTTTCTTCAGGGAATTACAAATTGATAGCCTACACACAATGGATGCGAAATGCAGGTGCTACAACCTTTTTTCAAAGTGATGTAGATATTATCAATCCATTTATAGCAGATAAAATAGTGGTTACAGAAGGTGATATTGCAAAGACAAATTCATTAATTACAAATAGTACTTCAAAAGACATTGCTCTTAAACTTCAAAAAACAACCTATACTAAAAGAGAAAAAATAACTTTGAATATTCAAGCTTTAAACAATGAATCTTCTTTTGGAAACTATACATTATCAATCAGAAAAGTAAACCAATTTGCTCTTCCAGAAAAGTCGACTGTAATAAATTACAAAAATCAATTTAAAAATTCTACCATTCAGTTTTCAGAGCAAAATAATAGTTATATAGTATATCCACCAGAAATTAACGGAGAATTAATAACAGGAATTGTTTCTAAAAACAATAAGCCTGTTGCAAATATTAAGGTTGCCTTATCAATTCCTAGTAAAACATTTGTTTTTAAAACGGCTAAGACAAATAAATTTGGAGTATTCTATTTTGATTTAAACAATGCTTATGCGGGTGACAATGCTATTATTCAAGTTAGTGATAATAAAAAGGAAAAATACACAATAAAGTTAACCAAAAGTGCAACGTTTGATTATTCAAACTTAACTTTTCATAAAATTAAGTTGAGTCCTAAAGAGTTTGATTTTATTAAAAGTAAAAGTGAACATGTACAAATTGAAAATGCATATAGAACGGTAAAACAAGACAGTGTTTATAGTACCAAACCCAAAGTGTCTTTTTATAATTTAGATTACAACTATGTTTTAGATGATTTTAAGAGGTTTCCTTCTGTTAAAGAAACTATTGTTGAAGTTGTTGATCATACCTGGATTACAACAAAAAGAGGCAAGCATACATTTTATGTAAGAGATTATAAATCTACACGAAAAGAAGGCATATTACCCTTAATTTTAATTGATGGAATCTTAGTTCAAGATCACCAAGTTTTATTTGATTATGATATCAAAAAAATAAAAGCAATAGGTGTTATAACAGACAAGTTTTTATTTGAAAACCACTTATATGGTGGAGTTGTTTCTGTTGAAACTTTTAATACAGATTATACACCTATTACAAAAGGGGCTTACTTAAAAGAGTTTAAATTGATGAAACCAATTGATGAGAAAAAATATTTTGAACAGTCTTATCAAGATAAAGAACAATTCAAAAACATCCCAGATTTCAGGTCTCAGTTATTGTGGAATCCTAATTTAACTATAAATTCTAAGGAGTCAGAAATTTCATTTTATACTTCAGATAACTCAGGTACTTATGAAATAAAACTTGTTGGGTTTACCTACAAAGGCGAACCAATTACTGTTACAAAAACCATTACTATAAAAGAATAGAATCTTAGCAATTATTTATTATTCTTACTAGAATTGATAAAGTAAACTCCTACTAATAAAATAGAGGCAGCAATAATTGATTGTAAAGTGATTTTTTCATCTAACACATACCATCCTAAAAGCATGGCAATTAATGGATTTACATAAGAGGAAGTTGCTACTTTTTCTGGTGCTACTTTTTTTAATAAAAAGTTAAATGATGTAAAGGCTATGATGCTTCCAAAAATGATTAAAATAATCATTGAATTTAATGTGTTTGGTTGCCAATCAAATGGAGATGTCCATGTTTCTCCTATTATCAGACTAAAAATAGATAATAGGATTCCCCCACATAACATCTGATATCCAGAATTCACAAAATAGTTTTTATGTAAATCTGCTATGGAAACAAAGATGCTTGCAGACGCCCAACTTACAATACAAGTGGCTATCATTAACACACCCAACAGGCTGTTCTCTCCAGTAGTTATTTCTTGCTGACTAACCAATAAATAGATACCAACAAAACCCAATAGAACACCAAAAAGTGCCATATTCTGAATTTTCTTCTTGTATACAATCCTCATTATCAACAAAACAACTAATGGCAAAGAAGACGCTTCTAAAGCAGCAAAACCTGTATCTACATACCTCAATGCCCAAACAAACACACCGTTTCCATAAGCCAAAAACAGAAAGCCTGCTAAAACATTATTTAGCAATTGTTTTTTAGTAATGGTTAAAGGTATTTTTAAAAAGGCTGCAATGATAAAAATGATAATACCTGCAAGTATAAATCTAATTGAAGATAAAAATAATGGTGGTATCTCTGTAACCGCAATTTTATTCAACAAATATGTTGATCCCCAAATTATATAAATAGCAAAAAATGCTACTATAATAAGTATAGTTTCTCTGGTTAACTTCACTCTTAGTTCATAATTTATTTATTCCTCTGGAGGTCTACCGTGAATTTCTTCAAACATTTCATCAAAATTGCTACGTAAAAACAATCTTAATTTTGTTCTATAATCATTCTTTAACCAATCCATAAAGTTATGTGTGCTTTTTGCAATACATCTAGAATAACGTTGCAATCTAAAGTCGATATCATCTCCTAACTTTTTAGATAGGTCTAGTGCGTCATAGATATCTTCACTATTTTCTATACAGATTTTAGCATGGTGTACCAATGATTTTTCTAAAACAACTTTAGTAGATTCTCTATTTTTTATAGCATCCAAATAAGTTTGCTTTACATCAAAAGAAATGTCTTTAGAGTTTGCAAACTCTTCTCGTAAAGCATCTGGCATTTCATAACCAAAAGTATCTTCTAACTCTTCATCATTCAATAATTTCTCTAAATAGAAATTTGGAGATCTAAATATTTGCTGCCAATCAAGATCTGCTCCCCAAGGACCAAATCTGTGAAAGTTATTTCCTAAATCAATAATATTAAAATGCGTTTTGTTTTTTAAAATTCTTGACCCTCTACCAATCATTTGATAGTATAAAGTCAATGATTTTGTAGCCCTGTTTAAGATGATTGAATCTACAGTAGGCTCATCAAAACCAGTGGTTAAGATACTAACCGATGTTAAAATGGCGCTTGGAGTTTCTTTAAACCATTTTAAAATAGAAGCTCTTTCTTTTTTACTAGCTGTATTATCTAAATGTGCAACGGGATAACCAGCCAATCTAAAAGTTTCATATACATGAATTGATGTATTAATTCCGTTATTAAAAATTAATGTCTTCTTTCCTTTTGAGCGTTCTTCATAAGCTTGTAATAGTTTACCAAGCATTAACGTATTTGAATATAAATCTTCAGAAGACTTTACAGTGTAATCTCCATTAGATCCAACTACTAATGAAGTCAGTCCAACATTGTATGAAAATACTTTTGCTCTCGCTAAGAAATTATGATCTATAAGTGACTCAATTGTTTCTCCAACAATCAATTCATTATAATTATCTTTCATAGGTAATTTAATGTTAGAACTCAAAGGAGTTGCTGTAACACCCAAAATAAAAGACTTCTCGAAGAATTTAAAAAGTTTTGTAAAAGAATTATAATGCGCCTCATCAATAATTACCAAACCAATATCAGAAATATCTAATTTATCATCATTTAAACGATTATTTAGCGTTTCAACCATGGCAACAAAACAAGAATATTCTGATTGATCATCTAAATTAGCGGTACTATCAACCACCTTATTAGCAACACCAAACTCACCAAGCATTCTAGACGTTTGTCTACACAGTTCTATTCTGTGCGTCATCACTAATACTTTCTTTTTATGATGCTTTAAATACTGTCTAACCATTTCAGAAAAAATCACTGTTTTCCCACCACCAGTTGGTAGTTGATATAACAAGTGATAATCTTCTGGAGCATCTTCAAAAAGGGTAAATATTTTGTTGATCGCTCCTTTCTGATAACTGTATAAATCTTTACCAGTTTTGCGTTCTTCTAATTCTGTAGTTACAGTAATATCTGACATATATTTCTAATAAATGGAAGCTGCAAAAGTACGTAGTTTTCTAGGTTTTATAATAGGAAAAAGCTAAAAACTTTCCGAAAAATTCTTTCTCTCAAGATTTATAATTTGTTAAAAATTAAGATTTTACCTATATTGTAGTTCAAATAACTATTAAAAATTAATTTATGACTGATTCAACAAACAAACCAAATGCAGTATTTTGGGTAGTAGGTATTCTTGCCTTAGTATGGAATGCAATGGGTGTAAATGCCTATGTACAACAAGCTTATGATACAGAAGGTCATCGAGCACAATTTGTAGATAAGCCAGAACTTTTGGAGCTTACAAATAACCTACCTAGTTGGTACACAGCAGTTTTTGCAATTGCTGTATTTGCTGGAGCTTTAGGATGTATCTTTATGCTGATGAGAAAGAAAACAGCGAACTTTTTATTAAAACTATCTTTTGCTGCAGTATTAATACAAACAATAAATAATTTGTTTTTTACAGGAGCTCGAGAATTCTATGGTGCCTTTGAATATAGCATGTTAGCTGCAATAGCAGTGATCGCTTTCTTTTTAGTGAAGTATGCTAAAAAGGCAACAGCAAATGGTTGGTTGTCATAACTCTAATCAACAATAAACTTATAAATCACCTAAGAGATTAGGTGATTTTTTTATTCAAAAAACAAGGCTAAAAATTCTGCTACACAAGCAGGTTTCTCCTCACCTTTTATTTCAACAGCACAAGAAAAAGTAACCTTCACGCCTAGTTTATGTGTCTCAATATTTTGTATTGAGCTTTTCAATCTTACATTACTATTTACAGGGACAGGATTCATAAAACGAACATAGTTTAATCCGTAATTCAACCCCATTTTTACGCTCTGTATTTGAACCATATCTCCTAAGAATTTTGACAATAAAGCAACTGACATAAAACCATGTGCAATGGTACTTTTAAAAGGAGATTCTTTTTTTGCACGCTCAACATCTACATGTACCCATTGTCTGTCAAAAGTAGCATTGGCAAAATCAGTAATCATTTCTTGAGTAATAGTAATCCAATCAGAGGTTGGTAACTCTTCCCCCATCATACTTCTAAACTCTTCTATGTTTTTAAATACCAAAGCTTCCATTTTAATATAAGTTATATAGGTTTCTGTGAAGATAAAATTAATTTAGTACCAAATGAAAAGGCTTTAACAATACTTTTCCTTTTTTATAAAATCCTATTTTAAAATAAATGATTAGTTTAGTTGAAAAATTATAATCATGAAACAACTAACACTTTTATTTCTATTTATTAGTCTGACAGTCAGCGGACAAAGCAATCCAAAATGGATGCGATATTCTTCCATATCTCCAGATGGGTCTCAAATTGCTTTTACCTATAAAGGAGATTTGTATAAAGTTTCAGCAACTGGTGGTGACGCTGTGCAATTGACGTTTCATAAAGCACATGATTATATGGCTGTTTGGAGTAAAGATGGGTCTAAAATTGCTTTTGCTTCTAATCGATATGGAAACTTTGATGTTTTTGTTATGGCAGCAAAAGGCGGTGCTGCAACACGACTTACGTTTCATTCGGCAAACGAAAAGCCATTTTCTTTCTCATCAAACAATAAGGATATCCTCTTCGCTACAACTCGACAAGATGATGTAAAACACAGACAATATCCAACTGGTTCTCAACCAGAATTGTATAGTGTTCCTGTTAAAGGCGGGAGAATTTCACAAGTTTTTACGATTCCCGCAGAATATGTTCAGGTCTCTAAGAATGGTAGAACCATGGTCTATCACGATAAAAAAGGTGGAGAAAACGAATTTAGAAAGCACCACACCTCTTCTATTACAAGAGACATTTGGACCTATGATACCAAAACAAAAAACCATAAAATGATTACTTCTTTTAAAGGAGAAGATAGACAACCCGTTTTTAGTACTGATGAAAAAAGCATCTACTATTTAAGTGAAAAAAGTGGCACTTTTAACGTGCACAAACTTTCATTAAACAATCCAAGTCAGTCTCAACAAATCACTAATTTCAAGCTACATCCAGTACGTTTTTTAAGTGTTGGTAACGGTGTTATTTCTTTTGGATTTGACGGTGAATTATATACTATGAAAGAAGGCAAAAAACCTTCTAAAGTAAACGTAAAAATTACCACACAGAATATAGATAACAGCGATAAGTTTATTTCTATCAATGGAGGAATCCAAGAAATGGCTATTTCTCCTAACGGAAAAGAAATTGCTTTTATAGCAAGAGGAGAAGTTTTTGTAACTTCTGTAGATAAATCATTTACAAAAAGATTGACTAATACTCCAGAAAATGAGCGTTTTGTAACTTGGGGTCCTGAAGGAAAATCTGTTGTATATAGTAGTGAACGTAATGGAAAATGGAGCATTTACAAAACAGAAAAGCTACGTAAAGAAGAGCCTTTCTTCTATGCTGCAACATTGATTAAGGAATCTGTTGTACTAGAAAACAAGTTCGATAATTACTTGGCTCAATATTCGCCAGATGATAAAAAACTAGCCTATGTAGAAGGGCGAAGAACATTGAAAGTAATCGACTTAAAATCAAACAAAGAAACCACCTTACTTACACCAAAAGATCTATTTCATATGAGAGATGGAGATCAAAATTTCACATGGAGTCCAGATAGTAAATGGCTATTGGTAGGCTGGGGAAAAACACTAAGTAACGGCGAGGTTTTATTAATGGCTGCAGATGGTTCTAAACGTGTAAACTTAAACGAAAGTGGATACTACGATTACAGCCCAAAATGGGTAAATGGTGGTAAGCAGATGATTTGGTTTAGCAATAGAAACGGACTCAAATCATACGCTACAAGTGGGCAATCTCAAAGTGATGTATATAGCATGTTCTTTACGCAAGATGCTTGGGATGAATTCAATTTGAGTGATGAAGACTTCAAACTAATGAAAGCGATTAAAGAAGAAGCTAAAAAAGCCAAAGAGAAAAAGAAAACTGACAAGAAAAAGACAGATAAAAAGAAAAGTCCTACTCCACTTACATTTGATTGGGACAATATGAAAGACAGAACCAAACGGTTAACAATTCATTCTTCTAGCTTAGGTGATGCTGTATTGTCTAAAAAAGGAGATGTCTTATATTACTTATCAAGATTCGAAGGAAGAGCAAACCTTTGGAGTACAAATTTAAGAACAAGAGCTACCAAAATGGTCTTAAAATTAAATGCTGGTGGTGGAAGTTTGCAATGGGATAAAGAGAAGAAAAACTTATACTTATTAAGTAGTGGTAAGATTTCTAAAATCACTCCTACTGGATGGAAACAAAAAAGTGTAAAAATTAAAGGAGAAATGCAATTTGATGAAGCTTCAGAAAGAATTGCAATGTTCAATCATGTTTGGATTCGTACAAATGCTATTTTCTATGAGCCAACTTTTCATGGTATCAACTGGAAACAGATGAAGAAAGAATATCAAAAGTATTTACCACATATTGGTAATGGACATGAGTTTTCTGAAATGTTATCAGAAATGTTAGGAGAGCTAAATGTATCTCATGCCGGTTCAGGTTATAGAGGCAGCAGTGTTTCTAATGCAGATGCAACAGCATCTTTAGGTATTTTCATGAATTACAAACATAAAGGAGACGGAATCTTAATTGATGAAATTATCAAAGGTGGTCCTTTAGATAAAGCAAAGTTTAAGATTAAAGCCGGAATGCTAATTCAGAAAATCAATGGTGAGACAATTGACAAAAACCAAGATGTTGCTAAATACTTAAACAGAAAGAGTGGTAAATTTATGTTGTTAGACATTTTAGACCATCGAACTAAAAAAACACTAACCATTACCGTAAAACCAATTTCTATAGGAGCAGAAAACAACTTATTATATAAAAGATGGGTAAAGACAAATGCAAAGGAAGTTGAAAAAAGAAGTAACGGTCAGCTTGGATATGTACATATTCCTGGAATGGGAGATGGACCTTATAGAAGTATTTACCAAGATATGATGGGGAAATATGCAGATAAAAAAGCAATGATTATTGATACACGTTTTAATGGCGGTGGAGATTTAGTGGCAGATTTAGCAATGTTCTTTACAGGTACTCAATTTATTACTTATGAAACAGAAGCTAAAGTTGTGGGAGGAGAACCAACTTCTCGTTGGACAAAACCTACACTGTCTATTTTTAATGAAAGTATGTATTCTGATGGTCATTGTTATGCGCAAGGATACACCGATTTAAAAATAGGAAAAACGGTAGGAATGCCAGTCCCAGGAACTTGTAGCTTTGCAGGCTGGGAAGGGTTACCAAACGGTTCGTATTGGGGAGTTGTTCCTATCAGCGCAAAGAACAAAGCTGGTGAGTGGATGGAAAACAATCAAACAAATCCTTTAATTCAGGTAAAGAATATGCCTGGTGTTGTCGATAAAGGAAGAGATCAGCAATTAGAGCGTTCTATTAGAGAATTGTTAAAAGACATAAAGTAACTAACAGTAGTTTACACGTAAAAAAAAACGCTAGAATATTTTCTAGCGTTTTTTTTATTTTACTTTTCCGAAGAGATCATCTTTAATTTTGGGCAATTCTAAATGATACTTCACTGCTAATGATCTAATAAGTATCACAGTTACTATAGTTGCTATAAACTGTACGTTTTCTGGTAACTGAAAATGGTTGGTCACTAAATATATTGTTCCACCAGCTAAACATGCAGAAGCATAAATTTCTTTCTTAAAAATTAAGGGCACTTCATTGGTCAATACATCACGTATCACTCCGCCAATTACTGAAGAAACCATTCCCATTACCACGGCAATAAAAGGATGTAAATCATAAGACAAGCCTTTTTGAGTTCCTAATAAGGTAAATACACCAATACCAATAGTATCAAATAAAAACATGGTTTTACTTAAAGGTGCAATTTTACTTTTAAATAAAAAAGTGAATACCACAGCGGCCATAATCGTCCAGATGTAATTTAAATCGCCAATCCAATTAATAGGATGTGCATTTATCAAAACATCACGTGTCATTCCGCCACCTACAGCGGTAACAAAAGCAATAATAATCACTCCAAACAAATCGAAATCTTTCTTAGAAGCTACTAACGCTCCAGAAACTGCAAAAGCAAACGTTCCGATGATATCTAAAACGTAAATTAAATCCATTTTTTAAAATGAAATCTCTGTAAATTTGATATTTAAATCTTTTTGAATCTTATGAACTTGTTCTAATTCATAAGGCAATACTAAGGCCAAAGAAAATCCTGTTTTCCCAGCTCTTGCAGTTCTTCCACTTCTATGTGTGTAATATTCTAATTGCTCTGGTAATTGATGGTGTATGATAAATGCTAAGTTATTTACATCAATTCCTCGTGCAGAAACATCGGTAGAGATTAAACATTGACAGTCTCCTTTTTTAAAGATACGCATGGCTCTATCACGCTCTTTCTGTTGCATGTTTCCTTCTAATGCTTCTACAGAAAAACCTTCTTCTTGTAGTTGCTCCGTTAAATTTTGAGTTCCAGCTTTAGTTCTACAAAAAATAATTCCTCTATCATTAGGTCTTTTCTCTAAAAACTTAATAATTAAATTGGTCTTATCTTTTATTGTAGTTTTTATATACTGATGTGAAATATTTTCATTCACCAAGCTATTTTCATTCACAGCAATTCGAATGGCACTTGGGCTCATGTATTTTTTAATGATCTTCTGAATCTCTTCTGGCATGGTTGCCGAGAATAACCAAGTATTAGAATTACCGTCTGTATATTTTAATATTCTATTCAAGTCTAGTTTGAAACCCATGCTCAACATCTCGTCAGCTTCATCCAACACTACTGTTTTTACACTTTTAAGGTTTACTTCTCCACGCTCAATCAAGTCAATCAATCTCCCTGGAGTAGCCACAATAACATGTGTAGTTCTTTGTAAATTTTTAATTTGTCTGTCTATTTTTTCTCCACCATACACAGCTTCACAGAAAATTTGCTCTTCTGAGTGTTTTGTGAATTTAAATAGTTGCTTTTTTATTTGTTGTACCAATTCTCTTGTTGGCGATAAGATCAACGCTTGTACAGCATTATTAGAAAGATCTATTTGATGTAATATTGGCAAACCAAAAGCTGCAGTTTTACCAGTACCTGTTTGCGCCAAACCAACTAAATCTGTTTCTGTTGATAATAAAACAGGAATAGTTTTTTCTTGAATCTCTGTTGGAGTAGTAATTTTTAACTCTTTTAAAGAGGCGATAAAATCGTTACGAACTCCTAAATCTTTAAATGTAGACATATGCTTATTTTGAAAGTGCAAATGTACGCCTATTTACCAACTTTTAATACTTTTAAAACACTTTCTGTTATTCTTGCTGGCCTCAAGGTTTTTGCATGTAGCATACACCAAGTTGTTGCTGCTTTCGCCAATAAAACGCTGCCTTTGTAAATCTCTACATGACGAATAGAAGTCACACCTTTAGTTTCGCCAACCCATGTTTTAAACGTAATTTCATCACCCAAAACTGCTTGACCTCTATAATCAATTTCATGACGTGTAACCACCCAAACAAAATTCAAATCAGGACAGTTTTTTGTTAGATCATTCCAATGTTTGATAGAAATATCTTGAATCCATTGTACATAGACAACATTGTTTACATGGTCTAAGGTATCTAACTCGCTTTTAACAACAATATGGCTATAAGTAAATATATTTTTGGTTGTGTTCATTGTGCTATTTATGTCGCAAAAATACATAAATATAAATGTCATTTCGTAGGATTCATACGGAATACATTAATTAGCATTTCATTATGAAGAGATTTCTCAAAGTTTATCTTGAACAAAGTCGAAAGACTTAATACTTCGCGCTGTCAAAATGACAACACAATTCTTATTTTAATTCCTTACGAGCAACAACCTTAAAGAAATCTTAAAGTTTTGTGAAACGAACATTCTTTAACATTTCTTTCGGAAAATAGTCATTAGAAAGAATGCATCTTTGGAGCAACCAAAAACCCCGAATGAACAAAATAGCCAACGAGTTAGGTACAGAAAAGATTAGCAAACTGCTTATAAAGCAAGCTGTGCCTGCGTCTATCGGAATTTTAGTCATGTCTTTAAACATGATTGTTGATACTATTTTTGTAGGAAGATGGATTGGCATTATGGCCATTGCAGCCATTACAGTAGTCTTGCCTATTGCGTTCTTTATTTCTTCAATTGGAATGGGAATTGGAATTGGAGGTAGCTCAATTATTTCTAGAGCTTTGGGTGCAAAAAAATTCGACACCGCTTTTAAAACCTTCGGTAATCAGATTACATTAACAATTGGTTTATCTGTTTTATTTGTTTTTCTAGGAACATATTTTTGTTTTCCAATTTTACAATTATTTGGCGCCAATGGCGATATTGTGATTCCGGCTACAGAATATTTTCATGTGGTTATTTACGGAGTGCCTTTTTTAGCATTTGCGATGATGGGAAACCCTGTAATTAGAGCAGTTGGTCAGCCTAAATTTGCGATGTACGCAATGATCATTCCTGCAATTGTTAATATTATTTTAGATATTATATTTATAAAATTCTTTGGCTGGGGAATGTACGGTGCTGGTTTGGCAACTACCATTTCGTATGCTACAAGTGGTTTGTTTATTTTAGGCTTCTTTTTATCTTCAAAAAGTAGTTTACGCATTTATATCAAAAACTTTGTGCTTGATTTTAAAATTGTAAAAGAAATCATTTCTTTAGGTGGAGTTACCATTGTACGACAAGGAACCATCAGTATCTTAATTATTATTCTAAACTACACCCTCTTTAAATATGGTGGTGAAGTTTCTATTGCAGTCTACGGAATCATCAACCGAGTAATGATGTTTGCCTTATTCCCTGTATTGGGAGTTACCCAAGGCTTCTTACCTATTGCTGGCTTTAATTATGGTGCAAATGATGCCAAACGCGTCAAAGAAACTATTAAAACTGCCATTCTCTACGGAACTGGCGTTGCCTTATTAATTTTTGTAGGAATTGTATTGTATCCAGAAGCAATCGTTGGTGTCTTTACAGAGGATAAAGAATTGCTTAGCAAAACACCCAATGCATTATTAATCGCTTTCTTAGCAACACCTGTAATCACAGCCCAACTTATTGGTTCTGCGTATTTTCAAGCTGCAGGAAAAGCATTGCCAGCATTGTGCTTAACCTTATTAAAACAAGGAGTCTTTTTAATTCCATTGGTCTATATTTTACCAAAGTATTTCGGAATTAACGGCGTTTGGATGTCCTTTCCTATTGCTGATATATTAGCTACGAGTATTACCGTTTTATACCTTAGAAGAGAACTAAAAAAGAACATGGTGAGTTAATTTCTTCTTTTTTTCAACGAAATCCGTACAACGAGTAGCTTATAATCCTGCACATAACAACAATCCCCAAATTAAAACACCAAATGAAACTAAAAATAATACTATGCATGCTGCTATATACTTCGGTAGCATTTTCTCAGACTTTTAAAACGGTACAAATTGATTCTAAAATTTTAGACAAAAACAGAGAAATACAAATTTTTCTTCCCAAAGGATATCAGTCTTCCACTAAAGAATACCCAACATTGTACGTGCTAGACGGTCAAAATTATTTTTATTATGGTGTAGGTTTCCAACAGGCTTTTAATTGGCGTGATAGAGCTCCTGAGTTTATCGTTGTAGGAATCAATACAACCAATTGGAGCCAACGAAGAATTGATTTTAAATCAACAAAATACGAATTGAAATTCAGGGATTTTATAGAGCATGAAGTATTTAAATATGTAAACCAACACTACAGAACAAATACAGATCGTATGGTTTTTGGCTGGGAAGATACTGGAGACTTTATTCTTCACACCTTAGTTGATAAACCAGAACTGTTCTCTGCTTATTTTGTGGCAAGTGGAATCAACTGGAATCGTGATGTTCTAGAACAATTCACTTCAACATCATTCAAAAAAGAGAAATATTTATACTTTGGGCTTAGTGCATCTGAAACATGGTCAACGAAAAACTTTAATGCATTTTCAAAAGCATTGAAAGAAAAAACACCTCACAATTTAAGGTGGGAAAGCAATCCGCTTTTGAATGAAGATCATTGGTCTACACCCTATCAGATTATTTACAACGGAATTAAGAACTATTATAAATCGTATGTTCCTCTTAAACTTGCTTCATACAAAGATTATAAAGACGCTGGCGGTTATCAATATGTGGTTGACTTTTATAAAAAATACGGTCAGAAATATGGAATTTCTTCAGACATCCATTTCAGAACAAAAATAAACCTCTTGCGAATTGCCATGAGAGCAGATGCCTACACAGAGTTTACATTTTTAATCCATAAACTAGAGTATTTTCTAATAGATTATATACGTGACTTTAGATATGTAAATTATGGAGAATTTTATTTAAAACATGGCAATACAACTGCGGCTTTTAAACTCTTAGAAAAAGGCATAAAAGACTATCCTTGGTCTGCTAGAGTCTTTAATTGTTATGGTGATGTGTATAAAGCAATGGGAGATTTTAAAAATGCCCGATTGATGTATCAAAAAGCAATCGAACTGACCGAGGAATATACCCAAGGTAGTTTAAAAAAATATCAACAGAACCTCGCGTCCGTTCAAAATTAATTTGGAGAAATACAACCCAGTTTAAAACTTTAACATTTCTTTTTAGTGCCAGATTTAAAAAATGAACTACCTTTGAAACGTTCATTCCAGATAAAATGCCAAAAGTAGAAACATTTAACAAAGAGTTGGTACTCAAAAAAGCCACTGAAGTCTTTCATACAAAGAGTTATAGTTTAACTTCTATGCAAGATTTGGTAGATGCTACTGGGCTAAATCGCTCTAGTATTTACAATACTTTTGGGAGTAAATTAGATTTGTATATGGATTGCCTACGTTCATACCAATCGGAAGCTCACGGTAAGATTCAAAAAATTATGAAGCAAGCTAAAGGAACAAAAGAAACTTTAGAAGCCATCTTTTTATTGAATGTTGTTAAGAGTACAAACGGTACAGACAATGGCTGTCTGATTAATAACTGTACTACTGAAATGGCCAATCAGGAAACAGGAATCAATCAATTTTTATGCAATAACCAGCAAAACATGGTCCAGTTATTTCAATCTTTGGTAGCACAAGGACAAGAAGAAGGAGTTTTTAATACCACACAAACACCCACCGCGTATGGTGTGTATTTATTAAACGCTTTTCAAGGATTAAAAGTAAGCGGCATTTTATCGAAAGATCACAAACAATTAGAAAGTGTAGTATACACTACCCTTTCAGTACTAAATTAATTTTTTTTAATCACGTTTGGAACGAACGTTTCAAATAAAAACAAACAAAACATGAATACATTGAAAAACAAAGTAGCCGTGATTACAGGCGCAAATAGCGGAATAGGATTAGCAACTGCAAAACTATTTTTAGAAAACGGAGCAAAAGTAGTTTTAGCAGGACGACGAGCAGAAGCATTAACTGAAGCAACCAACCAATTAACAGGAGACTTTACCTCGTTTGTAGGTGATGTTTCCAATGAAGAAGACAATATTCGTTTGATTAAAACAGCAACAGATGCTTATGGTAAGATTGACATCTTATATTTAAATGCAGGTGTTGCACCCGTTGCACCTGCTACAGACATTACAGCAGCGCATTATACAGAAGTATTTGATGTAAACGTAAAAGCCCCCATCTTAACTGTAAAAGAAGCTTTACCACAGATGAATGATGGTGGATCAATTTTATTTACCACCTCTATTGTTAGTCAAAAAGGATTTGATGGTTTTGGAGTGTACTCTGCTAGTAAAGGTGCCTTACGCTCCTTTGCAAGAGTATTAACAAGCGAAGTAAAAACAAGAGGAATTCGTGTAAATAGCATTGCACCAGGACCAATTGAAACGCCTATTTATGGTAAAATGGGCTTACCAGGAGAAGTAGTAGAAGAATTAGGAAAAGGCTTTGCACAAGCAGTACCGTTGGGACGTTTTGGTAAAGCTGAAGAAATTGCTGCTACTGCCCTATTCTTAGCTTCTGATGCAGCCTCATTTATTAACGGTGTAGAAATTGAAGTTGATGGCGGCCTGAGCCAGATCTAATTTTTTTAAGATTTCTTTTTAAAGTGGTTGGGGTTTCTCAGCCACTTTTCTTTTTTTAAACAGGTGTTTCTACCTGTTCTTTTTAGTTGGCGATGGTATTTACGAGCTTCCGCATCTGCACTAATTAAAGTAGGGTCGTTCTAATTACAAAAGCAATTGACCATTCAAGTTGAAGGCTAATTATTTCTAAACCGGGACAAATTATAACATAAACTTAACAGCTTCTTTTCTTAACTTGGCAAACAAATAGACTGTTATTTATAGCCTGTTATAAACTCTCTATACAACTGTTAAGTAAACATCAAACTGCACCGAAATAGCCTACACAATTATGGTAACAATTAATTTCAGATTATAAAAATGCTCAAAAATCAGAACCCATTGCAATTGATATTCATATTCATAATCGTTTGTCAAAGTTGCACAACAAATACTCCTTCTTATTTCAACCAAATACTCCCCAATAATACTCCCATATTATTTGCTCCTGATGTAGTAAACACCAAAAATATAGAGTTGAATGTTGTTTTTAATGCATCGCATTCAGAAATGTTTTTTTCAAGAATTGTAAACGGCAGTTTTGTCATTCATCATTCAGAATTAATTAATGGAATTTGGGCACCTACTCAACCAATTCAAATGTATCCAGACAGTATTTCGATTTCTGTTGCATGTGACCCTACAATTACACAAGATGGCAATACCATGTATTTTCTTGGAGTAGACCCCAAAAATTACTCTAATGATGTAAACCCAGCTGCATTATATCGGATTCCTCCAGATGTTTATATGAGTAAAAAAGTACATGGAAAATGGCAAATTGCCTCAAAAGTAGAAGCCCCTGTTTCTACAGATCATGTAGAATCCTATCCAATTGTTGTTGCAGATGGAAGTTTATACTATCTGTCTATCCGATCAAGAAATGCTCATGGAAGAGGCATTCGTAGAGCTCAGTATTTGGGAAGTGGAAAATTTGATATACCAGTGGATGTTAGTCCAGCCGTAGTAAAAAATACTGGAAGCACCTACATAAACCCTAATGAGGAGTATTTAATATCGAGCTATGGAAAAGGGTTTAGAGTTTCGTTCAAAAAAAATAATAAATGGCAAGCACCGATTAATATTAAACTCCCTTACGAAGATGGTTGGGTGTATTACTGTCCATACATGTCTCCAGATGAAAAATATTTTTTCTTTTCAAGAAGGTATTATGGTTCTGATAAAAAAGGATGGGCTGGAGTTACAAAAGGAGAGGTATATTGGGTAAGTGCAGCTACTATTTTCAACTTAAAATCCGAATAAGCATGATGGTATAGGTTTGCAACCCAAGTAAAAGTAATGTTTATGAATGCATTGTTCAATTTATTAATTGTAAATCGCACTAAATGAACTAACTTAGTAACAAAACACCATTATACGTTACTGAATTTTAAAAACATTGACGAAAAGTTACACATTATACTATGGAACAAAATAACAAACATGACTATTTTATCCACCCACTTGCAGAGGTACTGACAAAATCCATTGGCAGCAACTCTCTTTTTTGGCAGTTTTGTGTTGTTTTGAAAGGTGCTGAAATTGGGGATAACTGCAATATATGTAGCCATACTTTCATAGAGAACAATGTGGTTATTGGCAACAATGTTACCGTTAAAAGCGGTGTATATCTTTGGGATGGACTTACAATAGAGGATAATGTTTTTATTGGGCCTAATGTAACTTTCACCAATGATAAGTACCCACGTTCAAAACAATATCCCGAAAAATTTCAAACTATAATTCTTAAAGATGGAGCTTCCATTGGTGCAAATGCCACCATTTTAGGAGGCATCAATATCGGCTATAACGCAATGATAGGTGCTGGTAGTGTGGTTACTAAAAATGTGCCTAACGGGGAATTATGGGTTGGAAATCCTGCAAAATTCGTGAGGAAAATTTAAAATGAATAGCTCTTTCGCTAATATTAATCAATCAACGACTCCCCATTTAAATTTGTAGTCAGTACATCAGAAAACAAGTTAAAAAACGGTCGCAAGGCTTTAAAACTAGCATCTAATTCCTTTAAGAAGTTAGGTGACATTACTTGCTTGTCTGTAAACCTTCTAATTGCTATAAATCCTTTTTTACGAAGTAAGTCCACATCTGGGTGCTCTTTATCAAAACCACGAGGAGCAGATTTTAATTCATCCCCTTCAAAAGTTCCTCCGAAATGCTTTTTAAAAGCAGAATTGTTTAAAATATCTCTAAACTCAGTTGCATCCAATTCTATTTCTTTTCGCAAACGATACAAGTCATCTTTTTCTGGTTGCCAAAATCCACCACCTAATAGCGTTTCTCCTGGTTTTATTTGTAAAAAATAGCCACCTCGAAGTTCTTTACCCAATCTAGAAAAGGAAACTGCTAAACGCGGATTGTAAGGTGTTTTATCTTTAGAAAAACGAACATCTCTATAAATTCGATACACTTTCATCTTTTCAATTTCATCATGCTTCTCTAAGTTTATTTGCATTTCTGCAAAGAGCACTTTTGCATCATTCTGAATTTCTGTAAACCTTGGTTTGTGTTCAGTAAACCAATCACGGTTGTTGTTAGCAGTTAAGTCATTTAAAAATTGTAAGGTTGCTTGCTCGAATTTCATGTAGTATCTAATTGATACATCGAATATATAAAATGTATCTGAAATTCGCTATTCATTAATCGTTAAAATATATTAAGAATTACGTTTTACTTTTCAATAAAAATCAACCAAATCTTTTATCTTAGCTCTTTCAGTAAATGATCTTTTTTTCTTTTAAAAAAAATGGAATTTAACAGCAAAAAAATTCAGCAACAATACCAAGGTTTTTTAGAAACAAAACTTCTGTGGAAAGGCATTTTTTATGGACTCAAACAAATGCAGTTTTCTGAAATAAACACGACTCTTTTTGAAGGCAAACTGACCAAAAACCCAAGGTTAGGGAAACGTGTAGAATCGTTTGTTTCTTGTTATTTACAGCAATTTGAAACCATAAAAATTGTTCACGAAAACATTCAAATCCAAAAAGAAAATATCACCGTTGGCGAGATTGACTGTGTTCTTACACAAGGAAACACCCCCATTCATTTAGAGATTATATTTAAATATTACTTGTACGATGCTTCTGTAGGAACAACAGAAATTGAACATTGGATTGGCCCAAATAGAAACGATTCTTTACAGCAGAAAATTGAAAAACTCAGCGTCAAACAATTGCCACTGTTATATAGAGAAGAAACGAAAAAATATGTAGATATTGATGTTTCCAGCATTGTACAGAAAGTGTTTTTTAAAGCACAATTATTTGTGCCCTACTCCAATCAGAATATTCAATTTGAACAACTAAATCCAGCTTGTGTGACTGGTTTTTACATCTACCAACACGAATTATCAAAATTCAACACTGCTAAGTTTTATATTCCAACTAAAATCGATTGGCTACTCGAGCCACATAAAAATGTAGATTGGCTTTCTTTTGATTCTTTCAGAAAACAAACTGAACCTATATTACTTTCTAAGAAGTCCCCACTTTGTTGGATCAAGCAACAAAACGGAGAACTTTCTAAATTCTTCCTCGTCTTCTGGGATCCACAGACTCTTTAAGTATTTCACTCGGATGAGATCGTTTGCTATCATTCCTGCATAGTAAGGAATTCTTTTTTATCAAGAATCTACTTATGGATTTCCATTTACATGGGAATAAAATTCTTACTGTCTTACTAAAGAATTATCACTGTGGCAATCTCATAAAAAGAATGCCTCATAATTTGGGTCAAATATTCGTTTCAAATTCCCCACTTCTTCCCTATTTTTACACTCTAAAAAAAATTGTTGAACTATGCCGCAGCTAAAATTTCAAAACAATATGGTTACTACCTTAAAGAAATATTTTGGGTATGATCATTTTCGCGATCAACAATTAGAAATTATAGAAACCGTTTTACAGCGCAAAGACAGTATGGTTATTATGCCAACTGGTGGAGGAAAGTCTATTTGCTTTCAGTTGCCAGCCTTGCACTTTGAAGGTGTTACTTTGGTGGTTTCTCCATTAATTGCATTGATGAAAGATCAAGTAGATGGTTTGAATGCAAACGGAATTATGGCTGCCTATTTTAACAGCAGTCAATCTAGCGATGAGCATGCTACCATTCTAGAAAGCATTCATCAGAAAAAATTAAAACTGCTGTATGTAGCTCCAGAGAGTTTGAGAATATTAGAAAATATCATTTCAGAAAAATACATTAGCTGTATCGCTGTTGACGAAGCACATTGTATTTCTTCTTGGGGACACGATTTTCGTCCTTCTTATCAACAATTAAGCTTCTTTAAAAAATTATTACCAAATACACCAGTAATTGCACTTACAGCTACTGCTGATAAAGCAACACGAGAAGATATTTTAAATCAGTTAAACATTCCAAAAGCAAAGCAATTCATTACTTCTTTTGATCGTAAAAACATTTCTTTAGAAGTTCGTTTGGCTGATAAACGAGTGGCGCAAATTATTCGTTTTATCAACGAACGTAAGCAGGAATACGGAATTGTATATTGTTTGAGTAGAAAAACGACAGAGCAATTGGCAGATAAATTGTCTATCAACGGAATTAAAGCTGCTGCTTATCACGCAGGATTGCCTTTTGATAAAAGAAGCCAGGTTCAAGAAGATTTTATTTTTGATAAAATAAATGTTGTTTGTGCAACAGTAGCATTTGGTATGGGAATTGACAAGTCAAATGTGCGTTGGGTTGTGCATTACAACATGCCAAAAAACTTGGAAGGATATTACCAAGAAATTGGTAGAGCTGGTAGAGATGGTTTGAAATCGAATGCCTTACTTTTTCATAGTTATGCTGATGTAATTCAGCTGCGAAAGTTTGCACAAGGTGCCAGTAATGAAGAAGTACAAATTGCTAAGCTAGACCGTATGAAACAATTTACAGAAGCAACTACCTGTAGACGAAAAATACTATTGAGTTATTTTGGCGAATTGCTAGCAGATAATTGCGGAAATTGTGATGTATGTAAGAATCCTCCTCAATTTTTTAACGGGACTGTTATTGCTCAAAAAATACTGTCAACCATTTATAGATTAAAAGAACAAGAAGCTTCTGGAACGGTGATAGATGTGTTGCGTGGTGCAAATAACGCAGCTGTAAACGATAAAAATTACCAAAGCATTTCTACTTTCGGAATTGGGAAAGGGACTTCTTGGAAAGACTGGCAACAATACATCATTCAGCTAATCAACCAAGGGTTTTGTGAAATTGCTTTTCATAAAAACAACAATTTACAACTGACAGACTTTTCTAAAAAAGTATTGTTTGATAATACAATTGTGCATTTGACAAAACCTGTTATTACAGCAGAAATATCGCAGAAAGAGAAGAAATCAAAAGTCATTAAAAAGAAAAAAAGCAACACCTTATTTGAAAAACTAAGAGCCTTGCGATATAAAATTTCTTTGGAAGAAAACATTCCGGCTTATTTGGTTTTTAACGATGCAACCTTAAAAGAAATAGAAAGAGAACGACCAATGTCTGAATCTGAATTTTTATTGATTAGTGGTGTAGGTCAACGAAAAGCAGAAGTATATGGTGCTGAATTTATTGCAGAAGTAATTGATTTTATGGGCAGTAAAGTAATTAGAAAAACTAAGAAATCAGAAACACATTTAGTGACTTATGAGTTGTACAAATCTGGTTTAAGTATTGATGAAATCTCAATTGAACGTAAATTAAAATCGCCAACGATATACTCTCATATTGCACGTTTATTTTTAGAAGGAAAAGACATCGCCATATTTGATTTTGTTTCTAGAAAAGAAGTGGATTCGGTACAAGAAGCTAAAAAGTCTTTGGACAGCCCAAAAACTTTAAAAGCCTACTTTGATTATTTTGATGAACAATTGGATTATTTTAAAATCCGATTGGCATTGAGTATTATCGAAAAAGAAGAACGTTAGCTTCTATTTTTTAAAATATCTACAACATCATTCAATTGAAAACCTTTTGCTTGCAACAATAGTAAATAGTGAAATAACAAATCGGCACTTTCACTTAAAAACAAGTCGTCATTGTTGTCTTTTGCCTCAATAATAACTTCTACTGCTTCTTCTCCAACCTTTTGAGCTACTTTGTTAATTCCACTAGCAAACAAAGAAGCTACATATGATTTTGTGGTATCAGCTTCTACTATTCGATTTGCAATGGTTGTTTCTAGACTGGAAATAAATCCATAGTTCTCTCTATTTTTTTCATTCCAGCAAGTATCAGAACCTTTGTGACAAGTTGGGCCTTTTGGTTCTACTTGAATTAGCAAGGTATCGTTATCACAATCTAATTTAATATCGACCAACTCCAAGGTGTTCCCACTTTCTTCTCCTTTAGTCCATAGACGATTTTTAGTTCGAGAAAAGAACGTAACCAACTTGGTTGTTATGGTTTTATCAAACGCTTCCTGATTCATATAACCCAACATCAATATATTTTTAGTGCTACTATCTTGAATGATTGCCGGAACGAGTCCGTTATTGTTTTTTGTGAAATTTATGTTCATATTGTTGTTCTTTATGTCATTCCTACCAAAGTGGAGGAATCTCATTAAAATAGATTTCTCAATTACGCTTTGCTACATTCGAAATGACAATTTGTTTAAAGTCGTACTGGAATTTGATTCCGTTGTAATTCTTGTTTTAATTCGTTTATTTCTATTTCTTTAAAGTGAAAAACACTTGCTGCTAGTGCAGCATCTGCTTTTCCTTTGATAAAAGCATCAGTAAAATGTTGTATGTTTCCTGCGCCACCAGAAGCAATAATCGGAATATTCACCAATGATGACAATTCAGCCAACGCTTCATTCGCAAAACCATCTTTGGTACCGTCGTTTTCCATAGACGTGAATAGAATCTCTCCTGCTCCACGTTCTGCAACTTCTTTTGCCCAATCAAATAAATTCAATTCTGTTGGCACTTTTCCGCCAACCAAATGTACAATCCAAATGCCGTCTATTCTTTTTGCATCAATAGCAACGGTAATGCATTGGCTACCAAACTTATTCGCCAATTCATTAATCAATTGCGGATTTTTAACTGCGGATGAATTGATAGAAACCTTATCAGCACCAGAGTTTAGCAATAGCGTAACATCTTCAATGCTTGATATTCCTCCACCAACAGTAAATGGAATATTTATCTGTTCTGCGACTTTTAGCACCAAATCGATTAAGGTTTTACGTTTCTCTTCCGTTGCAGAAATATCCAAAAACACCAATTCATCTGCGCCATTTTTTGCATAGATTTTTGCAAGTTCTACTGGATCACCAGCATCACTTAAATTGACAAAATTAACTCCTTTTACCGTTCTCCCATCTTTGATATCTAAACAGGGAATGATTCTTTTTGTAAACATAATATAGTGGTTAATGGTTGGTGGTTAGGATATAGTTTTCTAATTGTTTCAATGAAATTCTATTTTCATAAATTGCTTTTCCAATAATAACTCCTTCGCAGCCCATTTCAGCTAGTTTCGGAATCTCATCAAATGTTGAAACTCCTCCAGAAGCGATTAGTTTTAATTTATTAGATTTCTCACTACCGTTCGAAATGACACATGCATTTAATATTTGCTGATACAACTCAAACGAAGGTCCTAATAGCATTCCGTCTTTAGCTATATCTGTAGAAATCACATATTGGGCACCTTCTTTTTGATAGTTTTGAATAAATGGAATAATATCTTCTGTACTTTCTTCTAACCAACCATTGGTTGCAATTTTTCCATTATTGGCATCGGCTCCCAAAATAACTTTATCAGATCCGAAGTTTGCAATCCATTCTTTAAATAACATTGGATTTTTAACTGCAATACTTCCCCCGCTAATTTGATTGGCTCCAGAATTAAAAGCGATTTTCACATCTTCATCAGCTTTCAATCCTCCGCCAAAATCTATCTGTAGATTGGTTTTTGAAGCGATGTTCTCTAACACTTTATAATTGATGATTTTACTCGCTTTAGCGCCGTCTAAATCTACCAAATGCAAAAAAACAATTCCTGCTTGTTCAAACTCCTTTGCAACCTCTAACGGACTTTCATTGTATATTTTCTTTGTGCTATAATCACCTTTTGATAATCTGACGCATTTTCCGTCTATAACATCTATTGCTGGTATAATTCTCATAATTCAATAAAATTATTTAATATCTTCTCTCCTACTTTACTACTCTTTTCTGGGTGAAATTGCACGCCATAAAAATTGTCTTTTTGCAAGGCTGATGCATAATTGACTCCATAATTAGTCGTTGCAATTTCTTCTTCACAACTTTCTGCATAATAACTGTGGACTAAATACATAAATTCTGATTCATCAATCCCTTCAAACAGATTTGATTTAAGGTCTATAATCGTATTCCAGCCTATCTGCGGCACTTTTACTTCGTTTGTGAATCTTTTTACCTTAGTGTTAAAAATTCCCAACCCTTTGGTAGTATTCTCTTCTGTAAAATCACACAACAATTGCATTCCCAAGCAAATTCCCAATAAGGGTTGTTTTAGGGTCGGAATTAATGTATCCAAACCAGATGCTGCTAATTTCTGCATTGCTGAACTCGCTTCTCCAACACCAGGGAAAATAATTTTATCAGCAGCTTGTATTTCAGCAATATCATTTGATAATTTTGCTTCAACTCCTAATCTTTTAAAAGCAAACTGAATGCTTTTAATGTTTCCAGCTCCGTAATCTATAATTACTATCTTCATTACAACAATCCTTTAGTTGATGGCAAAATCATTTTCTCTGGGTCTCTTTTTACAGCTACTTTTATAGCTTTTGCAAAGGCTTTAAAAATGGCTTCTATCTTGTGGTGCTCATTGGCTCCTTCTGCTTTGATATTCAAATTACATTTTGCGCCATCTGTAAATGATTTAAAAAAGTGATAAAACATTTCTGTTGGCATTTTACCAATCATTTCTCTTTTAAAATCGGCTTCCCAAACCAACCAATTTCTTCCACCAAAATCCAACGCTACTTGTGCCAAACAGTCATCCATTGGCAAACAAAAACCATAACGTTCTATTCCTAATTTGTTTGCCAATGCTGTATTAAACACTTCACCTAAAGCAATGGCTGTATCTTCAATTGTGTGGTGTTCATCTACTTCTAAATCACCTTGCACCTGAATATTTAAATCGATTTGTCCGTGACGTGCAATTTGATCTAACATGTGATCAAAAAATGCAATTCCGGTATCAATCGTACTTTTTCCTGATCCATCTAAATTCAGATTGATTTTAATCTTTGTTTCGTTTGTATTTCTCTCTATACTTGCTGTTCTTTCCTCTAATTTCAAGAACTCATAAATGGTTTCCCAAGAAGCTGTTTTCAGCACTTGTGTATCATTTTCATAGTTCAATTCAGAATCTGAGCTAAGTAGAATCCCTTTTGCTTTTAAATTGTCCGCCAGCTCAATATCTGTTAAGCGGTCTCCAATGACAAATGAGTTTTCTAAATCATAATTACCTATTAAATACTTTGTTAACAAACCTGTTCTTGGTTTTCTGTTTGGCGAGTTTTCTTCGGGGAAAGAGTCATCGATTAATACATTCTCAAATTCAACCCCTTCGTTTTTAAAGGCCTGAATTATTTTATTCTGTGCAGGCCAAAAGGTTTCTGCTGGAAAAGAATCTGTGCCTAAACCATCTTGGTTGGTTACCATCACCAATTCGAAATTCAACTCTTCTGCTATTTTACTCAACCACCTAAAAACACCTGGATAGAATTCTAACTTCTCTAAACTATCTAATTGATAATCCATTGGCGGCTCTATTGCTAAGGTTCCGTCTCTGTCTATAAATACTACTTTTTTCATTTATCTAAATATTTTAAAGCCATAATTAATTCTTCATTTCCATATGTATTACCTATTGTAAATCTCAAACAGTTTTCACATAATGGTTGATTGGTTCTATTTCTAACAACTATTCCTTCCTCAATTAACTCTTTATATATTTTATTCGCATTGTTAACTTTAACAAGTAAGAAATTTGCATCTGAAGGGTATACTTCTTCAACAAGATTCAAAGTGCTTAATTCAATTTTAAGTGCTTTTCTATCTGATACAATTATTTTGGCTTGCTTATAAATTTCATCTACATTTTCTAAACATTCAATTGCTTTTTGCTGGGTCAATTCATTTACATTATAAGGAGGCTTGATACTGTTCAAAACGTTGATAATCTCTTTTGAGGCAAAACAAACCCCTAATCGAATTCCTGCCATTCCATAAGCTTTAGACATGGTTTGGGTGATAATTAAATTTGGGAATTCCTCCAAACGACTCAACCAACTTTCTTCTTCAGAAAAATCGATATAAGCCTCATCAATTACTACGATTCCTTTAAACTGTCTTAGGATTTTTCCCACTTGAACTCTTGAAAAACTATTCCCTGTTGGATTGTTTGGAGAACACAGAAACAAAATTTTACTTTGTTTATTTGCTGCCAATAAAATGGTTTGTGTCTTTGGTTGAAAGTTAGTTGTCAATTCCACTTCTTTTATGGCAACAGCATTGATATTAGCCAATACTTTATACATTCCGTAAGTAGGTGGTAAAATTATGATATTGTCTTTATTTGGTTCACAGAATGCTCTAAAAATCAAATCCAATACTTCGTCGCTTCCATTACCTAGCAAGATATTTTCTACAGCAATATTCTTTATTTCCGATAATTTCTCTTTTATCCTTTTCTGCTGTGGATCTGGATATCGATTTACCCCGTTTTCAAATGGATTTTCATTGGCATCTAAAAACACCAACTTAGAATTAGTTTCAGTAAACTCATCTCTAGCCGATGAGTACGGCTGAATGTTCTTGATGTTTTCTCTAATGAGATTTTGAATAATAGAATCTGTTTTCATAATAAGACTTCTCGATAAACTTCGTTCACTACTTTCAATGAAAATGTTTTTCATTTCAGTAATGCTCGAGGTGACATTTTAGTTGTTAATTTCTTTTAATCGTATTGACACTGCATTTTTATGTGCTTGTAGCCCTTCTGCTTCTGCCATGGTTTCAATTGCACCTCCAATATTTTGCAAGCCTACTTTTGAAATTTTCTGAAAAGTGATACTCTTTAAAAAACTATCTAAATTCACACCAGAGTACGCTTTTGAAAACCCATTGGTTGGTAAGGTATGATTGGTTCCAGACGCATAATCTCCTGCGCTTTCTGGTGTGTAATTCCCAATAAAAACAGATCCTGCATTATCAATGTTATCGATAAAATAGACCTCGTTTTCTGAACATATAATAAAGTGCTCAGGAGCATATTCGTTAATCAATTCTAATGCTACTTCTTTATTTTCAACATAAATGAACCTTGAGTTTGAAATAGCTTGGGTTGCGATTTCTTTTCTAGTCAGCTCGCTGAGCTGCTTTTGTAACTCACTCTTAACCGATTCTATAATTTCTTTTGAAGTTGACACTAAGAGCACTTGACTATCTACTCCGTGTTCTGCTTGACTTAATAAATCAGATGCTACAAATGCTGCATTTGCAGAATCGTCTGCAAAAACCAATAGCTCACTTGGTCCAGCCGGCATATCAATAGCGACTCCAAATTTAGTTGCTAGCTGTTTTGCTACTGTTACAAATTGATTCCCTGGCCCAAATATTTTAGACACTTTCGGGATGCTTTCAGTTCCGAATGTCATTCCTGCAATGGCTTGAATTCCACCTACTTTATAAATTTTAGTGACTCCACAGAGATTCGCTGCATATAAAATTGCCGAATTGATTTCCCCATTTTTATCTGGCGGAGAACACATCACAATTTCTTTACAACCTGCGATGTTTGCAGGAATTGCCAACATCAAAACGGTAGAAAACAACGGAGCTGTTCCTCCAGGAATGTACAAGCCAACCTTTTTAATTGGTCTTTTCTCTTGCCAACATTGCACTCCTTTTGTTGTTTCTACAAATACCGCATCGGTTTGTTGTGCATTGTGAAACTTCTCAATATTAGACTTGGCTAGAGTAATTGCTTCTTTTAATTCATTAGAAATAGTGTTAATTGCTATTTCAATTTCATTTTGTGAAACAAGAAATGTATTCAAGTTTACTTTGTCAAACTGTTTTGTGAATTTTGAAATGGCAACATCTCCATTCATTTTTACCGAATCAAAAATAGTATTGACACTACTTTCAATGTCATTAACCGTCTGTGTTGGTCTTTGTAAAATTGTTTGCCAGTCTTTTCTATTTGGTTTATCTATGATCTTCATTACAGCACCATTTTTTCTATTGGACATACTAAAATTCCCTCTGCACCTTTTTCTTTTAGTACATCAATAATTTCCCAAAATTGATTTTTCGGAATTACTGAATGTACAGAGCTCCAACCTTTTGTTGCCAATGGAAGCACTGTTGGGCTTTTCATTCCTGGTAAAACACTTATGACTTCCTCTAGCTTATTATTTGGAGCATTTAGCAATACATATTTAGAGTTTCGTCCTTTCAACACAGCTTGTAATCTGAATTGAAGTTTACTTAGAATTAGTTGATTCTCTTTAGAAATTAAAGGAGAAACAGCCAGAACTGCTTCAGATTTTAATAATACTTCAATCTCTTTTAATCCATTTTTAAATAAAGTACTTCCGCTAGAAACAATATCACAAATCCCGTCAGCCAAACCAATATTTGGCGCAATCTCTACTGAACCATTAATGATGTGGATTTGTGCATCAACATTGTCATTTTTTAAATACTTTTTAACCGTTTCTGGATATGAGGTTGCAATGCGTTTTCCTTTTAAATCCTGTAAAGTGGTTGCTGTTGATTCTTTAGGAACTGCAATAGAAACTTTGCATTTAGAAAAGCCTAAACGTTCTACGAACAGTAAATCGTTTCCTTTCTCTAGCAATACATTTTCTCCAATAATAGCAATATCAACAACACCATCACGTAAATACTGAGGAATGTCTCCGTTTCTCAAGTAGAAAACCTCTAACGGGAAGTTACTTGCTGTTGCTTTTAATTGGTCTTTTCCATTGTCTATAGAAATTCCACAATCTTTTAAAATTTGTAAGGAGTCTTCATTTAGTCTTCCTGACTTCTGAATGGCTATTCTTAATTTACTCATGTTTTTGTTAAAATGTCTGAGTAAACCGAAGGAAAATCTTGTGTAAGAAAAAACCCGTTTGATTTACTCAAACGGGTTTAAAATATATGTTTTTTTATTCAATACATTTTCAGTTCGCTTGAGTGCAAATATGAAAATGATGATGGTTAAATTGAATAAAATTCATGTCTTGTTTTTTGATGCTACAAATATTTGTCATTTATTATTTAATATCCAAACATTATCTAATAAAAAACATAATTAAAAAAATATGTGCAATATTTAACTCAGTTTATCCTATTAAAAAGATACATTTGAAAACATTCTTAAAAAAAACATTATGAAAATCAAAGCATTATTATTTTTTACAGTAGCGATATTTGCGGTAAACTTTCAAATATCTGCCCAAGAAAGCACTACTGTTTTATTAAAAAAAGCACAGGTAAAAGCAAAAAAAGAAGGAAAATCTATTTTTATAAAATTCGAAGCTTCTTGGTGTGGTTGGTGTCATAAAATGACCAAAGACATGAAAGCTGAAAGTACCAAAAAGTTCTTTGACGAGAATTTTGTGACAGTTGCTGTAGTCGTTAAGGAATCTCCAAAGAATAAAAAATTAGAAAATCCAGGGGGAGATGATTTGATAAAGAAATATAACAAAGGAAGTAGTGGCGTTGGTTTACCTTTTTGGATCATTCTTGATAGTGATTTAAAAGTAATTACAAATTCATTTGACTCTAACAATCAAAATTTAGGTGGCCCAGCTAGTGCTAAAGAAGTTAATGAGTTTATCAAAAAATTAAAAATGGCAGTTCCATCATTTAGTAAAGCTGATGCTGCAATGATTGTTAAGCAATTTGTTAAAAAATAAATTAGTTTAAGTATTTTAAAAAAAATAAGCATTTGATATATTCAGATGCTTATTTTTTATTTAAATCAATATTTTCAAGTAATTATTGAATGTAGTCCATAACGTCATTCCGAATTTATTTCGGAATCTCACCTTCTAAAATAACAGAACATGAACTTTGAGAACCTGAAACAAGTTCAGGTTGACTCTTGAAATAATGTTTATATAATATTAAATGAGCGTTTCTAAATAGTGTCTTTCTATTTGATAGGCTTCTTTCAACTCAGAAATCTTATTTTCAACTTTAGAAACATCGTTCTTTTTAGATGACTTTGTTCCAACCAACATTACATTTTTACGTGTATGTTCGTTGCTAATAAATTCAAATACTTTGGTATTGTAATTGTTTTTCTCTAGAATTAAAGCACGGATGGTATCTGTTACCATTTCGAACTGACGTTCTTTGAAGATTCCGTATTTTAATAACGGACTCTCCTGCTCTTTTCCTTTTACTTGCTGACGGATTTGTTTGTGACAACACGGTGCACAAATAATCAATTCGGCTTTAGAAACCAATCCTTTATAAATGGCATCGTCTGTTGCTGTATCACAAGCGTGTAAGGCGATTAAAATATCAATTTTGTTGTTGTCATACTCTTGAATGGATTGCGCTACAAAAGACAAGTTCTTAAAGTCTGATTTCTTTGCAATATCATTACAATAATCAACTAGTTCTTTACGTAATTCGATTCCTGTAACAGTAGCATTGAACTTCTTTGTGTTGACTAAATAATCATACAAAGCAAAGGTTAAATAGCCTTTTCCAGAACCCATATCAACAATATTGATCTGTTTGGGTAGTTTGGTAGATTTAAGTAATCCTTCAATAATCTCTAAGTATTTATTGATTTGACGGTATTTATCTGCCATTTTATGAATGACTTTTCCGTTTGTATCGGTAATTCCTAAATGATGCAAATAACTTCCAGCCTCTGCTAAACGCTCTTTGGGTTTATCATGAGTTTCTGGTAACTTATTCTTAAAACTTGCAATATTTTCTTTATAAGTAACTTTCTTCTTTTTAGAAATAAAGACCAACAAATCATTTGCCAATGTAAACAAGGTTGCGGCTCTAAAGTTCTCTTGCAATAAGACTTCCAATTCGGCAATTGCTTCTTTTAGTGTATAATTCTTTACTTTATCATTGGTAGTATAATGATAAGTAAACTGAAACAAATCGGCTTCTTTAATCTTTATCAATCTGATATACACATTTGGCAACTCATCACTTTTTCTGATTGGTTTACTTAAGGTTAGCTTTACAAAATTAGCAGCTATTACACTTTGACGTACCGCTTCATTTAATTGTTGAAAATTATTCATAGGGACAAAAATAAGTGACTATTTATTATTCTCTTGGGATTTCAGGTAATTTATTTCTAAAACTTGGTGCAGTATCTCTGCAAGAAACTTGTTTCTTTTTAGAAACCATCACTAATAAGTCATAACTCAAAGTAAATAAGGTTCCGGTTCTAAAAGTTTCCATCAGTAATGTTTCCATTTCAGACATGGCTTCTTTTAAAGAAAACTGTTTAAATTCATTTGTATCCGCATAGCGATATTTAAATTCAAAAATTTCTTTGCCTTCAATCACAATCAAGCGCAGATATACATTTAGCAAACCTTCACTTTTTCTGATTGGTTTGCTTAAGGTTAGTTTCACAAACTCATCATCTCTAACACTTTGCTGCAATGCTTCAAAAAATTCTTTAAAATTACCCATGTTGTAAAGATAAAATGTTTAAACACAAAAAACGTCACTAAAAAGTGACGTTTTTTTTATATTCTATAAAAAGTTTATTATGCTTTAAAAGTAATTTTACGCATACGTAAGCTTTCTGGAGTTACCTCTAAATATTCATCAGTTTTGATGTATTCCATATTTTCCTCTAAAGAGAAATCTACTTTCGGTGCAATTTTCATAGCATCATCTGTACCAGATTTACGCATGTTTGTTAATTGCTTTCCTTTAATTAAGTTTACAGCCATATCTTCTGACTTAGAGTTTTCTCCAATTACTTGACCAATATAAATCTCTTGGTTGATATCAATAAAGAAACGACCTCTATCTTGTAAACGGTTTAATGCATACGCAGTTGCTTTACCAGCTGCAGAAGAAACAATTGCTCCTTTAATATCTTCAGTAAAATCACCTTTATAAGGTCCGTACTCACTAAATCTATGGTTGATAATTGCTGTACCTGCAGTTGCAGTTAAGATTCTGTTTCTTAAACCAATCAATCCTCTTGAAGGAATTGTAAATTCTAAGTGTTGTAAATCTCCTTTAGGCTCCATAATCATTAAGTCTCCTTTACGTAAAGAAACTAAGTTTACAGCCTTAGAAGCAGCTTCTTCTGGTACATCAATAGACAATGTTTCCATTGGCTCATGTTTCTTACCATCTATCATTTTAATAATTACTTGTGGTCTACCTACTTGTAATTCATATCCTTCTCTACGCATTGTTTCAATCAATACAGATAAGTGTAATACTCCACGTCCAAAAACGTTGAATTTATCTTCAGAATCAGTAGTCTCAACTTTTAAAGCTAAATTCTTTTCTAATTCTTTAAATAATCTGTCTCTTAAGTGACGAGAAGTAACGTATTTACCTTCTTTACCAAAGAATGGAGAATTGTTAATTGTAAACAACATACTCATTGTAGGCTGGTCAATTTCTGTTCTTGGTAATGCTTCTGGGTTTTCTAAATCAGCAATAGTATCACCAATTTCAAAACCATCAATACCTGTAATAGCACAAATATCTCCACAAGGCACTTTATCTACTTGAACCTTACCCATTCCTTCGAATACGTGCAATTCTTTAATTCTTACTTTTTTAGTAGTACCATCTGCCTTACATAACATGTAATCTTTAGCTACTTCTAAATCTCCTCTAAATACACGTCCGATAGCAATTCTTCCTGTAAAAGAAGAAAAGTCTAAAGAAGTAATTTGCATTTGTGGAGTTCCTTCGTTGTATTTAGTTTCTGGAATAGATTCTAAAACAGCATCTAATAAAGGAATGATATTGTCTGTTTCGTTTTTCCAATCAGTACTCATCCAATTGTTCTTTGCAGAACCATAAACTGTAGCAAAGTCTAATTGCTCTTCAGTAGCTTCTAAAGCGAACATTAAATCGAAAACTTTTTCATGAACTAAATCAGGAGTACAGTTTTCTTTGTCTACTTTATTTACAACAACAATAGGTGTTAATCCTAATTCTAAGGCTTTCCCTAATACAAAACGAGTTTGTGGCATAGGTCCTTCGAATGCATCAACCAATAATAAAACACCATCAGCCATTTTTAATACTCGCTCTACTTCACCTCCGAAATCGGCGTGACCAGGTGTATCAATTACATTGATTTTTGTTCCTTTATAGTTTATTGATACGTTTTTAGAAAGAATTGTAATTCCTCTTTCACGTTCTAAGTCGTTATTATCTAATAACAAATCAGTACGTTCTTTACGATCATCTAAGATTTTTGCTTGGTCGATAATCTTATCAACTAAGGTTGTTTTTCCGTGATCTACGTGGGCTATAATAGCGATATTTCTAATTGGTTGCATGCTTGCTTATTTTGAAGCTGCAAAAGTAGTGTTTTTAATTGGTATTTTGAAGTTTCTAAGATGATTAGTTTTTTAACGCTAATCTATATCAATTTCTTTCGTGTCTTCTTTAAAGGCACTTGGTAAAATATCTGGAATCAATTTGATCAATAAAGGCAATAAGAGTGCGCCTCCAGGCAACATAAATATCGCAAAAGCCGGAATGCCTTTACAAATATCTAACAACTGTTCTTTTACCTTTACTTTCTCATCATTAGAAAGTTTTTTGTAGGTAGATTTTTTTAATAAAACGACTAGCTCTTTGCTTTCTTGAAGTTCTTTAGCTAGTCGTTTCTTATTCTTTTGTATGCTTACTTTTATTTCTTGTACTGTAGTACTCACAATTATTTTCTACGTTTCTTCTCTGCTTTTATCAACCCTAACTCTCTACTAGTTTGTCCAGCAACCGAAGTGTTCTCTTCTGCTCTTCTTATTAAGTATGGCATCACATCTCTTACAGGCCCAAAAGGAACGTATTTCGCAACATTATATCCTTCTTTAGATAAATTGAAACTTATATGATCACTCATTCCAAATAACTGCCCAAACCATAAGCGATTATCATTTAGAGCAATGTTATGCTTTTTAGCCAATTCCATTACTAGATAAGAACTATCTTCATTATGAGTACCAGCAAACAATGCCATATTAGGTTTTTCTATCATGTATAGAATTGCTGCATCATAATTAACATCTGTAGCTTCTTTGTCTACACAAATTGGAGAATCGTACCCTTTCTCTTCTGCTCTTTCTCTTTCTTTCTCCATATAAGCACCACGAACAACTTTCATTCCGATGTGGTATCCTTTTTCTTGAGCTCTCTTGTACAATCCTTCTAAATACTCCATTCTATCATGACGATACATTTGAAGTGTACTAAAAACAATTGCTTTTTCTTTGTTGTAGATTTCCATCAGTTCTTCAATAAGATTGTCAGCAGCTTCTTGCATCCAACTTTCTTCAGCATCAATTAACAATGGAACATCTTTTTCTAAAGCTACTTTACAAACAGTATGATAGCGATTAACAACAGTAATCCATTCAGATTTCTCTTCAACAGTTAACTCCTCACCTTCTGTAATTTTTTGATACAACGCAAAACGCCCAAATCCTGTTGGTTTAAAAACAGCAAACGGAATTGCTTTATTTTCATGAGCAAAGTCAATGGTTGTTAAGGTTTTTTCTAATGCATGATCAAATTGCGCTTCAGTTTCTTTCCCTTCTACAGAATAGTCTAAAATTGCGTGTACATTTTTCGTGTACATTTTCTCTATGTTTGGCAAACAATCTTCTTCTGTAACTCCACCACAAAAATGGTCAAATACAGTAGATCGTATCAATCCCTCAACTGGTAAACGCGCCTTTAAAGCAAAGTTGGTTACTACGGTTCCTATTCTTACTAATGGCTGACTTTCTATCATTTTAAATAGAAAAAATGCTCGCTCCAATTGCGAATCAGATTTTAACGAAAAAGCTACTTCTGTATTATCAAAAAGTTTCATAGATAATGGATTCAAATTTTACGTAACAAAGATAAGTTTAAAGAGTATATAATTCAATTTTTTCTACTTAATTTGCATACTTAATTTGCACCTAATGAAATCAATTAAAGCAGCTAACTATTTTGTCCATTTTAATGAAAAAGGATACCAAGAATTAAACACATTAATTAGTTCAAATTCCTACTCTTCTATTTTTATTTTAGTTGATGAAAACACCCATGAACATTGTTATGGGAAATTTATTCCTTTATTAGCTGTTGATTGCCCAATTGAAGTAATAGAAATTGAATCTGGAGAAATTAACAAGAACTTAGAGACTTGTACTGGTGTTTGGAATGCACTAACAGAACTGAATGCTGATAGAAAAAGTTTGCTAATTACTTTAGGTGGTGGTGTAATTACTGATTTAGGTGGTTTTGTGGCTTCTACATACAAACGCGGAATTGATTTTGTTAATATTCCAACGACGTTATTAAGTATGGTTGATGCTTCTGTTGGTGGAAAAACGGGTGTTGATTTAGGCGTGTTAAAAAACCAAATTGGTTTGTTTGCAAATCCAGAATTGGTATTGGTTGACGCCAATTATTTAGAAACTGTTACACCTAGAGAAATTAGATCTGGTGTTGCAGAAATTATTAAATATGGGTTGACGTATGATGTGAGTTTATATCAGCACATAAAAGACACCTCTGACGTGAATATTGTTGATTTGATTCACCGTTCTATAGAAATCAAAAACGAAGTTGTTTTAAAAGATCCTAAAGAAAATAATCTCCGTAAAATTTTAAATTTTGGGCATACAATTGGTCATGCAATAGAATCTTATTTTTTAGACTCTGAGTATAAAGAAAACTTAACTCATGGAGAAGCAATTGCTATTGGTATGGTTGCAGAATCTTACATCTCTACAAAATTGTTTGGTTTCCCTGAACAAGATTTAAAAGAGCTAAAAGAAATGACACTCAAGATCTATGAAAAAACGACCATTTTAGAAGAAGATTTCCCTTCAATTTTAGCCTTTTTAAAACATGATAAAAAGAATGTTGGCGGACAGGTAAATTTTGTCTTGTTAAGTGATTTAGAGAAAACAGAGATTGATTGCAAAGTAACTACAGAAATGATAGTTGACAGTATCAAATACTACACTTCTTAATTCACTTTTTCTAGTAAAGATTCGTAAATCTCTTCGTACACAGGCAAAATATTGTTTAATGAAAATTGTTTTGTATGCTCTCTCGCGTTTTGTTTAAACTGTAATAGAGTTGCATCGTCCTTAACAATTTTCAGCACATTGTTAGCCATATCTTCAACATCACCAATGTTACTTAAATACCCCGTAACCCCGTGTTCATTTACTTCTGGTAATCCACCAGTATTTGTAGAAATAACGGCTGCTTCTGCTGCCATAGCTTCTAATGCTGCCAAACCAAAACTCTCCGTTTCTGATGGTAATAAAAACACATCAGTATAACATAACAATTCAGCTACTTCAGAACTATTTCCTAAGAAAATAACATCATTCTTTATCCCTAAATCTTTTACCAATTGCTCTGCCATACTTCTTTCTGGACCATCACCAACCATTAATAGTTTTGCCGCAATTGATTTACGAACAATCGCAAATGTTTTAATCACATCGTCAATTCTTTTAACGGGTCTAAAATTACTAATATGTGTTAGTATTCTTTCTTCTGGTTTAGCCAATGCTATTCGTTGACAATCTTTTGCATGGGCTTTATCGTACTTTTCTATGTCGATAAAATTATGAATTACCTTAATATCATTCGTAATATTAAACAATCGTAATGTGTCTTCTTTTAAACTCTTAGAAACCGTGGTTACAACATCAGAATTATTAATACTAAATTCTACTGCTGTTTTATAAGTTGGATGACTACCAACCAAAGTAATATCTGTACCATGTAAGGTAGTTACTACTTTAATATCAATTCCTTTTTCTTTTAGCATTTGCTTTGCCATATAGGCTGCATATGCATGTGGAATTGCATAATGTACATGTACTATTTCCAATCCATGTTTTTGAACAACCTCTACCATTCTCGTAGATAATGCCAATTCGTAGGGTTGGTATTGAAATAACGGATATTCTTCCATCATTACTTCATGAAAATGTAGGTTATGAGAGATGAAATCTAATCGAACTGGTAAATTGTACGTTATAAAATGAACCTCATGTCCATTATCAGCTAAAGCCATTCCTAACTCAGTTGCAACAACTCCACTTCCACCAAATGTTGGGTAACAAACGATCCCTATTTTCATATATTCTTAGATTTTTATCTACAGACGTAAAGATAGTTGTTTACTTACAATTGGTTTTTTATGAAACGTGAAATAAATCATAAAAAAAACCTGCACAAAAAGTACAGGTTTATATATCTTAGATTCTTCGCTTATGCTCAGAATGACAATTTAATAATCTCCTAAAGTTTCAGGATTTTGAGCCAATGCATCTTCTAATTGAGCATCACTAGGTGCTTTACCGTGCCAAGCGTGAGTTCCCATCATAAAGTCAACACCGTTCCCCATTTCTGTATACAATAAGATACATACTGGTTTTCCTTTTCCAGTTCTAGATTTCGCCTCTGTTATACCTTCTACAACTGAAGCAATGTCATTTCCTTTTTTCACATCTAATACATCCCATCCAAAAGCTTCAAATTTTGCTCTGATGCTTCCCATTGGTAATACATCGTCAGTAGCTCCATCAATTTGCTTTCCGTTTAAATCAACAGTAGAAATTAAGTTGTCTATTTTTTTACCAGAAGCATACATTGCAGATTCCCAAATCTGACCTTCTTGCAATTCACCATCACCATGTAATGTATATACTAAACGAGAATCGTTGTTTAATTTCTTTGCTTCTGCAGCTCCAATACCAACACTCATCCCTTGTCCTAAAGAACCAGAAGCTATTCTAATTCCTGGTAAACCTTCATGTGTAGTTGGATGCCCTTGTAAACGCGTGTTTAATTTTCTAAATGTTGCTAATTCTTCAACGGGAAAGAATCCTGAATGTGCTAACACACTATAAAATACAGGAGAAATATGTCCGTTAGACAAGAAGAACAAATCTTCATTGGTTCCGTCCATATTAAACTCAGTTGAGTATTCCATTACTTCTTGATACAATGCAGTAATAAATTCTGCACATCCTAAAGAACCTCCTGGATGACCTGAACTTACTGCATGAACCATGCGCAAAATATCTCTTCTAACTTGTTGAGTAAAAATTTCTAAGCGTTGTACTGTTGTAGACATGTTGTGTTTTGTTTGTTGATGGCAAAAGTAGGTTATTAAATGGTTTTAACAAATACCTATTTTAAGTTTTTATCCACAATTAAATCAGTAGTTTTTTTTGGAAAAAATAAAAAAAGGGTTCAATTCATACGTTCTCTTTTTCATCAAGCAAGTTTCCCGTTTTAGGAGTACTAGGTATATTGAATTCTGAACCCTTTCTAATTCTCAATCAAATAAAAGAAAGTTACTGCCTGAAAGCAATAAACCCTAACCAAGATTCATGAATATCGTGCAACTATTTCCCTATAACAGGTATAAACACCTGAATAATTCTTTAAAGAAATTAACACTCTTGTGATTTAATTTCTATTTTTACTGTATTAAAGTTTTCTATGAAAATAAATCAACTAGTCTTTCGGGTTTTTATAACTGGAATCTTCTTTTTAATTACCATGTCTACTAGTTATGGGCAAGCTATAACAAAAAAAGATACCTTAGCAAACTATACTTTTGATCAATTATCTGATAAATTCTATGCTGCAAAACCAGATTCTTTGAAGGCTGTTTTGTATGCTAATTATTATGTTGAAAAAGGGAGAAGAGAAAAAGACACAATTGAAACTGGTGAAGGTTATTATTATTTAAGTGACATCACAAAGGATTCGACTCATTTTGTTAGCTATTGGGACCATATTATTAAAATTACAAAGCAAACAAAAAACAATTTTTATCCTGCATATTCATATTTTAGAAAAGGAGATTTTTACTTTCATAAAGGGAATAAAGAAATTGCTCTAAAGAATTACTTGTTAATGCAGAATGCTATACTACTAAACAAAAATGATTCATTAAAAAGTTTAAACCAAACTAGACTAGGTATGTCTAAAATTAGAAACGGTGAAATAGAAAATGCTTTGATTTTATTTAAAAAGTCGTATAGTTACTTAGAAAAGAGAGAGATAAACAACAATAATATTAATAATTATTATTCTTTACTTCTGAATATATCAAACACATATAGATCCTTAAAATTATATGATTCTGCCCTTTTTTATAATAAAAAGATGAAGTCATTATCTTTAAAATATCGTGATTCAATTCTATATGGATATTCCTTATACAATTTTGGACGTTTAGAATTAATAAAAAAGAATTATTCTACAGCTATAGACAGCATCAAAAAATCTATTCCCAAAATAGCAGCTGATGAAAATTATTATACTTTATCACTTATTTATTTATCCCTAGGCAATACATACCACAAGTTAAAAAAAGCAGAAAGCAGTATTAAATATTATAAAAAAACGGACTCTATATTTCAAAAGACCGGCTATTATTACAAAAGTCAAAAACCTGCCTATAAATTCTTAGCAAACTATTACAAAGAGAAAAATAATGATAGTAAACAATTAGAATACATTAACAAATACATTAGAGTAGACAGTATTTTAAATGCTAGATCAAAAAACATCAGTAAGGTCTTAAAAGACAATTATGACATTCCTAATCTTTTAGCAGAAAAGAAACTCATAGAAAACCGACTTAAAAGCCAATTATCTTCTACAAAGAAATGGGTAGTTGGTATCAGTACATTGGCTCTTATACTTTCTTTTTTTCTAATTCATCAAAGCAAGAAAAGAAAATCATATAAAAACCGATTTCAAGAGTTAATGAAGTTTCCAATTCAAGAAGTAACTCCAAAAGAGAAAATGGTTGTTAAGAAAGAAACTGCGATTCCTAGAGAAACCGTTGAAAATATCCTAGATTTTTTAGAGCAGTTTGAAAATAACCATGACTATATTTCTTCAGAAATTACACTATCAAGCTTAGCGAAGACATTTGAAACAAATTCCAAGTACTTATCTCAGCTTATCAACCAGTACAAAGGAAAATCTTTTAACAGCTATATTAATGAATTACGTATTAATTACACGGTTGAAAAATTAAAAACAGATTTGATATTCAGAAAATACAGTATTAAAGCCATTGCTTATGAAGTTGGTTTTAATACGACCGAATCTTTTTCGAAAGCCTTTTATAAAAATACAGGAATTAGACCTTCTTTTTTTATTAAAGAGTTTGAGAAACAATAAATAATTGACTTATGAAGAAGGGAGTTTTATCAGACAATAATGAATAACAATAGCATGAAGAAAAGTAATTTATTTAAAATAATTGGAATCTGTAGTATTGCTACAATCATCTCCTGTAAAAACGCAGAAAAACACTCAGACGCTAAAAAACCCAACATTGTATTTATCATGAGTGATGATCATGCCTACCAAGCCATTAGTGCCTACGGATATGACTTAAACTCTACACCTAACATTGATAGAATAGCTAAAGAAGGAGCCATTTTTAACCGAGCTTTTGTTACGAATTCTATTTGTGCTCCTAGTAGAGCTGTAATGCTTACTGGAAAACATAGCCATATTAATGGAAAAGTAGACAACATTCAATCTTTTGATTGGAACCAAGATAACTTTGCTAAGTCTTTACAAAAATCAGGATATCAAACGGCCATGATTGGAAAAATTCATATGGATGGTTTGCCACAGGGATTCGATTATTCTAATGTATTGCCTGGTCAAGGACAATATTACAATCCCGATTTTCTTGAAAATGGTGTCGTCAAAAGAATCTCTGGTTATGTTACTAAAATCACTACTGATATTGCCTTAAATTGGCTAAAAAACAAAAGAGAACAAGACAAACCTTTTTTATTATTATACCACCAAAAAGCACCACATAGAACTTGGATGCCAGAAAAAAAACACATGACACTGTTTGACGATAAGACTTTTTCGCCTCCAGCAAACTTCTTTGACAACTATAAGGGACGTAAAGCAGCAGCTGCACACGAAATGGGCATTGACAAAGACATGGATTTGGTCTATGATTTAAAGATGTTGGATGAAAAAGGAGAGATAAAAACCAAATACAGAAAGTATGCTCAATCTATGTACAACCGCATGGATGCAGAACAAAAATCTGCTTGGGATGCATATTATAAACCCATCATTAAGAAATTTAAAAAAGATAACCTATCTGGGAAGGAATTGGCGTTGTGGAAATACGATCGCTATATGAAAGATTATTTACGTACCATTCAATCTGTAGATGATGGTGTTGGCGAAATTTTGGACTATTTAGATGAAAACGGACTCTCTGAAAATACCATTGTAGTCTATACTTCAGATCAAGGTTTCTACTTAGGAGAACATGGCTGGTTTGATAAACGATTTATGTATGAAGAATCTTTTAGAACACCTCTTTTGATAAAATATCCAAAAGAAATTACCCCAGGAACTGTACTCAATAAAATGGTTCAAAATTTAGATTTCGCACCTACTTTCTTAGACTATGCAGGAATTGACATTCCCAAAGAAATACAAGGAGAATCGATTAGGAAATTGGTAAAAGGAAAAGCAAAAGACTGGAGAGACGCCATTTATTATACCTATTATGAATATCCAGGGGAACATAATGTTGCGAGACATAATGGTGTAAGAACGGATCGCTACAAACTGATTCATTTCTATTATGATTATGAAAAATGGGAATTGTACGATTTAGAAAAAGATCCAACTGAAATGCACAATGTGTATGACGATGCTGCATATGCTGAAGTGCAAGAAGAAATGCATAAAAAATTTAAAGAAGTTCGTGTTAAATACAAAGATAATGACGCCTTAGATAAAAAATATTTAGACGATTATTTATCTGTCAAGTATAAGAAAAAACCTAAAAAGAAATAGGCAAAATAAAAGCAATTGCGAGCATTACGTTTTTTGTTTCTTCTTCTTCGCTGCTGGAAACAACACATTGTTTAAGATTAAACGATAGCCTGGTGAATTTGGATGTAAATCCAATTCGGTTTTTGGGTCTCCTACTCTATGCGTATAATCTTCTGGATCATGGCCACCATAAAAGGTAAACATTCCTTTTCCTTTGGTTCCGTGAATATAACGCGCTTCTCTATTCACTCTATTTTCTCCCATTACCAAAACGGTTGGTTTTACGGAGTTTCTATCAAAAGAAGTAGTTTGTCCCATAAACCCTTTTACCAATTGTGTATGGTTTTGGGTTAACATGGTTGGAACAGGATCCCATTTTGCTGAATATTCTTGTAAATGAAAGTAATCTGATGTTTTCGGGATTCTACGTTTACGTGTCATATCTATAGAAGAAAACTCGTAAGTAGTTGGATTTTTAACCAATGTATAATCCTTAAAGGCAAAGGTTTTTGTATAATCTAATTTAGATTGATAATCAGGTTCTGAAGCATCACCATCAAACATAGATTCAGCGATATCAACGCCATCTGCAGACAATGCGATATCAAAACTATCGGTTGCAGAACACATGGCAAACATAAATCCGCCACCAATTACAAAATCTCTTATTTTTTTAGAGACAGCTAGTTTTTCTTGTGACACCTTATCATAACCTAACTTTTTAGCCAAAGCTTCTGCTTTTTGTTTGCGATCAATATACCATGGTGCAGTTCTAAACGAACCGTAAAAACGACCGTATTGTCCCGTAAAATCTTCGTGATGTAAATGCAGCCACTCATATAATAACAGTTTATCATTTAATACTTCTTCGTCATAAATAACATCAAACGGAATCTCGGCATACTTCAAGACCATTGTTACGGCATCATCCCAAGGCATTTTGTCTTTTGGTGAATACACGGCTATTTTTGGTGCTTTCTCTAAAGTTACTGCTTCTTGATTTTTTGAAGGAGAAGAAATGTCTTGTAAAATGATTTGTGCTTTGGCATCAGAAATTACTTGATAGGAAACACCTCTAATTTTACATTCTTTAATTATAGCATTTGAGTTCTCTAGCAAAAATGCACCACCATCATAGTTTAATAACCATTTGGCTTTGATCCCTTTTTCTAACGAATAGAATACAATTCCGTATGCTTTTAAATGATTCTTCTGATTCTCTGCACTCATAGGTATATAAATGAATTGTGCCCAAAGTGAATTGGTTATCAGTAAAAATGCGAGTATAGAAAGGAGTTTTTTCATTTGAGAAAACTAAAATACACAATTACGTTGAAGCAATTGTGTATTTAATATTATTTATGAATTGTTTAAGAATCTAACTGTCATTTTGAGCGTAGTCGAAAAAACTACTACTTATCAGATTCCTCCGTTATAATCGGAATGACAAATTAAAAAGGCACATCACCACCATCATCCTCGATACCAAAGGCATCTTTCGGGCTAATGAATTGATCTGGAGATACGTTCATACTCGATTGGAATTCACTATTACCTTGTTCTTCTAAATCTGAGAACAACGCTAAATGCCCAGTAAATTTTAATCTAATATTATCCAAACCACCATTACGATGCTTTGCTACAATAAATTCTCCTTGCCCTTCACATGGTGTATGTTCATCATCATCCCATTCCGTTACTCCGTAATATTCTGGTCTAAAAATAAATGATACAATATCTGCATCTTGCTCAATCGCTCCAGATTCACGTAAATCAGATAATAGAGGTCTTTTAGATCCTCCACGTGTTTCTACCGCTCTCGATAACTGAGATAAAGCAATTACCGGAATTGCTAATTCTTTTGCCAATGCTTTTAAGTTTCTAGAAATGGTAGAGATTTCTTGTTCTCTATTTCCTCCAGAACCACCAGCTGTCATTAATTGCAAGTAATCAATTACTATTATTTTTACGCCGTGTTGAGACACCAAACGACGTGCTTTTGCACGTAAATCGAAAATTGATAAAGATGGAGTATCATCTAAAAATATAGGTGCATCAGATAATTGTTTCACTTTAACGTTTAACTGTTCCCATTCGTGTGGTTCTAAATTTCCTTTACGTAGTTTTTCTGATGTCAATCCTGTTTCAGAAGAAATCATACGCATAATCAACTGTACAGAAGACATTTCTAAAGAGAATACTGCTACTGGATGATTAAATTTAATAGCCATATTCTTAGCCATCGAAATTACAAAGGCTGTTTTTCCCATACCAGGACGTGCAGCAATAATAATTAAATCCGATGGTTGCCAACCAGATGTCAATGCATCTAATTTGGTAAAACCTGTTTCCAAACCAGACATTCCTTCTTGGTTAGAGATCTCTTGAATTTTCTTTAAGGCTTGCTTAACAAGTCCTTCTGCCTCTTCAGGTCCTTTCTTTAAGTTTCCTTGGGTAACTTCAAATAGTTTTCCCTCTGCTAAGTCTAATAGGTCGAAAACATCAATGGTTTCATCGTAGGCATTTTCTATAATATCACTAGAAATAGAAATTAATTTACGTTGAATGTATTTTTGAATAATAATACGTGCATGGTATTCAATATGGGCAGAAGAAGCAACTTTTTGTGTTAGGTTGATTAGATAAAAATCTCCACCTACCAATTCTAATTTTCCGTCTTTTCTTAATTGAGAAGAAACAGTTAGTAAATCTGTGGGCTCGGAGTTTTGAAATAATGCATAGATTGCTGCATAAATTTCTTGGTGTCTTTTATCATAAAAAGCTTCAGGATGTAAGATATCAATAACTTCATCAATCCCTTTCTTATCAATCATCATAGCACCTAAAACTGCCAGTTCTAAATCCAATGCTTGAGGAGGTATTTTACCTTTTTCTAAACCAATTATTTTAGTTTTATCTATCTTTTTCCCCGGCACATATTTTGTTTTCTCCATATCAACAAATGTAGTTTTTTAGGTTGATACTTGGAATGAGAATTTTCATTTTCTTTATACACAGTTTTTGTTCACTAAAATGTTATTAACCTGTTAATAACACCTCATGATTCAATTATTTACTTATTTTTGAATCGATGAAAAATAAAAAGCTTAATATATATTTAACCATAATTCTTATACTACAAATCGGATTTGTACAAATCATTAGCAATTACCCTTCTATTGTAGAACGTTACTATTCTAACGGAATCTACATTTTTACAAGTAAATTATTACGAATTGTATTTGGTTGGATTCCTTTTTCATTCGGAGACATACTCATTGGATTTCTTATTTTTGCATTCTTCCGTTTTTTATATCGATTGATCAAAGAACGCTTTAAGAATAGTATAGAAAAGCTACTACAACTATTTGCTGTAATCTCTTTATTATATGGATGCTTTTACTGGTTTTGGGGTTTCAATTATTTTAGAGAACCATTAGCCAAAAACTTAGGATTTGAACAAACAAAATATACCACGGAGCAATTAACAACGGTTACTCAGAATATTGTAAAAAAATTAAATGCAGTTCATATTATCATCAGTAAAAATGATACGCTGAAAATTGAAAATCCATTTTCTCAAAAAGAAATGTATTATAAAGCAATTGCTGGTTATCAAAACTTAGCAAAAGAGTATCCACAGCTTAGGTACAAACACAAATCTGTAAAAAGCTCTTTAATGAGTTTGATTCAGACCTATAATGGAACTTCGGGTTATTTAAATCCAATCACTGGAGAAGCACAAGTAAATGATATGATTCCCAAAACAGGGTATCCAACTACTGTGTGTCACGAAATGGCACATCAAATTGGATTTGCAGCAGAAAACGAAGCCAATTTTGTGGGGTATTTAGCAGCCTTATCAAATGAAGATATCTACTTTAAATATGCCGCTTATAGAATGGCGTTTGGTTATTTAATTTCCGAATTGAGAAAACACGATAAGCAAGTTTTTACAGAAACCATGAAATCTGTAAACAAAGGTGTTTTAAAAGATTACAGAGCTAGCAATGCTTTTTGGAATCAATATAAAAACCCTATTGAACCCTTTATTAAAAAGGGATACAACTCTTATTTAAAAGCTAATAAACAAACAAAAGGAATACAGTCTTACAATTACGTTGTTGACTTAATTATTTCTTGTTCTGAAAGTAAAAAGAGCTAAAAATTCTTAAAATTATGTTAAAACGGTGAGTTTATACGCGTAACAAAATCCTTCTCAATAAATTTAGAAACTAAAACAAACTAACTAATGAAAAAAACAATGCTTTTATTCTTGTTTTTATGTACTATCGTTGTGCATTCTCAAGAATATTTCCCAACAAACTCTGGTATTAAAACTACAAAAAACACAACTGTAGCTTTTACCAATGCTAAAATTTATGTCACTCCAACTCAAATTATTAAAAAAGGAACTTTACTTGTTAAAGATGGTAAAGTAATCTCTGTTGGTAAAAACGTAAAAATTCCTAATGGAACCAAAATAATTGACCTTTCAGGAAAGACAATGTATCCTTCTTTTGTAGAAGTGTATTCAACATTTGGAGTCAAAAGCCCTACTCCACCAAGAAGTGCTAGTAGAGCTACACAATATGAAGCAAATAGAAAAGGGTATTACTGGAATGATCACATCAGACCAGAAACAAATGCCTTTGCTAATTTCAAGTACGATACTAAAAAAGCAAAAGAATTGCTAAAAGCTGGTTTCGGAGTTGTAAATACACATAGTGCAGACGGAATAGCAAGAGGAAATGGTGTTTTAGTTGCCTTAAACTCTAACTCTACCGATGCCTATAGAATCTTAGATACAAAATCTGCTCAGTACTTTTCTTTACGTAAAAGTAGACAATCTAGACAAGTATATCCAAACTCATTTATGGGCAAAACCGCTTTGATTAGACAAGTATATATGGACGCTGATTGGTATGCCTCTGGAAATGCTAAAAATAAAGACAGATCTTTAGAAGCATTAAATGCAAACAAAGGTCTTTCTCAAATTTTTGATGCTGGCGGAAACAACTTAAATGCAATTAGAGTTGATAAAGCTGGAGACGAAAGTGGTGTACAATACAGTTTTGTAGGTTCTGGTTTTGAATATGAAAATATTCAAGAAATTAAAAACATGAATGCTACAATGATTGTTCCAATCAATTTTAGAAAAGCATATGATGTTTCAAATCCACATTTAGCAAATCTATTAGAATTGAATGATATGCGTAGATGGAATCAAGAACCAACTAACTTGGCTGTATTGGCTAAAAATGATGTTTCGTTTACCATTTCTACTCATTCGTTAAAATCGTTGGCTGGTTTTCAAAAGAACATTCAGAAAGCTATTAAAAATGGTTTAAATAAAACGAAAGCATTGGAAGCTTTAACTACAGTTCCTGCAAAATTATTAGGAAAGTCTAATGAAATTGGAACTTTACAAAAAGGAAGCTATGCTAACTTTTTAGTTACATCAGGAGCCATTTTTGACAGCAAAACAAAAATTTATGAAAACTGGGTTCAAGGAAACAAGCATGTAATTAATGCCATGAATCTTGTAGATGCTAGTGGAGAATATTTAGTAAGCTATAACAACAAGAGTTTAACCTTAACTATTTCTGGAACACCAGGAAAACAAAAAGGAGTTCTTAAAAACGGAACTAAAAAATTAAAATCTAAATTCTCATTTAAGGACAACTGGGTACAGATTACCTTAAACAACGAAGAAAACAGCACTAAATTTACTCGTTTTATTGGCTCACTTACCGGACCTAGAAATTCTTTTGTAGGAACCGTAATTGACGAAAACGGAAATGAATCGACTTGGACAGCCTATGCAGGCGTTGTAAAAAAGAAAAAGTCAAAAAAGAAGAAAAAAGAGAAAGCTACTACTCCATTTATTTCTCCTATCACATTTCCTAACGTAGGTTATGGATTTGCAACTAAACCAAAGCAAGAAACAATTTTGTTTAAGAATGCTACCGTTTGGACAAGTGAGAAAGATGGAATCTTAGAAAATACAGATGTATTATTAAAAGATGGAAAGATTGCTCAAATTGGTAAAAACCTTAGAGCTCGTGGAGCAAGGGTTGTAGATGCAACTGGTAAACATTTAACAGCAGGAATTGTTGATGAACATACACATATTGCACTGTCTTCTTCAAATGAGTCTGGTCACAATTCGGTTGCCGAGGTTACTATGGAAGATGCAATCAATCCAGCAGACATGAATATTTATAGAAACTTAGCTGGAGGAGTTACTTCTGCTCAATTATTACATGGTTCAGCAAATCCTATTGGAGGAAGATCTGCAATTGTAAAATTAAAATGGGGAGAAACTGCTGCTAATATGGTGTACAAAAACACACCAAAGTTTATCAAGTTTGCTTTAGGAGAAAACGTAAAACAATCGCGCTCTACAACAAGTAGAAGATTTCCACAAACAAGAATGGGAGTTGAACAAGTATATGTAGATTACTTCCAAAGAGCTAAAGAATATGATATTCTAAAGAAAAGTGGAAAGCCATATCGTAAAGATTTAGAACTAGAAGTTTTGGCTGAAATTTTAAATAAAGAACGTTTTGTTACTTGTCACTCTTATGTACAAAGTGAAATTAATATGTTGATGAAAGTTGCTGAGAGATTCGACTTTAGAATCAACACATTTACACATATTTTAGAAGGTTATAAAGTAGCTGATAAAATGAAAGCACATGGTGTTGGTGGTTCTACTTTCTCAGATTGGTGGGCATATAAATACGAAGTAAACGATGCGATTCCTTTTAATGCTGCTATTATGCACAACCAAGGAATTACAGTTGCTATCAATTCTGATGACAGAGAAATGTCAAGAAGATTGAACCAAGAAGCTGCTAAAACCATTAAATATGGTGGGATGACAGAATTAGAAGCTTGGAACATGGTAACTATCAATCCTGCAAAATTATTACACCTAGATAAAAATGTAGGAAGTATTAAAATTGGAAAAGATGCTGATGTAGTTTTATGGACAGGTCATCCAATGTCTATTTACTCTAAAGCACAAACAACCATTATTGAAGGAACAGTTTATTTTGATTTAGAGCAAGATTTAGCGCAAAGAAAAACCGTTAAAAAAGAACGTAGCTTGTTAATGAACATGATGCTGAACGAAAAAAATAATGGTGGTAAAGTACAAGCTCCTAAAAAGAATGTTAAAAGAGAGATTACTTGTGATACTGAAGAAACTGAATTAAATTAAGAAGATGATGAAAAAACAAATTATATATAGCTTACTATTTTTCTTATTCATTGGAAATAGTTTCGCACAGCAAACACCTGGCTCAGCACAAGTTGGTTCTTTTACTATTGAAGGAGCAACTGCACATATTGGAGACGGTACTGTAATAGAAAACTCATTGATTTTAGTAACCAAAGGAAAAATTATTTTTGTTGGAGACTCAAAGTCAAAAGTTGGAAAAATTGGAACGGTTATTAACGCCAAAGGAAAACATGTATACCCTGGTTTTATTGCCTCAAATGCTACCTTAGGATTGGCAGAAATTGATGCTGTAAAAGCTTCAGTTGATGTTCAAGAAATTGGATCAATGAATCCACATATTCGTAGTTTAATTGCCTACAATGCTGAATCTAAAGTTGTAGAAAGCATGCGCCCAAACGGTGTATTAATGGGACAAATCACACCACGTGGTGGAAGAATTTCTGGAACATCTTCTGTTGTACAGTTTGATGCTTGGAATTGGGAAGATGCAGCGATGAAAGTTGATGATGGAATCCATATGAATTGGCCAAGCAGCATTACTTTTGGTAGATGGTGGTTAGGAGAAGATCCTGCTGCAAAAACATCTAAAACATATGCAAAAACAGTTAAAGGGTTAGAAGAGTATATCAATGAAGCAAAAATATATTTAAGTGGTTCTAAATCTCCTAAAAATTTAGAATTAGACGCTTTAGAAGGATTGTTAAATGGTTCTAAAAAACTATATGTGCATACGCATGGAGAAAGAGAAATTACTGATGCTGTTGGTTTCGCGAAGAAGTTTGGTTTCAAATTGGTAATTATTGGAGGTGATAAGGCACACAAAGTTGCTGATATATTGGTTAAAAACAATATTCCAGTAATCTTACAAAGAGCACATAGAATTCCGAATGGAGACGATTCTGATTATGATTCATCTTACAAATTGGCAAAACTATTATTAGACAAAGGAATTGTAGTTGCTGTTGGTATGGACGGGCAAATGGAACGTATGAATACACGTAACTTACCATTTTATGTTGGTACCTATGCTGCACATGGAATTGACAAAGAAGAAGCATTAAAAATGATTACATCAAATGCTGCAAAAATATTAGGAATAGATCATTTGGTAGGAACTTTAGCTGTAGGTAAGGATGCTACGCTATTCATTTCTAAAGGAGATGCGTTGGATATGAGAGGAAATATTATCTCTCATGCATTTATTCAAGGTAGAAAGTTGAGTTTAGAAACACACCAAACAAAACTATGGAAACGTTATTCTAAAAAGTATGACGGTCAAAAGAAAAAGTAGATAACTTCTTTTTATTTTATTAAAAATGGCTCTGAAAATTCAGGGCCTTTTTTTATGTTTTTATTTTTTCTGATCACATTTATAATAATTTTTTCCAATATCTTTTTGACCAAACCTAATTTTAACGATATCAACAACAATATCCTTGTTGGCTTTTAAGAAAGTTGAAAAGACCTTGGTTTCACCACTATTCCCATCCAAATGAATTCTATTTCTGCTTGTTCTAGCCCTATTAAAATCTTTAATTTGCGCTGTACTTATTGCTTTGTAATTAAAGTGAATTGTGGCATTGTACCTGTTCTTAAATTGGAGCTCCCATTTACGAGCTCTACGAGACATTTCGTATTTGCCCATTTTAACTCGATAATCAATTCCCTTTAAACATTTAGTCTGTTTCCATTCGCTCCACTCGTTTTGATTTTCTGAATCTTTTTGTGTGAAAGCTGTACTACCAATCATTATAAACATAATAATTGATAAAAAATATCCCCATTTTTTCATCATTATAAGTTTTAGTTGTTAACTACTCTAAAATTATGAAAAAAAAATGACTTGCTTTTTGGAGCGAAATAGATACATTTGTGGTGTATGAAAGAAATTCACAGTATCCAAAACCCAACCATAAAAAACATCTTAAAACTTCAAGATAAATCTCGAGAACGTAAAAAATCTGGGCTCTTTATTATTGAGGGAAAACGTGAACTTTCTTTAGCCTTGAAAGGAGGTTACACACTAAAAACGATACTTTTTTGTGAAGGTGTTATCACTATAGATGATGTTAAAGATTTTATAACTGATCAAACTGAAATTATCTCTGTATCAAAAGAAGTGTATCAAAAAATTGCGTATAGAGACAGTACTGAAGGAATTATAGCCGTTGCAAACACAAAAGATTTCACTTTAGAGAAAATAAAATTCAACACTACTACTCCACTTGTTTTAGTAGCAGAATCACCAGAAAAACCAGGGAATATTGGCGCTCTACTTCGTACTGCAGATGCAGCAAATATAGATGCTGTACTCATTGCCAACCCTAAAACAGATCTTTACAACCCAAATATCATACGCTCAAGCGTTGGTTGCTTATTTACCAATCAAATAGCAACAGGAACATCCGAAGAAATTATTGCTTTTTTACAAGAAAAAAATATTGACATCTACGCAACTACACTGCAAAACTCTAATGAATATCATAAAGAAAATTATACAAAAGCAAGCGCTATTGTAGTTGGTACAGAAGCTACTGGTTTAACAGACCTATTTAGAGAAGCTGCAACACAAAACATTAATATTCCGATGCAAGGAGCTATTGATTCTATGAATGTTTCTGTAGCTGCCGCCATTGTTCTTTTTGAAGCAAAAAGGCAAAGAGGATTTTAAATATAGAAGTTGCATTAAATAAGTTGTATATTAGACACTTAGCAATCAAATTCTATGAACTTTAAACATTTTATTTCAGAATTAAAAAGGCGTAACGTTTTTAAAGTAGCAACTGCATATGCTATAACTGGTTGGCTAATCATTCAAATTGTTACCTCAATTTCACAACCTCTTTCACTTCCTGTTTGGTTTGATGCTGTCATTATCATTCTTGTATTAATAGGTTTTCCTATTTCACTTTTGTTCGCTTGGGCTTTTGAAATGACCTCTGATGGATTAAAGAAAACAACCAAAGTAGAAGTAGAAAAATCAGTTACAAAAAACACAGGAAAAAAATTAAACTTAGTTATAATTACTACCTTATTATTATTGGTTGCCTTCTTATTGAATGACAAATTTTCGACAAAATCAATATTTGGTGAACAACGCATTGCTAGTGAAATGCCCTCTATTGCAGTATTGCCTTTTGCAGATATGTCTCCAGAAAAAGATCAAGAGTATTTCTCTGACGGACTTTCTGAGGAACTGCTGAATGTATTGGCAAAAGTAAACAACCTTAAAGTTGCTGGTAGAACATCATCATTTAAGTTTAAAGGAAAAAATGACGATTTAAGAAAGATAGGAAAAGAGTTAGGGGTAAATCATATTTTAGAAGGAAGTGTACGTAAATCCGGTAATACTATAAGAATCACAGCACAGTTGATAAAAGTAGAAGATGGTTTTCATATATGGTCAGAAACCTATGATGAAGATTATACAGCCGACAACTTATTTCAAATTCAAGATGATATTTCTAAAAAAATATTGAAGGAATTAAAGATTAACCTTTCAATAAAAGATGAAAATGCAAAAACTCATGTGTTGACATCAAATACAAAAGCTTACGAAGCATATCTAAAAGGAAATCAATTGTTAATTAATAGAAAACCTAAAGATATTGAAGATGCCATTTTAGAATTCAAAAAAGCAATTGTTCTAGATGATCAATTTGCAATGGCATATGCTAGACTTGCAACCTCTTATGGTCATTTATTTAAATACGGAAGCATTAAGCGAGGAATTGCCTTTAAAAGTATGCGTGAAAACATTGATAAAGCATTGTTGTTAAATAACAACTTAGGTTCTGCTTATGCCGCATTAGGACATTATTATAAAGATAAAGAGTTAATTTATAATGAAGTAAATTTTAACAGTTACAAAGAGGCTATGAAAAAAGCCTACGAATTGGAGTCTAACAACCCTGAGATTATTATGTGGTATGGGAATTCTTTAGATTTTGACACTGATGAACGAATTGAAATATATCTAAAAGCGTTAGAAATAGATCCTTTAGCTCCAGTCATTCTGCAAAATTTAGCAAATACATATTACGCAAGAAAAGAATATAAAAAGGCAGAAGAATATGCAAAAAGAAATATTGATATCAATCCAGAGTATATAAGAACTAGAATTTTTCTAATAGAAATGCTTACTAAAGAGCCTAATTCAAAATTAGGAGAAGGGTTCATTGAAACCTATAAAACGTATAAAAAATACCCCGAAAATTTAGATGTATTAAACCATTTGACAACTTTAAGCACAAATTTAAAATTATTTAAAGTTGCAGAAGAAATGGAAGAAATAATGAAGAGGGTATATCCAGAAAACCCTTCATTAATAAACATTAAGGTGAACAACTTAATGAATAGACAAAAATTTGATGAGGCTTTTAAATTTATTGATTCATTTTTTAAAAAAATGAATCTTAAAGAAGGATCTACTCAAGTGTTAAGCATGGAATTGGCAAAAAATCAAATATTAAAGCAAAACCCAGAAATAAATTATAATTATTTAAAAAAGTATCATTCAATATTTTTATCAGATACGTTAACAATACTCCCCGATGCATATGAAGGTGACTTACCTAGCATAATTGTTGCTTTAAAAACTGCAAAACATTCAAAACAAACAATTAATAACTTGATTCGAATCTATAGTTTAAAAACAGAAAAAGAGTACAAATTTAATGGAGATATTACTAAAGAAAAAATAATTGTTTTAAATAGAATAGCAAATATTGCAATATTAAAAGATGATGCAAAATTATATTCAACCGTTTTAAATGAGTTCTATTTCAATAGAAAGAGTAAAAGTTTTGATCAGAATCAAGTTGATATAGATGCTTCATATGATGGTATAAGAAACACCAAAGAAGTAAAAGAAATTCATACTAAAATTAGAGCAGATATTGACAAAATGAGAGCTACTGCTATAGCCTATTTAAAAGATGAAGATGTATGGGAGAAATACAAAGAATAATTCTACTTATTTCTTTACTATTATTATAAATTTACAAAAAATTGCAAATAATCTCTTCCTACTGTAAATTATGACACCCACTATACTATTCTACATATTAATAGCAATTCTACTAGTTAATTTTATAATTGATAAGATCTTAGATTCTCTAAACACAAAACATTTTGATGATGCAATTCCGTCTGAATTAGCAGATGTCTATGAAAAAGAAGAATATGAAAAATCACAGGCCTATAAAAAGACAAATGCACGCTTTTCTAACCTAACAAGCTTATTTTCTTTGCTACTTACACTTGGTTTTTTCTTTTTTGATGGATTTAAGTTTGTAGACGAACTGGCGAGGAGTTATACTCAAAATTCAATTTTGATTACCTTAATTTTCTTCGGAATTATTATGATTGGTTCTGATCTCATAAATACTCCTTTTACCTACTATAAAACATTTGTGATTGAGGAGGAATTCGGATTTAATAAAACGACAAAGAAGACCTTTATACTTGATAAGATGAAAGGCCTATTAATGACTGTTGTTCTTGGCGGTGGAATTTTAACCTTGATTGTGTGGTTTTATCAATTTGCTGGAAATCAATTTTGGATATATGCATGGGTATTGGTCGCTGTATTTTCAGTATTCATGAATATGTTCTATTCAAAATTAATTGTTCCGCTTTTCAATAAACAAAAACCATTGGAAAATGGCGAGTTAAAAACGGCTATTCAAAACTATGCTAAAACAGTTGGATTTGAGCTAAATAATATTTTTGTAATTGATGGTTCAAAACGTTCTACAAAAGCAAATGCCTACTTTTCTGGTTTTGGAAAACAAAAACGAATTACATTATATGATACCTTAATAAATGATCTAGAAACTGATGAAATTGTTGCTGTATTAGCACATGAAGTTGGTCACTATAAGCGTAAACATATTGTTTTTAACTTAAGTTCTTCTATTTTATTGACAGGTTTTACACTTTGGTTGTTATCCTTATTTGTGAGTTTGCCTATTTTTTCAGAGGCTTTAGGAGTGGCGATTCCAAGTTTTCATATTGGTTTAATTGCCTTCGGGATTTTATATTCACCCATCTCAGAAATCACAGGGTTGTTTATGAATATCATGTCTAGAAAGTTTGAATATCAAGCAGATAATTATGCAAAAGAAACTTTTGCTGCAGAACCATTAATCACATCATTAAAGAAATTATCTAAAAATAGCTTGAGTAATTTAACGCCTCATGCTGCATATGTTTTTATGCATTATTCACATCCAACATTACTACAAAGAGTGCGAAATTTGAATAAAAAGTAACTCAAAAATATTCTTCTAAAAGGCTTGTTAAATACACATCTTTAGGTTACTTTTAATTTATGACGTATACGGCAACTTTAGAAGAAGAGAATAAAGAGATCGCTAAAAGATATAAAGACCTTTTAAAAGGGACTTATCAAGCCTTGTCTACAAAAGACAAAAAGCTAATTCGTTCTGCTTTTGATTTAGCTGTTGAGGCACATTCAGAACAACGAAGAAAATCTGGAGAACCTTATATTTACCATCCAATTGCAGTTGCTAAAATAGTTGCCTATGAGATTGGATTAGGTGCTACTTCTATTGCTGCTGCATTATTGCATGATGTTGTAGAAGATACTCCATATACTGTTGTAGATATGGAACGTTTATTTGGAGAAAACATCGCTCGTATTGTAAGCGGACTTACAAAAATCTCTCGTTTAAATAAAGATCAAGATGTTTCTATACAGGCAGAGAATTTTAGAAAAATGCTCTTAACCTTACATGATGATGTTCGTGTAATCTTAATTAAAATTGCAGATCGTTTGCACAATATGCAAACCATGGACTCAATGCCAGAGCATAAACAGGTTAAAATTGCTTCTGAAACCTTATACATCTATGCTCCTCTTGCCCATCGATTGGGTTTGTATAACATTAAAACTGAATTGGAAGATTTAGGATTGAAATACACAGAACCAGAAGTATACGCAACTATCTTAGGCAAGATTAATCAAAGCAAGGAAGAGCAACAAAAGTATATAGATTCATTTGCACAAACTTTAAATAATGGCTTAGAGAAGGAAGAATTTGAGTATGACATAAAAGGGAGAACAAAATCTATTTTTTCTATCCGTAGAAAAATGAGAAAACAGAATGTATCCTTTGAAGAAGTCTATGACAAGTTTGCTATTCGTATCATTTTTAAACCTGTTTCTAAAGACGAAAAATTTGATGCTTGGAAGATTTATTCAATTGTAACAGATTATTTTAAACCCAATCCGTCACGATTAAGAGATTGGATTTCTCAACCAAAATCTACTGGTTACGAAGCCTTACACATTACTGTAATTGGGCCAGAAAGTAAATGGGTAGAAGTGCAGATACGTTCAGAAAGAATGGATGAAATTGCAGAAAAAGGCTATGCTGCTCATTTTAAATACAAACAAGGAAATGTAAAAGAAAGCGGTTTAGAAGGTTGGCTAAACAAGTTAAAAGAGACCTTAGAAAATCAAAGTGTGAATGCCGTTGATTTTGTAGAAGACTTTAAATTAAACTTATATTCAAAAGAAATTTTTGTCTTTACTCCTAAAGGGGATTTAAAATCATTGCCAAAAGGAGCATCAGCTTTAGATTTTGCATTTTCAATCCATACAGACGTAGGCTTACGTTGTAGAGGTGCAAAAGTAAATGGTAAATTAGTTCCGCTTAGTCAAGAATTAAAAAGTGGTGATCACGTAGAAGTACAAACAGCATCTGTAAAGAAACCGAATGTTCGTTGGTTAGATTTTGTGATGACCGCAAGAGCAAGAACTAAAATTAAAAATGCTTTAAAAGAAGAAGAAAAGGAAATTGCTGAAGAAGGAAGAGCAATTTTAACACGTAAATTACGTCATTTAAAAATCAATGTAAATGAGCGAATCTTTAATGAAATGGCATCATATTTCTCATTAAAAACAAGTTTTGATTTGTTTTATCGCATTGGAAATGGAGCAATAGACAACAAAGACCTAAAAGCTTTTGTTACTCAAAAGAACAATGCTTTTATTAGTTTCTTTAAGAGTAGATTAAAACGTACTCCATCAAAAGAAGCTTCTGTAATTGAAGAAGTTACCAATAAATACGACGCTCTTGTATTTGGAAAAGAAGATGAAAAATTAGATTATACACTTTCTAAATGTTGCTCTCCTATTCCTGGAGATAAAGTTTTTGGGTTTGTAACAATTAATGATGGTTTAAAAGTACATAAGAAAGATTGTCCAAACGCAATTTCTATGCAATCTAATTATGCGTATAGAATTATGAAAGCTACTTGGATAGATTCTTCGAAACAAGAATTTAAAGCCATTTTAAAAATAAGCGGAATTGATAAAAAAGGAATTGTAAATAACTTAACCCGTATTATTTCTAATACGATGGATGTGTATATTAATAACATTAATATATCTGGAGATCATGGTGTTTTTGAAGGGAAAATATCAATTAGTGTACAAAATAAAACGCAACTTTCTAAGCTAATTAACAATATAAAAAAGGTTGAAGGAGTACAAAAAGCGGAACGTGTTAATACAATGTAAATATCATTTCAAAAAAACACTTTTTTTATAGATAAATAACCTTAAATTTGTCGTTTCGATAAATTCAGAAAAATGGGTGCAAATGAAAACCAAGATATTGTAAAAAATGTCTTTACTACATTTTTAGAATCTAAAAAACATAGAAAAACTCCAGAAAGATATGCTATCCTTCAAGAGATTTATGATTTAGAGGAACATTTTGATATAGAGTCTTTATATATCAATATGAAAAATAAAAACTATCGAGTTTCTAGAGCGACTTTATACAATACTATAGATTTATTGCTAGAATGCGGATTGGTAAGAAAACACCAGTTTGGAGGTCAATCGATGGCACATTATGAAAAAAGTTACTTTGACAAACAACACGATCATGTTATTTTAACAGATACTGGAGAAGTAAAAGAATTTTGTGATCCTAGAATTCAGATTATCAAAAAAACCATAGAAGAAGTTTTTGATATTGACATTCATAATCATTCACTTTATTTTTACGGAACAAAAAAGAAAACTAAACAAAACTAACACACAACAACACACAACTAATGGCAGTAGATTTATTACTCGGATTGCAATGGGGAGATGAAGGAAAAGGAAAGATCGTAGATGTTCTTACTTCAAATTACGACATCATTGCGAGATTTCAAGGTGGTCCAAATGCAGGACATACTTTAGAATTTGATGGAATTAAACATGTATTAAGAACAATTCCTTCAGGAATTTTTCATGAAAAATCTATCAATGTAATCGGAAACGGAGTTGTAATTGATCCGGTTGTTTTTGTACAAGAACTTGACGGATTGGATCAATTTGATTTAGATTATAAATCAAAATTAATCATCTCTAGAAAAGCACATGTTATTTTACCAACACATCGTTTATTAGACGCAGCTTCTGAAGCATCTAAAGGAAAAGCGAAAATTGGTTCTACATTAAAAGGAATTGGCCCAACATACATGGACAAAACTGGTAGAAACGGAATAAGAATTGGTGATTTAGAATTAGCAAACTGGAAAGATAAATATAGAACTCTTGCCAATAAGCATGAAGCAATGATTAGCTTTTATAAAGTTGATATTCAGTATGACTTACAAGAAATGGAAGCAGAATTCTTTGCTGCTGTTGAGCGTTTAAAAGAATTACAATTCATAGATAGTGAAGAATATTTAAACCAAGCTTTAAAAGCTGGGAAAACCATATTAGCAGAAGGAGCGCAAGGATCTTTGCTTGATATCGATTTTGGAACCTATCCATTTGTAACTTCATCTAATACAACAGCATCTGGTGCTTGTACTGGTTTAGGGATTGCTCCAAATAAAATTAAAGAAGTTTATGGAATTTTCAAAGCCTATACTACTCGTGTAGGATCTGGACCTTTTCCAACAGAATTATTTGACAACGTTGGATTAGAAATGGCTAAAGTTGGTCGTGAATTTGGTGCAGTTACTGGAAGACCAAGACGTTGTGGTTGGCTAGATTTAGTTGCGCTTAAGTATGCGTGTCAAGTAAATGGAGTTACGCAATTAATGATGATGAAAGGTGATGTACTTTCTGGGTTTGATAGCTTAGAAGTATGTACAGCTTACAAATATAAAGGAGAAACAATTACCCATTTACCTTATAATATTGAGCCAGAAAACATCAGCCCAATCTATACAAAATTTGCTTGTTGGAAAGAAGATTTAACTCAAATGTCTGATGAAAGTCAGTTTCCAAAAGAGTTGAATGAATACATCGCATTCTTAGAAAAAGAATTAGAAATTCCGATTAAAGTAGTTTCTGTTGGACCAGATAGAAAACAAACAATACACAGATAAAATTAATATCTATATCAAAAAAAAGCATCTTTTAAATCGTTAAAAGATGCTTTTTTAGTTCTATAACTGTCAACTTGTTTATCACAGCTCATACTCTAAATACTTAATTTCTATTACTTCTATTTGCTCTCCTATTCTTATCAGAAGGTTTTTGGTTGAATTTATACACAAAACTTAATGAAAAACGTTGAGCATTTCTACTTCTCTCTTGGTTAATCTTATAATTAGTTCCAACAATTTCTTGTATATCTGTTCTCGTATTTAAAATATTAGAGGCATTAAAAATGATGCTTCCTTTGTTCTTTAAAATATTGGTGCTAATTCCGAAATTTAAGTTGGTAATTGGCTCAGTTGTTATTTGCGCATTACTTCTTTCTCCTTGATAATAAAAACTTGTTTGCATTCTTGTGCTCTTAGAAACTTTAATGTTTGTAGTAAAGTTCACAAACCAAGTATTGTCAGAAAACCCTGCATCTTTACCATCAATAATTCCGTTTTGTTTATAAGAATACAAATTAAAATCACTGTTAAAGCGTAACCATTTTAATGGACTCAAGGATGCCGATAACTCTACTCCATATCGTTTTTCTTCATCTAAATTAATTGGAGATTGAATAAAGACACCGTTTCCATCTTTTTTTGTTTCAAACTGAATCACATCTTTCGAATTCAAATAATAAACTGACGGACTCAATCTTAATTTATTAATATTATATATAAAAGACACCTCAAAAGCATCAGTATAGGTAGGTTTTAAACTTGGATTCCCTGTAAATCGAGCGGTAAAATCTTTCAATTCATAAAACGGATTTAAGAACCATAATGAAGGTCTATTAATTCGTTTACTATAACTCAATTGTCCACTCAAGTTTTCTTTAAATTCATAGCCAACAGTTGCTGATGGAAATATGTTTGTATACGTATTATCTGTATCTAAAGAATTGTCTGAAGCATTAATAGAAACATCTGTGTTCTCCAAACGCAAACCAAATTGGTAACTAACTTTATTCTTCTTACCGTTTAATTGAACATAAGCAGAAGCTATTTTCTCTTTGTAATTTAAAGTATTATCGATATTGTCAATCGTTTCAAAATTTCCGTTTACTAATTCCTCTGCCAAAAAGTAATTCGAAATATCTCTACTTTCAAACTTCGCTCCTGCTTCAAAATTTGTTGACTTGTTTATAGGAGTGCTATAATCTGCTTGAAAAGCTAAATCGTTTGTTTCACCTGTTCCTCTAGTTTGAATTGTAGAGATTGATGTTGTTGTTGGAAATGTCTCATCTGTTACCAAATTCCATTTCTTTTCACTATTCCAATAATCATATTGAAAATCTATTGTAAAACGTCTTCCTTTTGTATCAAACAACTTGGTATAGTTTGCTTCAATTTGATTGTAATCACGAATTTCTTTAGAATTTCCTGTTGTAAATAATGATTGTGTATTTGATCCTGCATTTGAAAAATCATAACTCAAATAGGTTACATCAGTATCTTTCGTTTCATTTCTATAATAAGCAACCGTTAGCGTATTTTTATCATTAAATGAATAATCTGTACCTACATAATACATAGTACCATCATCATGTCTGTTTTCATCTTCATCTTGATTTAAACTTGTCGTAATTCCATTATTGGTTGTTACTTGTTGTTTTGTATACGTTCCTTCATAATCTGTATAACGAGTACCAAAATTTGTAAAAAAGTTGAATTTATTGGCTTTGTAGTTTATGTTTCCATAGGCTCTGTAATCATCTGGAATTCCAGAAACTAAACGTACTTGACCATTTATACCAGCTTTTCTGTTTTTCTTTAAAATGATATTGATAATTCCTGCAGCACCAGAAGCAGCATATTTTGCAGATGGATTTGTAATTACTTCCACACTTTTAATAAGATCAGCAGAAATTTGCTCTAAGGCTTGAGACTGTGTTAAAGCAGATCTACGGCCATTAATCATAATTTGCACATTGGAGTTTCCTCTTAAACTTACAACTCCTGTAGGGCTCACATTTACTGAAGGTACATTTCCTAAAACATCGGTAGCAGAACCATTCTGAGAACTTAAATCTTTACCTACATTAAATACTTTCTTTCCTAATTTTAATGTTACTTCAGAGGTTTCTCCTTGTATTACAACTTCATCTAATGTAGTTCCATCTTCTTTTAATTGTATGGAGCTTAAATTTACTTTTCTAGTTAATTTACTAATAGAAACGCTTCTTATATTTGAAACAAAACCAATGTACTGTACTTCTAAATTATAAGATCCAACGGCAACTTTAGTAAATGTAAAGCCACCATTTTCATCAGTTACAGTTCCTTCAACTAGTTTCTGATTGCTATCTTTTAAGATAACGGACGCATAAGGAAGTGTTTCATTAGTTATACTAACAACTTTACCTTGTATAGTTCCAATTTTTTGTGAGTTTTGAGAAAAAGCGGAGATGCTTAAAAACAAACATCCCAGAAAAACGATTATAGATTTCATATTATATATTTTAATTTGAAGCAAATCTCTATCAATTCCCTGCTTTTCTTTTCATTTTATATGTGAACGGCTCTATGATTTAATGAACTGCTCCTTGTTGTCTTAATTTTATCTTAGTTTTGTTATAAATCAATTGTACCTCATGAAAATAGCAACCACCCGTATTCTTATTGTCTTTTTGATAAGTATTCTATGTGTTTCTTGTTCTGAAAGAAACTATTTTGATAATGGTGAAACAGCCGAATCTTTTACCCGTGGAAAAACGGTCTATCGGTTAGGTGATGATATCTCATGGAAAAACACTTCAGTAAATGATTCATTGTGGGCCGAAGATATTACCATAAAAGAAGACCAAATCTTTTGGTCTAGAACTGATGTAGAAATTATTAAAGCGCCAGATAAATTAAAACAATATGGAATTATTTTAAATCAATTTGGTGAATTTGAAGTCTTTTGGGATGGTGTGTTAATCTGTAAAAGTGGAGATCCAAACAACTCTTTAAATTCAGATAGAAAAGGAAAAATGATTTCTAAATTCATAATTCCTAAAGAGCTATCAACAAAAGGAAAACATAAATTAGCTATCAGAAAGAGTATACATTTTCACTTAGATTACAATCAATTTTTTTACTTCTATATAGCTAATTATGATCAAATATTACGAGGTGACCTTAAGAGTATGGTATTTATCCACATCTTTGCGGGTGCATTTTTAATGGCTGCTTTGTATTTTTTATTTCTATTCCTTAGTGACAGAAAAAGTTTTACCACACTCGTTTTTAGCGTCAATTGTTTTCTCTTTTTTCTACTAATTCTATTTGAGTACGTGAGATCATATATAGATATACATTACAGTAATCACCATACAAGGTTAGAGATAATCGGAATTATTACTTTTTTAATTTCAGTATTAACACCTCTTTATTTTTCATTGCAATTTAAGTTTCCAAAACGGACTAAAATTTTAGTAGTATATACAGCAATATTGGTTTATATATTCTTTAGAGAACATGAAAATCATGATTCTTCTGCGTATAATATGGTGGTGTTTATGTGGTATGTTTCATTAGCAATTGTAGTTTTTGGTGTAATTAAAAAAATGAATGGAGCAAAAATCGTGTTGATTTCATTACTAGCAAGTATCTACTTTAATCAAGTTATAAATTATGATATTAGTATACACATTGGTTTTAGTGTGATTTTATTAGGGATGTTTTACATTCTCTCTTTAAGAACAAAAGAACAACGATTGGCTTATGAAAATTCATTGGTACAATCAACTAGATTGAAACTAGAATTATTAAAAAAGAGCATTCAACCACATTTTTTAATGAACACCTTAACTTCTTTAATTGATTGGGTAGAAGAAGCACCAGATAAAGGAGTGTTGTTTATTGAAGCGTTGGCTGAAGAATTTGATGTGTTAAATCAAGTTGAAAACGAAACTTTAATTCCTATTGCGCAAGAAATAAAACTGTGTAAAAGTCATATTTCTATTATGAGGTTTCGAAAAGAAATCGATTATCTTTGGGAAGATGAAGGAATTAATGAAAACATAGAACAGTTAATTCCACCAGCAGTAATACATACTTTATTAGAAAATAGCATCACACATTGTTTGCCTTCCGATGAAAACAAATTGCTATTTAAATTGATTG
>Ga0209292_1000161_pt1 | contig 94981 bp, 84 predicted proteins | sample GOMGulsemesocosm_2_FD_184634 | JGI IMG/M metagenome (GOLD analysis project Ga0209292, IMG submission 184634) | Methane-oxidizing microbial communities from mesocosms in the Gulf of Mexico - GOM9C Gulf of Mexico (SPAdes) (version 2) | ecosystem: Environmental > Aquatic > Marine > Cold seeps... | reverse complement strand
GGGCAAGGCCTGTCTGATGTCAGCGAAAAAATAATCCGAGAGCACTTATTAGATTATCGTCATGTGGTAGAGGTCTTTAATGCAAGACGTGCTTTTAAAATGATGGACGTAGTCGATAAAGTTTGTAGCGTGGGGCGCTTCAGAACCGTAGAACGAGAGCAGGAGGCATATTTTTCAATGCCATTACCCGTTTTGCCCTCTCATCGGTTAATAACAGCTCAAGTTAATGCAAAAAAAATTAAGGCGATTTTTAACAGCACTAACACAGCAGTGTCTCTAGAGGAGCTAATAATCAATCACCCAGAATTAGTTCTGGGTATTGAAAAAGGCCGCTCCTATGGCCCCATTTTTGACCAAGTTATTGAAAATCACAGTCACCGCCAAAATATCATCTTTAGATCGGGAGGGGATATGAGTATCGGGATTTTTAAAATGTTACAAGCGAAACGATTTCACTATATGATTGAATACCCTTGGGTGTCTTTATTTCAGGTAAAAGAGGTTAACATTATTAGCAAATTGTTTAGCTTTCCCCTTAAAGGTTCCAATGGCTTTATCAGCGGCGCCGTGGCTTGCTCTAAAACCCCGTGGGGATTGGCAATGGTGGAGCGTATTAATAAGATTATGCAATTAGAGACTGAAAAAATTATGCAGGCATTTGCTAGGTGGATACCACAAAATGGTATTGCTGACTTTCAAAAAGCCAATGCACAAGTTTTTCAGCAGCAAGATTAACAGTTTTATTTGATTTCTGACAAACTCTTTCTTAGCGAGAGATCAGCGTCAATCGCAGTCTTGCTATCAGTATTAGTGTATGGCTCGGAAAATATTGTCAAAACATTGATTTAGATTAGATTCATGCTTTTACTGATCTTATGTAATCATTATCCTCAATAGTACCTAAGGCCTCGCAAATGCGGGGCCTTAACATTTTTTAAACTAAAGCCTAGTGGTTAACTTCTCTGCAGGTTTTTTCAGTAACCATATAAAGACCATTATGTGACTCACCAGCAGCAGCGGGACAATAAAGGTGGGTATATACCAAGTACCCGCCAATGTAGGCACTGCTTCTGCTTGGCTAAGTGCATATAAAAGATCGATACAACCCTCTAAATTAAAGATCCACACCAACGGTATGGCCAGTTTTATAGGTTGTTTAAGTGCGAACAATGCAATGAGCGCGAGTATAGCGGCTATAAAGTCTCCCCAAGCGGTAGTGAAAGCAAAAGATTGGGGGATGTCTGGGTCTGTAACACTGGGCACTAAAAAGGTTAACCCGACATGCCTTAAAGTATGCGGGGCTATCAGGATCATTAACGCTATTTTGTGAGTTTTAGATTGCAGCCATGGGTAAATGACCCATTTTGCCAGCAGTGTAAAAACCATAATGCTGAGAATTAGCTGTATTAGAAATATTGCGAGAGTGTTCATTTTCCACCTCCTAAGATGGGTTAAGTTTAGGGTTTGTTAATTTGGTGTATATACACCTATTGATGTTTGTTTTATTTTCTCACTAGCGCTTTTGCAAATAACAAGCAGCTACTTTCCATGGGGTTCGTTAATAGAGTGTATATACACCTATTGATAATAAGCCCTTTCAAAGATATTGAGCTTGCTGAGTTAAAAAGTCTAGATCATGCATTGTGTTTGACCAGCGCTCACTGCCGAGTTGCTTAACTAAGCTCAATTGTGCCACTCTCCACAAAGGTTCAGCTTCTAGTAGCAGTTGCTTGCCGGGTTGGGTAATACATATGATGCGCAATCTTTTATCACGCTCTGTTTTAGAGGTTATAAGCCCTTTTGCCATCAGCGGTTTTATATTACGGGTTAAGGTGGTGCGCTCCATGACCAGCACATTGGCTAATTCGCTCAGCGGTATATCGCCACATTTTTGCAGCGTGACTAATAAACTGAATTGGGTCGATTTGAGATTGAGGGGTGCCAGCGCCGCATCGTTAATCTTCGCTACCGCACGGGTTGCTTTGCGCAACTGATTTAAAGTGCACATGGCACAGTTATTAGGATCGTCAAGCATGTTAAATATCGCGTTTAAAGTGAAGTGAATGCAATATAGGTGTATATACACATATAGTCAATAAAAAATTATATAAAATCTAAGTAACAAATAATCGGGAAGTACATATTTATCGACTAACAGAGGTTTTAGTGATGATATGATCAGTTAAACAGCACTGCTAATCTACAATCGCTGAGGTATATTAATCTGCAATAGGAAAGTATGTAAGGGGTTGTATGCGACCACAATATCATTTTAGAGAAAGTGAACAAGGATTGTTAGTTTGGGACGTCTCTAGGCTTATTCGATTAAGCCGTGAGTTACCAATCATTGAGATAGACCTGCAAAGTATTAATGAGATTGATGAAACGTTTTGGTATGCACTAGGCGGTGCCATACCAACTTGCCGAAATGTTGTTGAACACGCCTCGTTAATTAACAATGCAGATTTGTCTTATCCGATTATATTGTGTGAGGAAGCGAGAGTGATGGATGGCATGCACAGAGTTTGTAAGGCATTAATGCTGAAACATTCAATGTTAAAAGCAGTACAGTTTGAGCGGTATATTGCGCCGGATTATATTGATGTCAAGATAGAGGATTTGCCTTGAAGAAAAAGTGCACAAATTAGGCTGTTAGGCGGGACTGGTATGTGGCAGCTTTAGCCTAAATTCGACAGTTCATCTCCTCTGAGATTAAGATGTCTTATATTGCTCATTTGCTGGTGATCGCTTTTAGCTTACTAAAGCTACTATCTGTGCCAGCCAGCGGGTCGTTTTCGAACAATAATGTCTAATTTATTCATCAAAGAGAGATCAATATGCCAGTAGTTACTATTCAACAATCTCCGGGGCGCAGCAAAGAGCAACGACAATTGTTAATAAAACGTATCACTCAAGCGTTTGAAGAGGCTTATGAGTTAAAACCTGAGGCTGTCACCGTGTTCTTTCAAAATTTTGATGACGAGCACTGGGGTAAAGCCGGTAAGTTGCACGCTGATAAATAAAGTCATTTACCCAGTAGCAGGGATTTATTGCCTTGGGGAGAGAAGGGGGCGGTCAATGAGAGACAAAGCGCGGAGATTTGCCATTAAAGCACATGGCAGTCAAAAATATGGTGCAAAACCATACTCTGTGCATCTTGATGCGGTGGCCTGTATTGTCGAGTCTTTTGGCGTTCAAGCTCAAGTTATCGCTTTTCTGCATGACGTCGTTGAAGATACCGACACTACAGTGCCAGAAATAGCAGCTGTTTTTGGTCTTTTTGTCGCGCAGTGTGTGCAGATACTAACGGATGAGCCTGGGGGAAGCCGGGCAATACGCAAGCGCGCTAGCCATCAAAAAATGGCCAAGGTGACAGGTGAGTTGACCCTAGCACTTGTCGTGAAGGCGGCAGATAGGCTGGCAAATATGCGAGCCTGTATAAAAGATGCAGATGAGCGTCGCATCAGCATGTATCACTTAGAATATGCAATGTTTCGACAGTGTGTTTATCGAGAAAAACTCTGTGATGATATTTGGGCGCAGTTAGATAGCATCTACGTTATTTAGAGCAATGGGCTGTTACTTGTAGGTATAGCGGTTATAAAGGTGGCCTTTATTGAAGAGGGCCTGAATAATAGCTGTAGCGATAAGTCCTAAACCTGTATTGATATCGTTAAATATTCACAGGCTTAGGACAAGGGTAATACTCAGTTATCAATTGGTAACTGTTAGCCTTGTAGCTGTTTAACTAAAGCGCTGCCAACAGCGTGGGCGCTGGTTGGATTTTGACCGGTGATAACGCGGCTGTCTGCAAGCACAAATTCTCCCCATGGCTGAACTTTGCTGTAACGTGCAGCACCGCGAGCTAAAGATTCTTCCAGTAGGAAAGGGATGTCGTTAATGGTGTTGTAGTCGATCTCTTCTTCACGGGTAAAGCCTGTCACGCTAAGTGTGCTTAACAGTTTTTCACCTGAGCTTAAGGTGATAGGTAATAAACCGGCAGGGCCGTGACAAACGGCAGCAAGAGTGCCGTTTGCTTCGTAGATGCTGGCCGCGAGTTCAGCGAAGTCTTGGTTGCTGGCTAAATCAGACAGTAGGCCAAATCCACCTGGGTAAAAGACGGCAGCATAATCTGTTGCATTGATGTTAGTGACAGCAATGGTGTTTTCCATTCGATTTTGAAAATCTGCGCTGTTAACAATCGCAGTGTTGATTTCATCGTTTTCAACTTCTGTGCCATAGATAGGTGCTTTACCACCGTTAATGGAGGCAATGTCGTAATCTATATTGGCCGCATTTAATAAATGTAGAACATGCGTAAGCTCAGGAGAGTAAGTGCCATTTGCTTGATCTGTATCGCCCAATGTAGCGTGGTTTGTGACGGGTATAAGTACTTTTTTCATAGCAATCTCTCTTTTGGTTAAAAAAGAAGTAGGCCTTGCCTAGCTCTTTAGTAGTGCTCGCTAGTGATTGTATATTTAGTCACTAGCTAGGTGTGTTGATTTGATAACGGCAGTGTATATCTTTCTTGAATCAGTGATAATATGCAAAATTTAGAAATCACTATTGCTAATTAGCAATAATAGAGACGCTGGCGAATATTATGGATAGTTTTGAAGGCATTACCGAATTTGTTGTATTAGCAGAGATGCAGAGTTTTACTGCAGCGGGTAAGCAGCTAGGCTGCAGCACATCTCATGTTAGCCGGCAAGTGGCCCGTCTTGAAGAGCGGTTAGGTTGTGCGTTAGTGGCAAGAACCACGCGATTGGTGAGCTTAACTGATGCTGGAGCGCTTTATTATCAGCAATGTAAAGAGTTGGTTGCGGGTTTAGCGCAAGCCAATGAGCAAGTTAACTCTCATCAATACCTGTTAAAAGGTACCTTGCGAGTGAGTGCTGCTGGGACATTTGCTGAAGTGTATGTGGTGCCAGCGCTAGTGCAGTTTGCCAAAGAGCATCCTGAATTAACCATCGATATTAACTTTAACAGCCGGATATCAAACTTTGTTGAAGATGGTTATGATTTTGTGCTGCGTTATGGGAAGTTATCGAATTCCGATTTAATCGCTAGAAAACTGGTTAATCGCTCGATGGTGGCAATGGCTAGCCCTGAGTACCTAGCAAAATATGGTATACCGCAAACACCTGAAGAGTTAAAGCAACACCGTTGTATCATTACCAACAATCACTATTGGAGCTTTGAGCAAGCGGGAGAAAGCAGCAGAGTGAAAGTGTCGGGTAACTTTTATTCCAATAATGCTGCGGCTGCGCTACATGCTTGTCGAAATGGCCTGGGCATACTGTACCTTCCTAAAAGCAGTACCCAGAATTTGCTTGAAACAGGGGTATTGGTACCGATTTTAGAGCCTTTTTGGGATTCGAGTATAAGCACTTGGGTTGTTTATCAAAACCGGCAATTTTTACCAACGCGCGCGCGCGTGGCGATAGAGTATTTATTGGATTATTTTTCAGATTGGCAAGAATGAAAAGGACAAAACAATGAAATTGCAGGAAAACGTATAGTGAAGAAATATGTCACAGGTTTTTTATTCTCCAACGATGCTCGCAAAGTGGTGTTAATTAAAAAAATAAATCCGCAATGGCAATATGGATTGTTTAACGGAGTGGGCGGGAAAATAGAAGCGAATGAGTTATCGGTGGATGCCATGGTGCGTGAATTTGAAGAAGAGGCAGGTGTTTTGATTGCTAGAGAGCAATGGTGCTGTTATGCAAAAATTCACCGCCCTCATTGCTATGACTTAGATGTGTATTTTGCTCATTCTGAGCTCGCTTTTAACGTTAGAACCATGGAGGAAGAGCAGATCCAGATTTTTGATACTCAAGCATTACCCGTCAACCTGATCCCTAATCTAAAGTGGTTAATTCCGATGGCATTAGATAAACAAGCTGATTTTAGCAACCCTGTGTTAATTCAAGAGGTTGATGGACCTCGGGTTGTGGCATAAAACGGTTTGTTAATCTGAAGGGCTTATTGGTGATGCTAAGGACTTTTTAATGATTGTGTTATGGGTATTCTAGTGGTTTCGAATAGGGCGCTTTTAGTGGTGACGCTTGCTGTGCTCTCAATTGCTCTGCACCGTTTCCATCTCTGTCATTACCCATTGTTTAAAGACTTCCATGCCATAACTAAGAGGGCGCTCTTTTTGGTAGACCAAATAGAATGAGCGGTGAATATTGAGCGGTAAATCAAAGGGGATCACTAACTTGCCAGATTCAAGTTCAGGGCCTAATAAAGTCGGATCACCTAGAGCGATACCTAGTTGCTCAGCAGCTGCCGCATTAGTCAACATGCTGTTTGATAATTGTAGTCCCTGACGGCGCTCCCTAAATTTAACCCCCGCGAGTGCCAGCCATTGGCTCCATTCAGATAAGCGTTTGCTGACATGTATTAGCGGGTGAAACTTGATGTGTTCAGGCCCTGACAGCGGCTTTTTATCGGTGATAATCTTTGGGCTGCAGATAGGTACTAAATAGATATCTTTCAGAAAATGTACTTCGACATCCGGCCAGTTACCATTGCCAAAATAAATAGCCATATCCGTGCTGCTTTTGTCAAAATCGATCAATCCCATAGACGCGTTTATTTGCAATTCTATATCGGGATAGAGCGCCTGAAATTTTCCCAGTCTAGGCATCATCCATCGCGTTAGGAAGTGAGGTGTCATGCTGATGGTGATGGTATGGCTCTGAGAAGAGGTTTTAAGCTGCTCAGTCGCCTCGGCAATATCCTTGAGGGCGCCCTGGATAGATGCCAAGTATTTTTCACCATTTTCAGTGAGTTCTGCATGCCGTTTGACCCGTTTAAATAAGTTCACGCCTAAATAACTCTCTAGTCCCTTAATTTGATGGCTGACTGCAGAGGCGGTCACTGCTAGCTCTGAAGCGGCATGGGCGAAGCTGCCAGTGCGCGCGGCTGCTTCAAAACTGCGCAGTGTGTTGAGGGGAGGGAGGCGTAACATGAATTCTCACCATTGATGAATTATTTTCATCATTGTGATGAAAATTGATCTTTTGTGCAACTGCTTTTTCGCCACTATAATAGCTTTATATTATTTCAGGACGCTCTACATATTAGACAACATTCAGTCTAATAGAGAAGCTCCTGATCAATCCAGGAGAATTATTATGTACAGCCAATACCATCAAGATATCGTCACTACTGAATCTGGCGTCGTAGATATAGAGCACTACAAGCAGGAAGCTAGTCGTATTCGCAGCGAGTACTTACTTGAGCTTTTGAAAAGCTCAGTTAGCTTCATTAAGTGTCTTTTTGTGACACGTAAAGATATGAATGAAGCAGCAGCGAACATGTTCCAGGTTGAGAAATTAGCCAGATAATATTTTATTGTAAACGCAGGCGTCCAATCGCTCATGTCGTTTTACAGAAAATCTTAGTTCAAAACTGTTTCACCCCGTTCGGCGCTTGATTTAATTTTCGAGAGTCATTACTTCTTGCGCCGGGCTATTTTTTTAACGTCTTCAATGGTGAAGGCGTTGAAATCAGATTTCATCTCTCTTATACTGTATAAAAACACAGTAAGGGCAAGATGATGCGCAAAATTATTCACTGTGACTGCGATTGTTTTTACGCGGCCGTGGAAATGCGTGATGATCCATCACTTATCAATATACCCATTGCAATAGGCGGCAGCTCTGATCGTCGTGGTGTTATCTCTACTTGTAATTATCCTGCCCGTGAATACGGTATCCACTCTGCGATGTCCAGTGCGTTAGCGCTTAAGCGTTGCCCGCATCTGAAATTGTTGCCGGGGAATATGCAAAAGTATCGCGATGCTTCAAGGCAAATTTTTGATATCTACCGCGAAATCACCCCGCTGATTGAGCCGCTTTCTTTAGACGAAGCCTTTTTAGACGTCAGCGAGGTTGAGCGCTATCAGGGCAGTGCTACCCGTATTGCCCAGTATTTGCGTTTCAGGGTCGAAAAGGAAGTGGGCATTACTATATCGGCTGGTGTTGCACCCAATAAGTTTCTGGCCAAAATAGCCAGTGATTGGCACAAACCTAACGGTATGAAAGTGGTTGCTCCTAATGAAATAGCAGCTTTTGTTGAACATTTGCCGGTTAAAAAGATACATGGCGTGGGGGTTAAAACCGCAGAGAAAATGTTGGCACTGGGAATTGAAACTTGCCTACATGTACGTGAGCGTGGCCCGGATTTTTTGCAGCAGCATTTTGGCTCTTTTGGTGAGCGACTGTTTGAGTTAAGTCAAGGTATTGATTGTCGTCCAGTCAGTAATCAGCGAGATACTAAATCGGTGAGTGTTGAGCACACCTTTGCTAAAGATATTGATAGCTATCAAAATTGTATTGCACATATTAGCGCGCTACAGCAGGAATTAGATAAACGCTATCAAAACCTAAAACAGCCAAGAAAAGTGAGTGGCTTGTTTGTTAAGTTAAAATTTTGTGATTTTAGCCAGACAACGGTTGAGCAGCAGGCGGGTATTTCAGAGCAGTCGCTGTTTACTGATATGTTGAAACAAGCCTATGAGCGCGGTTCAAAACCGGTGCGTCTAATTGGCTTAGGGTTTAGGCTTAAGCCGATTGATGCTAATCACTATCAGCAGTTAATCCTGCCCATGTAAAAACTTATCAACATAGCCCTTTTCTCTAAAGTTGTTGTTTATTTAAGCTAATACTTAACATTACTTCAATCTAAGTGAGCAATTTGGTAGAATCTAGCTCATTTTTTTCGCTGGGCAATTCCAGTGATTTTTGTTTAAGGATTTTAAACGACATGTTCCAATTGCTTGTTTCTAAATCGCAGAGTATGAAAAACGATTTACTCTCCGGTTTAACCGTTGCTTTAGCGCTTGTACCTGAAGCTGTTGCCTTCGCTTTTGTCGCGGGAGTCGCACCATTAGTGGGGCTTTATGCCGCTTTCATGGTCGGCCTTATTACAGCGCTCATCGGTGGTCGCCCTGGTATGATCTCTGGTGCAACTGGTGCATTGGCTGTCGTGATGGTAGCACTGGTTGCCGATCACGGGGTTGAGTATTTATTTGCGACTGTTGTGTTAATGGGTGTACTGCAAATTCTAGCCGGTGTATTTAAGCTCGGTAAGTTTATTCGCCTTGTGCCACACCCAGTGATGTTAGGTTTTGTTAACGGCTTGGCTATTGTTATTTTTCTATCACAAGTTCCTATGCTGCAATCAGACACACCAGATGGCAAATGGGGTTGGATGTCAGGCACTTGGTTGGCTGATTCGGCACTTTGGATCATGTTAGGTCTCATTGGTTTAACCATGGCGATTATTCGTTTTTTACCCTCAATTACAACGGCGGTACCTTCAGCGCTTGTGGCGATTGTGGTGGTTAGCTTACTGGTGATTGGTCTTGATTTAGAGGCGCTAACAGTGGTTGATTTCCTGCAGGAAAAAACCGGCGATATTAATGCCACAATTGCTGGCGGTTTCCCTGAATTCCACATTCCAATGGTGCCATTGAATATGGATACCTTGATCATAATCTTCCCTTATGCGCTTATTTTAGCGGCTATCGGTTTGATTGAATCGCTATTAACCTTGACGCTGATCGATGAGATCACTGAAACACGTGGGCGTGGTAATAAAGAATGTGTTGGCCAAGGTGTTGCAAACGTAGCAACAGGCTTTTTTGGTGGCATGGGTGGTTGTGCCATGATCGGCCAAAGTATGATTAACATCAACTCCGGTGGTCGCACCCGTATATCAGGTATTTCTGCTGCTCTGTTTTTGTTGTTGTTTATCTTGTTTGGCTCTTCTTATATTGAAATGATTCCTTTAGCCGCACTTGTGGGTGTCATGTTCATGGTGGTATTAGGTACGTTTGAATGGGCGAGTTTCCGTTTGTTAGGTCGTATTCCGCTCGGTGATACTTTTGTTGGTATAACGGTAGCCGTTGTGACTGTGTTCACTGATCTTGCGATCGCAGTTGTAGTTGGTGTGGTTATGTCTGCGCTGATTTTTGCATGGAGACATGCTAAACATGTCGAGATGGAAACTCGCTTAGAAGGTGATACCAAAGTTTATTTACCGCACGGGCCATTGTTTTTTGCATCAGCGCAAAGCTTTAAAGACAACTTTAAGCCAAGTGCTGACCCTAGTGACGTGATCATCGATTTTAAAGATGCACGTGTTGTGGATCACTCAGGTATTGAGGCAATTGATGCGGTTGCTGATAAGTATGTCGCTGCAGGAACCGTATTACATTTGCGTCACTTAAGTGCTGAGTGTACGGCACTGCTGGAAAAATCAGGCTCTCTTGTTGAAGCCAATGCTGATGAAGACCCTAAGTATCGCGTTGCCGATGATAGTTTAGCGTAACGCTAATTAGCGCGGTGAAATTAAAAAAAGGGACTCAACTGAGTCCCTTTTTTTTATATTTTTTAATGCGGTTGTGTTTCAGTTTATTGTCTAAATTGACAGGGGGCATCGGCTTCTTTTTTTCAATAGGCAAACAAAATGCTATGGGTAATTGTAGCCTAATTGGCAGGCAGTAGTGTTGATAGCTTCACTTCATGACATCAACTGCACTTTGGCTCTATTTATGATCAAGTGCTCTAAGCAATTTTTTTGATGACAGCACTGGCGTCGCTAATATAGCGCTTTGAAGAACAATGGCTTTTCCATATACGCTAGGATTATTTCTCTCCAGTGTAGCTCATGCCTTGTTGGGTGCTCTTCAAAAAGTTCGCAATAAGTGGCACTTATTTGTCTTTCCTTTTAAGGAGTTAGCTGGAGCGTATTATTAGCAGCATATTCAATAAAAACGCTTCGGGTTATTGGCTACGCGATGTGCTAGTTTATAAAAAGACAGTGCTTACAGGCAACTATTTGAGTGCGCCTTATCCCTTGTGTCGTCAGTCTTTTACTTGGTGCAATAAAGGATTGTGTGCCGCTTTGGCTGTGGAATTTTATTCTGCCATATAAAATGTTGCCGACAAGTTTTTTGTTAGAGAAACGACATAAAATTTGGATAACAGTGAGGTTGATTTCAGTTAATGAGTATTTTTCAGCGATCTTTTACAGTGCATAATCGGGTGTGATTGTTATCTTTAGGTATCCGTTTGTTAGTGGCTGTAGATAGTTTTGTATTCACTGGGGGAGTGCCCAGTCCATTTACGAAAAGCTCGGGTAAAAGATCTAGATTCACTAAAACCTAGCGAGCGCGCGATATTATCAATAGAGCCAGTATGAGAATTGAGCTTGTCGATGGCAATGTCCCGGCGTATTTCGTCTTTAATAATGCCGTATGCAGTGCCCTCGGTTTTTAGTTTTCGCCTTAACGTTTGTGAGCTAATATTAAAGTGTGTCGCGAGTTGTTCAAAATCAGGGCAGCGCAGTACCTCTTGCTGTTGCATCAACAGCGTACGGATTTTGGCGCGATAACTGATTTCCTCGCCGGGAATGGTAATTAAATCAGCGGGAGAGTCCTGTAGAAAAAGCTCTAGATCTCGTTGGTTCCTGATTGGCGGTAACTGTAGATAATCCAAATTGAAGCTGATTTTCATCACGCTCTGGTTGAAGTTAAGTCGACAGGGAAAAGCATTTTTCAGTTCTTGGTGATGTAGAGGTTTTGGGTAGGGGAAAAAAGCTTGATTTAAAGTGATTTTACGGCCGATCACCCAGCTGGCAAAACGATGCCAAATCATTAGCCAAAACTCTTGAAAGAAATTCCCGACATCTAGTTCAGGTCGCTCAAACGCAATGCTTAATTCTGCATAATTTGCCTTAGTGGTTAACTGCATTTTTATGTCATCGCTAAATAGCTGATAAAAGTGAATGCCCTCTTCTAAAACGGTATGGAGTTTTTTATGGTTGAGGGCGTATTTGGTCATCAGCTCAAACACCCCGTGTTTGCACGCTCTATGTGTACAACCCATAAATTCATCGTTAAGACGAATCCAAGATTGCTTGACGATATAGGTGATTTTTTCACCGGCGACTCGGCCGTTGCCAGAGTACAGCTCTAAAGGGGTTATGCCGGATCCCTGCAGTATTTGATTGAGTGTATGTCCCTTGCGCAAGTTACAATTGACGATAGCGCGAAGGTAGTGAACGCTGACAGTTGCCATAAATAAAAATATCCAAATTCAGGTGTCATAAAATGTGATCTATATAGTAAGCTAATGTCATTTTATATCATGCAGTATCCTATTATAGTGACTAAAAATTAATAGTGCTTGCGCTTTAAGGCCTTTTATTAGGTGTTAATGGGCAAGTTTGTTTGCCTTCCTTCTATAGTATTTGGCTGTAAAAAGAGGGTGGGTAGTCATCAGCTATAAAGCTTAGCTTTTGATCTGTGTTTACGATTATAAGCCATAAGGATAATAAAATGAGCGTATATCAACACCCTTACAAAGATGCAGATTTTGTCATTCGTCACTTGCTTGAGTTTGATGAATTTTGCGAGTCCAATGGGCTTGATGAAGTCAATAGTGACTTTGCCAATGTTATTTTGTCAGAGGCTGGTAAGTTTGCCGCTAAATACTTAGTTGAGCAAAACCAGCAAGGTGATTTGCAACCGGCAAAATTAATGGAAGGTAAGGTGCTTGAGACTCCTGGTTTTGCTGATTCTTACCATAATTTTGTCGAGCAGGGCTGGCCGTCTTTATCTGCTAGCGAAGAGTTTGGTGGACAGGGCTTGCCCAATCTTTTTTCGGTTGCGTGCAATGAAATATGGCAAAGCGCAAATTTAGCTTTTTCATTGTGTCCTCTATTGGGGCAGGGCGCTATTACCGCGCTAGAAAAACATGGTAGTGAGTCACTTAAAACACAATATTTGGAAAAGATGATCAGCGGTCAGTGGACTGGCACGATGAACTTAACTGAAGCGCAAGCAGGTACTGACTTAGCGGCCATTAAGACGCGCGCAGAGCGCGAAGCTGGCCAGTACCGTATATTCGGTCAAAAGATTTTCATCACTTGGGGTGATCATCAAATGGCCGAGAATATCGTTCATTTAGTATTGGCAAGACTGCCGGATGCACCGGCAGGCGTGAAAGGTATATCACTTTTTATCGTGCCCAAGTATCTACTGGATGAAGAAGGTAATCCAAGCACCGAAAACGATGTTCGCTGTCTCTCTTTAGAACACAAGATGGGTATACACGGCAGCCCAACTTGCGTGATGAGCTATGGTGATAATGACGGTGCTATTGGCTATCTAGTTGGAGAAGAGCACTGTGGTTTGCGCTACATGTTCAGCATGATGAACCATGCGCGTCAAGGAGTGGGTGTGCAGGGGCTAGGAGTATCAGAGCGAGCTTTTCAAGGTGCGCTTGAATACGCATCACAACGTGTACAAGGCAGTGATAAAGCGGGTAATAGCATCCGCATTATCCAATTTGGCGATGTGCGCCGCATGTTGCTAATGATGAAGTCAGGTGCTGAAGCGATGCGTGCACTTTGCTACAGCGCAGGTTTTGAAGATGACATTAAATCCCGCTCAAGTGGGGATGAGCAACAGGCTACAGCCGCTAAGGTTGCGTTTTTAACGCCGATTGTGAAAGGTTGGAGTACCGAGTTGGCACAAGAGCTGACTTCTTTGGCAATGCAGGTATACGGTGGTGCAGGGTATATAGAAGAGGCGGGTGTTGCACAGCACGTTCGCGATGCACGTATCTTGCCTATTTATGAAGGTACCACGGGGATTCAAGCACTGGATTTAACCATTCGTAAAACCTTGTTGGATAACGCGGCTCAAGCCAATGCGTTTATCGATGAGATCCAGCAGACAGTTGATACGCTTAAGTCACAAGATGAGGGTGGGCATTTGTACCTGGGATTGGCTAGTGCCTTGTATGATGCAAAATCAGCACTAGAATGGCTTGCGAAAAACCCAAAACAAGCCGATAGTGTAGCGGCTAACAATTTACAGTTGTGGGGGTATTTATTAGGCGGCTGGCTGATGGCTAAGTCTGCTATAAAGGCCGAGCAGCTATTAGAGCAAGCGTTGGGCGATAGTGACTTCTTAAAAGCAAAATTGGTCACCGCCAAATTTTACACAGAGCATTTTTTAGTTAGAACCAAAGCTTGTATAGCAAGCATAGAAGCGGGTAGTGATGCGATTACATCGCTATCTGAAGAACAGTTTTTTTCTCATGTAAACTAGGTGTTTTTATGAAAGTATTAGTAGCAGTCAAGCGTGTTATCGACTACAACGTCAAAGTGAGAGTTAAGTCAGACAACAGTGGTGTAGATTTATCTAACGTAAAAATGGCAATGAATCCCTTCTGCGAGATTGCCGTGGAAGAGGCTATTCGTTTAAAAGAAGCGGGTATTGCCACTGAGGTTATCGCTGTCTCTCTAGGTGTTAAAGCCTGTCAAGAACAGTTACGTACAGCATTGGCACTCGGTGCTGATCGTGCGATTCACGTTGAATCAGAAGAAGAGTTGGAATCTCTGAACGTTGCTAAGCTATTAGCTAAAGTGGTTGAAGAAGAGCAGCCTGGGATTGTGATTTTAGGTAAGCAGGCGATTGATACCGATAATAACCAGACAGGACAAATGCTAGCGGCACTGACCGGTATGGCACAAGGTACTTTTGCTTCAAAAATTGACGTTCAAGGTGATAAAGCGTTAGTGACACGTGAAGTCGATGGCGGTTTACAAACGGTTGAGCTGAATATGCCAATCATTGCCACCACTGATTTGCGTTTAAATGAGCCGCGTTATGCATCATTGCCAAATATTATGAAAGCAAAGCGCAAGCCGCTTGCAGTGAAAACTATTGAAGAATTAGGTGTGAGCATTAAAGCGCACACTAAGCTAGTTGCAGTAACACCTCCGCCTGAGCGTCAAGGGGGTATTAAAGTGACGGATGTCGCGGAGCTAGTCGATAAACTAAAAAATGAAGCAAAAGTTATTTGATAAATGTAGCTGACCTTTTGGGTTAGCAATCGATTTATATTTGCTTAAACATATTTACAGTAGAGAATTATTTTTATGTCTATTTTAGTAATTGCAGAACATGATAACGCCAGCATTAAAAGTGCGACGTTAAACACCGTGACAGCGGCGCTTGCTATTGGTGGTGACGTGAGTGTATTGGTAGCGGGTAGTGATTGCCAAGGCGCTGCGGCGCAAGCGGCCAAAATATCTGGTGTGAGCACAGTGTTGGTAGCTGATAACGCAGCTTACCAGCATCAATTAGCTGAAAATATGCTGCCACTTATCGTTGAGCAGGCAGCGGGGAAGACCCATATTTTAGCGCCTGCGACAACTTCGGGTAAAAATATCTTACCGGGTGTTGCTGCGTTATTGGATGTAGCGCAAATTTCAGAGATTATTAGCGTTGAAAGCGCCGATACTTTTGAGCGCCCAATTTATGCGGGTAATGCTATCGCTAAAGTGCAGTCCTTAGATGCAGTGAAAGTGCTGACAGTGCGAACCACAGCTTTTGATGAGGCGGCCCTTGATGGTGCGGCTAGCATTGAAACGCTAAGCAGTGTAACTGATGCAGGGCTGTCACGATTTGTCGGTGAAGAAGTTGCTGAGTCTGAGCGACCAGAATTAACCGCCGCTAAAGTGATTATCTCAGGTGGGCGTGGAATGGGTAATGGCGAAAACTTCAGTATCCTAGAAGCGGTGGCCGACAAACTTGGCGCGGCTGTTGGTGCATCACGTGCTGCTGTTGATGCAGGCTTTGTCTCTAACGACATGCAAGTGGGTCAAACGGGTAAAATTGTTGCTCCTGATTTATACATCGCAGTCGGTATTTCTGGTGCGATTCAGCACTTAGCCGGTATGAAAGATTCGAAAGTAATTGTTGCCATCAACAAAGACGAAGAAGCGCCGATCTTCTCGATCGCCGATTATGGTCTAGTCGCAGATTTATTTGAGGCCGTGCCTGAGTTAGCTGCACAGCTTTAAATCTTGCTACACAGCTGAGCGTCTGCTCAGCTGTTGCTTTTCCCTCCCCGTCCACTGCCTCATTTGCTGAGCTGTTTTTCGCTGTCTTATCTGTCGCTGGGCTGCAGAAAACTTCCCCTTTTAACCCGTCGTCTAGGGTCGGGTATCCATGTGCTGCTTAAACTACGACGTGTTGAAGCTTATATCGAACAGGCAGAAAATTTCAGTGATCAGGCAAAGGAGTCTGGCATTCTAGTGGAGCTAATCCCTTTTCTCCAATCTTGCATCCGAAATTTATGCAGGCATTTATTTATCGGTATACAAATTAAATAGCAATTTTAAATACCAAAAATAAACCAGATGTTAAAGACGTAGCAGACGAGTGAGCATTAGAGAGGATAAAGTATAGATTTTTTATTAAGCACGGCATTGCAATGTCGATAACCAAGTAGTCACTGCATACCGATTTATAGCCGAAGTAAGGTTAGATATGCGAGTTAAAGGTTTATTAGAGAATCGCTCAACAGGGAATTCATTTTGTTAAGCTCTGGTTAGTTTACTCTAGACTGGCGAGTAGCGAAGAGAGTGCAATTAGAAAAATTAAGCGCTGCATTTTATGTGACTAAGCAATTACCTTCTGTTTGCTAATTTTCACTCATTTGTAAGCTAACACAAAGCCACTACCTTTGTTTGGTTTCATTGACTATATAGACTCAGTAAATTCTTCTTTTTATAACAGCAGGACAATAATCTACTATTGAATGCATGCATATTCGTAAATGTTCGTTTTTGGTCTTTTTGTTTTCGGAAATAGTCGTTATACTATCTGTTATTGAATATATGAAAATTATCAACTGCTATTTGAGCATAGGTGAAACGTGCAAACATCGACTGAAACAAATAAAATTTATGATCTTTTCGTTATTGGCGGCGGTGTTAACGGCGTGGGAATAGCTGCTGATGCTGCGGGTCGTGGGTTAAGTGTTGGGTTATGTGAGATGAATGATCTCGGTAGTGCCACCTCTTCAAATAGCAGTAAGTTAATTCATGGCGGGCTTAGGTATCTGGAATATTATGAGTTCCGCTTAGTACGTGAGGCGCTAGCAGAGCGTGAAGTGTTGCTGGCCAATGCACCGCACATTATTGCCCCGTTACGTTTTATACTGCCGCACCGCCCTCATCTGCGTCCGGCATGGATGATCAGAGCAGGACTGTTTTTGTATGATAACTTGGCGAAACGCTCGCGTTTAAAGAAATCAGTGGGGCTCTCTTTTGCTCAAGATAATCCGCTAAAAGCCAGTATGAAAAAGGGCTTTGAGTATTCAGATGCTTCAGTGGACGATGCCCGTCTAGTGATATTGAATGCACAGGCAGCTGTGGCAAAAGGTGCTGAGATTATGGTTCGCACTAAATGCACGGCGGCACGTCGTACGGATAGTGGTTGGTGTATTGCACTGGAAGATGCCAAGGGGGCTTCTAAAACCGTTTACGCGAAAGCAATTGCTAATGCCGCGGGGCCCTGGGTCGCATCACTGTTTGATGATGCCCTAGAGGAAACATCGCCGAAGAGCATTCGTTTGGTGAAAGGTAGCCACATAATTGTGCCTAAAGTGCACAGTGAGTCTCAAGCGTATATCTTACAAAATGAAGATGGGCGTATTGTTTTTGTTATTCCCTATCAAGATGACTTCTCGCTCATTGGCACGACTGATGTTGAGTATCAGGGTGATCCTAGCAAAGTGGCGATTGATCAGGAAGAAATTGATTATTTACTGAGTGTGAGCAACGACCATTTTAAGCAGCAAGTGAATGCAAAAGATGTGGTTTGGACGTATTCGGGTGTTAGGCCATTATTAAACGATGAGTCTGATTCAGCGCAAGCGGTGACTCGCGATTATACTTTTGAGGTAACCTCAGACAAGGGGCAGCTTCCTTTGCTGTCAGTGTTTGGCGGAAAAATCACCACTTATCGCAAATTGTCGCAAGCGGCAGTGGACAAGTTGTGCGAGTTTTTCCCGAAAGCCACGGGGGCTTGGACGGATAGTGCAGTCTTGCCCGGCGGAGGTTTTAATACTCGGGAAGAGTTGCAAAGCGAACTTACAGTTCAGTTTGCTTGGTTACCGCAAAAAATTATCGCCAGATTAGTTCGCAGTTACGGCACGCTGAGCTATAAATTGCTCAGTAGCTCACAAAGCTTGGCCGATTTGGGGAAAGATTTTGGTGCGGGCTTGTACCAGCAAGAAGTTGACTATTTGATCGAGCAAGAGTGGGCCGCTACGCTAGAGGACGTCATTTGGCGTCGCACTAAAATGGGATTGTATCTATCGAGCGAGCAGTGTTTTGAGCTAGACCAGTATATTACCGCGAAGTTTGCTAAAACCGGTTTTAATGACCAAGTAGCATAAGTTTTCTACTGCTTTGGTCATATCCACCTAAGGTGACCAAAGCTTTTTTTATTCTATGAGCCGGATGTTATGCCGGCTATCATCATTGGGGTTTTGCATCGCTTGAGCGATAATACAAGCGTCTGCAAAGCCAGCGTTGTTTAATTGCTGTACACATGAGTCGGCATCTTTTGCATCGACCCAGGCAAGTAGTCCGCCGCTGGTTTGTGGATCAAAGAGTAGCGGATAGCATGAGTGAGTCTGCCACTGAGATAGATCGCTAATGGTTTGACTCGCCTCGTGATTCTTTGGGTATAAGCTGCTTTGTATACCGCTGCGCGATAAGGCTATAGCGCCTTTGAGTAGCGGCAGGGCTGAGAGCTTTATCTCGCATATTAGCTCGGTGCCTGCCAGCATTTCTAACAGATGGCCAATGAGACCAAATCCGGTTAGGTCTGTCATCGCTGTACTGCCGTGTTGCTTCAATATGCTGGCGGCATTTTGGTTGCTTAGCATCATATTTTCAAGGCACAGTTGTACTTCCTCGCCGCGTACCATCGCCTGCATGTGCGCAGCCATAATGACACCAGTGCCAAAAGCTTTAGTGAGTATCAGTTGTTGACCGGCACTAACGCCTGTTTTGGTTTTAATGCTCTGCTCATCAATTAGCCCATTAACGCATAAGCCTAGGCTAAGCTCGCTGGCCTCGCTGGTGTGCCCGCCGGTTAAAGTGCAGCGCGCAGCGTTTAGCTCTTCGATAATCCCGTAGCTCAGCTGGTAGAGTTCGCGTTTCTGGATGTTAGTGCCAGCAAAGGGCATAGCGACAATAGACAGCGCTGATTGTGGGTCACAGGCCATTGCATGTAAGTCGCTTAGCGCGTGATTGGTAGCTATTTTGGCAAAAATGTATGGGTCGTCAATAATGCTGCGAAATTGATCGACACTTTGCGCTAACAATTTGCCAGAGGTTGAGCTAATAGCGGCATCATCGGGAGACTCTAAGCCAATAATGATGTCATCGCGTTGATGAGGTGTAATATCGCGGGTGACTTTTTTTAATGTATCACTTAGCACGCTGCTGGCCACTTTTGCTCCGCAGCCTCCGCAGCGCATCTTAGCTTGATCTTCACTTTGTGTCTCAAGTAGTACTGTGTCGCAAGCAGTTTGCTGCATTGCTGGCTTTTGAGGTAAAACACAGAGCTTGTCCATGAAGCTCTGATCAATGTAGTTTTTGAGCTGCCAAATTCTTTTCCCGGCAAAGCTCCATCTCCCTTTGCTGGCAATGGCTTGTTTATCGCCTATTGCTAATAGGCTCAGAAAGTTACGCTGTGGTCTGTGGGTTTTTAATGGTTGTTTTAAAACGGTGTGACGCAAGTTGGCAAATAATATCGGTGCTTGGCGCACGGCAAAAACGCCGGCTTTAGGTCTAGGTGCCCTGATTTGTGTGGCGGCATCGCCCACTGCAAAGACATCGGGGTGCGAAGTGGAACGCAAGTGGTCATCTATGGCAATAAAGCCTTGTTTGTCAAGGGCCAGTTTTGCCTTGGCGGGCCAAGTTGCAGGACTTGCGGCGGTGCACCAGATCACTTCATCGACTTTTAGTGTCTTGGGCGGTTGTAGGTCGTTGCTGTGGGTCTTTGCTTGCAATTGCTGTTTGCTAACCCGCTCTACTGCAAAATTGTAGTGAATTTGGATCTGCATTTGTTCACAGTGTCTGCGCGCCAGTGCCTGTACTTTACTGTTATGGCCTTTAAGAATGCTATCGCCTGATACAACCCAGTGAAATCTATGTTGGATTAGCTGCTGGTGGCTGTTTTGCGAGGCGTGATGCATTGCGCAAATAAGTTCAAATCCGCCGGCACCAGCGCCGACTAAAGCGATATCTAACGGTTTGTCGGCACTTTTGATGGCGCTTTGAAGCTGTTGCCATTTTTGATAAAACTGGGCGATAGGTTTGACAGCAGTGGCGTGTTCTTTTGCGCCTTGAGTTTGGTTGATGGTGGGTGTGGAGCCGGTATTAATCGAGACAATGTCGTATTCTATCTTGGGGCGTTGCGCCAGCGAGATGTTTTTCTCTAGGGGGTTAAAGCCCGTGACATTAGCGCAGATAAAGCGAACATTTGCCCAGGCGCAAAGTTTCAACAAATCAATATGGGTTTGCTCAAAACTGTAGTGACCGCTAACGAGTCCTGGCAGCATGCCAGAGTAGGGCGTGGTTACGGCGTTTGATATTAAAGTAAGGCGTACGCCTGGCAGCGGTTTCATGCCCCACATTTTGATCACAAGTGCATGGGTGTGGCCGCCGCCTATTAGTACAATGTCTTTGTAAATAGTGTTACTTACTTGCATTGCTAGTTATCCGTTAGTCGCGTTGGTAGCTGTTGGATGTATTGCTTGATTTCATCAGCGCTGCCGCGGAATAGACTTTTTCTCGGTTTTTTGGTGAGCTGGTAGTCGTACATCGGATCATAATACTGGGTAAGAATTAGTTCGATGAAATCGCGATAATCTGCGGTGCAGTTGTGGTCACGATGATTGGCGATACCTTTATCAAGTAGTTGGCAGGCTAGCTCAAAGCGCTCGGAACCTAAGCGTTTACGGATTTTGGTTAAACTGAAGGTGTGTCTTTGTGCTAATAATTCAAAGGCTTTGTCTTCACCAAAAGTATTTTTTAAGTCTGCTAATAAAATCAGGATATAGTCTTCAATGGCAAAATCAATGCGCTGCTCGAGTGGAGTGTCTAATGCAATGTGCGAGAGCGTTTCCATTTGCTTTTTGAGTGTTATAGGGAGCGAAAGAGAGCCAATTAATCTTCCTTCATCTTCCAGAAAAACGGTGTTGTTGTGCTGGTGTCGGTGCTTAATTAGCGCGCTGGAAATACCGTTTTCAAAGTCGATTTGACAAGGCTGTTCTGTGCTTGCCGCGCCAAAGCTAGAGCCGCGATGATTAGCTAAGCCCTCTAGATCAATAATATGCGGTAACTGCTGGAGTAGGCGGGTTTTACCGCAACCCGTTCTGCCGCTGATTAACATCATTGGCACTTGTTTAACGCACTGTTCTAATTCATCGAGTAAAAAGCGGCGCAATGCTTTGTAGCCCCCTTCAACAAAAGCATAGTCTACGCCAGATTCACTCATCCACTGTTGGGTAATTCTCGATCTTAGTCCGCCGCGAAAACAATAGAGCAACCCTTGTGGGTGCGCCTTGGCAAACTCAAGCCAATGAGCCGTTCTCTCCTGTTGCTTTGTTTCATCTACTAGTTTTCGCCCTAGGGCAATAGCGGCATCTTGGCCAAGCGCTTTGTAGCAAGTACCTACTTGTTCACGCTCATCGTCTGACATGAGCGGTAGATTGAGTGCATTATTAATGCAGCCTTTGTTGTGCTCAATAGGCGCGCGCACATCAAATAGAGGGGTATCATTTAAAATAATAGAGAGATAATCGGCGCTAGTGCTCATTAACCTGCCTTGATTGTGAAAGAGAATGAAAGTGATTTCTAACGGCGTTAGTTGCCTATTGGATAACACAGCCAGCTACTTTACATGATCTGATAGCTAATCAGTAGTGATACTCGCGAGATGGTTAAAAAGTGCGACTCAATCAGCTTTTTGAATCTGTCACAGCATAGTGCTTGGCATTTATACTGGGCTTTGCTCTAATACTGGCATCATAAATAGTTAGGTCGTTATCATGTATTCAGAGGAAGATATTCGTCGGCTAACTTGGCAGAGCCGCAGGGGCATGTTGGAGTTAGATGTTTTGTTTGTACCCTTTATGGAAGTGGCCTTTAAGGGGTTGTCAGAAGAGGATAAAGATACTTTTGTTCGTCTATTGGCTTGTGAAGATCAAGATCTGTTTGTGTGGTTGATGCGTCGAGGTAAGTCAGATGATGCGCAATTGCAATATATGGTTGAGCTCATTTTGAAACGTGTTCAGCCCGCTTAATATCATTATCCGGCCGTCGCGATACAAGCGGTGGCTGTTTTTTTGTGTTCATCTACTGGCAGTTATCAGTGTGGTTCTCTCGCAGATAGCGCTGTTGTTGCAAGTTCTATTGGCGCTAATGGTCTTGCTCAGTGCGTTTAAGCACTGGCTTAAGGTCGAGCCTGTCTGGTCGATACGTTGGGATTTAGATGAGGGTCAGTTTTTCCTTGCAAAAGGCGAGCAGCCTTATCGGGATTGTATCGGCATTCATCAGCTTTATTTGATTTTTGGTCTGCTTCATTTGCAAATAGAGCGCGCGCCTAAAGACTATATCAATCTGTTAATTTTTCCAGATAGTGTAGATAAACAAAGCCTGAGGCGATTGCGTGTTGCAGCTCGGTGGGCGAACATTAAACCTAACAGCGAATAATTGGCAGTGTTGTTTCTTGCGGCCACTGATAGTTTATAGGCGTAAGAATAGTGTCTTTTGCCTGCGGAGCCAAATCTGGATAATCAAGTGTATAGTGTAGGCCGCGGCTTTCTTTGCGGCGCATCGCTGATTGAATGATCAGTTGGGATACTAACGCTAAATTACGCAGCTCTAGCAGATCTTTGCTGATTTTATAATTACTGTAATACTCGGCTATCTCACCTTGCAATAAATCAGAGCGATGTTTGGCGCGTTGTAATCTTTTATCGGTGCGTACTATGCCAACATAATCCCACATAAATCGTCGGAGCTCGTCCCAGTTGTGGGCGATAATTACATCTTCATCTGAATCAGTTACTTGAGATTCGTCCCAGGCGGGGATGGTTGGATAATGCATGGGCCGAGAGAGTCTAGGTGCAATCGCTTTTGCGCAAGCGGATGCAAATACAATACACTCTAATAGTGAGTTTGATGCCAGTCTGTTGGCTCCATGCAGCCCGGTGAATGCTGTTTCGCCTATCGCGTACAGTCTGTCGACATCGGTATTGCCATGGATGTCGCTCATCACGCCACCACATGTGTAATGGGCTGCGGGTACAATGGGGATCGGCTGATTGCACATGTCGATGCCCAGTTCTTTGCAGCGCTGGTGGATCGTTGGAAAGTGGCTTTTGATAAACCCATCATCGCGATGGGAAATGTCTAGATATAAGCAATCAGCGCCAAGGCGCTTCATTTCATGATCGATGGCCCGTGCAACGATATCACGAGGGGCAAGTTCTGCTCGGTGATCAAATTTGTGCATAAATGGTGTGCCATCAGGCAGTAGTAACTTACCGCCTTCGCCGCGCACAGCCTCACTGACTAAAAATGATTTAGCCTGCGGGTGGTAGAGGCAAGTGGGGTGAAATTGGTTGAACTCCAAATTGGCAACTCTGCAGCCGGAGCGCCAGGCCATAGCAATGCCGTCACCACTAGCACCATCTGAGTTACTGGTATATAGATATGATTTAGAGGCGCCTCCGGTGGCTAGAATGGTGTGTTGAGCTTTAAATACATCAATATCGCCGGTACTGCTGTTGAGTACGTATGCGCCCAAACAGTGATCACCGCTCTCGCCAAGCTTCTCACTGGTAATTAAATCAATCGCCATGCTCTGTTCAAAAAAATGGATGGATTGATTTTCCTGAGCGCGATCTATTAGTGTTTGTAAAATAGCTTTGCCGGTAGAGTCAGCCGCGTGAATAATGCGTCTATGGCTGTGGCCGCCCTCTTTAGTTAAATGTAGTTGACCATTTTCTTTGCTAAATGGAACGCCTTGTTCTATTAACCAGTCAATAGATTCGCGACCGTGGTCTACCGTGTAATTAACGGCCTCGCTATGTGATAAATGGCCGCCAGCGGCTAAAGTGTCTTTGACATGGTTTCGCTCAACGTCTAATTCATGGATAACGGCAGCAACGCCGCCTTGAGCTAGCCATGTAGAACCGCTGGTGAGTTGGCCTTTGCTCAGTACTGCAATTTTTGCTTTGCCGGCGAGTTTTAGGGCGAGAGTTAGTCCGGCAGCACCGCTACCAATGATGAGTACGTCAAATTCATGTTGTGCTTGCATGGTCGATGATTACTATGTTTAAAGGCGGATAGGGTGAAGTTTTCGCAGGGAATGTATGGCTGGTCAATTATCCCAAAAAATCTCAAGCAAGAATATACCGATATTAGCTAATAAAAAGCTAGTAATAATTAAACGATCGATTAATTCAGGCGGTAATGTGTGCAGCTAAGGGTGTTGTCTGGAATAAATTACCCTAGTCAGCCGTCAGTGGAGGATCTAAAGTAGTGTTCTCTTTCATAGAGTTTGGTTGCTGAGATTAAAATAAAATCCAGTTTTCTAGAGAGAAGTTTGAAATAAATAAATTAAAGTGGCTAGTGGTTGAACTTTTAATTGGCTTGATAATCATACAATCAGTAATCTTGAATTGGCTCTAGCGTATTAAAGTTAGATTGTAGATATATGCATTAATAAGGTTGAATTTGAAATAGGCGTACAAGTTTTGTCATTTCAGGTTTTTTCTAGAATGTATTTTTAAATAAGGGTATTAAGTGTCAGGCGAGAATAATGCTGAAATTGATAAGCAGCTAGTTAAAAGGGTTCAAGAAGGAGATAAGCGCGCATTCGATCTATTGGTAATTAAGTATCAGCACAAGATAATAGCGTTGGTTAGTCGTTACGTTTACGATCACGATGAAGCACAAGATATCTCACAAGAAGCATTTATTAAGGCGTATAGGGCGCTGCCAAGATTTAGGGGTGATAGCGCCTTTTATACTTGGTTGTATCGTATCGCCATTAATACCGCTAAAAATCACATTGTATCGAGAGGCCGAAGGCCACCGGATGTGGATATAGATGTATCCGATGCTCAGTATTTTGAAGGAGAAAACAAACTTCATGATCTTGGTAATCCAGAAAATAATTTAGCGCGAGAAGAAATTGATACTGTGATCAAAGCAGTGCTTGATCAGTTGCCTGTTGATTTGCGAGTGGCGCTGACCTTAAGAGAATTTGAAGATATGAGTTATGAAGAAATATCGGTAGTGATGGATTGTCCGGTAGGGACTGTCAGATCACGAATTTTCAGAGCTCGAGAGGCGATTGATAAAGAAATATCACCGCTTCTAAAATGAATATAGTGCTAACTAATGCTTCAGTATTAATAAATAAATGTGCAAAGAATAAAAAGAGATACCCTTTGGAGAGTCTTAAATATGCAAGATAAATCGCTAGAATCTGTATCGGCAATGATGGATGGAGAGATCGAAGAGTTTGAGCTGCGAAGAGTAATAGAGCGTTCGAGTGAGGACCAAGAGCTTCGTGAAAAGTGGCAGCGTTATCATCTAGCACAAGATGTAATGCGAGGGCAGGTTGTTAATATCGCCACCAAAATTGATTTTGTGAGTTCTATCAGTGCGGCGTTAGACAAAGAGCCTACTTATAATGCTTCAGCGATATCCGACTCAGAAGATAACACAAAAACATCTCAGCCTGCGAAATCAAGTCAATGGTGGAAACCGGTTGCAAGTATGGCTGTTGCGGCTTCAGTCACAGCAGTTGTTTTGCTCGGATCTGGAGTGTCTTTTCAAGACTCAGCGGTGCCTTCCTTTGATTTAGCCGGAGTGCCTGCAGCTAATAGCGGTTTCCCCCAGGGGAAGTTTGGCAGTGAGCTATCGACAGTGTCGGTGAATTCAACAAGTGCTAATCACGGCTTTTCAATGGGGCCGTACGTTCAGCAACACCTCGAATTAACGACGGTTCAAGCGCCTGCTTGGCAAGCGGGCTGGTTGCCAAAGGGTTACCGCCAAGTAGGGCGTAATGTGAGTGGGCTGTCCCAAGTGTTGCTTTACAGTAATGGCTCAAAAGATGTCTCTATTAGTATAGAGCCGCTTCGTGCGCAAATGGTGCCGCAAAGTGTTGCGACTGCTAATCAATTGCTGGCGTTTGCAGTGCGTTCTAATGAGCGCTTTGTGACAGTTGTTGGGCCGTTGTCAGTTGATGTCGCCTCCAAAATAGCGGCCTCTGTTGGACCTAAAGCGACTGGTCAGTAATATATTCTGGTGACTGCTCTGTTTTAGGATATACAGGTCGCACTCAGCGGCCTGTTTTTTTAAGGCCTATTTTGCTATTTAAGTGCATTATTGCTCGCAATGGTTAAAATACTCTTTTTAAATCCATACTCCTTGGGATTCTCTCCAGCCGGTTCTAGTTGCGCAATTAATGGCAGATAAGTTTGACTGAGCCTAAATCATCAAAGAGTCAATTTTTTAAGAGTTGTAATGATAGAAGAAAGAGCCAAAGTCGTCAGTGTTAATGACAACCAAATTTTAGTGTCTGCTAGTCGTACCTCCGCTTGTGCACAATGCGCTGCCAAAGATAATTGTGGTCAAAGTGCTGTCTCGCAATGGGCTGCATCAAAAATGATTGATATAGCGGTTAACAATCCCTCACAAATAGCATTGGTGGCGGGGGATGATGTGATTGTAGGGATTAATGAGCAAAGCTTTATTAAAGCGTCTCTTTTGTTATATTTTGTGCCTTTGTTGGTGATGTTTGTGGCGGGGGGGGCGGCTAGTTGGGCGAGTGTCTATGAAGGAGGCGTGGTAATGATCTCTTTTGCAGCGTTGCTAGCGAGTTTTTGGGCAATTAGAATTTACAGTAAAAAAATGTCCAATCAGTCAGCATATCAATTGATAGTGCTTAGTGTCGTCGATTGAAGGCTTGTTGGCAAATACTTACTAAAGAGCATGAAATCAGCATGTCTCAACTGCGCAAAGTGCTGCTTGTCGATGCTCAGAAGGTAGGTTTGAGGAGAGCTTGGTTGAGCCTGGATATTCAAGGAGCCAGTTTGACGTCTGCTGTAACGGCAGGGTTTGGTATTCTGCTTGAATGAGAAATAATGAGTAAAAAGTATCTAGAGCTGCTACGTAACAGTACATGTTGGCTCACAGTCGATATGTAGAAGTCTACCGGAAATATTCGCAAATCAACCTTGTGTTGTGAGGAAGAAAATGAAAAATCGTGAACACCAATTATCATATTTTGGCTTGAGTCAGACGTTACGCAATACAGTTTTTCTGCTATCTGCTACCTTTTGTATGTTGCTTACTTCCCATACTTTTGCACAACTACCTGATTTTAAAGCTTTGGTGAAAGAATCTGCACCCGCTGTGGTGAATATCGCAACCGTTAAAAGCGCCAAATCTCGGCTGCAGGCCTTTGGTTTTAAGGGGCCAAAAGGTGAGGATATACCTGAAATATTGAAGCCTTTTTTGCCGTCACCTGAAGAGGGGGCTGCTTCACCTAAAGTAAAGCCCGAGTCGCTTGGCTCTGGGTTTATTATCAGCGAAGATGGCTATATTTTGACCAATCACCATGTGGTGAAAGGTGCTGAAAAAGTCATTGTTAGGTTAAACGATCGCCGAGAAATGGAGGCGTCAATTATTGGCACAGATAAACGCTCGGATATCGCGCTACTTAAAATAGAAGCGAAGGGGTTGCCAATAGTGAAAATTGGTAAATCTGCAGGTTTAGAAGCTGGAGAGTGGGTGCTGGCTATCGGGTCTCCGTTTGGCTTTGATCACTCTGTCACCGCCGGCATTGTCAGTGCGACAGGGCGGGCTTTGAGAAGTGAAACTTATGTGCCTTTTATACAGACAGATGTGGCGATAAACCCAGGTAATTCCGGAGGGCCGCTATTTAATTTAGACGGGGAAGTTGTTGGCATAAATTCGCAAATTTATACTAGAAGTGGCGGTTTTATGGGGCTATCTTTTGCAATACCTGTTGATATCGCAATGAATGTTGTTGATCAGCTGAGAAAGAATGGTTTTGTGAACCGTGGCTGGCTAGGCGTTATTATTCAAGAAGTCAGTAAGGATTTAGCGGAGTCTTTCGGGCTGGAAAAAGCAGAGGGTGCCCTAGTTGCTAAAGTGCTGCCTAATAGTCCGGCTGAAAAAGGCGGGATAGAGGTAGGTGATATTATCCTTAAATTTGAAGGTCAGGCGATTAACCTGTCTGCTGATTTGCCGCACAAAGTAGGGGTTATTCCCCCTGGAGATGATGCACAGCTTGAAATTGTCCGAGCGGGAGAGGCCATGAAACTGTCGCTGGTGATTGGGGCTTTACCTAATGAGAAAAAATTAGCGTCTAAATTTTCACAAGCACCGCAAGGGGCCTTGCAGAATAATCCGTTAAATGTTGAGTTAGCTGAGCTCTCCTCTGCACAAAAAGAGCGATTGGGATTGGCTGGTGGTGTAATCGTCAAAAGACTGTTGGATGGAGTAGGTGCGAGATCGGGGCTTCTCCCTGCAGATGTTATTACGATGTTAAGCGGTGTTGAAGTACAATCAGTTTCACATTTGCTTGAGTTAATTAAGCAGGCGCCAAAAACAAAACCGATCCCGATGCGAATTGTCCGCAGAGGGTCACCATTGTTTATCCCTATTAAGCTGGAGGGACACTAATTAACCTCAGCCTTTGCCTTTTTTTTATATATAAATGAAATGCGATAGCCGCGCTCTTACTTAAATGGACTAAAGCGCTATCGTGTCGAAGACTAATAGGATAAAATAGCGCGCTTTTATTATTAACCATTGTTTTGTTTGAGATCATATTTGTGAGCAACCTAGATCATATCCGCAATTTTTCCATCATCGCCCATATCGACCATGGCAAATCCACTTTGTCCGATCGTTTTATTCAACACTGTGGCGGGTTGTCTGATCGCGAGATGGCGAGTCAGGTTCTGGACTCAATGGATATTGAGCGTGAGCGCGGTATTACCATTAAGTCTCAGAGTGTTACTCTGAATTATAAGTCTGTAGATGGAAATACTTACCAGCTTAATTTTATCGATACGCCAGGTCATGTTGACTTTTCCTATGAAGTGTCGCGCTCTTTGGCGGCCTGTGAGGGTGCTCTTTTAGTGGTTGATGCCGCACAAGGTGTTGAAGCGCAGTCTGTGGCAAATTGCTATACGGCGCTAGAGCAAGGTCTAGAAGTGCTGCCTGTACTCAACAAAATGGACCTGCCACAAGCTGATCCGCAAAAAGTTCAAGAAGAAATTGAAGAAGTCATCGGTATTGATGCAACGGATGTTACGCTTTGTTCTGCCAAAAGTGGTTTAGGTATTGAAGATGTTCTAGAAGCCTTGGTAGCGACAATTCCACCCCCTGAAGGTGACTTAGAAGGTGGATTGCAAGCTCTTATTATAGACTCTTGGTTTGATCCCTACCTTGGTGTTGTCTCCCTCGTGCGGGTTAAAAACGGCACTATTCGCAAAAAAGACAAAATTTATGTTAAAACTACAGGTCAAAATTATCTGGTAGATTCTGTTGGTGTATTTACTCCTAAAAGAACCCCCGTGGATTGTTTGCAAGCTGGTGAAGTAGGCTATGTAGTAGCGGGTATTAAAGATATTCATGGTGCACCTGTTGGGGATACCATTACCCACCTTAAAACCAAAGAAATCGATTCTTTAGATGGCTTTAAAAAGGTTCAACCGCAAGTCTATGCGGGTCTTTTTCCGACCAGTTCTGATGATTATGAAGACTTTCGTGAAGCGCTAGATAAATTACGTTTGAATGATGCCTCGCTCTTTTTTGAACCTGAGAGCTCGGACGCGTTGGGGTTTGGTTTTCGCTGCGGTTTCCTAGGTATGCTGCACATGGAAATCATCCAAGAGCGACTAGAACGCGAATATGATTTAGATTTGATTACCACCGCCCCCACCGTTATTTACGAAATTGAATTGAATAATGGCGACGTGGTACAAATTGATAGTCCTTCTAAATTGCCCGATCCGGCGCGCATTAAAGAGATGAGAGAGCCGATTGTTAAGGCTAATATCTTGGTGCCTCAAGAGTATTTGGGTCAAGTTATCGGCCTATGTGTAGAGAAGCGCGGTATTCAAAAGCATATGTTATATGTTGGTAGCCAAGTACAAGTGAGTTACGAGTTGCCAATGGCTGAAGTTGTCCTAGACTTCTTTGACCGTTTGAAATCAGTCAGTCGTGGTTACGCATCTCTTGAATACAACTTCTTGCGTTTTGAAACCGCTCAGCTAGTGCGAATGGATATTTTGATTAACAGTGAAAAAGTCGATGCGCTGTCAGTTATTTTACATAAAGAAAACTCGCAGTATCGGGGTCGGTTACTGTGTGAAAAGATGAAAGATTTAATTCCAAGGCAGATGTTCGATGTCGCTATTCAGGCGGCACTAGGTGGGAAAATCATCGCTAGAACAACTGTCAAGGCACTGCGCAAAAACGTTATTGCGAAATGTTACGGTGGTGACGTGTCGCGTAAGAAAAAGCTATTGCAAAAGCAAAAAGCCGGTAAGAAACGTATGAAGCAAGTAGGTAGTGTTGAAATTCCTCAGGAAGCGTTTCTGGCTGTTTTGAAAATTGATAGTTAAAACCCAGTATTGAAATATTAGTAGTTAAAATTGATAATGTTAAATAGGAAGTTAAATGAACTTTGATTTTGCCTTAGTGTTAGTTGTACTCACTTTTGTTGCTGGTCTTGGCTGGTTAATTGACAAAGTTTGGTTTGCGCAAGATAGGCAAGAGAGAGTGCAAAGAGCTGTTTCTGCAGCGCCTGAGCCTCTTAGTGAAGAGCAGTTAAGTGCTGTCGAAAATTTACCAGCATGGGCTGACTTGTCTCGATCAATGTTTCCAGTTCTCGCTTTTGTTTTAGTGTTGAGATCATTCATAGTTGAGCCCTTTCAAATACCCTCGGGTTCAATGATTCCCACATTGAAAGTTGGCGATTTTATTCTCGTTAATAAATTTAGCTATGGTCTGCGTCTACCTGTTCTGAACTCAAAAGTAGTGCCCATTGGGGATCCTGAACCGGGTGATGTCGTAGTGTTTAAATTTCCCAACGACCCTTCAATTAACTATATTAAGCGTTTAGTAGGAATGCCGGGTGATGTAATTGGCTATCGAAATAAAACAGTTTATGTGAACGGCGTTGCACAAGCGCAAAACTTTGTCGCGAATCTGCCACCGGATAATCTGATTGATGAAAATCTATCGGGTGTTGATCATCAAATTCACGTGACACCATCGCGAGTCGGAATTGAAGGTGAATGGACGGTCCCGGCTGGGAAATATTTCGTGATGGGCGATAACCGCGATAATAGTAACGACAGTCGTTATTGGGGTTTTGTACCTGACTCCTTAATGGTAGGTAAAGCTTTTGCGGTTTGGATGTTCTGGAAAGAGTTCTTAAGTCTTCCTGATGTAACTGCCGCTAGACTTATCAAGTAACAAGCATTGCAGTGTCTGTTTAATTAGACGGCAATGGTTAACAATATAATAGAAAGACGAATTGACTTTGATTATTAAATCTCCAGAAGTATTAATGCGCCGCATTAACTACCAGTTCCAAGATGGAAGTCTTTGTGAACTAGCACTTACCCACAGAAGTTGCGGTAAGAAAAATAATGAACGCTTAGAGTTTTTAGGTGATTCAATTGTTAACTTTGTGATAGCAGAAGATCTGTTTAAGCGCTTCCCGCAAGCGAAAGAGGGGCAGTTGTCTCGGCTTCGCGCGCAGATGGTGAAAGGTAAAACCCTTGCTGAAATAGCCCGTGATATGGATATGGGTGACTATTTGAAGTTGGGTTCTGGGGAGTTGAAGAGTGGAGGCTTCCGCCGAGATTCTATTTTAGCAGATTCGGTTGAGTCATTGATCGGTGCTATTTATCTTGATTCTGATATGGATACTGTTCGCTCTCATATCTTGAGTTGGTTCAAAACCCGATTAGCCGCCTTAAGCCTTACGCAAACGATGAAAGATGCTAAAACTAGACTGCAAGAGTACTTGCAAAGCCGTCGTCTGGAACTGCCCGAGTATTTTCTTGAAAATGTAGAAGGTGAAGCGCACGATCAAACTTTCTATATTAAATGTACTATCAGTGAACTCTCTGAACCGACAAAAGGTGTGGCTAGTAGTCGCAGGCAAGCAGAGCAGGAGTCGGCAAATGCCGCCCTTGAGCAATTAAAGCAATTAGGCGCTAAATTATGAGCGACAACTTATTAGACGACTTTTTTTCTGCGAAGGGAAAACTTGATCAAAAGTGCGGGTTTGTGGCGATTGTCGGTAGGCCTAATATGGGCAAGTCGACCCTGATGAACAATATTTTAGGGCAAAAATTAAGTATAACTTCAAAAAAGCCACAGACTACTCGTCATCAAATATTTGGTATTAAAACCGAACAAGATAGACAAGTTGTCTATGTCGATACGCCAGGTTTACATAAAGAAAAAGATATTGCACTTAATCGCTATATGAACAAAGCAGCGACTGAAGCGCTACGCGGTGTTGATCTTGTTGTCTTTATGATCGACCGTACAGCCTGGACAGAGGAAGACCAAATTGTGCTTGAGAAAGTGAAGCACAGTGATGCACCTGTTTTGTTAGTGATCAATAAAGTGGATCAACTCGGTGACAAAAGTGATCTTTTGCCGCAAATAGAGAAAGTTTCTTCTATGATGAAGTTCGCAGAGATTATGCCTGTCTCTGCAAAAACCGGTACCAATATTGATAAGTTAGAAGCACTAATAAACAGTTATATGCCAGAGGGCGAGCACCATTTTCCTTCGGATCAAATTACTGACAAAAGCGGCCGCTTTATGGTGGCTGAAATTGTCCGTGAAAAAGTGATGCGCAATGTGGGCGATGAAGTCCCATATGGTGTAACTGTCGAAATTGAAGAGTTCTATCGAGATGATCAACTACTGACGGTCAGTGCGTTGATATTGGTCGAGCGCGAAGGTCAAAAGCGAATTTTGATCGGTGATAAAGGCGATAGGATGAAGACCATCGGCCGTGATGCCCGTCTTGATATTGAAGCCTTATACGAGACTAAGGTCATGCTTAAACTCTGGATTAAAGTACGTCGTGGCTGGGCGGATGATGAGCGTGCATTACGCAGTTTAGGCTACGACTTAAATTAGTAGTAAGACTGTACTGGAGGTTGTTTGAATTATCGAATTGAGCGACAGGCAGCCTATGTCTTGCATTCAAGACCTTACAGGGATACTAGTGCACTGGTTGATTTGTTTTCCCTAGAATATGGAAAAGTTAGTGTTGTTTGTCGCGGTGTGCGTCGACCTAATTCAAAGATTAGGCCGGTGTTGCAGCAGTTCATACCTTTGCATGTCAACTGGCAGGGGCGTAATGATCTCAAAACACTTACAGCAGTAGAGAGTATAGGCCATAATGGTCTTCTTTCTGGTCAGTCGCTTATTTGCGCGCTCTACGCGAATGAGTTATTGCAAAAGCTGTTGGAAATTTTTGATCCCCACCCAAAATTATTTGTTTACTATCAATACTTACTTAGCGCGCTAGCTGAGGGAGATATTGAAATTCCCTTGCGAATGTTTGAGTATCAACTGTTAAAAGAACTCGGTGTATTAGTCAGTTTCGAGCATTTAGAGGTGGATAGCTATTATTATTTCGATCCGCAAGAGCTTGTTTTTGAAAAAGCAGCCTCAATAAACGAGGCTCGCCAGGGGAATTATTTTTATGGTGAGCATTTAAGTGCTATTTATCGGGACGATTACAGCAATGTACAAACGCGGCGCAGTGCTAAACGATTCATGCGTATGCAAATTGAAGTTCTGCTGGATGGCAGGCCATTAAACTGTCGGAATTTGTTGCATGTTAAACACACTCATCCCCCAAGTGCATTGGTCTCAAGTAAATGATTAAAGGCATCGGTACCGACATATTAAAAGTAGCTCGTATTGAAAAAGCATTACTACGTACACCGAAACTAGCTCAGCGGATACTCACTGCTAGCGAACTTGAAGAGTTTCAACTCTCATCTGTACCAGCGCGCTTTTTAGCGAAACGATTTGCCGCTAAAGAGGCCGTTGTTAAAGCCTTGGGTACAGGCATCAGAAATGGGATTGGCTGGCAGCAAATTGAAATTCACAAAGACGCGTTAGGCAAACCGCTGGTTAAACTGCTCGGTGGCGCATTAGATAGGGCTAATCAAATGTCGATAGATAGCGCGTTTATCTCATACAGTGATGAAAAAGAATACGTCGTCGCAATGGTTGTTTTAGAAGGAACGGCTTAACGTAACTGCATAAATGCACAAGGCAGATTTAAACATACTCAAAGTATAAAAGGTTGATTTATGGCGGAGCAATTCCCAACAATCGCAGATTACATCGGTAATACTCCTTTAGTGCGTCTTCAGCGAATGGAGGTGGCTAATAACAATGTGATTTTATGTAAGCTCGAAGGCAATAACCCTGCTGGATCGGTCAAAGATCGACCGGCAATGTCGATGATTGAACGCGCCGAAAAGCGTGGCGATATTGTCCCTGGTGATACTCTGGTTGAGGCTACCTCAGGTAATACAGGTATTGCGCTGGCAATGGCTGCGGCGATCAAAGGTTACAAAATAATCTTAATAATGCCCGATAATATGAGCAGTGAGCGTAAGTTATCGATGAGTGCATACGGGGCGACTTTGATAGAAGTCAGTGCTGAGCAAGGCATGGAATACGCGCGAGATTTGGCGCAAAAAATGCACGACGATAAAGAGGCGGTAGTGCTCGATCAGTTTGCAAATGCAGATAACCCCATTGCTCATTACGAGACAACAGGCCCTGAAATTTGGCAGCAAAGTAAAGGGAAAATCACCCACTTTGTTAGTTCTATGGGTACTACAGGTACTATAATGGGTACGTCGACCTATTTAAAAGAGAAAAATAGCAGCGTTCAGATTGTAGGCTTGCAGCCTTCAGATGGAGCATCCATTCCGGGTATTCGTCGCTGGCCGAAAGCCTATTTACCCAAGATCTTTGATGAATCAAAAGTTGATTCTATTTTAGATATCAACCAAGAAGAAGCTGAACGAACGATGAAAGCACTGGCAATGCAAGAAGGTATTTTCTGTGGAGTTTCATCGGGAGGAGCTGTCGCCGGTGCTTTAAAGCTCTCCGAAAGTGTCGCAGATGCGGTTATCGTCTGTATCATTTGTGATAGGGGTGATCGGTACCTATCGACAGGTGTCTTTAATGAGCCCTCTACATAATTCGCTTTTGATAAGACAGTGTTAGCCATTGGCTAAGTCTGCATATTTACCCATACGCAGTCTTGTCTTTGTTTTTATTGTGAGACTAAGTTCTATTGCTCAGACATGAAATTAAGTCTTAAACTTTGTGAAAGAGCGAGAGATGTTGGTTGTACAATGGCACTGGGAAGCTTTGGAAAGCCCTATAGATCGCTGGTTGTATTTATAAGTGACGTACGCAAAGGCTGAAGTGTAATTAAACATACTAGTGGTTATTGGTAAATAGGTTCTGTTTGGTAATGGAACAGGTGTCATTTAAAAAATAATAAATTCAATGAGAGGGCTGTTGGCCGTCTCAATAATGCTTATTTGCTATAAAGCAAGGAGCTGCGGTTAGTTATGGTAAAAGTAAGAGACGATCATCCGGTACGTGATGATGGTTCAATAGATATTATCCTTTGGATCTCTAAGATCGAAGAGCAAGTAACGCTGGAAAACCCAGATATCTTGCATCAGGCATGTGTGCTTGCCAGAGATGTTTATGAAGAGCACAAAGCCGTTGCTGATGATTGGAACCAATACGGCAGCGGTAGCTTCCTGATTGGTCTAGAGATGGCACAAATACTCTCCGAGCTGCAGCAGAGCGAGAGTTCGATAATAGCCGCTGTATTGTATCGCTCGGTACGTGAGAAGAAGCTTAATATCAACGCGGTCAAAAAACAGTTTGGCCAAAAAATCAGTACTTGTATTGAAGGTGTGTTACAGATGGCGGCACTTGGTAGCCGAGTGAACCCTCGTACCGGTGATACCGTGCTAGGTTCTGAAGCTCCACAAGTAGACACAGTACGTAAGATGTTAGTGGCAATGATTGATGATGTCAGTGTCGCGCTGATTAAAATAGCCGAGCGAACTTGTGCTATTCGAAACGTCAAAAATGCCGACCGTATGAAGCGCTATTTAGTAGCACGTGAAGTATTTGATATCTATGCACCTTTGGCACACCGTTTAGGAATAGGCCATATAAAATGGGAGTTGGAAGACCTCTCATTTCGCTATTTAAAGCCTAATGACTATAAAGCCATCGCACAAATGCTCGATGGTAAGCGCATTGAGCGCCAAGAGTTTATCGATACTGCTGTTAATACAGTTTACGATAAACTGCGCGAGCAAAACATTGAATCTGATGTTAAGGGGCGGGCGAAACACATCTATAGTATTTGGCGCAAAATGCAGCGCAAGAATATAGAGTTTTCGCAGGTATATGATATGCGAGCAGTTAGGGTACTTGTGCCAAATGTTCGCGATTGTTATGCCGCTTTAGGTATTGTGCATGGCATATGGCGTAATATCCCACACGAGTTCGACGATTATATCGCATCTCCTAAGCCCAACGGTTATAAATCGTTGCACACTGCGGTATTTGGCCCTGAAGGAAAAGTATTAGAAATTCAAATTCGCACCCCGCAAATGCACGAAGAAGCAGAGCTCGGAGTTTGTGCACATCATGTCTATAAGGGCACGGACACCAATGCTGATAACGATTCTTATGAAGACAAAATTACTTGGTTAAGACAAGTACTTGAATGGCATGAAGATCTTGGCGAGGCAGAGGGGCTCGGCGATATTCTAAGAGCGGAAGTAGTACAAGATAGGTTGTATTTGTTCACCCCTGATGGCCATGTAATCGATATGCAAAGCGGCTCAACTGCCATTGATTTTGCCTACCGTGTGCACACAGAAATAGGCCATCGCTGCTGTGGAGCAAAAGTGAATGGTCGAATTATTCCGTTGAATAAGCCGCTGACGACGGGGGATCAAGTGGAAATATTAACGGGGTCTGAGCAGCGTCCACGCAGAGATTGGCTTAATAATAACTTAGGTTATGTTACTACTTCTAAAGCGCGTGCAAAAGTTGCGCACTGGTTTAAACTGCAAGATAAAGACAAAAACAGCATCGCTGGCAAAAATATTGTTGAGCGGGAGTTTACCCGTATGGCAATTAATACCAGTGATGTAGACCTGAAAGACGTTGCGCTAAAAGTTAACTATCAACATGTCAGCGATATGTATGCAGCGCTAGGTGCTGGCGATGTCAGATTATCGCAGATACTCAATGCAGCTCAATCGCAGTTGGGAGATAGGGCTGAGGAGGATCAATTACCGCTTGCATTAACAAGAGGGATAAAACTTCCAGAAAAATCAACTGAAGATGCTGGCATTAGTATATTAGGTGTTGGTAATTTGTTAACTAATGTTGCCTCATGTTGCCAACCTGTCCCCGGTGATCTTATCAGCGGTTATATAACGCAGGGGAGGGGTGTATCGATACATCGCGATGACTGTTCAAATCTTTTGACTTTACGTGCTAATGATGCAGTACGTGTTGTGCCTGTTGAGTGGGGCGAGAAAGGAGAGCGAACTTTCCCCGTCGATATTGCGATAATTGCCTATGATCGATCTGGTTTGTTGCGGGACTTAATGAATGTATTTGCCAATGAGCACTGCAATGTTATTTCAGCGAATACTCAGACAGATAGACAAAACAGTACCGCTGAATTCTTCTTCACCATTGAAGTTTCAAGACTAGAGAACTTGGGGCGCATCATGGATAAAACTAATCAAGTTCCCAATGTGATAAATGTTAAGCGTAATCGAAATATTAAAGGGTAGCAGATAGCAGTGAGCGTAGAAAAATACACTTTAGAAGACCTGCTCTTTTTGATGCAGCGTTTACGAGAGCCGCAATTCGGTTGTCCATGGGACCTCAAGCAGGATTTTTCCAGCCTAGTGCCTTTCACTATCGAGGAGTGTTATGAAGTTGTCGATGCCATTGAGCATAGCGATTGGCCTCATTTGAGTGAAGAGCTGGGAGACTTATTATTTCAAATAATTTTTTATGCGCAGCTCGCGCGTGAGCAGCAACTTTTTGATCTCTCTGATGTTATACATACTTTAGTGACTAAATTGATACGTCGTCATCCGCATGTATTTGAAAACCAAGACCTATATAAGAAGGTATTGGTTAAGCTCAGCGATGAGCAAATTGCTAATAGTTGGAATGAAATCAAACAGCGCGAAAGAGCGGCTAAGAGTGAGAGTGAACAACGAAACTGTAAAATATTAGATGATGTTCCCCAGGCGCTGCCGGCTCTTCTAAGAGCGCAAAAGCTGCAACAAAGAGCTTCCAGTGTCGGTTTTGACTGGGATGATCTAGCACCAGTGATTGCCAAAATTGAAGAAGAAGTGGCTGAGTTAAAGGAGGCTGTTGCCAGCGGTGATATGGCTAAGATCAAAGATGAAATGGGTGATGTGCTCTTTGCTCAAGTGAATTTAGCCCGCCACCTAAAAGTCAATCCTGAAGAGGCATTGCGCGGAACTAATCAAAAGTTTTATCGACGTTTTGGCTATGTGCAAGAGCAGGTTGAGAAGGCCAATAAAGACTGGTCACAGTTTGAGTTGTCGCAACTAGATCTGTTTTGGGATGAGGCTAAAACCAAAGGATTGTAGCGATAATTAGAGTTTTATAGCTAATAACTGTTGAGTCCATAAACATTTTATATTAATCTCGGCTGCCTTATTGTATTTAATAAAACTGTCACTTGCTTGGATGCATAGTTACTAGGACAATTTTATTAAGTATTAAAGACTATGAATGTTGCTACTATAGTCCTATAGCGCAAAATGCCAATTACCGTATGCTGTGGTGATAAATATAGGGCTACCCATTGCTCTGACAAGGTGGCAGTAAAACAATTTTTAAGTTAATGATGGAGTCAACCCTCAATGCGTATAATCCTTCTAGGCGCCCCTGGCGCAGGTAAAGGGACACAAGCTCAGTTTATTACACAGAAGTTCTCAATTCCGCAAATATCAACAGGTGATATGTTGCGTGCTGCGGTTAAAGCGCAAACCCCGCTGGGCATTGAAGCTAAAAAAGTAATGGATGCTGGGCAATTGATCTCAGATGAAATTATTATCGGCTTAGTGCAAGAGCGTATAACACAAACTGACTGTGAACATGGTTTCTTGTTAGATGGATTCCCACGTACTATTCCACAAGCTGATGCATTAAAAGATGCTGGTGTTGGTATTGATGCCGTTGTTGAAATTGACGTCGCTGATGATGAAATTATTAAGCGCATGAGTGGTCGTAGAGCGCACTTGGCCTCAGGTCGTACCTATCATGTAGTGTACAACCCACCAAAAGTAGAAGGTGTCGATGATGTTTCTGGCGAAGCGCTAGTGCAACGTGATGATGACCTCCCTGAAACTGTTGCTAAGCGTTTAAATGTATATCATGAGCAAACAGCGCCATTAATTAACTATTATAAAGGTTGGAAAGAAGCGGATGAGAACTGCGCCCCTGCCTATATCTATGTGCCAGGTGTCGGATCGGTAAGCGATATCAAGGAAAAAGTATTTAATGGCTTAGCTGCTAAATAAACACTATAATGTCTAAAAAGCCGCCTAGTGCGGCTTTTTTTATGTGTCAAAGAAGTGATAAAAGAGCTTTTAAATTAACGACCCCGTAGTAAGCTTACTCGCAGAAACGACTTTTCATTGATCGAAGCTGAACATGCTTAAGCATGAAATATGAAGAACTGTTCCCAGCAAGCTGTGGGAGATATATCCCTTGATGATTTAGGTTGTGCCTAATTCGTCTCTATTAAACTGGTCTATAGATGATCGGGTAAATGGACAGTAGTAATGTCTAATGATGACAAAACAGCGATAATATTGGTTAATATTGGTACCCCAGAACAACCGGATGCTAAATCTGTCGCTAAATTTCTAGGAGAGTTTCTCTCTGATACGCGAGTGATTGAAGGGAGTGGTCCAAGGCGTTGGATTTGGTTAGCGGTTCTTAAGTTGATTGTTTTGCGCACTCGTCCTAAAAAGGTCGCCAAGCTCTACCAAGAGATTTGGCAGCAGGGATCACCGATGCGTACCATTTTACAAGCACAAGTAGATGCCTTGCAGCAGCGTTTAAGTGCAAGCTATAAAAATGCTCCCAAGGTATTTGCGGCAATGACGTACGGTGATCAAAATATTAGTGAGCTACTGGTTCAGCTACAGCGGCAAAACTATCAGAAGATATTTGTGATGCCAATGTTCCCACAGTATTCAGCGACATCGACCGGCGCTGTCTATGACTGTATTGCTAATTTCCAGCGGCGATCACGAGAAGTGCTGGATATTCGAATAGTGAAATCTTATTACCGCGATGAAAATTTTATTCGCGCGCTAACAGAGTCTATCGAATCTCACTGGCGTGTTAATACCCCTGCGCAAAAAACGGTATTTTCATACCACGGAATTCCTCAGCAATATGCAGACGATGGGGATCCATACCCTATACACTGTTTTGAGACGACGCAACTGGTTAAAGCGCGACTGTTATGCGGAGAGTTTTCCGAGCAAGCAGATACTATTATTAGTACTTTCCAGTCCAGGTTTGGTCCAACTCAGTGGTTACAGCCTTATACCGATGTGACCTTGACTGATTTGGCTCAACAAGTCGCTTCTGTCGATGTGATTTGCCCGGCATTTTCAGCGGATTGCCTGGAGACGTTAGAGGAAATTGCCAAGACAAATAAAACAGTATTTATGGATGCTGGAGGGCAGCAGTATCGTTATATTGAAGCTTTGAATGATCAACCGCTATTTATAGATTGTCTGGTAAAGATAGTGCAACAACAAGCCATAGATTGGCTGGGAGAAAAAATTGAATCCTGATATTATTTTTGGTTTTCACGCCGTTAAAACCACTTTAAAGCACGATGCAGCGCGAGTAAAAAAGCTGTTGATTATCGCTGAGCGAAAAGATGAGCGTATTAATCAAGTGATAGAAAACGCTAAGGCGTTGAATATCGCTATAGAGCGCTGCAATCGCAAGCAACTGGATGAGTATACGGCTAAAGCTGCTCATCAAGGTGTGGCGCTAGTCTGTGAGCCAATAACGGCTAGAGATGAAACTTTTTTAGATAAATTATTGGACAACCTGACTGAGCCCGCTTTTTTGCTGGTGCTGGATGGTGTAACAGATCCGCACAACTTGGGTGCTTGCATACGAAGTGCTGACGCAGCGGGAGTACATGCGGTTATCGCCCCTAAAAATAACTCGGCGCCGCTTAATGCGACGGTGGCTAAAGTGGCCTGTGGCGCAGTCAATGTCATGCCTTATGTACAAGTCACTAATTTGGCGAGATCCCTACAGCAATTACAACAGCGTGGCATATGGCTGGCGGGTACTTCAGGAGATGCGCAGCAAGATGTTTATCAGGCGAGTTTAGATGGCCCTTTAGCGCTAGTCATGGGTGCTGAAGGCAAAGGAATGCGTCGCTTAACCCAAGAAAATTGTGACTTCCTGTTAAAAATTCCAATGGCGGGAGAGGTGAGTAGTCTTAATGTGTCGGTTGCTGCTGGCGTTTGCCTGTTTGAGGCTGTCAGGCAACGCAGTCACGCCTAGTGTGATGTGTACTGCAAAAAATGCCCTTGATAAATCGTTTTAGCAAGGGCATTCTTTACTTTTATAGTTCAGTATTAACAGATGATAGAGCTTTAAAAAGTAAACCCTATCTGTGATCTCTTCAGTAATACCGGATAAGGCCGTTAGGCTGACTTCGCTAGTTTATCGATTCCAATACAAGGCACAGCCATTAGGTTGCTGGCTACAGAGAAACGCCTAGCTTGTTTAATGTTGCAATAGTTAATTGTCCTGAGGCTAAACCATTGTTTTTCTGATAGCTGTTAACTGCACTAAGCGTTTCGCGACCTAAGACACCGTCAATGGGCCCTGGATGATAGTTCTTCGCTTTAAGGGCGCGTTGTAGGCGTCTAACAACATCTCCATTTGTATTCGTTTCACAGAGGATTGAGCGCCATTCTAGCTGTGAGTCTGATACTTTAACACGTTGCGTTATCGTCCTGCTTTTCCCTGCAATATCAACAGTGTGCTGTTGTGCCGGCTGTGCCAGTTTGTGATAGTGAATCTCTTGATACACAGCGGGAACTGAGACTTCACGAGTTGTCGCAGGAATGTCTACGACCCGGCGGGTAATGGTCTTCGTCTGTGCAGGTACTTCAATACTTGCTACACTTGCCGGTGCTTCAATGACACGTCTGCTGATCGTTTTATAAACGGCAGGGACGTCAACCAAGCACATAATTTCTCCGGTGATCGTATCGATTTTTTGAATGGGCCCCTTGCCTCTTTTCCATTCAGTTCTAGCAGGGCTGACAAGAATTTTTTCAGAAACTGTTCTAAATTGAGCGGGCTTTTTAATTAAGCGCGTTGAGGCCTCTTGGACAACAATCGTCTCAGTGACAGTTTTGAATGTTGCAGGCACAACGATCAGTTTTGTGCTCGCAGCTTTAACCACCACTCTTTTGTTGTCGTGTACATATTTTGCCTTGGTGGTTTCAATACGCTGGGATGGGGCAACAGTTTCAATGGTTTGCGTTCTATTTTCGTATCTAGCAGGGGTTAATACACGTGCGTAGCACTCTCCGGCCTTAGGGTTGGGCGGAGTTAATCCTTGTGAGCTATCAGAGGCGCTAGATCGCAGCCGGTTTAACTCTGCTTCTAGTCGCGCAATTTTTTCAGAATCTGCATCGAGTGGGTCTGTAGAAGTATTTCCTTTGTATTGATTTAAGTTAGAACAGCCGCTAAGAATGGCAGCACTTAATGCTGCTACAACAAAACCTGATGATTTCAATTTCATGTATATTCCTTGTTTTAATTAGTTCATCCAATATTTTTAACTAAATATCTTAACGAACTAATTATAACAAATATTCAGGTTATATTAATCTAATTGTTTTGTAAATTGTGGAATATTTTAAATGATCTATTAAAATCAGAAGTTTAACGTGAAAATTAGTATGAGTTATTTGCTTGTTTGTTTGAATTAATTGAATGCCTAATAATTTTTGTCTTGTTTAGGCTACAGCTTCTTTCCTCCTAGGAGATGAAGATGAATGTGGTATACCTCTTGTCCTCCGTCGGCATTACAGTTAAAAATTGTGCGGTATCCGCTTTGGTCAATGTCGAACTTGGCAGCAAGATCGCTCGCTTTTTTGACTAGTTTCCCTACCAGATCAATGTCTTCCTCGGTAACGTCATTCAAAGTTGCTATGTGCTTTTTAGGTAGGATTAGCAAATGGACAGGTGCCTTGGGGCTGATATCGTTAAAGGCGATAATATCTTCGTCTTCATATTGGATAGCTGCAGGTATTTCTTGGTTGATTATTTTACAAAAAAGACAATCCATATTGTTACTCTCTGTGTGGTTAATTAATAATAGTTGCTTAGTAGTAAGCTAGCATCGCGAATGTGTTTGACGATATATTCATTGAAACCAGTTATGCAATATAGAGCGTAACTTGAACTGTGTACCGCCGATTATTGATTTATCCGCTCATTCACGATACTACAATATAAAGATGATAACCTAATACAGACAATATCAAAGAAGAATAATCATTCAATAGAAAAAGCTATAGGTTATTTTGCTCTTTGTTGAGATTGGTAAAAGTTTGTGATAAATATGCAACACATGCCAGTCATTAGTCCCCAAAATGCTGACCCGATGGAATAGAATTCTATTCCTGAAATAGTCACAAGCAAAGTGATTAGGGCCGCTTCGCGCTCAGTGCTATTTGCCAGAGCGCCGCTTAGGCTACTTCCCAATGTAGATAATAATGCTAAGCCCGCTATAACCATGATTAAGGTTTGAGGGATAATTAAGAATAGACTAACCACAGTGGCGCCAAAAAGCCCAATAATAAGATAAAAAAGTCCGGTAAAAATGCCTGCCAAATAGCGGGTGTTTTTATTGTTATCAACTTCAGGAGCACTGCAAATAGCGGCGGTGATTGCCGCTAAATTATAAGAGAATCCGCCAAAGGGTGATAAAATCACCGTGAGTAAGCCTGTTGTGCTCAGTGCCGCGCTCATCGGCGCTTGGTAGCCAGCGGCTTTCAGTGTTGCTGCTCCGGGTATATTTTGTGATGTCATACTGACAATAAACAGTGGCACAGTGACACTGATAAAAGTCGCCATTGAGAAGTGGGGTGATACCCAAACAGGTATAGCAATGCTTATCGCCAAAGATTGAGTATCATATAGTCCTTGTTGATAGCTCAGCAACAAGCCAATCATTAGTACAGTGGGGACGGTAAAATTTTTAAGTAGAGGTTTGGTTATAATAAAACTAACCGCCATTACTGCTGCTAATAAAAAATTGTGCTGCATTGATAGGAATATATTTAAACCAAATTGAAACAATATTCCTGCCAGCATAGCGTTTGCAATGGATGCGGGGATAATTCGCTGAATTTTGTCAAACCATCCTGTCACAGCGAAGAGCAGTATCAACAAGCCGCACATGATAAAACTGCCAATCGCCATGTTCATGCTAACACCTTGTAAGGAGGTGACTAACAAGGCAGCTCCAGGTGTAGACCAAGCTGTAATTATTGGCATCTTATAGCGGTATGATAGAAAAATAGAAGAAACACCCATCCCTAATCCTAGCGCTAGCATCCAGCTGTTCAACTGTGCTTGACTCGCCTGTAGAGTTTGAGCCGCCTGAAAAATAATCGCGACACTGCTAGTGTATCCTACCAATACTGCGATAAATCCAGCGCTAACGTGGCTGATTTTAAGTGTTTTCATACTAGCTATCCTTTGGTCTTTTCGAGTGAAGGCGTTATCATTAGCCTGTGCGTTATAGCGTACCAAAAGAATAACACTGTGCGTTATAACGCACAATAGGTGGGTTTATTTTGAAAAAAATAATTGCAGATAACCTTAAGAGATATCGAGCAGAAAAAGGCTGGAGTTTAAGTGTTATGTCTGAACGAACAGGCGTGAGTAAAGCGATGTTGGGGCAGCTTGAAAGACAAGAGTCTAGCCCGACTATGGCCACTTTGTGGAAAATAGCCAAAGGGTTTGATCTACCTTTATCTGTGTTGATAGAAGAGCCCGGCACACCAGCTAATCACAGCAGTTACAAAAATAGAAAATTAGATGGCATTTTTGAATATAAAACCTTATTTGCCTTTGATCCCCTACTCGCTTGTGAAATGTTTATATTAAGGCTGCCACCGGGCAAGGAGAGTCTATCAAGTGCGCACGCTTGTGGTGTGATAGAGGACATTGTGATTATTAGTGGTGAGCTAGAGGTGATGCTTAACAATCAATGGCAGTGTCTAAAGACGGGTGCCGTTTTGCGCTTTAATGCAGATTGCGAACATGGTTATAAAAACCTCACAGACCAAGATGTTGTCTTTCACAATATTATTCACTACCCCAAGAAATAATGTTAAGTGACATCTAAGTTGGTTTTATTGGGGCAGTGGTAAGTTTTGATGATTTCGTTGTTGCTAGTGACTGATTCTAAGTGAATATCAAAGCCCCAAAGGGTCTGTATGTGATTGAGTACAGAGTTCGCGGATTCTGCTAAAGGTCTCTCTTGATGGATGTAATGCCTAAGAGTTAGAGATCTGTCTCCGGTGACATCGACATTGAATATTTGTATATTCGGTTCCAAATAGCCCAAATTATATTGATTTGCTAAATCTGAGCGTATTTGTCGATACCCTGATTCATTGTGGATGGCTGATACTTTGAGGTGACTGCTGCTTGATTTATCCAGTATAGAAAACAGTTTTAGCTCACGTATCAAACGCGGTGATAAGTACTGTAAAATAAAGCTCTCGTCTTTAAAGTTACGCATAGCATAATCTAAAGTTGTAAGCCAAGGGCTCCCGGCAATATCGGGAAACCACTCGCGATCTTCTTGGGTGGGATGTTGGCAAATTCGTTTAATATCCATCATCATATTAAACCCAAGTGTATAAGGATTTATGCCGGAAAAGTACGGATTATCAAAGGGAGGTTGATAGATGACGCTGGTATGAGCTTGTAAAAACTCCATCATAAATCCGTCATTGATTAACCCTTCTCGATACATTTTATCGGTTAATGTGTAGTGCCAAAAACAGGCCCAGCCTTCATTCATTACTTGCGTCTGTTTTTGTGGGTAGAAATACTGCGCCATCTTGCGCACAATTCTGATGATTTCTCGCTGCCAAGGTTTCAGCAAAGGCGCGTTTTTTTCGATAAAATAGAGTAAATTCTCCTCGGGTTCTGGAGGGAAATTTGGTTTCGATTCTGCTTCACTATCATTCTGTTTGGGGTTGAAGCTGGTCCATAACGTATTAATGTGTCGCTGTAGGTATTCTTCTCTCTCCTCTATATTTCTGATTTCTTGCTCAGGGGTTAGTGATGGGGGGCGAATGTAGCGATTTACCCCAAAGTTCATTAATGCATGGCAGGCGTCGAGCATCGACTCGACCGCATCAACACCGTGGCGCTCTTCGCATTTACCAATGTAATTTTTGGCGAAGACTAGGTAGTCAACAATAGCGGATGCATCGGTCCAAGTGCGAAATAGATAATTGCCTTTAAAAAAAGAGTTGTGTCCATAGCAGGCATGTGCGATCACTAATGCTTGCATCATCATTGAGTTCTCTTCCATTAGGTAGGCGATACAAGGATCGGAATTGATGACTATTTCATAGGCAAGACCCATGCGACCGTGTTGATAATTCTGACTGGTGTCTAGGAAACGTTTGCCGTAAGACCAGTGGTTATAGTGAAGCGGCATGCCAACAGATGCATAAGCATCCATCATTTGCTCTGCGTTAATAATTTCAATCTGGTTTGGATAAGTGTCTAGTTTATAGTGCGCAGCAATTCTGGCTATTTCAGCATCGTATTGTTCGATAAGATCAAAGGTCCATTGCGCGTCAGATGATATAGGTTCTCTTTGCATAGCTACCTCGATATTAGTCAACTTTAGAGGCGAAAAGCTCTCTAAAAACAGGGTAAATATCAGCACTAGATCGTACTTGCTGCATCGCAAATTCACGCTCAAATTCACTTTGTAGTTTTTTGTATTCGTGCCATAAATTTTGATGAACGCCCTGTGTTATTTCAACGTAGGCAAAATATTGCACCATGGGTAAAATTTTGTCTTTTAGCAGCTTATGGCAAAGCTCTGAATCATTGTCCCAGTTGTCGCCATCGGATGCTTGTGCGACATAGACATTGTACTGGTCATGGCCATATCGCTGCTCAATTACATCTGCGGTGAGTTGCAACGCGCTTGAAACAATGGTCCCTCCTGTTTCTCTAGAGTAGAAAAACTCTTGCTCATCAACTTCAGCAGCTCTTGTGTGGTGTCGAATAAATACCACCTCAGTTTGCTGATAATTCTTTTGGATAAATAGATAGAGTAGAGTGAAAAACCGTTTAGCGAGCTCTTTTATGCTTTGCGTCATCGAACCGGATACATCCATGACACAAATAATCACCGCCTTGGTTGATGGGGTGGGAGTACGGACATAGTTTCTGTAGCGTAAATCGTATGTATCAAGAAAGGGAACTCGTTTTTTATTTTCAAGTAACAGTGTGATTTTTTGTTTTAATTGTTTGAGTTCAAGTGCACTTTGATCATCAACCGGTTCTGCTTCAAGCTGCCATAACCTCTTTTTAAGTGCTGAGAGTTCCTTACTACTTGAGCCTGATAATGCAATTCTTCTCGCATAAGCGATTCTTAGTGAGCGCGTTAAGTGCAATCTATCAGGAGAGCTATGGCTGGTAAATCCGGCTTGATGGGATTCGAAGCTAGTAGTGCTCTTTAACTGTTTTTTGATTAAGTTTGGCAGCTCTAAGCCTTCAAACATAAAGTCTAAAAATTCGGCTTGATTGATATGGAAGGTGAACTCGTCTTCTCCGATGCCTTGATCGCTGGCATCTCCTGAACCTGAATTCCCAGAGCCTCCGCCAGCGGGCGGGCGAGGGAATTCATCGCCTGTTACGAACTCTTTATTACCAGGGTACACTCTGGTTTGTGTCCCCCCGCGACCATGTTGGAAATAAGGTTCAGAGGTGCTGTCACGATCAATGGTGATGTTTTCACCGTGCTGCAAATCTTTAATAGAGCGTTTGTTTAAAGAATCTTCAACCGCTTTTTTAATTTGCTTGCGATAGCGTTTTAAAAAACGCTGCCTGTTAACCGTGCTTTTTTTCTTGCTGTTTAGGCGACGGTCGATGATAAAACTCATATTCCGTACTCCTGTTTTGAGTGACGGCTGAATGTCGGGCGAAGGCCTCTTTTTAAGCGATGGCTCAATGAGTGGATCACCCATTTCACAGTGAATTATACGCTGCGTTTATTGGGACTTCCTTACTCTGATATACCACTCTGAGAGCAGTCTCACTTGCTTTTCAGTGTAGCCGCGTTTGACCATACGTTTTACAAATTCAGCGTGTTTATCGTTTTCATCACTAGATGCTTTGGTATTAAATGAAATCACAGGTAGTAAGTCTTCGGTATTAGAGAACATTTTCTGCTCGATCACTGAGCGCATTTTTTCAAAGCTCATCCAAGAAGGGTTTTTGCCTTCTTTGTTGGCTCTAGATCGAAGCACAAAGTTTACTATTTCATGGCGAAAATCTTTTGGGTTACTAATTCCAGCGGGCTTTTCTATTTTTTCCAGTTCATCATTAATCATGGCGCGGTTAAGCATGTCGCCTGTTTCAGGATCTCTGTATTCTTGATCTTGAATCCAGAAGTCGGCGTAGGTGACGTAGCGGTCGAATACATTTTGACCGTACTCAGAATATGACTCTAAATAGGCTGTTTGGATTTCTTTACCGAGTAACTCAATATATTTTGGCGATATGTATTCTTTTATAAAGCCAATATAAGTATCTTGCAGCTCTTTAGGATATTGTTGCTGTTCAATTTCTTTTTCTAAAATATGCATCAAGTGAACAGGGTTGGCAGCCACTTCTGATGGGTCAAAATTGAACACTTTGGAGAGTATTTTAAAGGCAAATCGCGTAGAGAGACCGTTCATTCCCTCATCGACACCTGCATAGTCTTTATATTCTTGGATAGGTTTTGCTTTAGGGTCGGTGTCTTTTAGATTTTCTCCGTTATAAATTCTCATCTTAGAGTAAATATTAGAATTTTCGGGCGTTTTTAACCGTGATAGTACCGAAAATTGTGCCAGCATAGTCAGAGTATCAGGAGCGCAGGGAGCGTTTGCTAAAGAACTGTCACGCAGCAGCTTTTTGTATATTTCCACTTCTTGTGAGATGCGCAGGCAGTACGGAATTTTTACGATGTTAACCCGATCAATAAAAGCTTCATTGGTTTTATTGTTTTTGAATGATTGCCATTCTGATTCATTAGAGTGGGCTAAAATTATACCGGTGAAAGGGATAGAACCCATGCCTTCGGTACTGTTGTAATTACCTTCCTGAGTGGCTGTTAGCAGTGGATGTAACACTTTGATAGGCGCTTTGAACATTTCTACGAATTCCATAATGCCTTGGTTTGCTCGACAAAGGGCACCAGAAAAACTATAGGCGTCAGGATCTTGTTGAGGATATTCTTCGAGTTTACGGATGTCTACCTTACCCACCAAACTGGAAATGTCTTGGTTATTGTCATCACCAGGTTCGGTTTTGGCAATGGCAATTTGATTGAGTCTCGAGGGGTAGAGCTTTACGACTGTAAAATTTTCAATATCGCCAGAGTACTCATTTAAGCGTTTCACCGCCCAAGGTGAAATAACGCCTTTGAGGTACCTTTTAGGAATACCGTACTCTTGCTCAAGTATATCGGCGTCTTCGTCTGGGTTAAAAAGTCCGAGTGGGGATTCAAAAACGGGAGAGCCCTTAATGGCATAAAAAGGGATGTTCTCCATTAGTTCTTTGACTTTTTCGGCAATTGAGGATTTACCGCCGCCAACGGGGCCGAGTAAATAGAGTATTTGTTTACGCTCTTCCAGCCCTTGTGCCGCGTGTCTAAAGTAGGAGACAATGTTTTCAATCGCCTCTTCCGCGCCGTAAAATTGATCAAAACTTGAATAGCGTTTAATGACTTTGTTAGAGAAAATTCGACTTAAAACGGGGTCTTTGGCGGTATCGATTAATTCAGGTTCGCCAATTGCCTTTAGCAAGCGCTCTGCCGCGCTGGCATAAGTTTCAGGTTTGTCTCTACACAGTTGCAAGTACTGTTGCAGTGTCATTTCTTCTTGGGTTGTTGCAAGAAAACGTGTTTGGTAGCGCTCGAAGATACTCATGATGATCACCTTCTGTTCAATGGGGTAAATTAATTAAGCGTTGGTAGTGCCTGCTAACAAATAAATTATTGAAAATGAATAGATCATAATTGATCGATGTAAATTACCTGATCTAAGAGCGATTTATCAACTATTTGATTATGCTCTTAATTTAATTATAGTCCAATTTAGCATGTCTGTTATTTTAATCGTTACATGTTAATGCTTTTTCTTAGGAGCCATTATTGTTGAAATGAATAACTGCCAATTATTGCCCTACATTAAAAATGTTTCACAATTAATACTATACAGAGAAACTTATTGGGAGATAGTGAGTCTTTTACCTATAAAACTCTGACTTGAAAGATTACTCAAAGTTCACTTTGCTAAAGACTTGCTCTAGTGACTGCAGTATGAAGATTCCTATAAAGTGTGGATTAGCAGCGGGCTGAATGTGGTTTCATTAATTTTAACAGCACAATCATGCTCTGAACGATGATACTTAGGTCTTAAAATGCTCGCTACGCTTAGGTGATTTTGGCGGTTAGGGTTTTATAAATATGTGAGAGCGTTAATCAACCAGTATCAATTATTATTTGGCTTTATTGTTCTCAACGCTGTTTTGTAAGGGCTTCGATTATAGTCCCTCTTTTCCAGTGAATAGGGATACTGCTTTGTTTCGATTAGCAGTATAATATTTTGGTTATATTTAATGTGTAAGGATTCTATGCGATTTCTATCTTTAGCCGCTTTGGCTCTGTTCATGACTCATGCTTCAATAGCCCAGTCATCTCAAGATTACGGTGTCTCCAAAGGAAATGAAGAATTACTGTTGAAAAGTTTTGAGTCGATAGCGGCGCAAAATTTTGATGTCGCTTTAGATCAAGTAAAACAGCTGGTCGATATTCGGCCAGATTTTCGCTTGGCACAACTGGTCTATGCGGATTTGTTAATCGCACAAGTAAATCCTCTTTCCAGAGTTGGCGATCGATTTACTGAGAACCAGCAAAAGAAAGTGCACGGTCTTATTGAAGAGGCGAAAGCTAGATTAAATTTGCGTAAGTCTAAACCAGCGGCTGACTTAATTCCCAAAGATATTGTGTTACTCAGCGAAAAGCAAAAATATGTCATTGTGCAAGATATGAGTCTTTCACGTTTATTTGTGTTTGAAAATAGAGATGGAGTGCCTTTTTTAATTAAAGATTATTATGCATCACATGGTCAAGGGGGCATCAATAAACGAAGACAAGGCGATAAGAAATCTCCGGTCGGCGTTTATTTTACGACAGGTCGGCTACTCGACGAAAACTTACCCCAGCGATATGGTGCTGGGGCACTGCCTTTAAATTACCCTAATGCCTGGGATTATCGAAATAATCGAACAGGTAATGGTATTTGGCTGCACGGCTCTCCGGTGGATACCTATTCTCGTCCTCCACTGGCAAGTCTTGGTTGCCTCTCATTAACCAACCCTGATTTTCAAGAAGTTGATAAACTGATTAAAAATGGGACTCCAATGATATTGGGCGAAAACCTAGATTGGATTTCAAAGGGGGCTTGGCTAAAACAGCAGCAAGAAATGCTCGCTGTGGTTAAAAATTGGGAAGTAGATTGGGAGAGCTTAGACTATAATCGTTATATTCAACATTACTCTCACAGTTTTAGTGATGGTCAAAAGAAGTTTAACAAATTTGCTGAGCATAAAAAGCGTGTCAATAGTTCCAAAACATTCATTGAAATAGGTCTTAATGATTTAAACATTTTTACCTATCCTGACACTGAACTCATGGTGGTATCTTTTGATCAAGATTACAAATCTAGTAACTACAAAGGTATTGGGCCCAAAAGGCAGTATTGGACAAAAGAATCTGATGCTTGGAAAATTGCCTACGAAGGCGCCCCCTCAATGGGCAAACCTTAAGTCTTTTAAAGAGGGAACATTTAAACTAAGCATAGGAACTGGCATTGCAAAATATTCAATCTCAGCAAAGTATTGTAAGAACTGATTTTACTTTAAAGTACTATCAATTAGATGAGCTACTCTCTGCGCACCGACGATTGAAAATTTGTGGCGCAAATAGTCCAGTTTTTATAAGAAGTTGGCTGGAGTTTGCGCAAGCTCGTCAAGATATTATCATTCCTTGGCTGTCAGGGGATATTGAAGCGTTTTTCAAGATATTTAGTCATATTGTCAAAGACTCAGTGGTGGATTTTTCAGCTTTGGCTGAGTATTTGGATTCGCTGCAAAGCAAGCGTTCGATTGTGATTATTGCCAATGCAAATACAGTCGCTGCGGTTGATCTTACCAAGCTGCTCGAAACACTTAATCACCAACAATCTTCGCCTAGTCAGCCCCCTGCTACAGTGACTGATTCTGCTCAATTAGCAGGTCAGCACCATGCGCTTGCCAATATTCTTATTTTCGCCCCTGAGGGAGAGCAATCGCTGGTTGGTTATCAAGAGGTTTTGAGTCAGTTCCCGGTTGCCCTGGATGTCGGTGGCGAAGAGGCGAAAACAGCAAAAAGCTCTAGGAAAGGGCTGTACAGTACGCTTGGGGCAGGGCTAGTCATTGGTTGTGCGGGGCTTTATTGGCAAACTACAATTTCGAACGAATCTGCCGTAAGTGTGCCCGTCAATAGTGGGCAATTGGTAGTCGTACAAAACGGCGCTGCTCTAAGGCAAAACAATGAAGAGCAGCAAGTTGTGGAAAATTTTGAGAATCTACCAATAGAGTCTGTCGCAGTGGAAGCCATACCGCAAGCTAGCACTGAAGAGAAGGTAGAGATTGCTTCGCTGTTGCCTACAGAGATAGCTGAGCCAATAATTGTTAATCCAGTATCGTTAGCTGTGCCAAGTGAAATATTGGTTACTCAGTCAGTTGAGCCAATGATTAGCGATGCAAAAACTGACAGTGTATCGTCAGTAGCGGACATAGGAGAGAGTGTTCCTAAACCGAGTGAAGTTGCCAGCAGTCAAATGACGAGTGCTGAGACGGTAGCAATTACTACTGTTAGCAGTGTTCAAGCTATCAATATCGGCTCAAGTATTAACACTCAAGCCGGCACTGAGAAAAGTGTTATCGATGAGAAAGAGGGTATTGAGAAGAAAGTAAATGCCATGGTTGATGCGTGGATATCAGCTTGGCAGCAACAGAAGTTTGACAGCTACAGTCAGCATTACGTTAATACATTCAGTGCCAAGAAAAAGATGTCTCACGATCAGTGGTTAGACTGGCGTCGTAAACGGATTGAAAGGCCTAAGTGGATTAAGCTATCACGTTCAAATATAAAACATGTAGGCAGTATTGATGATGCAACGTTGAGTATCACTTTTACCCTTAATTACGCATCTCCAAATTATAAAGATAAGACATTTAAGAAGCTCGGATTAACGTTGGTTGATGATGCATTTAAAATTGTGGTTGAAGAGAATTTAAAAGTGACTAAGTTGTAGAGATGAGTTCTCGGCAGCGCCTTGCAAGTGCAGCTAATTCAGGTGTAACGGAATTAGGTAGTATATCTCTGTATTGGTGAAAAAATGAGTTTAGAGGAGGTTGTCGAAAAATGACCGCGCTCAATAACTGGGCGGTTAAAAACCGACTCAATAAGCTCCTTTATAAATATAAACTCCACAGTTTTTCCTTGCTTTGTTTTTGCTCGCTACCTTTTACGACAGCCTCTTTAGAGGGGGCAATGTTATCCTATCGAGTGTAGCTGTTGTCTTGCGCTCTTAATATGCAATGTGAGCTGTCCTTAATAGGGCACAAAGTAATAAAAAAGGAGAGCCAGTGCTCTCCTTTTTTTGTTGAGGTTAAACGTTAAAATATCCCCGGCATTTACTGCCAGTGACTAAATATTTTGCTCTTTACTGATTAACCACTTACTGCCAACCCTTTTCATAGTGAGTCGTTTATTGGTTTGATCTTTATAAGTATTCGCCTGGTATTTTTGCAGGAAAGTCACTTCAATTATATCGTTGCTGACGCGTTTTGACTTTATATTAGAAAGCTTGATTTTAATAAATTTGGGCTTGGTGAGCCTCACAGTTCTCTGTGCTCTCCACTGAGTGTGGTTGATGCTCGATTTGGGACTGTAGTTGCTGACATATGACCCTAAATAAGCGTTTACGTTTTGAGATGTCCAAGTCCAGCTCCAGCGGCTGACGGCCTTAATCGCCGCTAACGTTGAGCTACCAGGAGCCTTGCCTGTTTTAGCAGGTGTTTTGCTGTCAACCCGCACAACGCTCTTTTTCTTTTTAGGTTTTAGTACAGTATTTATCGGCTTTATCTTAACTTTAGCAATGTTTTCCACAGGATCTGGATCGTTGATGATGGGTAGTGGTAATTCAATTTTTTGTTTGGCAACAGCAATAATCGGTTGAGTGGTTGTAGATGTCGCTGCTTTTGTTGCTACAGTTGTTGTGTTTGTCTCGCGTTTTTTAGTAGGCAGTGTCGTTTTTTCTCTTGTCGCTCGAGTCGTAGTGTTTGCGGCGATGCTGTTACTTAGGTTTTCATCGCTAAGAGCGGGTAAGCTGGGGGATGATGTTCTTCGTAAAACAACTAGTTGAGGTGTTTGTTTTTTGTCTGAATCTAGATCTAGCGCTCTGTTATAGGCAAGAGAGGCGACAGATGCATAGACCTCTCGTAAATTCTCATTAACTTGTGCGTAGCTTGGGTGTGTAGAGAAGGCGAGTAGTAGCGTTTCAATCGCCTTGCCATAGTCTCCTTTGTCTGAATATATAACGGCTAAGTTGTTATATAGTTCAGGGGACGTTGGGTGGCGAGTGATGGCGTTTCGAAGCAGTAATTCGGCTTCAGCGCTCTCTCCCATATTGCTCAATACTAAGCCTTTGGTTAGCTCTGCTTCCAAGTTTTCTGGCTGTTGCGCCAGAATATTATTAATTGAAGCCATCGCTGTTCGGTGATCGCCTCTTTGGGTTAATATTTCTATGCGCTTTAGTTCAGGGTCAGTCGCGGCAGGATTTCGCACCAGTAACGCAGTATTCGAAGAGTTAGCTGCTGGAGGAGCTGCGTTTGGGTTTTCCTTGATCGTCTTCAGCCACGACTTAATGTCCGACAGTTTCGAGTTCATCCACGCTTCAGTGTTAGGATTATTGACACTAACAGCACTGTGAGTGTTGTTTTTTTGCGAATCTTTATCACAGCTGTAATCACTAGACTCTCCACCATTTCGGCAGTAGCCCTGGGTAGCAGTATTAGATTCTAATTTATTGGCACTACAGCCAGTGGCGATTATTGCAGTGACTAAAACTGTTAATTTGGTTCGTTTAAAATCCATGAAAAGCACATTATATCCATAAAGAGGGAGGTATTAAGGGGCTCAATATTGACTTGTTTAGTTGTAATCTGACAACAAATTAATTGGTTGAGACTCCAACAGTAAGTCCATAGTATCTGTGTAAAAAGCGAGAGTAAAGTACTTGGTATTTTTAACTAAATGCTGCGGGGGACACCAATAACTAATAATCGTTATTGGCGTCGCACTCGATTAAGCTTGGTCTTCTCGCTCGATCGCTCGATAGGCGATATCCGTACGGTAGAAAGCATCTTTCCAAGAGATTTTGTCGACCCCTTGATAGGCGATTTTCTGGGCGTCAGTAACACTTTCGCCTAGGGCAGCAATACATAGTACGCGCCCGCCAGCACTGACTAGCTTAGAGTCCGATAAAGCAGTACCCGCATGGAATACTTTACAGTCGTCGCTCGGTTGCGTTTGAATGCTGATTTCATCACCCTTTGCATACGCTTCAGGATATCCGCCAGAAGCCATGACGACGCCGACAGCGGGTCTTGGATCCCATTCGACTGTCAGTGTATTGAACGACTTGTTCAACGCTGCATTACACATGTCAACAATGCTGGTTTTTAAACGCAACATGATCGGTTGTGTTTCGGGGTCACCAAAGCGGCAGTTATATTCGATGACTTTTGGTTGCCCTTGAGTATCGATCATCAATCCCGCATAGAGAAAGCCGGTGTATTCATTGCCTTCTTCTTTCATGCCGCGCACGGTTGGCATAATAACTTGATCCATGATGCGCTGGTGGATCTCAGGGCTGACCACAGGCGCCGGTGAGTAGGCGCCCATGCCACCAGTATTAGGGCCGGTATCGCCATTGCCAACTCGCTTGTGATCTTGGCTGGTGGCCATCGGCAGTACGTTATCGCCATCGACCATGACGATGAAAGAGGCTTCTTCGCCTTCCAGGAACTCTTCAATGACGACACGAGAGCCGGCATCTCCAAATTTGTTGCCCGCTAGCATGTCACGTACCGCTTCTTCAGCTTCGGCTAAGCTCATAGCGACAATCACGCCTTTGCCCGCTGCTAAGCCATCCGCTTTAATGACAATAGGTGCACCGACTTGGTGCAGATAAGCGATGGCTGGATCAATTTCTGTAAAGTTTTGGTAAGCGGCCGTAGGGATATTCTGGCGTTTTAAAAAATCTTTACTGAATGCTTTAGAGCCTTCAAGTTGTGCCGCTTTTGCAGTGGGGCCAAAAATAGCTAAGCCAGCCGCTTGAAAATCATCGACGATACCAGCCACTAGTGGCGCTTCAGGGCCGACTATAGTTAATGCAACGCTGTTGTCTCGAGCAAAGTTAATCAGTGCTTGAGAATCTGCATTATCAATTGCGACGTTGTGCATTTTGGGCTCGGTTGCGGTACCGCCATTGCCTGGTGCTACAAATACATTTTCTACTTTAGGGTCTTTCGCTGCTGACCAAGCTAGGGCGTGTTCACGACCACCGGCACCAATCACTAATATATTCATTGGCATGCTCCTAAATAAGTTCTATCGATAAGTGGCCGCAAGGCTGACTGACCGATTTATATTGAAAGTGAAGGGCGTGGAGCTTTGGCTTGCCACGCCCGTTTTTTATTAGTGTCTAAAGTGGCGCATACCAGTAAAGACCATGGCCATACCGGCTTTATCGGCCGCTGCTATGACTTCATCGTCACGCATTGAACCACCGGGCTGGATAACAGCGCTAATGCCAGCGGCTGCTGCAGCTTCAATACCGTCACTGAACGGGAAAAATGCATCAGATGCCATCACTGAGCCAGCGACTTGTAAGCCTTCATCGGCAGCTTTAATATTGGCAACTTTGGCACTGTATACGCGGCTCATTTGGCCCGCGCCTATACCGATACTCTGGCCATCTTTAGCGTAAACGATCGCATTAGATTTAACGTACTTGGCAATTTTCCAGCAAAATAATAGATCGCGAATTTGCGCTGCGCTCGGTTTGACTTTAGTGACAATTTTAAGATCATCTGCAGTGATTTCGCCCAAGTCGCGATCTTGCACTAGTAAGCCACCGTTGACCCGCTTGTAATCTAAATCAGCAGCGCGTGTTGCTGCAAATTCACCACAAACTAGTACTCTGACGTTAGTTTTACCTGCTAATACTGCTTGTGCGTCGGTATCGATGCTGGGGGCGATGATCACTTCAACAAACTGGCGTTCAATAATAGCGCTGGCCGTTGCAGCGTCTAGAGGGCGGTTAAAGGCAATAATACCGCCAAACGCTGAGGTTGGATCCGTTGCGTAGGCTAAGTTGTAAGCGCCTAATAGGTCGTTTGAAATAGCCACCCCACATGGGTTTGCGTGCTTTACAATGACGCAGGCTGGCTCTGCGAACGATTTAACACATTCAAGCGCTGCATCAGTGTCTGCTACATTGTTGTAAGACAGTGCTTTGCCTTGTAGTTGAGTAGCAGTGCTAACCGAAGCTTCAGTGGGATTGCTCTCTACATAGAATGCCGAGCGCTGGTGAGAGTTTTCGCCGTAGCGCATATCTTGTGCTTTAACGAACTGTGTATTGAAGGTGCGTGGGAATGCGCTACTGTCTACAGGTGCCGCAGTCTCATCAGCTGCAGTGGGTCCTTCAACCACCGCGCCTAAATAGTTAGCTATCATGCCATCGTAAGCGGCAGTGTGCTCAAATGCTTGCACGGCTAAGTCGAATCTATCGGTGATGGTAAGACCGTTGTGAGCGTTGATTTGCTCAAGGATGTGCGGGTAGCTGCTGGCATTAACCACAATGGCAACATCTTTATGATTTTTTGCCGCAGAGCGCACCATGGTTGGGCCACCGATATCGATGTTTTCAATCGCCAATGCTAAAGTGCAATCATCGCGTTCAATCGTTTGCTTAAACGGGTATAGGTTGACTACCACCATGTCAATCGGGTCGATACCGTGCTCCGCCATGACAGAATCATCAGTGCCGCGGCGCGCTAAAATGCCACCGTGAATTTTGGGGTGCAGTGTTTTTACACGGCCATCCATCATCTCGGGAAAACCTGTGTAATCCGATACTTCAGTCGCCGCAATGGCGTTCTCGGTCAGAAGTTTGAAAGTACCACCTGTCGATAGGATTTCAACACCGCTGCTTTGCAGTGAGCGAGCGAATTCTACGATGCCGGTTTTATCTGAAACACTAATGAGTGCTCTGCGGATAGGAGTATAGTTTAGCTCTGCCATTTTGTTTGCCATGATCTCTGAGTAAAGGGAAAGTAAGATTTTTGTGAATTTGTTGAATCTGCACCGACCTGATTGAGCCGTTGATATGGGTTGCCCATTGGTTGGCGCGGTAAGTGTATGTTCGGAATGTCTTGAGGGGGGAACTGCTTGAAATTTGATAAAAAGAGGAGGTTGAGAGAGTAGTGCAGGGGGCAGAGTACGAGGCTATCTAGGTGCCTTAAACGATGATAATTGAAGCGGTGCTTGCTCATCATTAGCGCTCTATTGACTCTCTTAATCCTCAGCATAACCGCTAGGTTCAATAGCAGGGTAGTTACAATAGATTCAGTATACAAATTACTTGTGTAAGCTCTGCATTGTGATCAATTGTCCCTTATATTGCCGTTGCTCGATACGTTATGCAGCGTTCTCTTTTATAAAAAAGCAGTTGCTGATAACTCAACAACTGCTTTTAAGGGAGTGGATTAAAGTAATCCGTACTCTTTTAATTTTTTGCGCAACGTACCGCGATTTAGACCAAGTAATTCAGACGCTTTAGTCTGGTTGTCTTTGGTGTAAGTCATCACTGTTTCTAAAAGTGGCGCTTCGATTTCAGCAAGTACCATTTTGTAAACATCAGTGACAGGCTGGCCGTCTAGCTGTCTGAAATAATTGTTCATAGATGTTTCTACACTGTCTCTTAAAGTCTGGCTTTGAGTAACAGCAGGGTTTGATACAGGGGCGAAATTAGCTGGTTGATTTTCTATTGTGTTCACGTGACAAATATCCGAGTTGTAATGTTATGCGGCAGCAGAAATTATTTGAGCACTTGCAAAAAACTGCTCTATTGCTGCCAATTGTTTATCTTGTGTCTCTAGTTTGTTAAACCATGAGCGAAACTGCTTACTTTCTTGAACAGATTGTAGGTACCATGCTACATGCTTTCGAGCAATTCGTACGCCCAAATAATCACCGTAGAACAGGTGAAGAGCATGTAGATGGTTCGTTAAAACCTGTTTGATCTCATCTATCTCTATAGCCGCTAGGTGCTCATTATGAGTTAGATAGTGATCCATTTCTCTAAATATCCAAGGCCGTCCCTGTGCTGCTCTCCCCAACATGACTGCATCAGCTTGGGTATACTCTAAAACTGCGCGCGCTTTTTCTGGCGTGTTTATATCACCGTTGGCAAACAGTGGAATATCGATCACCTTTGCAATATCTGCAATGGTTTTATACTCTACTTCGCCTTTAAAAGCGCACGCCCTTGTTCGACCGTGTACAGCGAGTGCTGAAATACCAATATCTTCGGCCATTTTTGCGATGGTAACTGCATTGATGTTTTGCTTGTCCCAACCGGTTCTGATCTTAAGAGTGACTGGCACTTCAACGGCATTCACAACGCTTTCAAGTATAGACCTGACTAGCGCTTCATCTTTCAATAGTGCTGATCCCGCGGCCTTTTTACAGACCTTTTTTGCAGGACAGCCCATATTGATATCGATAATTTGAGCCCCGCGCTCTACATTCATAATAGCAGCTTGTGCCATCATTTGTGCATCACCACCGGCAATTTGTACCGATCTAGGCTCAATATCAGCATCAGAGATTAATCTGAAACTGGATTTGCGTGAATTCCAAAGAGTGGTATCACTAGTGACCATTTCCGATGTAACAAGTCCCGCTCCAAACTGTTTGCACAGATGCCTAAACGGCTGATCTGAAATGCCTGCCATAGGTGCAAGTATAACTTTGCTAGCTATGTTGTAAGGGCCAATTTGAAACATGTTTCGCCTATAAAATGTCAGAGTTACCCAGCAAATGTCGAGTTTGCTGAAGAGATACTTACTTGAATTAAGAAGGGGGCGAATTTTACACGCTTTCAGCAAAAAAAACAGATTTTTTTTGGATGATATTTGATCGAATTGTCTTGACTATTTAGTTAGCGTAATTCTGCTTTATTTAAGGCTTAATCGACACTTAAACCTCGAATGGTGCAATTGTATTTCGAGGTTTCGTGGATAATTGCTATAAAAAATACATTTCGTTGTTTGCTACTGGCATTGGTTTTGCTAGGAAGTGAATTACGTATTTATCGTTTAATACCTGTCACTCTGATCCAGCCGTCTAATTCTACAGCAGCTTCTAAGTCAAAATCGTTTGCATAAGCATTAATAATATCTTGTTCTTGGCTGGCGAGAAGGCCGGATAAAGCGAGTTTTCCTCCGCTCACCACGCGCGCGGCGATTACCGGTGCTAACTCTACCAATGGCCCTGATAATATATTGGCCACTAATATTTGCGTTTGCAGTGGCGGCGCGTTTTCTGGCAGGTGCGCTGTCAGGCGCTCTTTAGCAAGACTGTTACGCTCTAAATTGGTGATTGTGGCAGTGAGCGCCTGCTCATCAATATCGACAGCGAGTACCGATTTCGCGCCGAGTAATAATGAAGCCACTCCTAAGATCCCCGATCCACAGCCGTAGTCAGTGACGGTTTTAGCCTGGCAGTCGATACTGTCTAACCAGCGCAGGCACAGTTCTGTTGTAGGGTGAGTGCCAGTGCCGAATGCCAAGCCTGGATCGAGCATTAAATTAACGGCATCTGGATCAGGGGTTTCACACCAGCTAGGGCATACCCACAGACGCTCGCCAAAGCGCATGGGTTTGTAAGATTTCATCCACTCGCGCTCCCAGTCCTTATCTTCCAAAATTTCAATGGCAAGTGATGGGAAAGAATCGCTGGTCTCTATTTGTCGAAAAGCGTGCTGTAAAAAGTTGCGCATTGCTTGTATGTCTGTTTGCGCATCAAACAATCCGCTGATCGTGGTATTGCTCCAAAGTGGGGTTGTGCCCAGATCAGGTTCATAGATAGGTTGGTCTTGAGTATCTTGATAAGTGACAGAAAGCGCGCCGGCCTCTAGCAACAAGTCTTCAAATTGCTCAGCTAAAGTGGGATTGATCTCTATTTTTACTTGGAGCCAGGGCATGATAGGTCCTTAAATGCATCGTTTTTAAAAGTTACGCGATTTTACCTTAACCCACTGTAGACTTCAGCATTGATAGGCACTAAATTGAGACTTATATTAAGCAGTGATTAAATATGAAGAAGATTGGAGCAAGTGTGCAAACTCAACAGGCGAATAAATTAATTAGAAACCCATGTGTCGGGGTATGTTGTCTTGACGATCAAGACCTATGTATCGCCTGTAAAAGATCGGGCATAGAGATAGGCGAGTGGGGGATTTATGACCAAGCCCAGAAAAAAGCAGTGTTGATTGAAATAGAAAAACGCTACGCAGCAGCAGAGCTGCAAGAAAAATTATAATAGGCTTTTATCGATGTATCAGCAGCAATTGTTAGAAAAATCAGCTTTTAGCGCCTGGCCTTCACTTGAGCAAAGCCAAGATCAAGGCATCGTCTATCGCTTTGCTAAAGGTTATACCAAGCGAGCTAATTCAGCCAATGTCTTAGCCCTTGAAAATTGGCAGCTGCCCGCATTGGTGACTCAAATAGAGGGCTACTTTCATGAGCGAGCGCAGCCGAGCATTGTCAGAATTCCCTCTTTTGTTAAGGCTGATGCTCTCGATCAATATTTAGCACAAGCGGGTTATTCCTATGCTAGTAAATCACTGGTGATGAAAAAAACCATTGCTGCCGATATTGCGCAAACGGAACTTAAAATACTCAATGCCGGCGATTGGCTTAAATGCTTTGTGCAGTTATCGGATAGTGCCCTCGAGCAACACGGCGCGCACCTTGAAATATTAGAGCGCATTGATGATCAGAAATTATTTGCTGTGCTTGAAAAAGCGGGCAAAGCCGTGGCTTGTGGTCTGGGGGTAATAGGTCGTGGTCAGTTGGGGATTTTTGATCTGGTATGTGCAAAATCTTGCAGGCGTCAAGGCTATGGCGCGGAGCTTGTCTCAGGTATCCATAGCTGGGCGTTAAACAAAGGGGTGCAAACCAGCTATCTGCAAGTGCTTGCCACTAATACCGCGGCAGTTGCTCTGTATCAAAAACTTGGGTTTAGGGAAGACTATTACTACTGGTACCGGATCAAATGAGTTTTTGCACCGCTAGAGTGGGTGCGTTCGCAGCTGATCTACTTAGCTGCCTGTGTTAATTAGCTTTTAAAAAACCAGTATTGGAAACATATTTTTCATGCAGAAGAAGACGATCGATTAAGTGTTGCGATGAAATGGGATGCCTAAATCATCTCTCTAAGATATTACTCAGTATCTGAGCCATCATTGACTATGCTGAACAGTAAGTCAGTGACACCAACGTCGATACCTGCTTGATAGAGCAACGTGGAAAGCTGGCCTCGATGATGGCTCTGATGGTTGAAAAAGTGCTGGATTAATTGTCCGAAATTTTTACTAAAGCGAAGGCCCTTAGTGTTTTTATATTGTAGTGAGGTGTTTAACAGCTCTTCAGTGAGCTCAGCAGTAAATTGACAAACCATCCTATCTAACCGCTCGCGTTGCTGTTTCAGTTCTGTCATTTGTTGATATAAAATTTCGTCGAGTGTTCCTGGTACTGGTAATGCAGTGACGCCCTTTAATGCATTAAAGGCGGTAGAGTGTTTGGAAAAACGTGTTAACCAAATGATATCACCCACTAAAATATGATTTAAAGTACCGCAGATTGAACCAAAAAAGGCGCCGCGTTCTTGCATTAACTGCTGTGGCGTTAATTGACCAGCAGCTGCATATAGGTTGAGGTTCATCTGCTGATTGTATTGCGCGAGTAGTATAAAGTTAGCGTGTAACGACATTTAATCCCCTAGTCTATCACCATGATGGAGCGATACTCATCATAGGCAAATTGATCAGTCATACCTGATATGTAATCCTGAATGAGTCGACAGCGGTGATAAAATTCCAGCGTTGAATAGTCGCTGCTGCTCTTATCTATGGCATGAATCGCCTTGTTATAGCTATCAAGGTGCTTTTTAGGCAGTCTTTTCACTAAATGCTTAGCAATTAAAGGCGCATCTTTTTTATTATTTAAGACTTTTTCAAAAGTCCCAGTTTTCAGTGCGAGTAGCGGTTTATAAAAATCTAGCAGACCACAAATAATGCGGTAACCTTGTAGCTCTAGTTTCTCTACCTCTGGATGGCAAAAAACCTGTTGTATGGCTATTTGTTTTAAAGTCTCGGTAATGGCGTGATATTGACTATTATCTTCCAGTAATGCGTTGTTGAAACTGCCGTGAAAAACACCTTCAATATTATCGATAAACTGTTTGCTGGCGTGTTTTACCAGAGGATGGGAGAGTGAAACACGTAAGCTAATAAAGAAATTCTGACTCTTATTAGCACGCGCGATGTACTCTTGCATTTTCTCAATGGCCAGTGGGTCGTCAACCCTAAATTTATTTTTTAAGACGTCACAATAAGTTTTTATTAACAAATGACTGAGCTGGTCTGTATTGAGAATGCCTTTTTCAACCGCATCCTCAATGTCAGCCAGGCAATATGATATATCATCAGCTGCTTCCATAATATATGACAGTGGATGCCGGCAACCCGGTGCAATCTTTAAGTGATCACAGAGCTTTTTAATATAGGCTGATTCCGAGTGATAAAACCCGACCTTTTTCATTAAGTAACTTTTGTCTTTCGCAACACTCGATCTAAGCATAGTGGCTGCTCTAGTGTACTTTAAGATGCCGGCTGCTTGAGAGTAGCTTAAATTCAAGTTAAGCAGCGAGTGAATCAGTCGGATGGCTTGCGCGTTGCCTTCAAACTGTTGCAACTCAACGGCAAGTTCTGGACGCTGCTCAAACAGGTGCTCCCGCTGCACGTTGCTATTAGCAGCGCTAGCAAGGCTGAGTAAATGTTCCTCAAACCACTGATTGATGGCTTGTTCTCCGAAATGACCAAAGGCCGGATTGCCGATATCGTGCATTAAACAAGACATTTCAACCAGAGATTCAATACAGCGATCAAGCTCAATTAAACCGTATTGGCTTTGTTGCGCATTAGAGAGGCTGGCAAAAATACTTTGTACGATAAATCGGCCAACTTGCTGTACTTCCAAAGAGTGGGTTAAACGAGAGCGTACCGCGGCGTTTTTCTCCAGCGGAAATACCTGGGTCTTTTGCTGCAACCTGCGAATGGCGGCACTGTTTATTATCCGTCCTCTATCGCTTTCAAAAGCCCGTTGCAATTGCTGGCTAGTCAATCCATTTGCGGGGTTTCCGTATGGGCGTTGGGCACTGATCTTGGTTTTAAAATCTATTGGACGCATTTCGTGAAGGCCTGAGTGTCAAAAAATAAGAACATACAAGGGGGAGTAGAGAGTGTAACGGTTTGACTTAAAAATTGTTGGTTTTTCAAGTTAAACTATCTGTGTGGCAGTTTCTTATTTTATTGTTGGCCTGTTTGAGTCTTGTCCAATATCATTGTAATGGTGCAAAATAATGACGCTAATAGATAAGTTGTCCCTATCTCAATATTTTAATATCTGTGCATTAGCAGTGACTGAGTGTCTTTTATAGAGGTGAATTAGGCATAGCCTGAATCATCGATGGTTTGTTTTCTGCCCTTAGGGCGCGAATCTGTCACCCTCAAAGTATTTCGCTATAAATAATTACAACAATTAGGAACAATTAACTATGTTCCATCTAGTGTTGCTGTCACATAGCTGGCAGCGCGGAGTGTTAACAGATGTCTAAATTTCCGAGTAGTGCAAAGGTCGTTATTATTGGTCAAGGTGGTATCGTGGGTGCCTCTGTGGTGCATCACCTTATAGAGCGAGGTTGGGATAATATTGTCGGTATCGATAAATCAGCGGTGCCTACCGATATTGGTTCAACGGCACACGCATCGGATTTTTGTTTTAATACTGCTCATGATCAGATGACCATTTTTACCACTAAATACAGTATCGACTTTTATGAAAAACGCGGTAACTATGAGCGTATTGGCGGTATTGAAGTCGCGCGTAAAGGTGATGCTGAACGCATGGATGAGTTAAAGCGCCGTGTGACATCAGGAAAAGCGTTTGGCAACAACGTACGTATGATGAGTACCGGTGAGGCCAAAGAAAAATTTCCGCTGTTAGAAGAAGATGTCATTCAAGGTGCGCTATGGGATCCGGATGCGGGCTTAGTGATTCCCCGCTCACAAACAGTAGCGGGTGATTTAGTTGAAGAGGCAGTGGCAACGGGTAAGTTACAAGTGTTTGCCAATACCTCTTGCACAGGCTTAAAAATTGAAGATGGACGTATCAAAGGGGTTGAAACCGAGCGCGGTTATATCGAAGCGGATCACGTAGTGGTTTGTGCCGGTCTCTGGGGGCGTTTGATTGCAGCAATGGCCGGTGAAGATTTGCCGGTGATGCCCGTCGATCATCCGCTGACTTTCTTTAAAGACTTTAAAGCTTTTGAAAACAGTGGTAAGGAAATTGGCTATCCGCTACTTCGCGATCAAGGTAACTCCGCTTATCTTCGTGATACGGGAGACCCAAAAACGGCGGAAGGTGGCCAGTTAGAGTGGGGTTATTACGAGGAGAAAGAGCCGCGTATGTGTCACCCGCGTGATATTTTAGAAAAAGAGCATGCCAGACTTTCACCTTCACAACGTGATTTAGAGCTTGAAGAAGTGATTGACCCACTAGAGCGAGCGATTGAACTCACCCCAGTGTTAGGCGAGCTAGGTTACGACGATAAGTACTCGTTCAACGGATTGCTGCAAGTGACGGCAGATGGCGGTCCATCTATTGGTGAGTCTTCTAATGTAAGAGGCCTCTGGTACGGTGTCTCGGTTTGGGTAAAAGACGGCCCGGGTACCGGTAAAGTGATTGCCGATTGGATGACGGATGGGCGCACTGAATTTGACCACTCAAGTATCGATGTCGCACGTGCTTATCCTTTCCAGTGTGAAGAGCAGTATATCCACGATCGCTGTTATGAATCGGCTTTTAAAATCTACAACCCGCCGGTTCACAATCGCGAGCCTTATACGGCGGCGCGAGGTAAGTTTCGCAGCCCGTTTTGGGAGCGCGAAAACGAGCTCGGCGGCTACTTTATGGAAATATCAGGATGGGAGCGTGCTCACGGTTACGCCAGCAATGAGCATTTACTGGAAGAGTACGGTGATAAAGTCCCAGTACGTGAAGCGGAGTGGGATAGCCGTCACTTCTTTAGAGTCAGTAATGCAGAGCATTTAAAGCTCAGTGAAGATGTAGGCATGATTAACCTCTCTCATTTTGCCATTGTTGATGTAACAGGCCCAGATGCCGCGGCACTGATGGAATTTGCCTGTGTGGCGAAAGTTGGCGGTGATACACCGGTCGGTAAGGGGGTGTACACACACTTCTTAGATGCGGTAGGCGGCGTACGTGCCGATTTAACAGTGCTGCGTTTAGGCCAAGAGCATTTTAGAGTGATTGACGGCGCGGATGCAGGACATAGAGATCTTGTTTGGCTCAAGCGGATGGCACAAGATTTTGGGTATCAAGCAACGGTCACCAACTGCACTAATGATTATGGCTGTCTGGGGGTCTGGGGGCCAAATGCGCGAGCAACACTTGAGAAAATAGTGGATGATCCTAGCTCTATCAGCCAGGAAAATTACCCGTTCGCGGCAGTCAAGGATATTGTGATCAATGGCATTACCTATATGGGCTTTAGAATTTCTTATGTCGGTGAGCAGGGCTGGGAAATTCACTTTGCGATGCAAGACGGCCTTGCGCTTTGGGATGCACTATATGCGCAAGGAGTGACGCCCATAGGGATTGAGACCTACGCAAACTCGCGTCGTCTGGAAAAGAGCTTACGTTTACAAAATGCCGATATTCTGACTGAATACAATCTTTTAGAAGTGGACTTGGCGCGTAAAATTGTCAAGAAAGCAGATTTTCACGGTAAGCAGGCTTATGTTGCGCAGCGCGAGCTTGAGCACCAAAGCGCCTACCTTTGTACTTTAACGATGAATAATAATATCGATAGCAATGGTGTTGCACGCTATCCGGTGGGTAATTGCCCAATAATGGATCCTGCCACAGGCTCTGCATTGATCGATGATAAAGGCAGACGCTCATATACCACCAGTATTGTTTACGGGCCTAGTATTGGCAAAAATATTGCGTTGGGTTACCTTCCCTTTGATTACTGTGAAAAGGGTCGTCAATTGCAGATTGAATATTTTGGTGATATTTACGCGGTGACTGTTGAAGCGGTTGGCTACGGAGCACTTTACGATCCAGATAACGGCAAGCCAAGATCGTAAATAAAGTCTGTGGAAGATGAGTTAGGCTGTGCCTAATTCATCGGGAGCTGCATGCTATTAAGTATTTGCTCTCAAAGCCGGTCAAGTACCGGCTTTTTATTGGCCAAATTATATTGGCCTGCTTAGTCATGCACAAACCCCAGTTTACTGCAGGTTTGCGTTGCTGTTACCCTTACAATGGCGCTATCAAACTCACTTTAAGCGGCCATCTTTGCAATCGTAGCATCCAAATCATTAGAAGCGTCTCACTACGATATCTCATCCACAATAATGCTAGCGAAGTGTCCGCTGGTAGCAGAGGCTTTCACTGGGGTGTTGCTGCATAATCTCAAAGCCTAATGTTTGCAACAGTGCCATCGAGCCAGTATTTTCAGGTGCAACGCAGGCACGCAGCTGATGCCATTGTCTGTTGTTCTTTGCCCAACGGATAAAACCGTTAAGTGCTTCCTTTGCATACCCATTGCCCTGAAATTGATCGCCCACTAAATAGCCAAGGTTAGCGGTGTTGTCAGTATCTTCATAGGCAAAAATATAACCCATTATCTGTTGATTATGACGTTTGTGAATGGCAAATAACTGAGCATCTGCCAGCAAAGTTTGATACCAAGACAGGGCTTTTTCGGCACTATTTATATTCTGGAAATGCGCGGGTAAATATCGGACGACGTTATCGCTAAGTAGCTCTATAGACGCTGACAAAAAATGCTGTGATGAGATATCAGCGATACAAATCTCAGATACTGTTAATTTATGACTGTTTATTATATTGATCATATCTGTGTGCTGCTTTACTAAGATAGATGGATAATAGAATATCTAGTATAGAGCAGAGCAACTACGGTAAGGAAGGCCAATAGGCTAGAGATTATCCCCGTTAGCCTTGACATCAGCCAGCCTACTAATCCTACTGATAAGGTAAATAAAAAGAATGCACTGGTGGCAGCAGCGGTACCAATATCTCGAATGTGACTGATTTTGCTGAGCAGTGGTGCAGAGAAGTCTTGTATAGCAACGATGCGTAAGCTCAAAGCAACATCGGTGTAGAGTGCCATTAAAAAAGCAAATCCAGCGAGGCAAAAAAAGATAAAGCACAGTGGAGAAAGCTTGTGCTGGCGGCCTACCCTGATGATTTGTATGGCAATTGAAAAAGAGAATCCAGCCATTAAGCTACTGATGAAAGCTACTTGACCGCTCTGTAATTCGAGTACTTCATTCATAAAAGGCCTGCGTAGAATTTGGCTTGATAGAGATGACTTAGGTTCAGCCTAAATCATCAAAGGTTTGATTCTGTGTCCTTTAGGACTTAATTGACTGCAATGATTAAGCCGTTATGTCAGTATACGGCATTAATAGACTATTGGATGAGATAAGCATCGGTAGTGACATTTTGAGACCCGTACCCGATGCAATTGCCTATAGTAACCCACCCAGACTACAGTTATGTGTTTAGTGATAAACATCGTTTTCCGATGCAAAAATTTCGTCTATTACAGCAGTGTTTGATCGAGAGGGGTATTGCTACTAATACTAATACATACAGACCGGGCAAAGCTAAAAGGGCACTTTTAGAACAGGCTCACTGTCCCCAGTATTTGGCCCGTTTTGTGGAAAATAGACAAGACAGGCAAGAGCTTCGACGTATGGGATTACCTTGGAGTGAAGGACTTTTAAAACGTACCTTAATCTCGCCGGTGGGTACTTTATTAACCTGTCACTTAGCGCTTAAGCACTCTATTGCCTGTCATTTGGCGGGGGGCACTCATCATGCACACTATGATTTTGCCTCAGGTTATTGCATTTTGAATGACTTGGCGATCGCTGCTAATAGTTTATTAGCACAGGGAGTGGTAAAAAAAGTACTCATTTTCGATGTCGATGTGCATCAGGGGGATGGAACGGCCAGAATATTAAGCACTAACCCAAATGCATTTACCTGCTCTGTACATTGCGAAAAAAACTTTCCCGCGCGAAAAGCGCTCAGTGATTTAGATGTTAATATTCCTGTTGCAGCCAATGATGAAACGTATTTGCAACTGATGGCGGATGGCTTTGAGAAAGCAATTGCCATGAGTACGCCAGATTTCATCCTCTACGATGCGGGAGTGGATGTCTTTGCAGGCGATCCGCTAGGTCTTATTAATATCAGTTTAGAGGGAATACGCCAACGCGATCACTATGTATTAAGCCGCTGTTTGGAGCTTGGAATTGCGGTGGCGACTGTGATAGGTGGTGGCTACGATAGCGATGAGCGCGCCTTGGCGAGCAGGCATGCAATTGTTGTTGAGCAGGCAAGTAAACTGTTGATTAAAGAAAGTCGCTAGGGTCGTTGGTGGCTGTTTATAGTGAAACTGCAACAGTGCATTCACTGTGCCACACAGTACTAATTGTTGGGCTAGCACAGCTTGGAATTAGCGCTGCAGCTAAAGGAGCAGCGGGGTGATGGCATTGAAAGTCTATAACTTAACAGGCTATTTTAACTCTATCACATCGAGTGTAGCTTCAAGCGAGTCGGCGCTTTGTTGGTGTTGTTTTCTTGGCGGGAAGCTCTGCATTAAGATCAGTAGTGCTAGTGCGGCTGTGTTCATAGATAATCACTTGATTACGACCACCATCTTTGGCTTTATACAAAGCGATATCAGCGCGTTTAATTAGCGCGTTTAAAGAGTCGTCTGCTTTTGTTGCGATACCAATGCTGACGGTAATATTTAAAATGCCATCGGGAGATCTAAATTTGTGTTCGGCAATTTTTTCTCTAAAAGCTTCTAGTCCCTGATGGCATTTTTCAATAGAGGTATCATCAAAGAGTACAATAAACTCTTCACCACCATAGCGCGCCGCTGTATAGTTTTTAAACGCTAGTTTTAGCAAGCTAGAAATTTGAATCAGCACCGCATCACCACTGTCGTGGCCAAAATCGTCATTGATACTTTTGAAATGGTCAATGTCTATCAAGGCGATTGATATTGATTTTTCAGGGGTGTCGGTAAAAGCAAGCAGTTTATTGGCAGCACTGAAAAAATAACGACGGTTGTATAATTTGGTGAGATAATCGCGATTAGCGGCATCCGTAATTTTTTGTATGAGCTTTATCTCTTCCATGGTTTTGAGGATGCGCCACTGAAATTCTTCGTGGATAAAGGGCATGACCAAAAAATCGTTGGCGCCGTGCTTAATAAATTGTGCCGAAAGTGTCGGATCATTAGATGAAGAGAGGCCGATGATCGGAAAACTATCTCTGGTGCGAATCTTTCGAATATTGCGGATTAGATCTATGCCGTTCATTTCAGGCATATTAAAGTCAGTGATGAGTAAGCCAATATCTTGATCGCTTTTTAAAATATTTAGCGCTTGAATACCATTAACCGCCTCAACCACTTTAAACAGCATTTTTTCCAATTGCTTGCGGATATGTTGGCGCAGCATAGACGAATCATCAGCTAACAAGACAGTGACTTCTTTATTAGTATGGATTTGGTTAGCCAATTTTAATGCGTGAAAATATGAGTCTCTATTTTCTTTGAAAATATAATCTAGCACGCCTTTATCAAGCATTGCTTGTTTTTTTACATCATCTAGGGACGCGGTTAAGACAATGGTGGCGATACCTGCATCGAGTAAAGTATCAACAACCTCACCATTGGGAGCATCTGGAAGGTTCAAATCGGCGAGTGCTAAATAATAATCGTTACAGGATATGAGTCTATTTGCCTCTTCTTTTGATGCCGCAATATCAAACATGCAATCCAGTTCAATGGTTGCAACGTGCTTAATGACCTTTTGCATCATCACACTGTCTTCGATAATCAGTAATTTTGACATATTACCCCTATAACAGGATTAACCACATAAATGAGATTATAATTATAGAATAATAAATAAGAAAAAGTCTTATCTTTTGTAAAATCTGAATACTTTTTCTCTTTGTCTATTATATCCAACAGATAGTAACCAAAGCTTAATGGCAGTTAAAAATTTATGCTGTTTTAAACAAAATAGATGTTTTGACTAAGACGCAACTAGCCATCCAAAAAGCTGGCGTGCATGTGGATAATTGAGAGGCCTAAACAGAGAGTTAAGCTGTTAACCGAGTTTGCTGTTTGGGTTGTTTTCTGCTTGACTAATTTTCGTCTAAACCAATCAATGCACTAGGTATTATTGGCATCTAACCAGTGCGTAGGCACTGTTTGATTTATACACAGCTGTCTTTATATCAATCTCTGTAAATCTGTCGCTTTCTCGCATTTTCTCGTCGCTACAATGCCAGCATCAAAAGCTCGCTAAACATAATCTAAATGGAAGAATTACCTACAATACACAGGATTAGGATGTAGCCATGTCTGATGAAAATTATGAAGAAGACGACTTAGACCTTAGCAGTTTAGATGATGATGAATTGGTAGAACAAATGCACGATGACCTCTATGACGGCATGGCTGATGAGATAGCAGAGGGTACTGAAATTTTACTCGCACGCGGCTGGTCTCCAGACAAAGTGCTCAATGATGCTCTGGTTGGTGGAATGGCTATTGTTGGGGTCGACTTTAGGGACGGCATTTTATTTGTCCCAGAAGTACTCAGTGCGGCTGGGGCGATGAAAGCAGGGATGGCTATATTAAGACCGCTGTTAGCAGAAACGGGTGCAGAGTCTGTCGGTAAAATGGTGATAGGTACCGTAAAAGGCGATATCCACGACATCGGTAAAAATTTGGTGGCTATGATGATGGAAGGTGCCGGTTTTGAAGTGATCGATATCGGTATCAATATTTCAGTGGAAACCTACCTTGAGGCACTTGAGGAGCATCAGCCTGATATTCTGGGAATGTCAGCGCTTTTAACGACAACGATGCCTTACATGAAAGTCGTTATCGATACCCTGAAAGAGCAGGGAATACGCGATGACTACATAGTATTGGTAGGTGGCGCCCCTCTCAATCAAGAGTTTGGAGATGCGGTAGGTGCCGACGGTTATTGTCGAGATGCGGCGATCACTGTAGATATGGCCAAGGAGATGATCGCTCTGAAACGAGCGGCGTAGTATTGTGGTGAGTGTTGTGAAGCAAAGTATCGTGCACACTAGCGAAGCAAAAGCGGTGATTATTTGCTGTTCAGCACTGCTGCGAGAAATCTTACAGGTCAATAAAATCAATGGTTGGGATCACTTTGATGTGCAGTGTATTAGCGCTGAACTGCACAACTACCCGGATAAAATCTGTGATGCCATCAAAGCGCTGATTGATCTCGCCAAAACCAAGCAACAGCAGATCTTTGTCGCCTATGCAGATTGCGGTACCGGTGGTTTATTAGATGCGATGCTGTTAGAAGAAGGGGTTGAGCGCATACCAGGTGCGCACTGCTATGAGTTTTATGCTGGTAATGAGCTATTTAATACGTTTCAAGAAGCTGAATTAGGGACTTTCTACCTTACTGATTTTCTTGTGCGGCACTTTGATCGTCTGGTTATCAGAGGCTTGGGGTTGGATAAAAAGCCCGAGTTAGAACCTTTGTATTTTGGTCATTATCGCAAGCTGTTGTACATCGCTCAAGCAGCTGATGAGAAACTGCAAATTCAAGCGCAACAAGCTGCTAAAAGATTGGGGCTGGAATATCAATATCATTTCTCAGGCAGTGGTGACTTAGGCCGTTCACTGCAAAAATTTAATGCTCAGATAGCGGTAACACTGGTCTAACGTTGAGGGTAAGTAGATGTATAAAACGCGCCTTTGGGCTGTTAGACATGCACGGGCTTTTGAAACACTTTATAACTTACTCGAAAAATCACTGGTAAAACTGCACCCGATAATGGCAAAAATTGGCTATTCACGGCTTGAAAAACCCGTCGCTGCGATGGAGCAGCTCTGTAAGGGGGTATTGTTTGACTGTCAGATGTGTGGTCAGTGTGCGCTTAGCGCTACGGGTATGTCATGCTCTATGAACTGCCCAAAAAACTTGCGCAATGGCCCCTGTGGGGGGGTGCGTCAAAATGGTCATTGTGAGGTGAAGCCTGAGATGCGCTGTGTATGGGTGGAAGCTTGGAAAGGCAGTCAAAACATGCAGGATTCCCAGCAAATATTTGCGGTGCAACTGCCAGTTAATTACGCCATAAAAGGCCGCTCTGCTTGGCTCGGTAAAGTAAAAGAAATAGTGCAATATCAAGAGCCTAAATCTAAATGATTTTTCACGACGAGCCAGTACCTGGGAAGATGCTACCTATCTTAGAAGGTCATACATCAGCCGGCAGGTTGGAGCGTGTATTGCGCGCAGGACATTTTGCAGTCACCTCTGAACTCGCTCCTCCTGACTCAGCAGACCCCAACGATGTCTTTGCCAGAGCCCATGTCTTTGACGGCTTTGTCGATGGTATGAATGCCACTGATGGCTCTGGTGCAAACTGTCATATGTCTAGTGTGGGAATGTGCGCCTTGTTAACCCGTATCGGCTACGCGCCCATTATGCAGATCTCCTGTCGCGATAAAAACCGTATTGCCATTCAAGGTGATGTATTAGGTGGCGCGGCCATGGGAGTATCGAATATGTTGTGTTTAACCGGAGATGGCGTACAAGCGGGAGACCACCCGCAGGCCAAACCTGTGTTTGATTTAGATTGTATGTCACTGCTAGAGACGATTAGAGGCATGCGTGATAAAGGCGAGTTTTTGTCCGGTAGGCAGATTAGCTCACCCCCCAAAGTTTTTTTGGGCGCAGCTTCCAATCCATTTGCACCTCCGTATGATTTTAGGCCGCACCGTCTAGCAAAAAAAATTGTCGCAGGCGCGCAGTTTATTCAAACCAATTACTGTTTTGATGTGCCGCGCTTTAAAGAATTTATGGCGCGCTCTAGGGACTTAGGATTGCTCGAAAAAGTATTTATTTTGCCGGGAGTTGGACCGATGGCTTCTGCGAAGACCGCTACTTGGATCCGCAATAATGTGCCTGGCATCCATATTCCAGATGCAGTGATTAAGCGCTTGGCAGGTGCCAGTGATCAAAAGCGCGAAGGGCAAAATTTATGTGTGGAATTGATTCAACAGCTGCGTGAAATAGAAGGCGTCAGCGGCATTCATGTGATGGCTTACCGTCAGGAAGAATCGGTGGCCGATATTATTAAACGCTCGGGCGTATTACAGGGACGTACTCCCTGGTATCCGGGGCGCGACCAGCAACATTTTGCGGAGAGTACACAGAAATGACAGATACAGTATTAAGTTCAGCGACAAAAGAAGCTGTGATTGGCTTTGAACGCCCGTTTGTGGTGATTGGTGAGCGCATAAACCCGACCGGACGTAAGTTATTGGCCGCTGAGATGAAAGAGGGCGATTACTCACGTGTTAAAGCCGATGCACTGGCACAAATAGCGGCGGGGGCGCATGTGCTCGATGTGAATGCGGGGATACCGCTGGCGGATGAGCCTAAAATTTTAGGCGAGGTGATTGAGCTTATTCAATCTTTCACTGATATACCGCTGTGTATTGATTCCTCTATTGTTGAAGCGCTGGAAGTCGGCTTATCTGTTTACCAAGGCAAAGCACTGGTCAACTCAGTCACTGGTGAAGATGAGCAAATGGAGCGGGTGCTGCCATTGGTCAAAAAATATGGTGCAGCGGTGGTTGCTATCTCAAATGATGAGACGGGTATTTCACAAGATCCAGATGTGCGCTTTAATGTGGCAAAAAAAATCGTAGAACGCGCTTCTGACTACGGCATTGCCGCTTGTGATGTAGTAGTTGACCCGCTGGTGATGCCGATCGGCGCGATCAACGATTCCGGGTTGCAAGTGATGAAATTGGTCCATCGTCTGCGCACAGAACTTAAAGTGAATACTACCTGTGGTGCCTCCAATATCAGTTTCGGATTGCCTAATCGCGATGGTTTTAATGCCGCGTTTTTGAGCATGGCGATCGCATCGGGTATGACATCGGCAATCACTAACCCACTGCATAAAGAAGTCATCGCAGCAACATTAGGGGCTGATGTAATGATGGGTCGGGATCCAGATTGTGCTAATTGGATTAGATACTTTAGAGAGCAAGCAGCCGATGGAGAGGCAGCCAGAGGTGGTCGCCGTGGGAGTCGTAGACGCCGTGCCTAATATTGATCAAGGTCATTCTAACAACCATTCTCAAAACCAGGAGCGCGCCACTGTAGTGTTTACACCCAGCGGGCTGCGCGGTGATTTTGCCCTAGGGACGCCGGTATTACAGGCTGCTCAACAACTGGGGGTTGACCTGGAGTCAAGTTGCGGTGGGCGCGGTATCTGTCGTCGCTGTATTGTTACACCGAGCTTTGGCGAGTTTAGTAAACATAAAATTTCCTCAAAAGAAGCTAATCTATCAGCGCTCAGCGATGCAGAGCAGAGTAATAAATTTATAGCATTGTCACTGGGTCAGCGCTTGAGTTGCAGTGCTCGCATCCAGGGAGATTTGGTGGTCGATGTGCCCGCAAGCTCGCAATTACACAAACAGCATATTAGCAAAGAGGCGACGCCTTTAGAGTTGTTAATAGACCCTGCGGTTAAGCTTTATACGCTGCAATTGGCTGAGCCGGATATGGACGACCCTTCATCCGACCTTGGCAAACTACAACAGCAGTTAGCAGCGCGTTACAGCATCATCGTTAACCACTGCGAATTGTCAGTAATCCAGCAACTGCAACCCGCATTAGTGGCGGGGAAACGTGAAATTAGTGTGGCTGTGTATTTAGAGCCTAAAGTTCAACAGCAGCAATTCGCCCAAGTGATTGCGCTGTGGCCCGGTACTAAATTAGGTTTATATGGCTTGGCCGTGGATTTAGGATCGACCACTATTGCGGCGCATCTGTGTGAATTAAGTAGCGGTAAAGTGCTGGCCAGCAGTTCGTTAATGAATCCGCAAATTCGCTTTGGGGAAGATTTAATGAGCCGGGTGTCCTATGTGATGATGAACCCCGGTGGCGATACTCAAATGTGCACTGTAGTGCGTGAGGCTTTTAATCAGCTAGCGCGTGATGTGGTAAAAAAAGCAGACATTGATATTGGTGATATCATCGATATGAGTATCGTCTGCAATCCTATCATGCATCACTTATTGTTAGGTATAGATCCCACACCTCTAGGCACAGCACCTTTTGCCTTAACCACTGATCTTGCGTTGAATTTAAAGGCTGCTCAGTTAGATATCTTATTACATCCCAATGCGCGTGCTTATATTCTTCCCTGTCTAGCAGGTCATATTGGCGCAGATACGGCGGGCATGATTTTGGCACAGCGACCCGATCAAACCGATGAAGTTACCTTGCTGGTAGATATTGGCACCAATGCTGAAATAGTGTTAGGTAACCGTCATCGTTTGTTAGCAGCATCCAGCCCCACTGGACCCGCATTTGAAGGGGCGCAAATAAGCTGTGGTCAGCGGGCAGCCATAGGTGCAATAGAGCGAGTGCGTATTGATCCCCAGAGCTTAGAGCCGGCATTTAAGATCATAGGTTGTGATGTATGGTCCAACGAGAGCGGGTTTGCAGAGGCTTCTAAGAAAATAACTATTAGCGGCATTTGTGGTTCAGGCATCATTGAGGTGATTGGCGAGTTATTTATGGCGGGCGTCATTAATAGTGATGGGGTGATTAATCAGCAAGCAGACAAGCCTAGCGCTCGTGTATTGGCTCAGGATCGTACCTTTAGTTATGTACTGCACGATAGTGATAAACCACTGTTGATCACTCAAAATGATGTGCGTGCCATTCAACTGGCAAAAGCTGCACTGTATGCAGGCGTGAAGTTGTTAATGGATCATCTGCAAGTGACGCAATTAGATCGCATCTCTTTGGCGGGCGCATTTGGTTCTCACATTGATGTGAAATATGCGATGCTGTTGGGGTTGATCCCCGATTGTGACTTAGCGCGGGTTAAACCGATTGGTAATGCTGCAGGCACTGGCGCGCGAATCGCACTGCATAATCTCGACCAACGCAGTGAAATTAGTCGTATATTGGAGCGTGTTGAAAAAATAGAGACAGCCACTGAAGCAGCTTTTCAAGAGCATTTTGTCGCCGCTATGGCACTGCCACACTTAAACGATGAGTATATTGAACTTTCAAAAGTGCTGACCCTGCCAGAGCGCAAGCAGCAAGCGGCTGTGGGTCGCGGCGCTAGATCATCGGGCAGGCGCCGCGCGCGAAAAAGTTAATCGGGGTTGGTTAGTTTATTCTGTCGCTGTTGCCTTGGTGGGATGCCAAAGTAATCGCGATAGCATTTACTAAAGTGCGGTGGAGAGACAAAACCGCAAGCGAGTGATACATCAATGACTGATTTTCCGGTTTGCAGTAACAATCGCTTAGCGCAGTTCAAGCGCAAATCCATGTAGTACCTAGTGGGAACGGAGTGCAAGTGTTTTTGAAACAAGCGCTCTAACTGCCGTCTAGAAACACCGACTAATGATGACAGTTCATCGATACTCATCGGCTCCTCGATGTTGGACTCCATGAGCGTAATAGCTTCAATTAATTTGGGTTGATTTGAACCGATATGCTGTTGTAGTGGGATGCGCTGCCTATCGTGCTCACCGCGAATTCTATCGCAGATGAATTGCTCAGAAATGTTGGCAGATAATTTACCGCCGTGGATATCAGCAATGAGTTTAAGCATCATATCCAGCGGTGCACTCCCGCCGGCACAAGTATAGCGGTCGCGATCGATTTCATAGAGTTCGTCAGATATTTTAACTTTCGGAAATTCCTCGCGCATACTGGTGAGGTTCTCCCAGTGTATCGTACAATTATAGCCATCTAATAAACCTGCACGCGCCAGCAGGTATGTTCCAGTACACAACCCGCCGAGCTTTATTTTTCTGCGGTTGAACTTACACAGTGCCGCCTGTAACTTCTTACCGTATACGCCATCGACATTGACACCTGCGCAGATAAATAATACATCTAGATCACCAGCATTTTCAGTATTGCAATCAGCGCTTAACATTAAGCCATTACTAGCCGCAACGGGGTTGCCATCTAAGGTGATAACAGGCCATTCGTAGAGGGTTTCCTGCGAGAGGCGATTGGCCATGCGCAAAGGTTCAATGGCTGAACTCATCGCAATCATAGAATACTTATCGACCAGCAGAAAGCCGATCCTTGTGGTTTTTTTTATTGTCATACTTTACTCGATATACAACGTCAGTCTTTTTTAATTTTTATAGTCACTCTGCAAACATAAGGATAAATATAGAGCGCTTAAAACGACCGGGTTAACAGCTATTGGTCGTTTATAAGTCCCATCAGAAAATCCTGAATTTAATCGTATGTTCAGCAGACAAAATAGCACAATTTGGATAAAAATCGATTCTTTTTTTGTCTGGAATATGAAGGCTATACGGTGGGCAAAGGCGAGAGGGTAAGTAGTGTGCGATCAACTTTATATTAACTGAATCAATAGCTTCGAGAAGCTAGATTAAAGTGAAAAATATTCTTGGGCAGTTTGAAAAATATCCACTGAAGCCCTTAGAATTATGCTCTAGTGCTGTACAGCTAATGCCTTATCCAAAAAATGACGCTGAACCTATAGATTCAGATAGGAATGAGTTTTTGGCTAACAACAGGACACTCCTGAAATTACCTCCCCCGCCGGCCAAATCTGAGTGCTACTAGGTATCACTATTTAGAATGCATAAACGCTGTTAGCTAGTAGTCTCCCATCTCAGGCCGTTGGGCTAATCTTGCCACGGCCTGCTTTGTATACAGCGACTTCGCTATGAGATGTTTGAATCGGGGAAAGAGTTTTTACGTGCATCTATATAGTCCGTTAAGGCGCTATCGATAGCGGGGTCTAACGGTGGAGCTTGGTAATTTTGCAGCATCTTTTTCCAAAGTGCATTCGCGCGCTGCTCATGTGTTAAGCTACCATCAGCTTCCCACTGCTCAAAACTGTTATTATCTGTTAATGGTGAACGATAAAAAGCGGTTTTAAAATTAGCTTTAGTATGCTCACAGCCTAGAAAGTGATTACCGGGTCCCACTTCTGCGATAGCGTCCATTGCCTGGCCATTTTCGGATAAGTCGACCCCTTTGAGCAGCGTCGCCATCATGCCAGCTAAATCTGTATCCATGACAAATTTTTCATAACCCATCACTAGCCCGCCTTCCTGCCAACCAGCGGTGTGCAGTGCAAAGTTAACGCCTGCAAGTGCCGTCGGTAATAGAGTATTCGACGCCTCTGTTGCGGCTTGCGCATCGGGCAATTTCGCACCACAAAAACCGCCTCCGGATCTAAAGGGAACTTTCAAGCGCCTTGCTAATGCAGCCATTATGTACAGCACTAAAGCTGGCTCAGGTGTGCCGAAGGTTGGAGCGCCTGATTGCATAGATATTGAACTGGCGAAACTGCCCATGACCACGGGAGCACCGGGGTTGACTAATTGCACAAAAGCCATACCTGCCAAGGCTTCGGCTAATGATTGCGCCGCCGTACCTGCGACGGTGACTGGAGACATTGCCCCGGCTAAAATAAAGGGTGTGACAATACAGGCTTGGTTATTGCGCGCATAAACTTTTGCGGCACCTAACATAGTGTCATCAAAGGTCATGGGCGAGTTGGCGTTGATCAAGCTGATTAAGAAGGTCTTAGGTTTACCGGTGGCAGAGTCTAAAAAATCATCGCCAAATAAAATTTCACACATATCGACAGAGTCTTGTGCGCGCTCAGGTGCTGTCACTGAACCCATAAAAGGTTTGTCGGAGTATTTTATATGCGAGTAAAGCATGTCGAAATGGCGCTTGTTAACCGGTAAATCCACCGGTTCACAGATAGTGCCTCCTGAGTGATGCAAACTCGGTGACATGTAGGCAAGTTTTACGAAGTTCTGAAAATCTTCGATGGTTGCATAGCGTCGACCTTTATCCATATCATAGACAAAAGGGCTGCCGTAGGCGGGTACAAAGACGGTGTTTTTGCCGCCAATTTCGATGTTTCTAGCACTGTTGCGTGCGTGTTGAGTAAACTGCGCAGGTGCTGAATCTTGAATAAGTTTACGACATAAGCCGCGGGGAAATTTTACCAGTTGGCCCTGCACATCGGCTCCGGCATCACGCCATAGCTGTAGTGCCTCTTCATCGTCTCTAAATTCAATACCGACCTCTGCCAAAATGGTATCGGCATTTTTCTCGATCAATGCTAAACCTTCTTCGTCTAACACTTCATAATAGGGAATATTACGCGTGAGGTAGGGGACAATAGGTTCCACTTCACTGGCGGCTTTAGCTTGACGGCCGGCGCGGCCACCTCGGGTACGACGTGCTTTTGTTGGCGTGGCAGAATCACTCATTGTGCAAACTCCTAACTTGGACGAAAAGCCTGATGCGGCTATAACAGCGCTTTTATGATTGGGTCTTAAGTATCTAGAGTATGGAAGGGCAAGCCTTAAGTAACTGATCTGCGAGCGACATTGAGCTGTTTCAACGCGTCATTATGCAATGTGTCAGAATCTTTGGTTTGAGGCCATGAATAGATCGCAAGATATTGGTTTTATGGTGGAATTGATAAACTATGCAGCCCTTTAACATCTGTGAATATTCTTTACAGAGCAGTGCGCTTAATAGCGATGAAGGAAGCGAAACCCAAATCAGCAAACTCCCACCGCTTATTTAGTAGTATGTGAAGCCACTAAAGTTAATGGTTCAAGATGTATTTATCGAACAAAGGCGCTGCTTCAAGCAGTGCCTTTGTTGAATCATTATAAGATGAGTAGGTTACTTAAAAACGACAGTTTTATTGCCGTCTAAAAATACCCGATGTTGGATGTGAGACTTAACCGCTTTAGCCAGCGCTACCGTTTCAGTATCACGCCCGACTGCAACGAGAGAGTCCGCGCTGTAGGTGTGATCAACTAGTTGTACCGATTGCTCGATAATCGGCCCTTCATCGAGATCCGGAGTGACGTAGTGAGCGGTTGCACCAATTAACTTGACCCCGCGCACATGTGCTTGATGGTAAGGTTTCGCGCCTTTAAAACCCGGTAAAAAAGAGTGGTGGATATTAATGGCGCGCCCCTTTAATTGGGTGCATAAATTATCGGTTAATACCTGCATGTATCTAGCCAGAACAACCAGCTCAGTCCCGGTTTGATCGACGATATCCATTAACGCTAGTTCTTGTTCGCGCTTGTTTTCTTTAGTGACCGGCAAGTAGACAAAGCGAATGCCTTCGCGCTCAGCCATCGGGCGGAGGTCCAAGTGGTTCGAGACAATCGCAGTCACTTCCATATTAAGCTCGCCCTTGCGTAGTCGATAGAGCAAATCGTCAAGGCAGTGATCAAACTTACTGACCATGATTAATACTTTGCTTGGGTTTTCGGAGTTAAAGAGCTGCCAATTAAGTTCAAGCTCATCTGCCACTTCACTAAATTGTTCTCTTAAATCATCTAAGCTGCAATCACCTGATTCAATGTAGCCGACAGCACGCATAAAAAACTGATGGGTGTCCGGATCATCAAATTGAGAGAGCTCGCTGATATAGCAACCTCGATCCGCTAAGTAACTCGTTACCCCAGATACAATGCCGCTTTTAGCTTTGCAGCTGACGGTTAAAATAAATTGGTTTTCAGAGATTTTTTGACTACTCATTTTGTGACCTTTGCAACGTTTAAATGATAGGTGGATAAAGGCTGAACTGTAATACTTTTTACCAAGAATAAAAAGAGCAAATGGCCGCTAATTGAGAGGTAAATGATAGGAGGCATTTTCGAGACGCTCTCAGGTTTTTGGCAAGAAGTATGATAACGCTACAAAGATTTTCAAACATTCATAATTAGCATTTGCAGGCGTTTATTCTCAATGCTAAAGCTGAGTACTCAGCGGGATATATACTTTCCCATTGGCTACTTTACCCTTGCCTTACGCAGCGCCTTTGATTGGTGATTTAAAATGTACTATCCAGCTTGCGTACAGCCACAAACAGCGACTTTGCAGCTCCACTGTTGCTAGATGAGAGCATGTTATTTAAATATCGTTGGATCAATATTGAGCAAACTTGCGAATCAACAAAGTATGATACATACTATTGTTATATTGATTTAAATTTAAAAATAATGATAGTAGGTATCGTTTATGAAAATGTCAGATAAGAAAGCAGCGACAAAACGCAAACTTATCAATGCAGCCGTTACGCTTTTCTCAGAGCGTGGTTTTGATAATACAACGATGAAGGAAATAGCTAAAGCAGCGGGCGTTGGAGACGCAACTATCTATAAATACTTTGCAAATAAAGAACTTATATTGCTCGGGTATTTTGAACAATGTGCTCAAGATGCCATCGATAGCGCGGCGCATACAGTAGAATTTGCAGAATTTTCGCTGCATGAAAAAATGCAACTACTGCTCGATTTTTATATTGATAGCTTGATGGCAGAGCGCGAGTTCGTGATTTTTTGTGTTGATAAATTTTCCCATTCACCGTTATTTTTGCTACAAGACGCTTTAAAAGTACAGCTACTGTTTCGTCACGTTATGTCTGAGTATTTAACGGCGGCAGAAGAAGTAGATGAAATACCAGAGGTTCCTTTTAAGGGAGCAGTGTGTAATCTACTGGCTGAGTATGTATTTGCCGTGGTGTTCTTTTGGAGTAAAGATGACAGTGAAGAGTTTGTGGATACCAGTCAGATGATTGATTTGTCACTGGCAATCATTGTGATTGTATTGCAAAGCGGCTTGATTAATAAAGTGACTGAGTTTGGTGGTTTTATGTTTAAAGCTCAGCTGTTCGGATTAATGAAAAATCAATCTGGTTTACTCTCGTTACTAAAACAGTCTAAAACTTCACTCGCCGGTTTTGGCTTATGAGCACTTTTAAATCAGTAGCTGGGTTAGATAAGCTGCGCACCTCAAAGTTAGCGAGGGCAACTATTACAGGGGTGGCTGCAGCGAAAGTGGCCACTGCGCTGGCTCGGCAGAATACTCAAAAAAAGTTTATTTCAAAGCCTTTAAACAAGGAAGAGCAGTTAAAAAACCAACAGGAAATCGGCAGAATATTGTTTGCAGCATTAGGACAGTTGCGTGGAACCGCGTTGAAAGTATCACAAATGTTAAGTTCTGAGGTTGACTTATTACCTGAAGGAATTCGACTTGAACTGGCTAAAAGTTGTTATCAAGTACCCCCTTTAAATCGCGCTTTGATTAATAAAGTGTTTATCAAATCATTGGCTAAAGCTCCCGGCGAGGTTTTTAAGCAATTTAATTCTCAAGCCTTTGCGGCGGCAAGTTTAGGTCAAGTGCATCAAGCGTTAACACCTTGCGGTGAAACAGTGGCAGTTAAAATTCAGTACCCGGCAATCGCAGCGTCAATTCATAGCGATATGCGCATGATTAGAGCGATTTTGCAGAGTGTTGCAACGGGCTCTAAGCTATTACCAAACAAACAAATTATCGACGACATTCTGACAGAGATAGAGCGGCGTTTGGAAGAAGAGGTGGATTATCTAAAAGAGGCTGAGAATACTCATTGGTTTAAACAAAAATTACCGACTTACGCTATTCAAGTGCCCAAGGTATTCACTCAATACAGCAGCGGCAAAGTCATCACTACCGAATTCTTATCAGGCTTGCACTTAGATGACTGGTTGCAGAGCAACCCAACACAACAGCAGCGCAATGACTTTGGTCAACGAATTTATGATGCTTTTATAGGCTGTGCTTTTGAGTTAGGTGTCTTGCACGCAGATCCACACCCTGGAAACTATCTGTTTTTGCATGATGGTGGGCTGGCAATGTTGGATTTTGGTTGTATTAAGAAATTTGATCGATCGTTCGCCGACGATAAAATAGCACTGTTAAATGCTTACTTAGCCAATGAGTCAGAGACCCGCTCGCAACGTATTCTGAGTGTTTATCAAGCGCAAAATATTATAGACGCCTCGCTGGGTCTCGCTGAGTTTGAAAAGAAGTTGTTACCTTTATTAGAGCCTTTGTTTGAATGGGTCTGTTGCCCCTTTAAAGAAAGTGAATTTGACTTCTCCCGTTATCCAAGTCCGCCTAAATTGATCCTTGATGATGCCAAAAAAGCCAATCGATACTTGAAATCAGTACCGCAAAATCAAATGTACTTTGATCGCGCTATGTTTGGTGTCTTTTCGCTATTAAAAAAAATGCAGGCTAACATTATTACCGCTAATACTTGGATCTTTGTCAGTGAACATGCTGATCTTCACCCTAGATGCAGTGATTGAGAAGGGTACAGCAACTAATTATAGTCAGTGGCGATGTTAGACAATATTTGTTGTAGGCAGCTGTTTTTGGATGGAAATTGGCTATATGTCTAAGGAACATGCGATTAAGTCCAAAAACGCCTCTGGCGTACAGGATCTTTCGTGATTGAGGCAATGCTTACAGGCGGGCTGGTTGCCCGGCGAAAAGCATTAACAAAGAGCACGGAATATCCTGTACGCCCCGCAGGGTGGATATCTAAGAGGCCATCAGAGATGAAATCTTGTTTCATCTGAGTTTACTTAGTCAGAAAACTTGTAAAGGACCCGCCATTCACTTCGCTTTCTTATCCGTGATATGGCCTCTTAGTTATCCACAGAGAAGATTTGGGGACTTAATCGCATGTTCCATAAACTAAAACTTTGCGGATAACCGCATTAGCAAGGGTGAATGAGCGCCACTTAAAGACGTCTTGCCCTGCATACCTTCACCATCCCCTCCATTATGATTAGTTAGTATTGAAGCACTTCAATCAGGCAATTAACCTTTACTGGGTTAATCTGTTTTTGTCCAGACATAAATTTGCGCTGCCCTTGGCAGCTGTCTCTGGATGGGAATACTTAGCTTGCTCATTGTTAAAGTGACTCAACACTATGCCAAGCGATGCTTACAATAGGTTGCATGTCATCCAACTCAACTAGGTAAAAACAGCTCATAGCGTCGCTTAGTAGCTGATAATCCCCGGGAGGATACAATAAAATGAAAAATGTTCAATTAATGATCGCCTCTGTTGCACTTAGCTTAACCATGAGCCCATTAAGCGTATTTGCCGATACCTCGGATAAAAAAATCGCCCTGTCAAACAACTACGCTGGAAACTCTTGGCGACAGGCCATGCTGACCAGCTGGGATAAAAATGCCAAGCAAGCCGTCAGCGACGGGAAGATCGGTGCTGCCGATGCTTTTACCACCTCTGAAAACCAAGTGACAGAACAGGCTGCCCAAATTCAAAATATGATACTGCAAGGTTACGATGCCATTGTCATTAACGCCGCTTCACCAGACGCCTTAAACGGAGCGGTACAACAAGCCTGTGATGCGGGTGTGGTAGTCGTTTCCTTTGATGGAATTGTGACTGCGCCTTGTGCATGGCGCATCGCTGTGGATTTTTCAGGCATGGGTAAATCTCAAATTAGCTATTTAAATGACCACCTGCCCAAGGGCGGTAATGTTTTAGAAGTACGTGGTTTAGCCGGTGTTTTTGTCGATGATGAAATCAGCGCAGGTATACACCAGGGGATTAAAGAGAGCGGTAAGTTCAAAGTGGTCGGTTCGGTACACGGAGATTGGGCACAAGATGTCTCCCAAAAAGCTGTCGCAGGGATTCTCCCTTCGCTACCTGATATCGCAGCAGTGGTGACCCAAGGTGGCGATGGTTACGGTGCAGCACAAGCATTCAAAGCCGCAGGTAGACCGATACCTTTAATCATTATGGGCAACCGCCAAGATGAACTGCAGTGGTGGAAAGAGCAAAAAGATAGCAATGGCTATGAAACCATGTCTGTTTCTATCGCACCGGGAGTCTCTACCCTCGCCTTTTGGGTCGCGCAGCAGATCTTGGATGGGCAAAAAGTTGCTAAAGATTTAGTGGTACCCTTTTTGCGTGTTGATCAGGATGATCTTGAGATAAAATTAGCCAGTACCCAAAAAGGGGGTGTGGCGAATATTGAGTACAGTTTAAATGATGCTAAGAAAGTGATCTCTGGTAGGTAATTGCCAGTGGCCAAAATGCATTAGTTTGCTCGACAGAGTATTTCAAGCGCATTGGAATACTCTGTTTATTGCTAATGATTTAGCGCTGGGAATGATGAGAAACCCACTCCCCTTTGCTAAAGACTCTTCTTATATCAATAAAAATCTACAGATAGAGCGTAAAATGTTACAGCGAAAAGTAATCGTAGAATTATCCTCTATGGGTAAAAAATTTGGCATTGTTGAAGCGCTAAAAGATATTAATTTACAAATTAATAGTGGCGAATGCACAGGGCTGGTTGGTCACAATGGTGCTGGAAAATCAACATTAATCAATGTGTTATCAGGTGTTATTGAACCGTCTTCCGGATCAGTCAGATTAGTTAGTGATAAACAAAGCGCTGACTATTGCGTAGCAGTTGCGCACCGACATGGCATTCGCTGTGTCTTTCAAGAATTGTCGCTATGCCCAAATTTAAGCGTGGCAGAAAATACTCGGGTGATGCATGGTGCTATGCGCGGTTGGGGGTGGCGCAAACGGGCCAGCGCGCTTATTGTTTCGATGTTAAATGAAATTTTCCCCGGTCACGGTATTAAGGGCTCTGATTTCATCGAAGATTTGACTATTTCTCAACGGCAAATGGTCGAAATAGCCAGAGCTTTTTCGACCACCAATATTGATTTAAAACTGGTTATTTTGGATGAGCCTACCTCCTCTCTCGATGCGATCATCGCGGCGCAGTTGATGACTTACATTCGTAAATTTGTCACTGAAGGTGGCGCCTGTATTTTGATTTCGCATATGTTAGAGGAAGTGTTAGCTAGTTGCGATCGCATTGTCGTCATGCGTGATGGCACTATCGTCGCCACAGATTCGGCGCAGCAGTTTAATCGCGACTCACTGGTTCATGCTATGGGCAGTGTCGCCCGGGAATATCAAAACAACACTGATAGTGGAAAAACTAAACGATCGGGAAAAATGCTCATAGAATGCGCCCCAATAAAACAGCAAGATCAGCGTCAATTGCAAGCTTTTGCTGGGGAAATAATTGGTCTTGCGGGCTTAGCAGGCCAAGGTCAAACAAAGATGCTGCTGCAATTATTTGCTCCTAAGCAATCTATGTCGTTTGTCGCGGGGGACAGACAAAACGATGGTGTTTTTCCCCTCTGGTCTATCGCAGAAAACATTGCGATAGGTTCCATTCAGTCGATGCAGCGTTTTTTTATGACGGATACTCAGGCCAGTTGTAAATTGGCTGGTAACTGGCAACAAAAAATTGCTATTCGCACCCCCAGCGTGCAAGACAACATTCTATCGTTATCAGGTGGTAACCAGCAAAAGGTATTATTTGCCAGGGCGCTCGCCTCTCCTGCGCAGGTTATATTAATGGATGACCCAATGCGCGGTGTCGACATTGGCACTAAACAAGATGTCTACGACATGTTGCGCGAACAAGCTCAGAGCGGGCGTACTTTTATTTGGTATACCACTGAATTTGATGAGCTTAAACATTGTGACCATGTCTATGTATTTCGCGATGATCAAATCGTGCTCGATTTACCTAGTCATCAACTAACAGAGCAGCAAGTCATTCAAGCATCTTTTCAAGAGTCTATCGCATGAGCATTTCTCCACGGTTATTTAGAAGTTTTTTACCCGCCTTTTCGCTTAGTTTTATTTTAATTGCCATTTTTTACCTACAGCCACGGACTGTCAGTTATTTTGGCGTCAACCTGCTGTTTAATTTAGCACTCCCCATCGCCTTTGCCACGCTGGCGCAGATGTGCATTATCACCGTTAACGATTTAGATTTAGGCATAGGTGCATTTGTTGGCGTAGTCGCCAGTATTGGAGCAACATTATTAAACGATACTCCGCTGTTGGGGGTACTTGCGCTACTCGCCTGTATATTGGCCTATGCAGCGTTGGGCGCTTTAATTCACCTGCGCCAATTGCCCTCCATCGTTGTCACTTTGGGCATGTCGTTTTTCTGGTTGGGGTTAGCCTTAATGATTTTGCCAAGGCCAGGTGGCTCATCGCCAGTATGGTTACGTGAGATAATGACCTTTAAAACACCATGGGTGCCTTTTACCATCATTGCTTTGTTTGTGGTGGCCATTACTGTGCATTGGTTACTCAAAAGCTCTGCTTACGGTGTCATTTTACGAGGGGTGGGAGGCAACCCAACTTCCGTGGAACGCGCTGGCTGGTCGCTGTTAAAGTCAAAAGTTGTTATGTACACCCTCGCCGGCTGTTTTGGCGTATTATCAGGGCTTGCGCTGATTGGATTAACCACTTCAGGCGATGCCAATATCGCTTTGCGCTACACGCTGCTATCGATTGCCGGGGTAATCTTAGGCGGCGGAGAATTTACCGGGGGCCGGATTTCTCCAATAGGCGCAGTGCTTGGGGCAATGACATTGACCTTAACCGGCTCATTTCTCGCTTTTTTAAAAATTTCACCGGATTGGCAAATTGGTGCTCAAGGGGGGATATTAATTATCGTACTGGCTTTACGTGCCCTGATTAACCGTGCGGAGAGTAGCAAATGATCACTATCAATAAAGTATATCGCCAGTTGTTCACCAAGGCATGGATATGGGCTTATGTCGGCGCAGTGGCTGTTTGGTTAGCCACCATTATTTTTACCCAAGGACAAGGCGCCGGCCAAATGCTCAGTGCGGCATTATCTTTTGCCACCTTTTCAGTGATTGTTGGTATCGGTCAAATGTTTGTTATTACCTTAGGCCCCGGCAATATTGACCTATCAATCCCGGCTAATATTACCCTCGCCGGTGTCGTAGCGATGAAACTAATGGACAGTCAAAATGACCTGCTAATGCTCGGTTTACTGGCATCACTTTCCTCAGGTTTTGTGGTAGGTGTTTTTAACTACGGATTAATCCGGGTACTTAAAATCCCGCCTATTATTGCCACAATGTCCTCCAGTTTTCTGATTCTCTCCTGTGCAATTTCTTATGGCCGTGGTTTAAAAATAAAGCCTCCTGAAATATTGGCAGACTTTACAACAATCCAATTTTTCGGCATTCCGCTACTCGCACTGGGTATTATTGTCCTCACTATAATCATGGCTATTATCCTTCACCGCACTGTATTTGGCTTATCTATCTGCGCGATTGGACAAAATCCGAGGGCCGCCAAACTCGCCGGCATTCCCGTTGAACTGATTCGCTTTTGTACTTATCTGCTCTGTGCGCTGTTGGCTAGTTTATGCGGTTTTTTGTTAGCTGGCTTTTCAGGAGGGGCATCTCTCAATATGGGTCAAGAATACCTGTTAGCGTCAATTGCAGTGGTTGTTATTGGTGGCAGTTCTGTCGCGGGAGGCTTTTCCAATCTACCCGGTATTTGGGGGGCTGCTCTGTTTATGTTTTTATTAGTCACTATGCTCAATACTTTTGGTTTAAGCGCAGGGGTACGCCTAATGTTGACCGGTATCATCATTGTCGCGGTCATTACTTTAAGCGCTAATAATAAAATGTCTACATAAGTGAGGACTTGCCTGGATGTTGCATTCAATCCCCCAATGCTTAAGTTAATGGGCGCAATGTTTGGGCTGCTACTAACTGATTATTGTGAACGCTCCAGTTAATCAGTGGTCTATTTATTTCTGACCAAAAGGAAATAGGGATATTCACTGTGAAAAAATGTATTTTTATCATTTGTATGGGATTTTTTTCCACACTGTTACAAGCGGAGGCCGTCAGCAAGAGTTACTGGGGTGATAAAGCAATTGGCAGTCACGATACGGTGGCTTATCATCAAGAATCGGTTAAAAAATCTCATCGGGAAGTCAAAGGTAATAAACAGTTTATTGTCAAATACAATGGTGCCAACTGGTATTTTGCCAGTCAGGCATCTGCAGCTAAGTTTCGCCAAAATCCCGAGCAGTACAAACCACTTTATAATGGCTTTTGTGCCAATGCTTTAAGCTTAGGTGAAGGATTAGTGCCGACCAGTGGAAAAATTTGGGAATTCTTTGGGGATCAATTACATTTGTTTTACGCCGAAAAAGGAAGACAGCGTTGGCTTAATGGTGACTGGCAGCAATATCAAAAAGATGCCGATAAGGCTTGGATAACATTAAAAGATTGATAACATGGAAGTTTTGATAAACCGCCCTATCTTCTGCAACTTTCGATAAACAGAAGATAAGGTTTTTTTAAGTTCTAGACTGATTTATATCATCCGTTTCCGTATGTTCACTACTAGTACTTCTGCCATAATAACCACCGCAAAAATAGCCAGTAAAGAGGTCGCTACTTGCTGCCACTCAAATAAATTCATGGAGTCATTCAATACCACACCGATACCGCCCGCACCAACTAACCCCAGCACCGCTGATTCACGCACATTGATATCCCAGCGAAACAGCACAATGCTATAAAACGCCGGCATCACTTGCGGCCAATATCCTTTTAGCATCACCGCTCCCCATGGAGCGCCTGTGGCGCGCAACGCTTCCACTGAGCCCATGTCAATTTCCTCAAGCGCCTCGGAGAGTAATTTTCCGACAAAACCCACTGAGCGTAAGGCAATCGCGAGTACCCCTGCCAGCACGCCAGGGCCAAAAATTGCCACAAACAACAGCGCCCATACGAGTGAGTTTACCGACCTCGAGGAGACTAAAAAGAACCTAGCCAGCCAATGCGCCGCGGGGGACGCTACCACATTGGAGGCATTGAGCAACGCCAGTGGGATGGCAAATATCAGCGTCACTAGCGTGCCTAAGGTAGCAATATTAAGTGTCTCTATTATTGCGCTGTGCACCGTCATTGGGTAGAAAGCCACATCTATTGGCCACATTCTTGAGAACATATCCATCATTTGCTCTGGAGCATCAAAGAAGAACTCAGGAATAATTTCTACGGTGCGCATCGACATAACTAGCGCCAGCACAAATATTAAATAGACACTGTAGCGGGATAATTTCTGCGCCAGAGTAAAGCGTTGCCATTGATGATTTAACTGCGACATTGAAAGATTCTCCTCACCAGCGTCGATAAAAATTCCCAAAATAAAATCAGCGCAATAATCGTGATTAAGATGGCGGCGACAAAGTCGTAATCAAAGCGTTGAAAAGCGGAGAATAATGTTCCCCCCAACCCGCCTGCGCCAACGATACCCACCATCGTAGAATTGCGTAGATTTGAGTCAAACTGGTAAGTAGCAAAACCGATAAAACGCGAGAATACTTGCGGCATAACAGAAAACAGGATCACGCTGATAAAATTAGCGCCGGTTGCCTGAATTGCTTCTACTTGCTTGAAAGATATCTCTTCGATTGCTTCAGCAAATAACTTGGCGATAAAACCAATAGTGGCAATAATTAGCGTTAAGATACCTGCCAACGCACCAAAACCGACACTTTTAACAAATAAAATCGCAATAATCACCGGGTGGAATGAGCGGCAGATAGCGATAAAACCACGCACTGGCACACTCACCCAATTGGGCATAAAGTTACGCGCTGCTAATAAGCCGATAAATAATGACAAAAATATCCCTGCGGCACTAGAAATTACCGCAATTTCTAAACTTTCAAGGAGCCCCTCTAACAGCAGCTCCCAGCGGGAGAAGTTAGGCGGAAACATCCTATCTAATAATTTATCTGCATGCCCTAAACCGTCAATAAATCGTTGCCAGTCAAGTCCCATGGTATTAATAGAATAAACCAGATAAACAACGACTAAGACACTCAGTACTGAATGCCAAGGCTTTCTAGGGAACGGATCCGGATGCATTTTGTGTTGTTGGGGGGTTAATCCAGCCATGACTCCCCTCCATATATCTCTTTTAATATATCATCACTGATATCTTGTGGTGGTCCATCGTAAATGATGTGTCCATTCGACATACCGATAATACGGGTAGCAAAGCGCTGTGCCAATTTCACATCGTGCATATTCACTAGTGCCGGGATGTTCTTTTCACTGGCAAAACGCTCTAACAGTGACATAATCTCTACCGCTGTTTTAGGGTCTAATGATGAGGTAGGTTCATCAGCTAAGATAATGCTTGGATCTTGCATGACGGCTCTGGCGATACCGACACGCTGCCTTTGACCACCGGATAAACTGTCAGCGCGTTTATTGGCTTGATCTGAAAGACCCACTGCTGCCAATAGCTCGAAGGCTGTATTGATATCGTGCTGGCTATATTGTCTACGCCAAGCCTGCCAAGAACTCATGTAGCCAAGCCGGCCGCTAAGTACATTTTCTATCACACTGAGGCGTTCAACTAAATTGTACTCCTGAAAAACCATGGCTACCTGGCGGCGTAACTGGCGCAACATTTTACCGCGCGCATTGGAAGCATCTTGGCTGTTAATAATAATATTGCCAGAGCTCGGAGTGACTAAACGATTGATGCATCTTAATAAAGTGCTTTTACCCGTACCAGATGGACCAATGATCGCAATAATACCCGGCTGCTCAATACTAAAATTAATTCCTTTTAGGATCGGTGTGCCTTGGACGTACTCTTTCTTTAAATCTTTAATATCTAGGTAGCTTTGCATTGCTGTCATAGCTTGTGTCCCAATGTAACTTTTTTACTGAAATAGCAGCTAGCTATGCGTCTATCACTTTGAATATATAATATTTAGCGAGAAGCTAAGATATATAAAAGCGACAGGCTCACAAAATGGACAAAATTGTCTTATTGTTAGCCTGTCAGTCATAGTTGAAGAGCTAGTTAAAATGACGGGAGATAATTAGCCGGCTTTTTTAGCCGCTAATGCCTTAGCGCGTTTTTTGGCCGCTTTGGCTGCATCTTTTTCTGCAAGCTTTTTAAGGCCTTTTTTGGTGTAAGCAGTACCTGTAGCATGAGCAATATCACGAATCACTGCCCAGTCTTGCTGGTAGGTAACTGGGAAGAAACGATCGGCACCACCAAAGGTTTTTGACATTTCAGCCGAGAAACGGAAACTGTTGAATGCCTCTTTTATTTTAGTCACTAGTTCTGGCTTAAGATCGTGAGCATAACCAAATGAGGACGTTGGAAAACGCGGGCTTGTATAGATTATACGGAAGTCATCACCGTTAATACGTCCTGCGTTTACCATACGATCAAAGACATCTGATGCCACTGGCGCCGCATCGTAATCGCCTGAAAGAACACCCATGATTGATTGGTCGTGCTTACCAGAATACTTAACTTTATAATCTTTGTCGGGAGTAATACCTTCACTTGGGAATAGCGCTCGCGGTGCTAAATTGCCCGAGTTAGAAGATGCTGAAGTGTGAGCAACTAACTTGCCTTTTAAATCAGCCATGGTTTTAATAGTGCTTTCTTTTTTGACGATAGTAATCAAGTTATAGCCTTGAAAACCTTCAGCAGTGCCTTTAACCGCTAACGGCACAAACCCGCCTAGGTTTACGGCATATCCAGTAGGGCCCGTTGAAAACCCTGCGATGTGTAAACGTCCAGAGCGTATCGCTTCTACTTCTGCAGCATTTGAGTGCACCGTGTAATAGACCACTTTTTTACCGGTTAGATCACTTAAGTGCTGTTGGAAATCGGCAAAAGCATCTTTGTAAACAGCAGGGTCTTCAACGGGTGTATAGGTGAAGACTAAAGTGCTAGGGTCGCGCCACTTACTGGAATCTTTTGGTGAATCCGCCACTAAATCCTTATTTTCATCACAGAATTTATCATCCAAAACACCTCGGTTTGCACAATCAGAGGCATGTGTCACAGTGGCGCTTAGCGATAGTGATCCTAATAGAAATAGTCCTGGTAGCAGTTTTGCTAGGTACGTTGGTTTCATTTTATTACCTTTTAATTATTGTTTTTGTTATCAGCCCTATATAGGCAAGTAACCTATGTTACTTATCTTCTATACTGCAAAACCAAGGCCAGTATTAGTAACTACTTTAAATTCAATAGGTTATAAAAACAAGGAGGTCTATCCATGGTTAAATATAGACATTAAAGTCCGTATCTAGAAGCGGGCTTTCTCAAAAATGTC
>Ga0209292_1000160_pt1 | contig 95012 bp, 86 predicted proteins | sample GOMGulsemesocosm_2_FD_184634 | JGI IMG/M metagenome (GOLD analysis project Ga0209292, IMG submission 184634) | Methane-oxidizing microbial communities from mesocosms in the Gulf of Mexico - GOM9C Gulf of Mexico (SPAdes) (version 2) | ecosystem: Environmental > Aquatic > Marine > Cold seeps... | reverse complement strand
CCTGTTGGTACTTGTCCAAACGTATAACTACTTATAAAAAGTAGTATTAAAAGTATTTTTGTTTTCATGATTTGATAGTTTTTAAATTAGTTCTACAAAAATCAATATTTTTAATATTTCTACTTTACCTTACTTAGTGAAGGGTCTAAAATTGTTAGTGAATGGGAAGTAATTTCAACCAGAATTCCCTTTTGGGGCTTCTAAAGCATAAAAAAAGTAGCTTAAACATACATTCAAGCTACTTAAAGGATGTGTTAACTATAATTTAAAAACTATCTCTTAATAAATTGTTTTGTTAAAACAGCACCTGTTTCTGTTTGTACTTGTATTAAATACATGCCGTTCGATAAACTTGAAACATCAATGCTTTCTTGATTTGTTTCTAGTACTTTTTGACCCTGTAGTGTGTAAATTTCTACTTGTTCAAAAGGGTTGTTTGTTTTTATGTTTAAACTCTTAGAAGTTGGGTTTGGGTAGATTGTGAAATCGTTTTTAATAGCAAACGTATTAACTCCAAGTGATGTTGCTCCAAACTCATAACATCCCATATCTACTGTTGTATTAAAAATACGCAGGTTGTTTAATAAATCTCCAACAACTCCAGAAGGAATTTTAGTATTATCTCCAGTATCTACTGCTGGTGAAGTTGCTTGCAACGTAAAATCATCATTAGCAGCATCTGTAAATAATGGATTAGTATTACTTGTGTTACTTAGGTAAGTATGGTTAGAGAAGTTATCTTCATCTATACTATTGTAGATAGCAAGATTGTTTGGTAAATTATCATTAACTATACCAATTGCAATAGCTGTAGTCCCTACATTGTTAGTGTTCCCCCAAAATATATTATTTGCAGGAGTAAGAGATAAAGTACCTCCGACTTGACTAACTCCTAAAACAGGGAAGTCGGATGTTGAGTCTGTTCCTGAACTTGAATTATTTACAAAAGTATTATTAGCTACTTTTGCGTTAATCGTTGACCCTGGATAATAAGCGCGAATAAAACCTGCTGAAGTACCATATCCTTTTCTTGAGGTTGTATTATCTTCTGTTCTATTATTTTTAAATAATGAATTAGTAAGATTGAAGTTCATTGTTTTGTTGGCTCTGGGTAAGGCGTAAAACGCAGTGCTTCCGCTGCTTAAATTGTTTTCAAAAACACAGGCATCTATAGTCATTGTTGAAGGTGACATGTTTGATGCTAGTGCTAAACCAGCAGACCACCAAGCAACGTTATTTTTTATTATAGCGTTTTTTATAGTGAAGTTTGTAACGGCATCATCGGTATCTAAACCTGCTCCAAAACGACCTTCACCAGAAGATGCGTCTGCATAGCCATTTGCTATAGTTACACCATCGATAACAATGTTGTTTCCATTTATTTGGACAACTCTTAAGCTATTATCACTACGAGTTGCGTTGTTGTATGTTACATTTACATCATCATTATTTAATAAATCACCACTAAGTATAGTTGCATTTGTAGTATGTAATAAAGACATATCTCTGTCTAATAGTGTTATTTCTGTTCCATCAAAACCTCCATAAACCTCTAAATCATTATATAGAAATTTAAAAGATTCATTTTCATCACTAATGTGAGGAGTATAAGTACCTGCTGCAATCCAAACTTCTTCAGTTATTGATCCTACTTCTGCTAAAGCCGTATTTAAATTTGGTATTGCATTTAACCAAGAGTCTCCACTATTATTTCCTGTTGCATCTTCATCTACATATACTTTAGGTAAACCTGGATGACTAATTACTGTTTCATTATATAAGGATAAAACTTCTGAACTATTTATTGTACGTTCATAAAATCTAATATCATCTAATTCGTCTGAATATTTAACTGGAGAATTCTGACCTATATAGGTTTGTGCGCTAGGAGATAAAAATCTAAGGACATTATTAGTGGTATAGGCCGAACTACCATTAGAACTACCATCAAGAGTACCATTTATATATATACTATATCTAATATATTCATTATTACCTGATGTTATTTTTTGAGTTGTTAATACTACATGATGCCATTGACCATCAGTTATATCTGGTGAAGATATTATACCTCCATTGTGTGTACTTGTAGCTCCGGTACTAGAGTTAATTACAGCCATTTTACCTTGAAGACCAATTTTATTACCTCCCCACAATATACATTCAAAACCATAATTTGTTTGGGAAGCATAACCGTGATTAAATATTGTTAAAGTAGTGTTGCTTGTATTTGAGGTTTTTATCCAAAAACTTAAACTCATATCAGTTATATGCGTACTTACAGTTCCCATATTAAATGTTGCTGTATTTATATCAACTGCATTACTTGGAACGCCAATTCTATCTGATGAAGGATTATAAGCTCCATTGGTTAGAACTAATCCTTCCAGCAGCCCTCCTGTAAAGGAATAACTTTTAGTGAAATCCGATGGTGTTTGTGTAAATGCGTAACTACTTATAAAAAGTAGTATTAAAAGTAGTTTTGTTTTCATGATTTGATAGTTTTTAAATTAGTTCTGCTAAAATCAATATTTTTAATATTTCTACTTTACCTTACTTAGTGAAAGGTCTAAAATTGTTAGTAAATGGGAAAATAATTTCAATTATATCTTATAAAGAGTAAATTTGGTGTCAAATTATAAACTAAATTTATTACTATCTGTTTTTCTGCTATCTGAAAATTTGTTTTTTTTGTCGAGATATGTTAAAGTAAATCAGTTACTTAGCAGTGCTTTGCTAGTCTTAAAAACAATAATTACTGATGCTGAAAATAGTTGTCAAACTGAGTTTAGCCTGCAATCAGTCTAGACGAAGTTTTATGGAAATGAATTATTTATGGATTTCGACAAGCTCAATCTAACAAACAATTGATATTTTCGGATGCAAGTGAATTTATTTAACTATTTATAGTCCATTTCCTGAAATTTTATTTTTGATTTTCTAAAGCATAAAAAAGTAGCTTGAACATACATTCAAGCTACTTAAAGGGTGTGTTAACTATAATTTAACCACCTTAATCCATTACTTTTGAAAGCTTTATGGTTTTTCCACACATATCGCTAGTAATTTTAAAAATAGCATCTCCTTTTTTTCCTTTGTTTGCCCAAGATACTGTTTTCCCTACATTGCAAGTTATACTCGTTTTAGAGCCTTTGTTTAGAGAAACAAAACCTCTTCCTGTGTGAATACTTACTTTTTCTTTGGTATCGTTTACTAAAGAAAAGCTGCTTCCTATAACAACTTCTGTTGTACTATTTGTTGTAGGGTTTTGCTCTATTTTAGTATAAACTAAACATGCAATTGTACTTAATGTAATAATTAGTATTTTCATTTTATAAAGGTTTTAAATGTTTATTAAAAATAAACGTAATATGTAAACAACTTTCCAAAACTAGTTTTGAGACTTTAAAGCAAAAAACAGTTTAAGTATGTTATACCAATTAAATTTCAAGGTGCTCCTAAGAAAATTGAATTATTTTAGATATAGTTGAGTTTAAAAATATCAGCATAGCCTTTGTTACGGTTATCTTTTTAAGCGAAAAATAAATTTTAAAGAAACTATTTAATTGTGCATGTTGAATTTTAATTGGTATTACCTATAATTTAATAAATTGTTTTGTTAAAATAGCATCTGTTTTTGTTTGTACTCGTATTAAATACATGCCGTTCGATAAACTTGAAACATCAATACGTTCTTGATTTGTTTCTAGTACTTTTTGACCCTGTAGTGTGTAAATCTCTGCACTTTCAAAACCGCTACTTATTTTTATATTTAAAGTGCTTGTTGTTGGGTTTGGGTAGATATTGAAATTTGTTACATCAAAATCTTCTACCGATAAATTACAATTGGTGCTATAACTAGTTTGAGCATCTATATTAGTCCAGTTTGCAGTACTATACGCTACATCGTCTACTTGAATACAAGTTAGATTAGGATTGTTAGTAGTATAAAGGTGTAAGAGATTAGTGTTATTTCCATTGGCTAGATTTAAACTTGTTAATTGGTTGTTGGAACAATATAAGAGTTCTAAAGTTGTATTATTAGAAGCGTCCAGACTAGTGAACTGGTTATCAGAAGAATATAATCTTTCTAGAGCCGTATTATTAGAAGTGTCTAAACTCGTTAATTGGTTATTGTTACATATTAAGATTTCTAAAGCTGTATTATTAAAAATATCTAAACTTGTTAATTGATTATAAGTACAATTTAAATTTGTTAAAGCCATATTATTAGAAACATCTAAACTCGTTAATTGGTTACCATAACAATATAACTCTGTAATATTCACAAAAGTCTCAATACCTGTTAAATCAGAAATATTTTGACCTGAAGCATCAATAGTTCCTGTAAAAGCAATTGCTTCTGCACAACTTATTTCTGTTGCATCGGCATCGGTATTAATTGCTGTGTTTGCTAATAAAGCAGCTTTAAAATTAGCGTCAGGTATGTTTACATTACAAGCAGGAGTACAATTGGTGCTAAAACTACTATTTGAATCTATCGCTGTCCAGTTTGCAGTACTATAGGCTACGTCATCTACTTGAATGCAGGTTAAGTTAGGGTTGTTTATAGCGTTTAAAAATAGGTTAGTATTGTTTCCATTTGCAACATTTAAACTCGTTAAATCATTATTATTATGACAAAATAGAGTCGTTAAAGCTGTATTTGAAACTGTATTTAAAGCTATTAAATTATTATTATAAGCACAATTTATAAATGTTAAACCTGTACTTTGAGAAACATCTAAGCTTGTTAAGTTATTAAAATGGCATTGCAATTGTGTTAAAGTCGTGCCAGAAGGTAACGTTAAACTTGTTAAGTTGTTATTTGCAGCTTTCAAAATAACTAAAGCAGTATTTGCAGAAAGATCTAAACTTGTTAAATTATTTTCATAAACTCTTAATTCGTATAAATTAACAAAGGCCTCTATACCTGTTAAATCAGAAATAGATAGATAAATAACCTCTAATATTCCAGTAAAAGCGGCTGCTTCCGCATAACTTATCTCTGAATTTCCATCGGTGTTAATATAGCTCTTATTTAATAAAGCCCCTTTAAAATTAGCATCTGGAATGTTAACATTTTGAGCAAACGTGTAACTACTTACAAAAAGTAGTAATAGAAGTAGTTTTGTTTTCATAATATAAAATTGATTATTAATTATAAAACAAAGGTGTTAATTATATAAAAACTAAAGCGACCTTATTTAGTGTACTGCAGATATTTGTTAGTGAATAGAGTCTTTTACTTTTCAACTTCATCTTTTTGAAAAAAAATGCCCCCAGTAAAAAATACTGAGGGCAACTTCTTAACTATTTATATCAGTTAACCTACTCGTCTAACCAACCTTCTAATTTTGGTATCCAACCGTTTACTGGGTCAAATAATTTATACTTTGTTTCTTTTGCTCCACTTTTGTATTCTAATTGTAATGTTCCTGTTGCAACAGCATCTATATTTTCTCCATCTTTATGAGCCCAAACAGTTACTTTTAAATCATATGTTTTTCCTGCTACAAATTTTCCTTGTGCTAAACGTAATAACTCTAAAAAGGCGTAATCTAATGTTCTACTATCCAAAGCTGCTTTACCATAGAAAAAATAGAATCCGTTTATATCCATACTGTCATCCATTTGTGGGATATTCTTTGCATAAAAAGTACTACTTTTTCTTAAAGCTTCTCTATCGGTTTTGTGTCCAGCAAGTTCATATGTAATATTAAACCAAGCACCTGGATGAGAAGAACTTAATGGCATTTCAAAAAATGGTTTGTACCCAATATTAGCCCCTAGCATTAACTTTGTTCTAAATACTTTTTCGTTTACCATTGGGTTGTGTTGAGTTTGCTCCCTTTTTGACAACCATCTATAGCTTTCTGCAAAAACAACTTTTCCTTTATTGTTTTTATATGCAGAAGATATTTTTTCTAATTTAGCTTTATCACTAGCTACTTGTTCACTATCAAGTGTCATGCTAATCATGTCTACTTTTGCTTGCGCAGTTTCTAAATCCCAAGTTTCAAATTCTGCTTTATCTTTAGCATATACGTTAGTAACTTTTCTTCCTTCATGACTAACACTCATTTCTGCTAGTACTCCTTCTGCTATTACTACTAAAGATGATTTACTACCTGTGAAATATTTTATTTGGTGTTTTCTTAAATATTTTTCTTTTAACTCTAATGTATAATCTGGTGTTTCTTTAGATTTAAAGTACAATTCTAACTTATTAGCTAAAGCACCATCTTTAAGTTTTAAGAAACGCAACCCAATACGCATATTTTCAACCAAAACAGTATACTCTCCTGTTAATCCTAACTCATCAGTTTCACTATTAAATTCTGTAAAAGATTTTCCTTTAGTTTTTCCGCCTCTAGGACTAGTACTTGAACTCTCTTTTGATGACGATTTACCTGAATTTTCTATTTTATTCTTCGCTTTATTTAAAGCATTTTTAAATTTTTTCCCAAACTGAGCATTTGCTGAATTTGTACCACCTATAAGCATACCGATACTTAAAAGTAATGTGTATAATGTTTGTTTGTTCATTGTTATTTTATTTTAAAAAGTTAGTGATATTGATTTAGTTATTGTTTTGGTGTTTCCTGAGCTACCTGTGTTTCCTCTTTGCCCGTTAGTACCATTTATATTATGTCTTTTACCACCTGCACCACCTTTACCGCCTCTATTCACAACGGTAATATTTAAACTTCCAACCGATGGGTCTTTGATAATAGTTACGTTTCCACCATTTCCTCCGCTTCCACCTTTATCTCCATTAGCATACGTAGAACTACTACCGTCACTTCCCCACTGTCCAGCTCCTCCAATACTAAAAATACTAATTTGTGTTGTTGGTTTTATTTTATAACGACCTAGCATTACTTTATCTGTAGCATCATACACCTCAACTTTTAATAATGCAGTCCTGGTTTGTTTATGCATAGTTTTTTTCACTTTAATAGTCAAATTATGTCCATTACCTCCTCTTTGACTCCAGCCTGATACAGCAGTGTTTGTAGCATTATGTCTATCAGAGCCACGAAAACCATTTTTAGCTACTTGAAAATCTAAATCATTTGTAGTATTAATGTGTTTTGAAGCTTTTAATGTAGTGTGGTATTTAGATATTACTACTAATGTAATTCTATCTTGTGTTAAGCTCTTTGCATCTTCATCTACCAAAACTTTATCTATGGTATTGCTACAGCCTTTGTGTTGTAATTTAAAATCACTCCAAGGCAACTTTCCACCTAATGAAGATGTTTTTAATTGAGAACCATCTTTTAATGTAGCAACCACACCATAATTTATAGCGTCACCAAAGTGTGCTATTTTACTCGGTGTGTTTATTAGTTTAATTTCTATTTTTTGTACTTGTTTGCCTTGTAAAGAATTTGCTTTCCTGTCTGACTCTGCCAATGCTGCTTTTTTAACTTTAACATTTGCTCTTGCGGATGTTTGTCCGTTAAATACTGCTTTAGCATAGGTAGCTACTTTTTTATTTAGCTCTTCATACTTTAATTTTAAAGAACTTCCTGCTTTCACAAAAGCATATTTTGTTGTTGCGTGTCCTTTTCCATTCCAAGTATAATAAATACCTACTCCATCTATAAAGGAAAGTCTATAAGTTAGATATGAAAAATACGCTGGATGCCCCGGAACATCTGGAATAAAGTTTTCATCTAGTATTCCAGAACGTTTTACCAATACATTGGTAACATCTTCCCCTGATTTTGTGAACTCAATGGGCCACTGTTTTTTTACAGCAACCATTTTATACTTATTATAAGATACTTTTTCTACTTTGTACACACCGTATTTTCCTGATGTATAATCAGCCAGTAATTCATTTTGGTTTTTCTGAGCATTACTGTTAATACTCAAAAACAAGGCTATTAAAAATGTTATGTATAATTTCATGTGCATTTCTATGATTTATTTTAAAACAAAAATCAATGAAATACACCTATAAGTTCTTATTTATTTAGTGAGTTGTAGGGATTTGTTAGTGAATGGAGATTGATTGATCCCTACACACTATATAGGGAGTGATTATCATCCAAAAACAGAGTGATATAAGGAGTGAGTAACTTATGTTTTATTAAAAAGAGTAGTCATTATTAGCTTTAAGCTCTAGTGCTTAAAACATATTCTGTACTAGTTGTAAAAATTCTTCCTTTTTATCGCGAGCAATTGGTATGGTTTTTTTATTTTCTAATACAATATGATAACCGTCTTTTTTCACCAACTGACTCATGTATTTTAAATTAATTAAATACGAGCGGTGTGGTTTGTAAAAGATAGGTTTTTCTATCAACTGATCCGTAAAAAACTTCAAGGTTTTACAAATTAATTCATTTTTACCATTCTTCAAATACACTCTTGTATAAACACCATCAGCTTCAAATAATATAATGTCTTCATGCGCAACAAACATAATTCCTTTAGGAACTTCTAATGCAATTTTATTTAAAGATAGCTGCTGAAAAGCTTTTTCTATATTTCCTAATCGGGTATTAACTTTATTGTTTTCCTGAGCTACTCTAGCTTTGTCCACTGCTATTCCTAACTCGTCATCGTCTATGGGTTTTAATAAATAATCTATAGCAGAAAGCTTTAAAGCTTCAATTGCATATTGGTTATACGCTGTAGTAAAAATGATTTGAAAAGTAATAGGTTCGCTATTAAAAAACGAGGCTATTTCTAAACCTGAGTGCTGAGGCATTTCTATATCTAAAAAAACAATATCAGGCTGAAATTCTTTAATCATAGCTACTCCTGAAACTAAATCTGATGCCTCTCCTAAAATAGTAAGTCCAGGGCACTCTTCTTTTATTAATGCCCTTAATACACTTCTTGCCTTATTTTCGTCATCTATTATAATAACATTCATATTCTTTTTTATTTTATTTTCAAAGCTATTACTAAATAGCTTATTCCCTTTCATTTTTTTAGTGAACGGTCTGTTTTTATATAGGAATCGTTAAAAATACATTAGTACCTGTAGCTATATTCATTTCGTTATAATTGTCATTAATCGTTAAGCTAATAGGTTGATCCCTCGTTTTATTTAGTAATTCTATCCTTTTTTGATTTGCATCAGATGAAAAAGATTTTGGCTTTATGCGTTTTTCATTTATTTTAGCTGAAGCTTCTCTACCAATACCATTATCTTCAATACTACATTTTAATATACTTTTCTCTTTATTCAAACTAAAAGAAACTTTTAGCTCTCTACTCGATTTTTTATGTAACAACCCATGTTTAATAGCATTTTCTACATAAGGTTGTGTTAAAAATGTAGGTATTTCTATTTGCTCCCAATCAATCGTATCATCTAAATGAATTGAATATGTAAATGAATCTTCAAAACGGTCTTTCTCTAAATCTAAATACAACTCCAACGCAGTTATCTCGTCTTGAACGCTAACGGTGTCAATCTGACTATGCTCTAAATAAATTCGTATCAATCTAGAGAATTTTACTAAATATTTTCGAGCTAATTTTTGCTCGTTTTGAATAATGTAATCTTGTATTGAAGTTAAGGCATTAAATATAAAGTGCGGATTCATTTGCGAACGCAATGCTTTCAATTCCGACTTTCTATATTCTTTTTCTAACACTAATCGTTTTTGAGTTTCTACCAGTTCTAAATTAATTAACTCGGATTTCTTCTTTGTTTTTAACCTCACAAAATAAAATAACGAAGAAACTAATATCAGCCCAGCAATTATTCCTGTCCACAAAAGGCGGTTTTTATTTTTTTGATTTTCTAATTTAGAAAGAACTACTTGTTGCTCTGCTGCTTCTTTTTGTCTTTTTGATTTTTCAGTTTCATATTTAACTTGCATTTCCTGTATTACCTCTTGTTTTTCTTTAGAAAAAATAGAGTCCTTAATCCTATAATGTTCATTTAAAAATTTGTTCGTATTTTTAAAATCATCCTTTTTTTGATAAAAATTGCTTTGGTTTAAATACGTACGAAATAAATTTTTATAATTTTTTTGCTCCTCATAAATTTTAATTGCAACTTCATTTATAGAAATTGCTTTATTTACCTGTCCGTCCTTTGCATATACTACTGCTAATTCAAGATTGGTATGTGCTATGTTTAATTTTTGATTGTTTTTTTTATAAAAATCCATGGTGCTATTAAGATAGTCAACAGCTAATTTATAATTACCTCTTTTACCTTCAAGTATCCCTAAGGACGAATTTGCGATTGTTACTCCAGTTTCAAAACCTGTTTTTTCTGCTATATTTTTTGCTTCTTTATAATGAAACTCTGATTTATTAAATTCTTCGTTCTCAGTATAAGCGGTTGCCAAATAAAAATGAATACTCGCTTTTAAACCACTTAGTGGCTTGTTTTTTAAAAGTTCTAAATTATTAAGTTGAATTTGTATTGCTTTCTTAGGTTTGGAAAGGTGGTTATATATTCGAGCTAAAAGGCTGTTTGTAGATATTAATCCGTCTATATCATTCCTTTTTTGTTGCATTTTTGTTGTTTCCAATGCTAACTCTAAAGCCTTGTCAAAACTTCCTATATTTACATAAAAAGAAATTAAATTTACATTACTATCTATTATCCCCTGTTTGTAATTTATTGCTTCACTAATTTCTATTGCTTCATTTAATATCAATTCATTTTTTGATATCTCTCTTGATGTATAGTATTTCGTTAACTGGTTTAATAACTCTACTCTAACAGAGTCTCGTTCAGTATAAGTTTCAACTAACTTTTTTATGCTGTCAAATTTTTTATCCTGAGAAAAACTCAACTGAACTACCGCAAAAAACAATATATACAAATATTTTAATCTCATATTTCTTAGTGTATTTCAAATCAAAAATCCTGATAGGTATTCATATTTGATTCAATTTTTATTTCTTTTATTTCTTAACAATAACTCATCATTATTAGTGCCTTTTAAGGGTATCTCTATAAATACCTTAGTTCCTTCAGCCTCCCCATTTTCACTGTATTTATCTGTTGTTATAATAACTATAGGACTTGTTTGTACTTTGTTTAACAAATTTAATCGTTTTTTATTTGCTTCACTTGAAAAAGATTTTGGTTTATTACGCTTGCTATTTATTTTTGCTGAAGCCTCTCTTCCAATACCATTATCTTCAATACTGCACTCTAAAAGCGTATTCTCTTTATTTAGTTTGAATGATATATTTAACTCTCTATTTTCTTTTTTATGCAATAATCCATGTACAATAGCATTTTCTACGTAAGGTTGAATTAAAAATGTAGACATCTGTATTTGACTCGTTTTTAGATTATTGGATAAGTTAATACTATATAAAAACGAATCTTCAAATCGATCTTTTTCTAAAGCTAAATACAATTGTAATGCATCTATTTCTTCTTGTAAACTAATTTCATCTATTTGACTGTGTTCTAAATAAATTCGAATCAATCTAGAAAATTTCACCAAGTATTTTCTAGCTAATTTTTGTTCGTTTTGTATAATATAGTCTTGTATAGAGTTAAGTGCATTAAATATAAAATGCGGATTCATTTGACTTCGCAAACTCTCCAGTCTTAAAAAAGTATTTTCTAATTCTTTGGCTTGCTTATCTAAAACTAATTCTTGATTTTCTTTTAATCTTTTATTTTTCAACCTAAAATACCGCCACGATAACAAAACAAGTGCCAAGGACATTAAAACATAAAACCACCATTGTTTATAAAATACACCACTTATAACAAACCGAAGCTCTTTTATAGCCGATTCTGTTTTTTCATTTAGTGCTTTTAACTGAAAAATATAATCACCTTCTGGTAAACTGTTAAATAGCACCTCATTATTTCCTAAAGTTACATTTTGCCAAGTAGTATCATATCCCAATAATTTATACTGGTATTTAACATTAGCTTTGGATTGAAAACCTGTTGTATTAAAAGCTATTTTGATTTTATTTTGATTGTACTCTAAATTATAACTTGATTGTACTGCTGTTTCTACATCTGAAATAATAACTTTTGTAAAATAAGGGACTGGAGAAATTCTGTTTTTAAACACTTTATTTTTAGCTACTGAAAACAACCCTTTATTTGAAGTAAAAAAAACATGTTCACCAGAAACCTGTATGTCGGTGATATTGTATGATACAATACCGTCACGCTTGGTTAGGTTTTTAAACCTTTTTGTAATAGTATTTAAACGCTGTATTCCTTTATTAGTGGTTACCCATAAATTAGTCCCATCTCCTTTTATGGTATTGGTTTGGTTTGATAGCAATCCGTTTTCAGTAGTATAATTAGCTATTACTTTATTATTTTTGATAGCCAAAAGGCCATCAGAAAAAGTAGACACCCAAATAACACCATCGCTAGTTTCAGTTATATCTATAGCAAATATTGAATTGTTATTATGCTGTATGGTACTAGGTTTTAATTCTTTATCAAAACATATAAAATCATCAACACGACCGACATAGCTATTCTTAGTTTTTGGATTATAATGTGTTACATATGACCTTCCTTTGTAACCAATTTCTTCTTTCTTAATTATTTTTTCATCCTCAATATGAAGAATTTCTACAGCATTATGGCTTACTTTTAACACCCGTGAAATATCCAATAAAGAGAAACTTTTTGTGTTAGAAAAACCTTCAAAAAAACCATCTTTATCTGCTACAGACCCCTTCTCTTCTATACGGGTAGTTTCTTTATCATATAAATAAGAAGAATCATCCGTACTTATATATATATTAGTATTAAATGTATTATTACAAATAGCTCTTACAGGAAACTCTGTCGCTAAACTTGTTACTTTAAATGTATTGTCTGTAATCGAAAAACGTACTACTTTTCCGTTTGTTGTGCCATAAAAAAACTCATCAATATTAATAGTTTCCAAAGCCGTTATATCACTTGCATTTTTTGGAGTAGCATACTGTTTTAAATAAATATTAGGAATTACATATACTCCGTTATGCAAGGTTGTAAACCAATAATTTTCATTTTTATCCTTCAGTACTTTTGTTATCGAATTAGTAGTGAAATAACTGTTTTTAAAGCGAAATTCACCTTCTATAAAATCATATACATAAACTCCTTTATTAGTCGTTATCCATAATAAATTATTAATAACATCTTTAGTAATGATCCTCTTTGACAGTAACTCTTTTGGAGTTTTCACATTCCTAAATTTAGTGTTGTTTTTTATATAAAAATTTGATTCTCCTATAAATTTTCCACTTCTTCCTCTTTTTTCCATAAAAAACTTATTTTTAAATAAGAAAAAAGATTTCCCCTCTCCATCCATATTCCTAATATCAAGATATTCTACATTATAACTATTTAATTCATTAGTACTGCATGTAAGATATTTAATATATTTTTTCGTTGCAGAGAACAACGTGTCATTAATAATAAAAGCTCCCTCAAGTACACTTTCATCTTCCCCTTTTAGTTCTTGTTTCTTTCTAGTATCTAAATTAAATAAATACATTTCTTTGAATCCTGTTACAACTAAATTATTTTTATAAATTTGAAAAGGGCGTAATCTCGTAAAGCTCTCTAAGTCATTTTTCTTAGTTTCAAATAGTCGTAAATTATCATTTTCTGTATAAAAAAACTGACCTGATACATTATTACACCAAACTCTTCCTTTAGCATCTAATTTAAGTCCAAAAACAGACAATCCTTTCTTTTTAGGATGCGTATAATTTTTAAATTCAACTCCATCATATCGATACAATCCTTTATCTGCCGCTAACCAAACATAGCCCTGTTTATCTTCTAAAATATCATAAAACTGAATATCTGGCAACCCATCTTTTTCTGTTAAATGTATGGATACAGGAGATTGAGCATACAATAAAATTGTTGCTAAAAAAAAATATACATATATAAGATTCTTACATAAAAGAGTCATTGTTCAAAACTACAATTTTAACTTAAGCTTCGTATTAATTTTAAATGAAAGGTAGGGTTTTGTTAGTGAATGGGAACATTTTTTATTCAGAAGGCTATTGAGTACTATAATAAACTAAGCATAATTTATGTATTTTTATCGCTTTATCCTTTTACAGAACTTATGAAACATATAGTATCATTAATACTTACATTTATTACCTCAATCGTAATTGCTCAGCAAACTACACCCTTACAAGAAGAGTCGTTTGTAAAAAACATTCCTTTTACCAGTATTGGACCAACAATTATGAGTGGTCGCGTGGTAGACCTAGCGGTGAACCCACAAAATCCTAATGAATTTTATGCAGCCTATGCTTCTGGAGGGTTATGGCACACTAAAAATAACGGAACAACGTTTACCCCTATTTTAGATACAACTGAAACTCAAAATATTGGTGCTATTGCAGTGCATTGGAAAACAAATACAATATGGGTAGGGACTGGAGAAAATAATTCGTCTCGTTCCTCCTATGCGGGAATTGGCATCCTAAAAAGTAGTAATAATGGGAAAACTTGGAAAAATGTTGGTTTAACAGATTCTCATCATATTGGTAGTATTGAAATTAATCCAAATAACCCAAGTGAAGTTATTATTGGTGTCATTGGACACTTGTATACTCCTAACAAACAACGTGGGATATTTAAAACTTATGATGGCGGAAAAACCTGGAAACAAACCTTATTTATTTCTGAAAACACAGGTGTAATTGATGTAAAAATACAGCCGGGTAATTTCAATATTCAATATGCTTCAGCGTGGGAACGTGAACGTAAAGCTTGGAATTTTACTGGAAATGGATCTGAATCCGGAATTTACAAAAGTATTAATGCTGGAGAAACATGGACAAAAATTAATGCTGATTCGGGTTTTCCTACAGGAAATGGAATCGGTAGAATCGGTTTAGCTGTCTATGACGCTAAAACCATATATGCTGTATTAGACAATCAAAATAGAAGAAAAAAAGACAACACAAATACTAAAAAGGGATTAACTAAAGAAGATTTCAAACAAATGTCCATTGAAAATTTCTTAAAAATATCTGATAAAAAATTAAATGGTTTTTTAAAACGAAATGGGTTTCAGGAAAAATATCGTGCTGAAAATGTAAAGCAGTTAATACGATCTGGGGCGGCTAAACCAAAAGATATTGCTACATATTTAGATACCGCTAATTCGAAATTATTTGATACTCCTGTAATTGGTGCGGAAGTGTACAGAAGTGATGATGCTGGAAAAACGTGGCTAAAAACACATGAAAATTATTTAGATGATTTATTTTTCTCCTATGGATATTATTTTGGCGAAATACGCGTGCATCCTAATAACAAAAACAACATATACTTATGTGGTGTTCCGATTATAAAATCGGATGATGGCGGAAAAACATTTTCCTCTATCAGTAAAGAAAACGTACATGCTGATCATCAAGCTTTATGGATAAATCCAACTTTAAACGGCCACTTAATTGATGGGAATGACGGTGGTGTAAACATCTCTTATGACGATGGTAAAAGTTGGATTAAATGTAACAACCCAGCAGTTGGTCAATTTTACACTGTAAATGTTGACAACGCTGAACCTTATAATGTTTATGGAGGCTTACAGGATAATGGCGTTTGGTTTGGACCTAATACTCATCAAGAAAATAAAGCTTGGCATCAATCTGGAAAATATCCGTATCAAAGCTTAATGGGAGGTGATGGGATGCAGATACAAATAGACAATAGAGATAGTAACATTCTATTTACAGGGTATCAATTTGGGAATTATTATAGAATCAATAGAAACACAAAAAAAAGGAAATACATTCAGCCAAAACATAATTTAGGAGAAAAACCGTACCGTTTCAACTGGCAAACACCAATTTTATTATCACCTCACAATCAAGATGTATTATATTTAGGAGGAAATAAATTAATCAAATCAGAAAATCAAGGGGATGATTGGGAAACTATTTCTGATGACCTTACTCAAGGAGCAAGAGAAGGAAATGTGGCATATGGAACTATCTCCTCTATTTCAGAATCTACTTTTAAAGAAGGTTTTATCTATACTGGAAGTGATGACGGACTACTTTATGTCACAAAAAATAATGGTAAAAAGTGGGTGAATATAACAGGGACTTTACCTAAGAATTTATGGGTATCTAGAGTAGTTGCTTCCACTCATTTAAAATCACGTGTATATGTTACTTTAAACGGTTATCGAAATGATGATTTTACACCCTATGTATTCATTTCTGAAAACTATGGAAAAACCTGGTTGTTAATTGCTGATTCACTTCCTAAATCACCAATAAATGTACTTAAAGAAGACTTAAATGATGAAAACATCTTGTACTTAGGTACTGACAATGGGCTATATATTTCATTTAATAAAGGAGTTACTTGGCAAGATTTTTCAAGTGGATTTCCAAATGTAGCAGTACATGATTTAGTTATCCAACCACAAACAAACGATTTGATTGTGGCTACACACGGACGTAGCTTATATAAAACTAATGTTTCTATTTTAGAAGAATATCATGAGTTTAAAAATGATTCATTATATGTTGCTCATGTCGCTCCTATTAAACACAATTCCAATTGGGGAAGTTCATGGAGTAAATGGTTGAAAGCAGAAGAGCCTTCCATAGCTATACCTATTTATAGTAATTCAAACGCAAACATTACTGTTACTATTCAATCAGAAAACGGCAATGAATTACAACAATTTACCGCAAGCATTGAAAAAGGTTTTAATACTATATATTACGACTTAAACATTACCAAAATCGGAAAAGAAATATTAGAAAATTCAAACGAATCAATCCGTATTACTAAGAAGAAAAACAAAAAATATTACCTCGCTAAAGGACGTTATTTAATTAAAATAAACACTAAAACAACTGAAAAAACTGTTTCATTACTAATAGAATAATTTTAGTATCTTCCCGATCATGAAAACAAAACATCTTTTTTTAGGTCTATTTAGTATTTTACTTTTTTCGTGTAGTAATGACGATGATGCAGCAGCTTCTGAATCACAAACGGGACCACAGCTAATTGTGAAGTTTAAGTTTGATGCTAATCAGGAACGTTTAGGTAATTTAGGAACCTCAACTACCATTCCTGAAGGAAATGCTGCACAGTCTCCTATTTTTAATAACATGAGCGCACATTATATTGAATTAGCTCCTTCTGCTTTTACAGCTTTAGGTACTGGTGAAGTTATTTATAAAGGAGATGAAACTACAGTTGGTGGATCAAATGCTGTAAATTTTCAAGCAGCAAAAATAGTTGCTGAAAACGAAACCTTTTTAAGTATACCATTGAGTAGTGTACAAACAGGAACCTATGAATGGGCAAGAGTATCATTAACCTACCAAAACTATAGCATTGGCTTTTTACATAATTCAGTAGATTATACAGGTACACTAGCAAGTTTTGTAGGTTTTAATAACTACATTACTACACATGAGGTAAACGGTCAGAATGTTGCTGTTAACGCAAATAAACCACAAGGATATTGGGCTTTTGAAACTATCGGAACAATTAGTGAAGGACAATCCTCTGGAACTACAGTTCCTAACCCTATAGCCGCTACATCACCTGTTCCTGAAGGATCATGCGTAGTTACAGGCGAGTTTTCTGGTGGGTTTACCATTACTGGTAATGAAACCGAAAATATTGTGTTGACACTCTCGCTATCAACCAACAATAGTTTTGAATGGACTGAAGTAAACGTCGATGGAAAATATGAACCCAATGCTGGTGAACAAGTTGTAGATATGGGCTTTAGAGGGTTACAGCCAACTATAAACTAATTGAAATGATACTGAGTGTGAAAAGACACCAGTTCGTCACTTCGCCTTTTTGGAGAAGTATCATCCGAGTGAGTAACATGATACATTGCTTTCTTAACAATATGCAATTTCTTCTATCGTCGATATGACACACCAAATTAAGTTGGAGGTCTGTGACCTTTTATTACCCCCTCATTGCAAAAAAAACACTAGCCGTTAGTTTTTTTTGTCAGACAGAGCCTGTCGAAGTCCTAATGAAAACGAAAATATAACCACTTCCCATCTACCATTTACGTAATTCATTAAAATGGCTATTCTCGATACAATTTCCTTATAAATTCAAAACAGAATTCATCATGAAATCATTCGAATTGATGAATCAGTAAATTACCGTCAGACTTCGACAAGCTCAGTCTGAAAATTATAACATTCTTAACGTATTTAATGTCACACTGAGCCTCTCGAAGTGCTCGAATTAACGCTAGATACGTCATTATTACCACTTGTTTTTTTGAAAAAAACTCCCGTCTCAGTGTGACAAACGTGATTAATTCAAAAAATTGTATCGAGAAGCTACTACATATTATAAAAAAACTGCTCTCTAACAATTTTTCCTTGTTGTACTTCGTACACACATATCTCTTTTATCTGAATTCTTCCTTTATCATTAAACGTAATGTCGTTTTCCATAGTTACCGCAAAATGATTTCCTGCTACAATTGGATCAGAAACAAATGCACTATGAATTTCAACTACAGATTCATCCCAAACAACAGTTTTTGCTCTAATAGCGTCCATTCCTTTTGTTATTGGCGCACCTGATTTTTCATCTTCAATACTTATAATGTCGGTATGATATAATTCTTCTTGTGCTTGCGGATGTTTTTCTTGTCGGCATAAATCCACTAATCTGTTTGCTACTTCTTGTGTTGTCATGATAATTAATTTTACGAATTTGAATATACATAAAAAAGACACTCTATTCCAATAGCATTTTAAAAGATTTGTTTTTAAGAGATAGCCTAATTGTCCATTAAAGTAAAAACTACTTCTGTGGAGTATAATTTAGCAGGTATTGTAACTGAAATACCTGTTATTTGATATTGTAAAGGAATATCCGTAATCCAGCCTGTTCCGTTAAAAAAAGAGTTGTCAGTATTTTGAATTTGCTGATATACTGTTCCTCCAATGAGTGTTGTTCCATAGTTAGTTGTTCCAGAACCTGTCCTTTTTATCGATAATAAAATATCATTATGCCAATCAATGTCTGATTTTTTTATATCAATACTCCAATTTTCATAGGTTGTATTTTGCACATTTTCAGGCAATATGGCTATTGAAATTACCGTTTCATTAGCTGAGGTTGAAAATACGGGTGGAAAGTCATTCCCTGCCTCTGAAATTATAGTTTCTGAAATAGTAAAATTAACTGAAGACCCTGAGTTAATTGTTGTTTGGGAATAGCAAAGTGCAATACTCGTACTTAAAAAAATCAGGAGTGCTATTGATTTTACAAAGGACTTAAAGTATTTTTCATCCCTCATTATATTTTTATGAAAAGTAGAATTCATTAAGTCTTAGTTATCGATTAAAGTAAACGTAATTATTAAGGTATCAGTGTCTTCAAAATCTAAAAGACTATAATTTATAATATTTAAACTATACGTTAGTTGATGTCCGTTAGAGCTCCCATTATCAGTATATGCTCCTCCAATATTAGTAATTATATTTTGAGAACTAGTGCTCAATGTAATCACACCACTGGAAGTTCCATGAGTTCCTGCTCCTGTTCCCGTATATGAACCTGCTATTAGCTTTAACTCCATACCTGAAGGAACATTTCCTGAAATAATTTGAGCTGATACGTTTCTTGAAGAACTTGTAGGAGCTAAGGATGATGTATAGTTAATCCATTTAGTGTTATTGGTTAAAGAAGAAACATCTATTTTTTCTCCAGCATTACTTACTGCAGCTATATTAAATGTAATTTGTTCATTACTAGGTTCAATATCAATTAAGGCTATCTCTGGCACACTCACATCAATACTAACTTGATCCGTATCTAAAACTTGTGCTTTCAACTTAATGAAAAACAACAAAAAAATACAATTAACAATTAGAAGTGTATTTTTTTTTATCATAAATTAATTGTTATTTAAAGTTAATGCTTAATTTTTAATTGAAATTTATTTTTTGATATATTTATTTTTCTAGATTTCGTACTCATTAAAAACTCAACAACTACATCGTTACCATTTTCTAAATAAAGCTGTTTGACCTTATTTGGAAAACTAAAGTTTTCACCCAACCCTTTTGTAACAATACTTATTTCGCATTTTCCAGGCCTAATTTCGCTAAACCTGAATCCTCCTTTCCGATTAACTGTTGTATATTTAATACCTTGATCATTATGCAGTTTAATAATTAAGTTAGGTATTTCTTTTTTGAACTCTTTCGACTGAATTTGAACTGTTTCTTTAAATAAAACCTTTCCTGATATATTAATTGGTTTCAGTAATTTGATTTCAATATAATCTATTTCTTGAGAGATGATTGTAGTTTCAATTGGCATAGGTCTTTCTGAAATATAGCTCCCCTGTATACTAGAATTCTCAATAGTTACATATTTTTCTCCAGGTAATACATCATTAAATTCAAAAACACCTTCCTCATTGGTTATCGCTGACATTCCATTTAGATTGACCACTATTCCTTCTAGCTTTTGCCCTTCACTTGTTGTTATTTTCCCATGTAAATGTCCTAATTCTCTATTTTTACTAACAGGAACATTAAGCTTAAAATTATATCTACAGGACACATAAAAATCTTTTGTATCTATCGTCCCAGAGGCATTACTATAACTTCCTATGATACCGAAACTATGTTTCTTTTTAAGCATGTATTTAAAGGTTAGATCAAAAAAACTATTGGTTTTATAAAATTCTTCTAGTGGATAATTATTTCTAAAACTAGCATTTAAATTAAATTTATCGTGCAAATAATATGATATGTTACCTCCATAATACAAATAATTCATTCTTTGCTCTGAGTAACGGTTATGTTCTGAATACTCCGCATTAACTCCAAATTTAAAAAACTTAGAAAAACTATAATTAGCCCATAATTTTGATTCAAACGTAAAGTCAAACTGTTTACTAAAAGTAGATAAATGATTTTGTGTATTTGCTATTAAATTACTTAGTCGAAAGTTAAATTTTGGTATTTTAAATTGATTTGTAAACCTTATTGCATGTTCATCATAGTTAAATTTTTTCAAATCACTTCTATCGTTATTGGAACGGTACACATAATTAATTCTGTGCCAATGTTTTTTGCTTTTTGCATACCGTAATCCTACCGAATAGTTTTGGTAAAATGGGGAAGTTTGCTCAAAAATGGTGTCCGTTTTTGGATTGATAAAGTTGTAATTAGCTCCCGTTGAAAATGTGTAATGTTTATTTAAAGAGTAATTAACTGTTCCTGATATAAAAAAACTATCGTTATAATACCCTTCAAAATCAGCACCAGTAAACATAATTTCACCATTAACACGATACTTTTTGTTTTTATAAAATCCCGTTGCGAACGCTCCAAATCCGGGAGTATCATTGCGATAACTAACTGCTAATTCACTTTTTACTGACAAATTGTTTTTATTATAAACACCTTCAATACTGTTTGAAAAAGTGTTCTCTTTTGAGTGAATATAATTTCTATATATGGTATTAAGTTTTAAACTAATTAATTTAGTAGGTCGATAAAGAGCATAGCCCCCTATTTGGTCTTTTATATCTGGGTAATATTTTAATTTATTATAAAAAGCATTAAACTCAAACTTTTGTGTTTTTTTAGTGTATGATACTCCACTACCTAAGCGAATGTGTTCCAATAGACGAGATAAACTAAAAGAAAAATCTCCTAATAAAAGAGTATTATCATTGTGTTTATATCCTACATAGTAACGGCTGTAATTTTCAAATCTTATTAAATTTGAATGGTCTGTCCCTCGTGCTATAAATTCAATAAAGTGTTTCTTACTACGATCAACAAATCCTTTTCCTTCAATATCATATTGAAATACATTTACTTTTTGGCTATTATTATCGAAAAAATTATAAAAAAGACTCCCCTTAATGGGATACCTGTAATAAATATCATCCCTTTTTACAACATTAGGATAAACTGTTATTGGTACATTTTTAGAATAAATAGTATCATGACTTTCCGGTATAACAGATAAGTCATTTATTATGATACGTTTATTATGATACGTTTTAGGAATATTCTGCTCAACTGTAACAATCACAGAGGAACCCGAAGGAATTGTAATGTTTTTTTCATTTTTAAGAGTTCCTTTTCTTGATGATAAATGAACTCTTTCGTTCATATTCCCTTTGTTGGTTACTACATAACTACAACTAAAATTTTTATCATCTCCTAAAAAAGATGGCTGAGATAATGCCTTTAATTCTATGTTGTGTGTTTTTTTTACAAGAGCAATTATTGTTTTTTGTTTTATTTTCCCCTCTACCGTTTTTAGCTCAACAATTATCTCCTGACTTCCATATTTAGCTTGAATAGGTAAATATACTGTTACTATTACTCGTGCAGTTTCCCCTTTGCTTAGTGTTTTTACTTTAGTTTTTGTTATAACAGACCACCCTTTAGGAAGTTTAATATTTAATTCAGGATGTGTGTCATAAATTTCAGTATTAGTTATTTTTAAAATTAGGGTGTGATGTTTTCCTGGAATAAATTCCTTGGGAATATTTATAATTTCTATAGGGGTGTCCTCATAAAAACTATTCAGAAAAAAAAGGAAAATAAACATGAAATGCATTATTCTTCAGTAACATCTATTGTAATATTAACTCCATACATATCACCTCCATAATCTGCTACAAGAACTCCATCATATACTCCTGGAGGCAAATCGGAAAAAGAAATTTTAAAATCTTTACAACTATCAGGATATAATTTTTTAAAGGTTGCTTCAATTTTTTTTACACTTCCCCCTGACTCATCAAATACTTCCAAAACAAGTGTTGGTTGCACCATGAAAACACCTTTGTTTTGTAGTTTTACATTTATATCATATTTGTTTTTATTCTTGGATATATCAACATTAGCGAACTCAATTTCAGTATTCTCTCGTTCGCCTATATTTGTAATAAGTTGTATTCCATACCTAATTTTAGAGTTTATTTTAACACCCTGCTCATAACTTTCCTTAATTGGTTCCGCGATTTCAATCATAACAATGCTCCAAAAAGAGCCGTTTTTAATTCTTGATAAATCAAATTCTTTTGGGATAGTTATCGTGTAGGTTAAAACGTATTTTTCTTTAGGTTTTAAAATTTTCTCTGTGACATTAAAACTTATCCATTTGCCTAAGGATCTTTCAGATTCATTTATGTCTAAATAATGTGTAATTCCTTTACAATCTTGCCACAAATCCTTTAATGAGACAATAAATCGTTGTTCCTTTTCTTGATGTATATTTTTAAGAATAATTTCGCCAGTAACCGTAGTTCCTTTTTCTGTATCATGAATATGAGTAAGTCCATTTAATACAATAACATTAGCTTCTGATATATTTGAAAAACCAATAAAAATTAATAATGTTAAAGTAAAAACTGTTTTATGTAAATTCATTTGAAAACTGTTTATGTTAATAAAGGAATATAGCAAAAGCGCTTCTATGATTAAGAAGCGCTCTTGCTATATTTATAGAAATATTAGATATTAAATATCAGATAAAGTATATGTTACACTAAGAGCCGTACCTGTAGTAAAATCCAAAGTAGCGTAAGAACCACCTGCTGCTAAAAGACTTAAAGTATAAGTAAGGTTATGTCCGTTATTTACTCCATCTCCTGTATAAGCACTTCCTACACCAGTTATTATATCCTGTGCAGTACCTGATAATGTAAGGGCGGCAGAAGGAGTTCCCATAGTACCATCGCCATTTCCAGCATCAGCGGCAGCTACTACTGTTAATTCTGTTCCTGCTGGAACTGTACCGGTAGTGATTTGTACAGAAACTGTTCTTGAAGGATCAACTACCGTACCAACTATAGAAGAATAATTCATCCATATGGTGTTATCTGTTGCTGCAGAAAAGTCTACTGGAAGACCAGCTTCGGTTGGAGCTGCAGGACCTAAAGTAATTCCTGTACCGGCGGAAGCTTCTAAATCTAATAAAGCGACTTCTGGAACACTTAAGGTTACCGTGTGAACATCATCATTGTCATCTTGTGCATAAGTAAATAAACTAAATAAACAAGCACATGCAATAAGGCAAAAATTGTAATTTTTCATAATAATTTAATGTTAGAATTGTTAATAGCTCAAGGTTTTCACAATATTGTTGAACATCTATTGAAAAAACGATCTCGTTTACTATATAGTTCTTCAAAAAACTATTTTGTTACCCTTTTTTTAAATTATTTTTAATTGTTGGCATTAAAACAACTGAAAAACTGGTTCTAACAACCACATACCTAACAACTCTAACCTACTTACTATTAGATTTTTATACTTAAAAAATAGCGAAGTACATAACTACTAATAAATTTTAGCTATACCTAGCCTAATTTTTACCAATATGAAACAATGCGTCTCCTTGATTGACCAACGGATGATTATTAACACAAAAAACATAACCATCAAAAGGTGCTTTTATCACCGTACTTCTAGTTCCATACGCATCAGTAATATATCCCAATACTTGGTCTTTTTCAATTGCATCTCCGTTATGAATATGTGATGTAAAAACTCCTCCTTTACGAGCTCTTAACCATTTCCTATTCGTTAATTCAATTGTTTTATTTTTGTTTTCAATTGCTAATGGATGTGTGTCAATCATTCCTTGCTTAGTCAAAACTCGCAATGCTCCATATATACCTTCATTAATTGAAAGTTCATCAAAACGCATGCTTTCCCCTCCTTCAAACACCAAAATAGGAACCCCTTTTTTTTCTGAAATCGCTCTGAATGATTTCTTAATTAAGGTAGACTCAAACTGTATAGGTGCATTAAAAATATCGGCTAGTTTTTTACTTTCCAAACAATTGGGAGTGTATCTAATTTGTGGGAAATTACTCCGCATTGCTCCACCGGTATGAAAATCGATTCCAAAATCAACGTGTGGTAGAATTTCATGGGTGTGATAATAGGCTATTCTTCCGGCTAAAGATCCTGACTTAGATCCTGGGAAACTTCTATTTACATCTTTCCCATCAGGTAAATCTCTTGAAAAATGAATAAATCCATATACATTTAATAAAGGTATTACAATTACACAACCCTTTTTGATATGCATAAAATATTCATTCACCAACATTCGTTTACAGGTTTCTACTCCATTAATTTCGTCACCATGTAAACCTCCTTGTAGTAATACCGTTGGCCCTTTTTCTTTTCCATTAAATATATATACAGGAATTTCTATAGGAGTTCCTGTTGGTAAACAACCTATTGGGAGTTTGATTATTTTATTTTCTCCTGGTAGTATGGTTGTATTAAATATATGTTTTGTGCTATTTACGGGCATTTTTCTCAATTAATTTAATAATTTCTCTTGCTACATTCACTTTAGTCGCTTTTTCAATTCCTTCCAAACCAGCTGTTGAATTAGCTTCAATAACTAATGGTCCATTTTTTGAACGAATCAAATCAATTCCAGCCACATCTAAACCTAAACATTGCGCTGTTCGTACTGCTATATCTTTTTCTTCTGAAGTCATTTCAATAGCCAAAGTACTTCCTCCTCGGTGTACATTACTCCTAAAATCTTTACCGTTACTACTACGTTTCATACTAGCAACAACTTTATCGCCTACAACATAGGCTCGAATATCTTCACCATTAGATTCTTTTATAAACTCCTGAATTAAAATAGGCGTATTTAAACTGTGCATGGTTTCAATAATTGAAATAGCCGATTTTTTACTTTCTGCCAACATCACTCCTAAACCATGTGTTCCTTCTAAAAATTTAATAATACACTGTTCACCATCTAACAAGTCCAATTGTTCTTTTAATAGCAAGGTATCTTTTGTGTATAATGTTTTGGGTATTGGAATATTATTTTTCACCATATGTTGCATCGTAAACAATTTATTTCGCGAACGTAAAATTCCTTGAGAACTTGCAATAGTATAACTTCCTGTTTTTTCAAACTGATTTACAATAGCCAATCCATGTTCGGTAAATGAAGCTCCTATTCGCGGAATTATAGCATCGCAATAATTAGTGATATCCTCATTATTAAAAAGTATTTTAGGTTGGTTTTTATCGAATAAAATAGCACACCTGGAATGATCAATAATTCTAATATAATGTCCCATTTTGGATGCTTCATTAAACAAGCGTTGTGTGGAATATAAGCTCCCGCTAACTGATAAAAGGAAAATTTTCATGTGGCTTTGATCGTCTGAATTCTAAAAACTAAGTTATATAAATGGCTCTATTTTATCATAAACATGCAAGACATTACCTGTATCATACAAGTACATTCTATTTTCGTGAAATTTAATATCCATTACCTTTTCATTAGTTTCAACTTGATGTATCCATTCGTAATGCCAATCGTGTGGGTTTATAGCTACAATAAATGAATACCCATTTGAATATACTACATACCATAATAAACCGTTGTGGTGTATTAATAAATCACCTTTTGTGCTTATATGTATTTCACCCAAAGTTTTATGTTGCACAGGTGGCAAATCTGGTAAATGAAAAAATTGACCATCATTACTTAATATTTTACCTGTATTTAAATCTATTTTAGCTATCGATCCTCCATTACTATAAGCATAACCAATATTATTAACAATTTCTATTTTTGATAAATACGGACTTTTCCATATTTCTTGGCCGGTATTAATATTAAAACAGAAAGAGTACGAATACTTTGTGGTTACAATTAACTGTTCTTCATTATACAAATATATTTTGTCGATTTCCCCTTTTTTAGCTTTATCTCTGAAAGGGTCTGTGTAAGCGCACTCTTCAGCAAAAATCCTTTCCCAGACTATTATTTCTTGAACATAATCATAAATAGTTAACTTACCCCCTTTAGCTCTCGTAATAAACAAATTATCTTTTATAAAGACTATATTTCCAGCTTTTATTGCGAGTTGTTTTTTTGTGAATTTTTTAGTGTTAATATCGAAAAGATAATATTCACCTATTTTTTTTTTCCAGTCAATTGAATGCATCCATACTGATATCTTCTCATTCTTCATTAAATAATTGAGAGGGACATCTAAAGGATTTGAAAAAATAATATCTCCTTTGGTGTTATAAAAGGTCATATTTGGAGCGAAAATTTCATTTTTATGTACTCTAGATAAACCACCTTCATAATCTGCTTGCCATTTTATTTCTAAAGAATTTACATCTATTGCTTTAACGCTACTTTTTTTAAATCCGACACATACTAAAAAGCCTTCGATAAAATTAATTGGCCCAACAATATCATTTATAATTTTTACTAATTTATACATATCATTATTCTATTACATCTACAATTTCAAAGATACTATCAAAAACATCATCTTCATTTAATTTATCGAGTAAAAACTCTAATCTATTAGAATCATTTATGAATTTTATACCTTCATCATTAGCAAATAATTTTTTGACTTGATTTGTATTTATAATATTCAACTCATCTATTGGGCTTCCATCAGCTTTTTTAAGAGACTTAATAACATTTTCTTTTAACTCTTGCATTGTAGAGTTAACACCTTTCTTGTTAAAAATCCATTGTACATCACCTAGATTTTCCATTTTCTGTAAATCTTTAGTGAATTGTTTTTTAATGCTTTCAGAGAAGAAACCATTCCAATTTTTTAATTCGTATTGAATAGTTTTCGTCGCTCCTTCAAGGACTTCATCTATTTCTAAATCATATATACGTTTTATGTCATCTGATAGGTTGCTAACCTCAAATCGAATAACTTTCCCGTTTTTTATTTTTCCACTAGCAAATTCAAGAGCAAATTTACCTCCATGGAATTTTGTCCACCATTCTCCCATATCCTTTATCACCTTTCCAAAACCAGGGGCGTCAGCTAATTTGTCTAAAACCTTAGGGTCTATTGTTTTTAAGAAATCTTCAATAGCTTTACCTAACTTAGGATTGTACTTTTCCTTCTTTCTTAATATTTCAAGTGCTTCTAATACTTTAGGGTTAGTTAATTCTTTTAGTACTTCTGTTGCTTGGTCAAGTCCATCAGTTAGTAATTTACCTTTAGAAAAGAAACCAACACCTGTCATCATAGTAGCTACCGATACTGTAGCTTGTCCAGTAAAGTGTTGTAAACGTTCTTCGTCATTGGCTACCTCTGTTACTTGTGTAGACATGCCCTCTAATAACTTACCAAAACCTTCTTTAGTAAAGAGTTGTTTGATAGCCTTTTGCTGATCTTCGTTTGTTGCGATACCATAAACTCCTTTTATAGCCATTGGTATACCAACAATTTCATCTATAACACCATCTGTTGCACCTCCTACAAGTGGGTTAAATCGAACATATTCTGGCCATTTTTTATGCTCTTGAAAATCTTTAGTATGCCAAGTGGTTTTATTAATAGTTCCTTCATCCCATACGTTTTTAGCTATCTTTTGTGTAGCTTGTATAGCTTCTACATATGTAGCTACTTTATCACTTAACAACGCTTTAGCATTTTGAATAAAAGTTTTATAAAAATCTTGTTCATTTTCTAAGGCTAAGAAGTCCTCATGAACCTGTTGCCTCAGTTCTTCAATTTTTACATCAATTCCTCTTTTTTTAGCTTCTTCTTTTCTCTTATCAACATACTCTTTTAGGTAGTCTTTATGCAGTTTATGTTTTACTTGAACTTCACCCTTTGCATTAAATGTAAATACTAAACTAACTTCACACGGTTCATCAGTAATGTGATTTTTTAATTTTTTTTCTGCAATTTTATTTCCAGATTTATCTAACTGAATTAAATCTACACAAAGTCTAGTGTTATTGTAAAATGGATTAAGTAGTTTTTCTTCAACTTTTGGTGCTATCGTATTAAATGTTCTTAAAACATCATTATCTCCTTTTGATTCAGTATTAAAACCAGCTTGTACAAACTCTTTTAATAACTGTTCTGCTGTATCATTATTAACGGAATTAGGATTTCCGCTATTTTGAGCACAAAAGTTTGTGAAATAGCCATCATCAATAGTTTTATCATATAGTTCCCATCCATTGCTGCCATCAACAACTAAAAAATGTTTAGAATTATCTAATTGCGTTAAACCAGTCACTTCTCCAACAGATTCATTTTTTGAAAATTGAGAGATAACCTTTATCTCCAACTTAGAGTTTATTATTTCACCATATATTCTAATTACGGAACCTGATTGCTCTATCTGCTTACATTCATTGGAATACATAAAACGCTTAATCCCATTAGCTAGCATTAGTTTTTCTAATTTAGCCTTAAAATCGTAGGCAAACGTTTTAGATTTGTCAACACCAATTTTCTCTAATAAGAACCTCATCATACTATCGTGGGTTAATTCTTTATTAAAGTGTTTTCTAAACGAGTTAACATCTGTGCTGTAAACGTTGTCTTCTATAGTAGAAGGAGATAGTTTTTGTTGGACTAAAAATGTACTGAAATTATCTCCAAACTTAAAAGAGACCTCAACATCATCATTTTGTTTTACCTCAATGAAAGTACAAACTTCGTGCTTTGCTGGTTGAACTAAAGTTTTCTTATTTTCAGCTTGAACTCCTTTAGGATAAGAATAGTTTATCAAACTGATTAATTTATCCGAACTAGATAACTCTAAGTTTTTTCTAGGAGATTTTTTGATTCCATCAAATAATTCTGCTCCATCATAAAAATATACTCCTTTGGCAGTGTATCCATTTGTTTTAGGTAAAAATGTATCGGCAAAATCTAATGAGTAAAATGTATTCCAATCATTTTTAAAAACTTCATGTGGTTGACTATTCTCTACTAGAGATTCAAATTCTTCGATGGTCATATATTGATCTGGTAATTAATAGTTAGTTTTAAACGATGTAAAAGATACTTAATTATTTATAAAAATAATGTTCTATCGAACTTTATAAACAGCTAATAAAAATATGTTATCCTTTCATAAGCTCTGAAACCGCTAGTGTTTAACTTCTGAATAGAAGCTCTCAATGAAATAGGTAGTTTTATTTATTTAACTATTGACTCTTCATTAGCTGTTTTTACTATCTTATTATATATAACTCTTTAAATACATTCTAAATAAGTGATAAAAACACCTGATATTTTTGTTTAACCCCGTATTAAAATTAAATTTGCTTGAATTTCACTAACTCAAATCATATAAATGAGCGGATTATTAAAATCATCGATTGGAAGAAAGTTTGCTATGGCAATCTCTGCATTCTTCCTTATGTTTTTCTTATTACAACACTTTGTAATTAATTTAACATCTATTTTTCCCGATCACGGAGCAACATTTAATAACATTTCTCATTTTATGGGAACCAATCCTTTGATACAGTATGTAATGCAACCTGTGTTAATTTTCGGTGTTGTTTTTCACTTTGTAATGGGGTTTGTATTAGAGCTTAAAAACAGAAGTGCGCAGAAAGTAGCTTATGCTCAAAATAACGGAGCAGCTAATTCTACTTGGATGAGTAGAAACATGATCTGGTCAGGTTTAGCAATTTTAGCTTTTGTAGTGTTACACTTTATCGACTTTTGGTTTCCAGAATTAAATACTAAATTTATTCAAGGGGACTGGTCAGGTTTACACAATGGAGAATTAAGATATTTCCATGAATTACAAGAAAAATTTCATAACCCTGCAAGAGTAGGTGCTTATGTTGGTGCTTTTGCTTTTTTAGCAATGCACTTATTACACGGATTCAATTCTGCATTCCAGTCAATGGGAGCAAACAACAAATACACTAAAGGGTTGAAAACTTTTGGGAAGTTATACGCAATCTTAATTCCAGTAGGATTTATGGTAGTTGCATTATTCCACTATTTCAATCACTCACATTAATACCAAATTAGTATGGCTTTAGATTCAAAAACACCAAAGGGTCCGTTAAAGGATAAATGGACTTCTTATAAAAATAATATTGATTTAGTAAATCCTGCCAACAAACGTAACATTGATGTTATTGTAGTTGGAACAGGGTTAGCAGGAGGTTCTGCCGCTGCTACTTTAGCTGAATTAGGGTATAACGTAAAAGCTTTTGCTTATCAAGATTCTCCACGTAGAGCGCATTCAATTGCAGCTCAAGGGGGAATAAATGCAGCAAAAAACTACCAAGGAGATGGTGATTCATCATACCGTTTATTTTACGATACTGTAAAAGGTGGTGATTACCGTTCTCGTGAATCAAACGTACACCGTTTGGCTGAGGTTTCTGCAAACATTATTGATCAATGTGTTGCTCAAGGAGTTCCTTTTGCACGTGATTATGGTGGTATGTTAGACAACCGTTCGTTTGGAGGAGTATTAGTTTCTAGAACTTTTTACGCTAAAGGACAAACAGGACAGCAATTATTATTAGGAGCATATTCGGCAATGAACCGTCAAATTGCTCGTGGTAAAATTGAAATGTTCAATCGTCATGAAATGTTAGACGTTGTAAAGGTTGGTGGTAAAGCGCGTGGAATTATTGCACGTAACTTAATTACTGGAGAAATTGAGCGTCACTCAGCACATGCTGTTGTAATTGCTTCTGGTGGTTACGGTAACGTATACTTTTTATCAACAAATGCAATGGGATCTAATGCTACTGCAGCATGGAAGATTCATAAAAAAGGGGCGTATTTCGCTAACCCTTGCTATACTCAAATTCACCCAACGTGTATTCCACGTTCAGGTGACTACCAGTCTAAATTAACGTTAATGTCAGAATCATTACGTAATGACGGACGTATTTGGGTGCCTAAGAAAATGGAAGATGTTTTAGCTATCCGTGAAGGAAAGAAAAAACCTACCGAATTAACTGAGGAAGAAAGAGATTATTACTTAGAAAGAAGATATCCTGCTTTTGGTAACTTAGTACCTCGTGATGTTGCCTCTCGTGCTGCAAAAGAACGTTGTGATGCTGGTTACGGAGTAAACAAAACAGGAGAAGCAGTTTACTTGGATTTTAAATCGGCAATTGCGCGTTACGGTAACGAACAAGCAAAATTAAAAGGAATTAACACTCCTTCTGCTGATAAAGTATATGAGTTAGGGCAAGCTATTGTAGAAGCAAAATACGGTAACTTATTCCAAATGTACAACAAAATTGTAGATGAGGATCCATACAAAACTCCAATGATGATTTATCCTGCAACACACTATACAATGGGTGGTGTTTGGGTTGATTATAACTTAATGACTACCGTTGACGGATTGTACTGTATTGGTGAAGCAAACTTTTCTGATCACGGTGCAAACAGGCTAGGTGCTTCTGCTTTAATGCAAGGTTTGGCTGATGGTTATTTCGTATTACCTTATACTATAGGTGATTATTTATCAAACGATATTCGTACTGGTAAAATACCAACAGATACAAAGGAATTTGACGAAGCTGAAAAAGAAGTTACCGAACGTATCAACTTTTTCGTAAACAATAAAGGATCAAAATCTGTTGATTATTTCCATAAGAAATTAGGGAAAATCATGTGGGAAAAAGTAGGAATGGCTCGTAACGAAAAAGGTTTAAAAGAAGCTATGGCTGAAATTAAAGCGGTACGTGAAGATTTTTGGAAAGAAGTTAAAGTCCCTGGAACTGCAGATGAAATGAATCCTGAATTAGAAAAAGCTGGAAGAGTAGCTGATTTCTTAGAATTAGGGGAATTATTTGCTAAAGATGCTTTAAACAGAAACGAATCATGTGGTGGTCACTTTAGAGAAGAATCGGTTGAATTAGACGGATTACAAAAAGGAGAAGCAAAACGTGATGATGAAAATTACGCATATGTAGCTGCTTGGGAACACAAAGGAGAACCTGCTGATGCTGTTTTACATAAAGAGCTATTAGAATTTAACGATATTGAATTAAAACAACGTTCATACAAATAAAATTGACATTATGAATTTAACACTAAAAATTTGGAGACAAAAAGGACCAACTGACAAGGGGCAGATGGTTGATTATAAAGTTACCGAGATTTCAGAGCATATGTCATTTTTAGAAATGATGGATGTTTTAAATGAACAGTTGATTAATACTGGTGAAGAGCCTGTAGCATTTGATCATGACTGTCGTGAAGGAATTTGCGGTATGTGTTCAATGTACATTAACGGTGAAGCACACGGTCCTGACAGAGGTGTAACTACTTGTCAATTACACATGCGTATGTTTAAAGATGGTGATACTATTACGATAGAGCCATTTAGAGCTACTGCTTTCCCTGTATTGAAGGATTTAGTTGTAGACAGAACTTCTTTTGAACGTATTCAGCAAGCTGGAGGATTTATATCTGTAAACACTTCAGGTAATACACAAGATGGAAATGCAATTCCGATACCTAAAAAGGATGCTGATGACGCTATGGATGCAGCAACTTGTATTGGTTGTGGTGCTTGTGTTGCTACTTGTAAAAACTCTTCTGCAATGTTATTTGTAGGCGCTAAAGTAAGTCAATACGCTTTATTACCACAAGGACGTGTAGAAGCAACTGAAAGAGTACAAAACATGGTTGCTCAAATGGATTTAGAAGGTTTTGGTAACTGTACCAATACTGGAGCATGTGAGATTGAATGCCCTAAAGGAATTTCTTTAGAGAACATAGCTCGTATGAATACTGAATTTATGAAAGCTAGTTTGAAAGGATAATATTCTTTTACTTAACATATTTTAAAAGCCCGAACATTACTGTTCGGGCTTTTTTATTTCATTTTCTATACCTTAATTTTTACATCTACAGCTAGATTCCTTCGTCTATTCTAATGGTAAACTTTCTAATTAACCGTCTTATAAATATAAAAGACACCCAATTATCATACTAAATTAGGAGGTGTCCTTCAGAAAAACGCTCTTAACTCCCTATATATTATGTTTTTAAAATATATTTCTCTATTTTAGAAACTTTAACCCCAAATAAACTGCTTCATGAAAAAAAAATATTCTTCCCTACTATCTTTTTTTTTATTCCTAATAATCTTGTCTTCTTGTAAATCGGATGATGATAGTATATATATTCCCACACCAGAGCCAGAACCAGAACAAGTTTCTCCTGTTGTATTTAATATTGCAACTGTTCCATATGATACTTTATCAGAATACAATTTCTTTGATGGTGACTTAAAAAATCAAACACCTGTATACGGCGTATTACCATATGAACCTATTAACACCTTATTTACTGATTACGCACATAAAAAACGTTTTGTTTGGATGCCTAATGATGTAAAAGCTACTTATGTAGAAGATTTTAAAACACTTGATTTTCCAACAGGAACAATGCTTATTAAAACCTTTTATTACGATAATGTCCTCCCGGATAATACTACAAAAATAATAGAAACAAGGTTAATGATTAGAAAAGAGTCTGAATGGATTTTTGCTAATTATATTTGGAATGATGAACAGGGTGAAGCCGTTTTAGATATGACTGGAGCAACAGTGGATATTGAATGGGTTGAAGGAACAACAACTAAATCTACATCATATAGGATTCCTAGCGAAGCTGAATGTTTGGTTTGCCATAAAGCTAGTAACATTCCTACTCCTATTGGAGTAAAACCACAAAACATAAATTCTATATTTTCATTTGATGATGGAACTGAAAATCAATTAGAAAAATGGAATTCTTTTGGATATTTAGATAGCACTAATTTACCAAATTCATCACAAATAGAGACTGTTATAAATTGGCAAGACACTAGTGAATCACTTGATTTGAGAGCCCGTTCCTACATGGATATTAATTGTGCACATTGCCATGTCGACAATGCACATTGTTCATACAGGCCTATCCGGTTGAGTTTTAACGAAACTTCAGACCCTGAAAAATATGGAGAATGTGTGGTGCCGGATGAAAATATTGATAATTCACTAACTCATGTAGTTTCACCAACAAGACCAGACCGATCAGTACTATATTATAGAATGAACACAACAAATGAGGCGCAAAGAATGCCATTAATTGGACGTACAATAATTCACGATGAAGCAATTGTTCTAATTGAAGAGTGGATTAACTCCTTAACAACTGTTTGTGAATAAAATCAATATACACATCGCAAGCACACGATGTATGAATCAATACAAATAACCCTTTTCCTTCGAGGCAAGCTTCGGAGGGTTAACCTCAAATACGAACCATTATGAAAAAAATTATTTTAATATTATGCATTAGTTTATTAACTACTTGCTTTTCATTTGCTCAAGATTCTAATTCTTGTGTACAAGCAGCACCAATAACACCTAATACTATTTATTCAGTTGCACTCGTAGATGGTACTCCGTCAGGAAGTTCATGTATTGATGCTATTATTGCCAATAATTCCGAATGGTATACTTACACCCCTACAAATGATGCTTCGGCAACCGTAACTACTGATTTACTGATAAATGCGGGGAGAGATACTAGAATACAAGTATATACAGGTAGCTGCGGAGCATTGACTTGTGTGGGAGGTGATGATGATGATGGTAGCGGATGGTTATCAATATATACCCTAAATGTAACAGCAGGAGTTACTTATTATATTGTTTTTGATAACAGGTGGGAATCGAACGGATTTGACTTTCAATTAACTGAAACGCCAATTGTTATAGATCCAATAACATTTACCTCTACTAATTTTGGAGCTACTGGGACATATAAAAACTGTGTTGTTGATATGAATAATGATTATTTAGATGATATCGTTACCGTAAATGCAAATAACTTAAACATACATTACCAACAAGTAGGTGGTGGATTTACCGAAACAAATATTGCAACTGCAACAGCTGACGATGTTCCATCTTGGAGTATTTCAGCAGGAGATTTTAATAAAGACGGTTTTAACGACCTATTGTATGGAGGAGGTAATGGTGCTTCATTTATAGCATCAAATGCTACAGGAACCGCTTATACTGTAACCTCAAATCCTGAGTATATTTTCTCACAACGATCTAATTTTGTTGACATTAATAATGACGGACATTTAGATGCTTTTGTTTGCCATGATGTTGATCCTAATGTGTTTTACCTAAATAATGGAACGAACAACACGTTAGTTTATAACCAAGGAGGCTTAGGAGATTCACCTACTGGTGGAAATTACGCTTCTTCATGGATAGATTATGATAATGATGGTGATGTTGATTTATTTATTGCCAAATGTAATGGAGGTGGTGCCGCTGCAACCGCAAGATATAATGAACTACATAGAAATAATGGAGATGGTACATTTACGGATGTAAGTGTTGCTGCAGGATTGTATGATCCCGTTCAAACATGGTCTTCAGCATGGGGTGATTATGACAATGATGGTGATTTAGATGTTTTTGTTGGCGCAAGTTCTTTTGCTGATGGTCAACACAAGTTAATGACTAACAACAATGACGGAACATTTACTGATAGTACCAATGGTACAGGGTTAGATACTTTTACAGGAACCAGTACTGAACACATCACTCATGATTTTGACAACGATGGATACCTCGATATTTTTACTGCCAACAATACTATAATGCTAAACAATCAAGATCTAACATTTACAGCTGTAAACGTGGGATTCTCAGTTGGTGCAGTTGGTGATTTAAATAATGATGGGTTTTTAGATGTGTATAATAGCAATAACTTTATTCGCTATAATGACGCGAATAGTAACAATTGGATAAAAATTAACACAAGAGGTGTACAAAGTAATAGTAACGGTATTGGTGCCCGTGTAGAGGTTTATACAACTAATTTAGGGAAACAAATTAGAGATGTTATTACTGGAAATGGTTTTAGACACATGAGTAGCTTAACAACTCACTTTGGATTAGGTACAGAAACTGATATTATAAAAGTTGTTATAACATGGCCATCTGGTATTGTTGATGAAATACTAAACCCTAATATTAATGAAACACTTAATATTGTAGAAGGAAGCTATTTAGATGTTGTGGACTATAGTTTGGATAGTAAACTACTATACCCTAACCCAACAGCTGATTTTATTCATCTTCCCAATGTTGATCTAAATAATACTACTGTATTAATTTTTGATCTAAACGGAAAAAAAGTTTCTAATTATGCTATTGAAAATGACCGCATAAATGTTACTAAGCTAGCTTCAGGTACTTATTTCTTAAATATTAAAGAAGGATTCAAAATATTTAAACATAAATTTATAAAACAATAAGCCATCCCATACGCTATAAAAGCAGTATCTAATAATTTTAGATGCTGCTTTTTTTTGTTTTAAATAATTGATTAAACTATATTAGTTTTATAATGTCGTGTACTAATATTAAATTATTTTTTACAAGATAAAAGTAAAAATAGATTAACATAGCGACAGTTAAGGTGATCTATTTTTATGAATAAATTGTGAAAAAGAAACAAAATAATGCCACATTATAAGGTTAAATTGGTATTAAACAAATAAACTTATAACATGCTTCAACATCAATCAAAACTTCCTGAGGTAAAGCCTTCCATATTTTCAGTAATGAGTGGATTGGCTAACACGCACAATGCTATTAATTTATCGCAGGGATTTCCTAACTTTAAAAGTGACACTAAATTAATTGATTTAGTTGCCAAAGCTATGAAGTCAGGCTACAATCAATACGCACCAATGGCAGGAGCAATGGAACTTCGTGAAGCTATTGCAACTAAATTTGAATCTTTATACAACAGTTCATATAACCCTGTTTCAGAAATTACTGTAACAGCTGGTGCAACTCAAGCTATTTACACCATCATATCTGCCTTTATTAAGCCTAACGATGAAGTATTGATATTCCGGCCAGCTTACGATTGTTATGAGCCTACAATTGCTTTAAATGGAGGAAAAACAATCTCCATTCAATTAGAAGCACCTACTTATGGCGTTAATTGGTCGGAGGTAAAAGAAAAAATTACTGATCGCACCAAAATGATTATCATTAATACACCCCAAAATCCAAGCGGAACAGTCTTTTCAAAACAAGATATGCTCCAACTTCAAGATCTAGTAAAGGACTCTAATATTATTGTATTAAGTGATGAAGTGTATGAACATATTATATTTGATAATGAACAACACCAAAGCGCTTGCTTATATCCTATACTAAAAGGACATAGCTTTATAGTTGCTTCATTTGGGAAAACATTTCATAATACTGGTTGGAAACTGGGGTATTGTTGTGCTCCTAAATCCTTAATGGAAGAGTTTCAGAAAGTACATCAATTTAATGTTTTTTGTGTAAACCATCCCATCCAAAAAGCCATTGCTGAATACATTAGTGAACCTCAACATTATACAGAACTCCCTAGTTTTTATCAGCACAAAAGAGATTACTTTTTAAATTTAATAAAAGGATCTCGTTTTAAAGTTACTCCTTCAAAAGGAACCTATTTTCAGGTATTGGATTTTAGTACTATCACACAGGAAAACGATGTCACGTTTGCAAAACGATTAACTATTGATCATAAATTAGCAGCCATTCCAATGTCGGTTTTTAACGAAAACGAAGCCGATTATAAAGTTTTACGCTTTTGTTTTGCAAAAACTGAAGAAACCTTAGAAAAAGCTGCCGAAATAATATGTAACCTATAGCATTATATATGAACACTCCATTATCTTTCTATACAACAGAGGAAAAGAGGCTCGTTATTGATTTACAAAACATCAAAAAAAGGATGCTAACACTAAGCATATTACGCTTCTTTGTTTTTGTTATCACCGTTGGGCTAGCGTATATTTTTGTTACAACAAAAGCGATTACACCGATAGTAATACTTGGGGTATCAGTTTTTATCTTTCTTATTTATAAATATCAAGAAGTAAAAAAAGCTAAAAAATTAACTCTAGAATTACTCCATATCAATCAAACAGAGATAGCCGTTATTGATGGAGATTTCTCAAATTTAGCTGGTGGTAAAAAACATATTAACCAGGAACATTTTTACAGCTATGATATTGATTTATTTGGTGAGGGATCATTTTTTCAATTCATCAACAGAACGGCAACCAAAGCAGGAGCTAAAGCATTAGCATCTATTTTAACAGCAAACGCAACAGATGCTATTGCTACGAAACAAGAAATGCTGCAAGAGTTATCAGTAATTCCTAAATGGCGACAACTATTTACAGCAACTGCACGACTCTCAAAAACAACTACAAAAGCAAGTACAATTATAAAATGGGTACAAACAAATACTTCTTTTGTTCCTAAAGCTTTTCAATATTTGCCCATAGTTTTCTCTTCTGTATCCTTGTTATTAATTGCGTTATACGCAGTGAGTATTATTCCATTAGCAATAGTAGGTTTATGGTTTCTAATTGGAATGTCAATAACAGGCACCTATTTTTCTAAAATTAATAAACTCTATAACGATTCTAATAAAGTTGGAGCAACTTTTAAACAAATTAGTTTGTTATTACATGAAATTGAACAAGCTGATTTTAAAAACCCTATTTTAGTTACGCAAAAAAAACGAATAGCAACCACCAACAAGAATGCATCAGTATTGGTAAATGAGTTTTCTAAAGCTTTAGACGCTTTCGATCAACGAAATAATATGCTTTTCGGTTTTTTTGCAAACGGGCTATTATTATGGGATTTAAAACAGTGTTATCGCATAGAAACATGGATTAAAAACTACGCTACAAACGTTGAAAATTGGTTTGACGTAATCACTTTTTTTGATGCCCAAAACTCTTTAGCTAACTTTGTTTTTAATAAACCAAACTACACCTTTCCTACAATTAGCCAAACAGGTTCTATAATAAATGCTGAAAACTTAGGGCATCCATTACTACAAACCCAAGCTAGGGTTGATAATGATTTTAATATTGCTTCTCAAGAATTTTTTATTATTACAGGAGCGAATATGGCTGGTAAAAGTACTTTTTTAAGAACCGTGTCCTTAAGTATTGTTATGGCAAATATCGGACTTCCTATTTGCGCTACAAAATGTGATTATGCTCCTATAAAATTAATTACAAGTATGCGTACTTCAGATTCATTAAAAGACAATGAATCCTATTTTTTTTCTGAATTAAAACGTTTAAAATTTATTGTTGATCAAGTACAACAAGATGATTATTTCATCATCTTGGATGAAATTTTAAAAGGAACCAATAGTGAAGATAAAGCAATTGGCTCGAAAAAATTTGTTGAACGATTAGTGAAAACTAAAGCTACAGGGATTATAGCTACTCATGATTTAAGCCTCTGTGTAATTGAAAAAGAACTCTCGCAAATTAAAAACTTCTATTTTGATGCCGAAATAAATGCTAACGAACTAAATTTTGATTACAAGTTCAAAAAAGGAATTTGTAAAAATATGAATGCTTCTTTTCTTTTAAAAAAAATGGACATTGTTAGCTAATAAAACTCTTAGAAACACAAAAACTTGTAAAATCTTCAAACCAACATTTCATTCCATGAGCTTCCATTACTGTTTTGTTTTCAACACCAATACCTATAAAATCTAAATTCAAATTCTGAGCAGTTTTTAAATCCCATATTCCATCACCTACCGAAATTATTTTCTCAAAACTGGTTACATTATAAATACTTTTTGCTTTATCAATAGCCTCTAAAACAAAACCTTCACGACTAAAACTTGTTTTTGAGGTGGCTAATACTGCTACATTCATATCCAACCCAGCTGACTTCATTTTATAAATAGCAGATGCAGGTAATGATCCTGTTGCAAATGCTATTGCATATTCACTATCATCTAATTGAGTTAATGCTTCTCGAACTCCCTTAATTGCTTTGGTTTTAGGTTGCTGATTCAGATGAAAAACTATTCGCTTTTCAAAATTTGTTAATAATTCCAATGGCAGTTCCTTTTTAAAGAAATTTTCATAATTATATTTTAAAGCATAACTATCCGTGTGGTGCTTTAATGCATTAAAATTGGTGTCAATAGCTGAAATTCCCAAATCGTTCATTGCATTTATAATAACGTCATGATAGCCAGAAACACTATCAATTAAAGTACCGTCAATATCAAAAATTATTAATTTAGTTTTTGGCATTATTTATGAAGTAGATTAATGCATAAAGCTATGACTTTTTTATAACTTTATACATTTTAACTAATTTTAAAACTTAATACTTATGAAATATATTTTTACTTATCTATTATTATTTACTTGCACACTGTTTTTTGCTCAAGAAATCACTCATAACGGAAACATCTACATTGTAAAAGGTGAAAAAATTTATCAAAACACCGAAGATGTTACTTCATCTCTTAGCGCTTTAGATAAAGAAACTGTTTTTTCTACATACAAAATCGAATTGGAAAAGATAAAATTAGAGAAGAAAGAAAAGGATGCTATTAAAGCAAAAAAAGATGAAGCCAAGCGCATAAAAAAACAAGAGGAAGAACTTCAGAAAATTGAAAAGGAGAAAAAGAGAAAAGAAAAAGCTACAATTAAAGCGAAAAAAGATGAAGATAAACGCATAAGAAAACAGGAAAAGGAACTTAAAGAAATTCAGAAAAAACAAAAAAAAGCTGAAAATAAACTAAAAAAAGAAGCGAAAAAAGAAGCGAAAAAAGCGAAAGCAGAAAAGGCGCTTGATAAAGCACAAAGTAGATTAGATAAAGAAACTACAAAGTTTGAAAAGCTTAAGAGAAGAGGTAAATTAAGCCCTGTTAAAGAAACTAAATATTTAGAAAAATTAGCAAGCTTAAAAAACAAAGTAAGTAAAGCTGGAAATAAATTTAAAAAACTTTAATTAATGGTTAACCCCCTAATAATAAGTAGCATTCAAGCAGATTTAGTTTGGGAAAATGCGCTTCAAAATCATATTTATTTTGAAGAAAAAATAAAAACTATTGAATCCCATACCGATATTATTGTTCTTCCTGAAATGTTTACCACAGGTTTTGCTATGCAACCAGAACATTTATCAGAAACAATGGATGGCCCAACTGTATTGTGGATGCTCCAACTAGCTAAGGCAAAAAATAGTGCTATTTGCGGAAGTATTATTATCAAGGAGAATGAACAGTATTATAATAGATTTATATTTGTGATTCCTTCAGGTGAAATTCATTACTATAATAAGCGTCATTTATTTTCATTAGCTGGTGAGCAGGAATATTACCAAAATGATCACAAACAAGTTATTATTAATTATAAAGGTTGGAAAATTTGTCCGCTTATTTGTTATGATTTACGTTTCCCTGTATGGTCAAGAAACACTTCTAATTATGATGTGTTATTCTATGTAGCTAATTGGCCTAAACCACGTATAAACGCTTGGAATACACTCTTAAAAGCGCGTGCTATTGAAAATATGAGTTATGTTGTTGGAGTAAACCGTGTAGGAACTGACGCTAACGGAAATGAATACACCGGGAACTCCATTATTTTAGATGAACTGGGTAATGAAATGACTCCTTTATCTGAAAATATAGAAGCAATACTTACTACTACATTATATAAGGAAAAATTATTGGCGTCAAGAAACAAATTTAATTTTTTAGCTGATCAGGATAAGTTTGAGATAAAGTAAAGCTAAACAACAATTCGTTAAGTTTAGTGTGACAATACTATTAAATGAAAATAGTCACCTTTTTATTTTGATTTTTATGTTTGCTATATCTTCATTTATACTTTGCTTAGGCTCAGTATAACCGATGGGTAACTTCTGTTTTTTTTTTTAAATTAAAAAATCTCGATACAGTTTTCTGATCAATTTAATGTCCCGTCCTGAAATAGCGATACACTAAAAAACAAGTGTAATGCAAAAATCAGGTAGCTCGGATTTAAATCCGAGCGAACAGATTACACAATTCGCTCGGAGGCAAAATAAGTTTTAAATTAAGTGAACTTATTTTAAAGTAAGCTGTTCATCAACATCCCAATTAGCTCTAACTACTATTTCATCTGGATGATATGCAATACGCTCAGGTTGTAGTTTCTGTAAGTAATTACCCGTGTCATATTTCTTGTTATTGTTATTATCAAAAATAACTCGCAAATTATAGGTGTCTGGAGTAACATTTAAAAATTTGAATACATGAACTTCTGTTCCTAATTGCTCGTACTTAACTTCTCCAGCTTTTGTTACTAACTGCACAACTAGTGGTGTATTTGGAGCATTATTTAAGCTTATTTGAAAATATCCATATGCAGATAATGCTTTTGTGCTTGCGCGATAATTTAAAGTATCATTTGTTGCATCAAAGAAATCAGTAAATGCATCTGGTAAAATACTGATTGCATATTTTTGACTTTCTTTTTTCTTAAACTCAAAATTAATAATACTCGTTAATTTATCTATTGAACTCGTAAAAGGAACTAAAACAGAATCTTTATCTAAAATATTAATTTTAGAATCATCAATTTTTATCACTGGAATTGAAGGGATAATTTTGTAATTTTCGCTTAAAACCAAGCTATTAGAAACTGGTTTAAACGATAGGGAATCTGCTTTTACTTTCTTACGTATCCGAACTGTAAATGAATCTATTTCTTGTTTATAAATCATTGTAAAATTCAATGAATCTAATTCTATATTTGGCTTAAACCAATATTGTAATGTATCATTATCAACCTTCTTTGAAATTGTAGAAACGATACTTTTATCTGATAAAAGGTTTATTTTAATAACTTCAGTAGCTTCCCCTTCATAACGAAATTTAATTCGGTTTTTACGTTCGTGTTTAGCCTTTAAAGCTCTGTAATTTTGTATTTCTTTAAACAGTGTTAATTCATGAGTGTCTTCATTCGGAATTGTAATAAATTCCTTTTTAAAGGCAATTTTATCTGTTTTCTGATTGAACATATAATTATCGGACTCCTCCTTTAAAGCTGTTAATAAATATTTACCTGCTTTTAAATTTTCAAATTTAAAACTTGTAGTACTATCTAAAGTATTAGTAATATATCGTGGTGTTTTGTTGTACACCACAGAATCGGTAAATGTAGAATCTATTTCATATAACATTACCGATACAAAATCATCTGCTGTTTTAGCAATTGCATCTCTTATACTTCCGTTTAATTCTAGGGAATCGATACTTTCTCCTGTAGAGAAAACATATTTAAAATATGAATATGGATTACTTTCATTATTATCAACAATACTTTTTCCGAAATTAAACGAATAGGTAGTATTAGGTTGTAATGTATCGTAAATTTTAATTTTCACATACTTACTTGCTCCTCCTTGAGGTGTTATTAACGGAGGTGTTTTTAACGGAGGTGAAATGATAAGTTGCTTGGTTAAATCCTTTAACTTAACATACTCATTAAAATATATTTTAATTTCCTGACCGATAAAATTCGTACTATAATTTTCTGGTGTAGCATTAAGCATTACAGGTGGGGCTACATCTTTTTCTCCTCCAGATGGCCTTCCTTTTTTTGCACAACTTAAAACGGTTATACAGATAACCGATATAATAACAAGTACTTTTTTCATTTGATATACTTATAAAAGAGCTACAAATTAACAACATATTAATGATAACTCATTTAATAATTTGTTAAACCTACTGATCGGTATACCCCATCACAGCCAAACTTAATTTTATATTAGGTATTTTATTTAAAGCTGTAACACACGCTTTAATTGTTGCTCCAGTAGTAATTACATCATCCACTAATAAAATATGCTTTCCTTGAAGTTTTTCAAGTTCAGATACCTCAAAAATAGTTTGTACGTTTCTCCATCTAGTTAACCTATCCTTTACCGTTTGAGAAGCTGTATCCTTTATTCTTATTAAAGTGGTGTCATTATAAGTTGCTTTTAAACTTAAAGCAAGCTCTTTACCAAAACCTTCTACCTGATTATACCCTCTTGATTTCATTCTCTTTTTATGGAGTGGTACTGGAATTACAACATCTATAGTATTATAATATCCTGTTTCATTCAATTCTACACCTAACCACTTTCCCAAAAAAGCACTAATTTCTTCTTGTTTTTTATATTTTAATTGATGTATTAATTGTCTTACAATACCTATTTTGGGATAATAAAATAATGCTGTTGCATGCTCAAAAACAACCGTGCCATAAAAAACATTTGAAATTACTTTTGAATCATTGCTATGTAAATTTGTTAGTGGCAGGTCATGCAAACATGTTACGCAAAGAATTTTTTCTTGATGCATGAGTATGTTTTTACACCCAATACATACTTTTGGGAAAAATAAATTAAGGAGTAATTTCAATATTTTTAATACCAACATGACTACTTTAAAGATACATTTTAAAATCACTTAACCTCAATAAAAGCTGATAATTGTTAATAATTCACTATGTTTTTAGCAGTTTAAACTAGATTACCACCTCTCAGTAGTTAATTTTATTTAACAACAGAAAAGCAATATTTTACAACAAATTGTATAAAACTACTAAAATACGTAGTATATTTACACCAGAGATAAAAGGATTGTTTCCCAAAAGTAATCCAATAACTCCTAAGGAATTGACCCCAAATCAATTTATTTCCTTAAAAAAACTTACTAAAAGTAAAAAAGCAGGAGCCTTCAGGTTTCTGCTTTTTTTATGTATTCCTATTTTATCTACTACATTGGAAAGTTTTCATTCAAATTAAGCCGATAGAAATAAACCTAAGCGGAATAAAATAGCAATTTAAAATTGTGTAGTTTTGTAGTACAAAATACATGTATGAGTAACATTCGGATCACCAAACTATTTACTTTTGAAACAGGTCATGCCCTTTATGGTTATGATGGAAAATGTAAAAACGTTCACGGACACAGTTATAAGCTTTCCGTAACAGTAATAGGGGCGCCAATTACTAAGGTTGGTGCAGTAAAACTAGGAATGGTCATTGATTTTGGTGACTTAAAAAAAGTGGTAAAAGAAGAGGTTGTAGATGGTTTTGATCATGCTACAGTTTTTAATAAAAACACACCTCACCTTGAACTTGCTAAGGAATTACAAGCAAGAGGACATGAAGTTATTTTGGTAGATTATCAACCAACTAGTGAAAACATGGTTATTGATTTTGCTGCAAAAATAAAAGATCGTTTACCAGAAAACATTCAACTACATTCCCTAAAGTTATCCGAAACAGATACCTCTTTTGCGGAATGGTATGCTAGTGACAATGCCTAATTTTAACATAAACATACCGAAAGGAAAGAAAGTCTATTTTTCATCAGACAACCATTTGGGTGCTCCAAATTTTGAAGCGAGTAAACCTCGTGAAAAGAAATTTGTAGCTTGGTTAGATGAGGTAAAGCATGATGCCGCTGCTATATTTTTATTAGGCGATTTATTTGATTTCTGGTTTGAATACAAAACAGTAGTTCCAAAAGGCTTTGTACGTACTTTAGGGAAGCTTGCTGAGCTTAGAGATAGTGGAATCCCTATTTATTTTTTTGTAGGAAATCACGACTTATGGATGGATGATTATTTTGAAAAAGAATTAAATATTCCTGTTTTTCATAAGCCTCAAGAATTTAGGCTAAATAACAAAACATTTTTAATTGGTCATGGTGACGGGTTAGGCCCTGAAGACAAAGGCTACAAACGCATGAAAAAAGTGTTTACTAATCCTGTTTCTAAATGGTTTTTCCGTTGGTTACATCCTGATTTAGGGGTGAAACTTGCGCAATACATGTCCGTTAAAAACAAATTGATTTCTGGTGATGAAGATGCTACGTTTTTAGGAGAAGATAAAGAGTGGCTGGTACAATATTGCAAACGCAAACAAGAAAGCAAACACTACGATTATTTTGTATTTGGACACCGGCACTTACCAATGACTATTGATATTGCTAAAAATTCACAATACATTAACCTTGGCGATTGGATTAATTACTATACTTATGGCGATTTTGATGGGGAAACTCTGAAACTTAAAGAATGGTGATTTTTAAAAATAATATTATTTTAATACTATTAACGGTTAGTTTTATCGGATTAAATTCTTGCTCAGAAAAAAAGAATAATTTAAGATTAAAACAAACTAAAAGTAATTACAATCATAGTTATGAAGATAAGTATTGCTATAAAAGGCTTTTGATAAACTATAATTATCCAAACGATATAACCGAGGAAATTGAAGTATATATATCAAAAAACAACGATACAATAGATAATCAAATTAAATATTACAAAAAAGGAGTGTTAGACTCAACAAATAGTCTTTTTTATAAGATTGAACTTGAGGAGTCTAACAAACCTGGTACTTATAAAGGAACTTTTCATTATTATTCTTACCTAGATTCAGATCCTAAAAATATTGACGCAAAAAAAACATTACGTCTAGCTATAGATCAAAAAAATAGAGATAGTATGTATACCCAATCATTCCAAATTAATGGTTCTGGCAATAAAATTGAATTTGAATTAATTAATTATAAAAATAATCAATTAGTAGCTACAGTGAATGAATTCAGAGTCCTAGAAATTGATAATTCTGATAGAGTAAGCATCATTATAACCGAACTTGCAGTTGACAATAAGCTTAAAACATGTAATGTAGGATTAGCGCTTCTTAAACTAAAAAAAGAACCTTACTTTACTAATAAGTAAAAAAGAATTCACATTATCCCTGAGAACCGAAGTTGCATAAATGATGGTATGCTATTCGCATTCCAAGTAAAAACCCCGAAGAGTATTTGAAAGCATACTCTAATAGACTGCTTAATCCAAAAAAAGACAAATAAAACTGTATACCGAATAGAGCAATTAGAGATAGATTGAAAGTCCTGTTCTTTAATCAGGTAAAACAAAAATTTGACATTTATTGAAATGAAAACACTGCTATCCGAAAGTTTATTAATTTGTTGAGATATGTTAAAATAGACTCGTTGTTTAATCGTTCTTTGTTAGTATTAAAAAAACTTAATTTATAATAAACAAAGGTTGTCAAACTGAGCTTGTCGAAGTCTTATGAAAACCAATGAATTATGGATTTCGACAAGCTCAATCTGACAATAGATTAAGTTTTTCTTGAAACTTTCGGATGCTTGTGAAATGAAAAGTAAAAATGTTTATTTTGGCTTTGTGGTAAACCGAAAGAGAAGTACTTCGAACCTGCCCTACTTTCCATACACAGAAAGATAGGAGCAGTCATGTATGAGTACGTGGATGCTATGCGCTGGATGATGTTTCTACTATCTGCGAAATAAATAGGTAATGAAAAAAATACTCCCTGAGAGACTTCGGCAAGCTCTGTACAAGCGAAACTCAGTATGACATCGAAGTGAGCTTGCAAAAGTTAACTAATTCAAGCCAACATCTTTCAAAAAAATATCTAATTCTATTTGAAACAAGGTTCCTTCTATCAAATCATTAATTAAATTTAATTCTTTTTCATTTACTGATAAATCTATCTTATCAGAAGGTGTTTGTAGTAAAAAGGTATTGCATTTATTTTTATGTGAACAGCTTTCACACTTGTTTAATTTATAGGCTACTTTTACTTTATTTTGAAACTCTTCTACTTCAGAATGGGTTAAATAAAACCCTGTATTCCTAAATACCATTTGAATACAGTCCGTTTTTCCCTTTAGAATATCTTTCTTCCATTGAAAAGCAATCCCAATATTATTGTGGTAAATTTCATGTATATCTTGCATTAGTACAATTTTTGGTTGTACAAATATATTCTTTATTTTTAATAATTCTAAATAAAAATAATAAGTTTATTCATTTTAAAATATAACGTATCCCTATTTTATATCCTTCACCATTAATTGCAAACTCACATTCCCTTGCCATTCATTTTCATCCAATACATACGCAGTACTGAATGTTTTTTTATTGGTAATGCTACTCAATTTATCACCTAAGCCGAAACCAATACCCACAATAGGGTTTGAATTTTCTTGTTTCGCGGTAAATCGCAAGTGTTTATCATCTTCACCAACACATTTTCCGTAGCCAGTATCTTGCATATTTTCCGATATAAAAATTGGATGCATGTTTTGAGGTCCAAAAGGACCTATTTGCTTTAACAGTCGCATTAACTTAGTATCTATATCTAGAAGCGATATTTTTAAATCTACCGTAATTTCTTCTACCAGTAAACGTTTGTCAATTGTTGTTTCAACAACTTCTTCAAACTTTGCTTTAAAGGCATCATAATTCTCCGGTAATAATGTTAATCCCGCAGCATACATATGCCCTCCAAACTGTTCAATATGTTCGGAACATAGCTCTAAAGCATTATACACATCAAACCCTTTTACCGATCGTGCTGATGCTGCTAATTTGTCGCCACTTTTAGTAAATACTAATGTTGGTCGGTAGTAATTTTCTATCAATCGAGACGCTACAATACCTATAACTCCTTTATGCCAAGTAGGATCATACACCACTGATGTAAACCCTTCTTCTTCTTTATTGACTTTGATTTGCTGTAAAGCTTCTTTGGTAATTTGTTTGTCTAATTCCTTACGTTCTGTATTGTAGGTATCTATTTCAGCTGCATATTTAACCGCGGTTGTATAATCTAATTCTGATAATAAACTTACGGCATGAATTCCATGTTTTATACGTCCTGCAGCATTAATTTTTGGTGCTATTTGAAATACTACATCCGTAATAGATAATTCCTTCTTTTTAGTATTTTTAGTAAATGCTTTTATCCCAGGTCTTGGGTTGTCATTAATAACCTTAAGTCCGTAATACGCTAAAATTCTATTTTCCCCAGTAATAGGAACAATATCCGCTGCAATACTGGTTGCTACTAAATCCAAATACGGAATAAAATCAGCAATGGTTTGGTTTTTATGTGTTCCTAAAGCCTGGATTAATTTAAATCCAACACCACAACCACTTAACTCGTCATATGGATACCTACAATCGGATCGTTTAGGATCTAAAATAGCTATTGCATTTGGCAAATCTTTTCCTGGACGGTGATGATCACAAATAATAAAATCAATGCCTTTTTCTTTTGCATAGCTAACTTTATCAATGGCTTTTATTCCACAATCCAAGGCAATGATTAACGATATGTCATTGTCGTGCGCAAAATCAATTCCCATATAGGAAACCCCATATCCTTCTGCATAACGATCCGGAATGTAGGTGGCTACATTTGGGTAATAGGTTTTTAAATATGATGCTACTAACGATACTGCTGTAGTTCCATCAACATCATAATCGCCAAATACCATAATATTTTCATTATTAGCAATGGCAAGTTCAATTCGCGCTACTGCTTTATCCATGTCTTTCATCAAAAATGGATCATGCAATTTTGTTAATGATGGTCTAAAAAAAGCTTTCGCTTGCTCAAATGTTTCAATACCACGTTGTACCAAAAGTGTTGCTATAATTTTATGTACACCCAATACTTCTTGTAAATGGGTGATTTTATTCGAATCTGGTGTTGGTTTTATTGTCCAGCGCATAGGTGTTTTTAATGTGCCTGTTCTCGATACAATTTAATCTTCGTTTCACTACGAATAAATCACTCGAACTGACGAGTAATAATACTTTCAAAATTTCTTTTTAGCTAAATTAGGTAAATTTTCATACTCACTATTAATCAAGGCTTCTTTCTTCGCCTTTGACCAGTTTTTAATTTGTTTCTCTTTTTCAATTGCAATTTCTATAGTAGTGAATTCTGCATAAAACACAAGTTCTACTGGTCTTCGTTTATAGGTATAACTTTCTTTATAAAAACCTGATTGATGCTGGGTGATTCTGTTTTTAAGGTTTGAAGTAATACCTGTATAGTAGGTGTTATCTGAACATTTTAATATGTATACATAGGATTGTTTCATAGTTACTTAACTAGTTCTCGATACAATTTAATCTTCGTTTCACTACGAATAAACCACTCGAACTGACGAGGGTCTTTTTTTAATAAAAAGCTTACTTACTCGCTACTATTGAATAGCACAAAGGCATCTTATTTCCAAAAGCTTTTATTTGGTATTTGTTTTCTCCTATTTTTTCAGTTTGTGCAAAACAATCATAAGGAGAATAATTGTACTCTTTAAAATTATTTATAGTTAAGTTATTATTTAATAATCCGGACATAACTTCACTTAATCCGTGATTCCAACACACATATTTTGATTTAATATCAGCATCTTTATCGGCGTATGTTCCAGATTCCTCTTCTACAATTGCATTGTCCTTAAAGTAATTATATTTCACATGGGTAAAATCATCATCATACATCCAAACATTGGGATGAAATTCTACAAATACAAACTTTCCTTTAGGTTTTAGGAAATGAGTAATAATACTTCCCCATTTATCCATGTCTGGCAGCCAACCAATAGTTCCGTATGATGTGAATACGATATCAAATTTTCCTTCTAAATTGTTGGGCAAATCAAACACGTCAGAAACTACAAACTCGGCATCTAAATTTAACTCGGTATTTAATTGCTTTGCCGTTGCAATTGCTTTGTCTGATAAATCAATTCCAGTAACTTTTGCTCCCATTCTAGCCAGTGACAAACTATCTTGTCCGAAATGGCATTGTAGGTGTAAAATACGCTTCCCTTTTACCTCTCCTAACAATCCAAGCTCAATATCCATTAAGGATGATTTACCTGCTTTAAAAGCCTTTATTTGATAAAAATCAGAGTTTACATGAATTGCCGTTTTTTTATTCCAAGATTCTTTGTTTAGCTTTAAGTAATTTTCTGTAGACATAATTTAAGAGTTATGATATTTAATAGCGATACTAACCTCAGCAAATTTTCGAAACATTTCCATCACTCCGCAATATTTATCTACAGATAAATCAATAATTTTTTGAATTTTTTTTTCATTTAAATTTGATCCATAAAAATTATAGATGCAATGAACTTTATGATAAAATCTTGGATGATCGTCGGTTAATTCAGCTTCAATTACAATATCAAAAGTTTCTATTTCAACTTTCATTTTTTTTACCAACATAGCAATATCAATTCCTGAACAACCAGCCAAAGAAGCTAGCATCATTGCTTTAGGTCGTAAACCATCATCATTACCTCCTATCTCTTTTGAAGCATCCATAATTAAGTTTCCTCCAGGGTTAGTTGCCTCAAAGGTCATATCACCTTTCCATGTTGTTTTTACTATATTCTTATCCATTGCATTATTTTTAAAAAACTGTATATGTAAATGTAAGCATTCAAACTAATTTTAGACTCTTTAAACATTCAAAATACAAACAGAAAATGTATTTTAGTCAACCAGATTCCCGCCTACGCGAGAATGACATTATAATATAACTTAAAACAACATATATGCCTTTAGTAACGCCATTAGCTGCCGACCATGATTCTGAAACTCAAGAATTAGCAGCCTTTTTTAATGAAACATTAGGGTTTTGCCCAAACTCTGTATTAACAATGCAACGCAGACCAGCAATTTCAAAAGCTTTTATCAACTTAAATAAAGCGGTAATGGCCAATGAAGGTAAGGTTACTTCTGCCTTAAAACGAATGATTGCTTGGGTGTCAAGTAACGCTACTGGTTGCAGGTATTGTCAAGCACATGCTATTAGGGCTGCGGAACGTTATGGAGCAGAACAAGAACAACTAGATAACATTTGGGAATACAAAACCCATCCTGCTTTTTCAGCTGCAGAACGTGCAGCGTTAGATTTTTCTTTAGCGGCCTCAGTAGTTCCCAATGCAGTTAACGAAACTATTCAAACTGAATTACACAACTATTGGGATGAAGGAGAAATAGTAGAAATGCTAGGAGTTATTTCCTTATTCGGTTACTTAAACAGGTGGAATGATTCTATGGGAACTTCTATTGAAGGAGGTGCTGTTGAATCAGGTAATCAATATTTAGGGAAACACGGTTGGGAAAAAGGAAAACATCTTTAAGCTAGTTCTCTTATTTTATACACTAAAAAGCCTAATCAAACGATTAGGCTTTTTAGCGTGCTTTATTTGCGTATTTAATTAGAAGTCAGAAACTTGTATATTGCCCGGATTTACTTTGTTTTTTCAATTTTAAAAACATTTTTATGGAACCAACTACCCAACATTGGACAAATGATGAATTTATAGCCTACACCTTATTGTATTCAGCACATGCTGATTATTATTTTGATGATGAAGAAAAGGATTTAATTCTCTCTAAAATTAATAACGATATCTATGACCCAATTTTAAAAGAGTTGTCAAAAGATAACGATTATCAAAGCCTACAAAAAATATTGTCCTATACCCAAGAGCATAAATTTAATAACAATGAAATAGATTTATTACTTTATGAAATTGAATTGTTATTTATGTGTGATGGCAAATATCATACTTTAGAAAAAAATATGATGATGAATTTAACACATCTCTTGAAAAACTCTCGAAATGTAGGAGTAATACATTAAATTACCATATCACTCATAATTAAATAGGGCATAAGTAACTCCTTTAATTACTTCTGTCATTTTTTGATAATCTAATGTTTCAATCGTATCAGTTACCTGGTGGTAATTTTGGTTTCTAAAAAATGAGGTGTCAGTTATCATTACAGCTTCAAAATTGTATTTCCAATAATTTAAATGATCGGAATAATCAATCCCTTGAATTGAAGCTGGAGCGCTAATAGAGCAGACTTTTATTGCACTCCCTTTTTTCATTCCTTTTTTAAATTGTCGTGTAATACTGCCATTTCCTATTTTGCCAACAACAGCTATGAAATTGGCCTTGGTTGGATAAAACAATTTTAGAAATCCAAGCGGGTATTCTTGTGACTTTGGAGCATCGGAAAAATAACCAATCATCTCTAAAGATACCATTGCTTTTACAGCAATATTATTGTCTTTTAAATACTTCGCATGTACATGACTTCCCATATTATCAGTTCTGAAAAATGGGGGTTCTTCCAACGTATATGCTACAAAATCATACCTGTATTTTGTTTTAGGTTGGTGTTTTTGAAATTGCCTAGCTATTTCTAATATTCCTGCCACACCACTGGCATTGTCATCCGCTCCTTGTTGGTTTCCACAAACATCATAATGAGCTCCAACTATAATCCGCTCGCCGTTTTCTGGACCATAAGTAGCTATAATGTTTTTATACGTTGTTCCATTAACATCATAGGTTTGCTCCTTGGTTACTAAACCAATTTTTTGAAACTCATTAAAAATATAAGTCCCCGCTAAATTTAATGAAATTATGTTTTTATAATTCCTAGCTTTAGGCGTGTTGCACAGCTGCTTTACATCATTGGTAATGCGTTGTGTGTCAATAGTAATTGCGCTACTGTCCTTTCCAACAAAAAAAACAGGATTTCCTATTCCACTTATTACTATAGTTGCTATTAATAACAAGCTAATTACTAAAGTTAATTGTTTTGTTTTCATCCTATTTTGTTTTAATTACAAGCATCATCATTCCAATTTTATTATTCTGAATTTATATTATAATACATGGAAGGATTACTTACACCATAGTTAATGGTGTATTATAAAAGCTAATTTTTATTCAAAAGTAATTATGCTATATTAAAAAAAACAGAAAAAATGTGTTATAAAGTACTGTTTTCACTACTATTGAAAGATTCAGGACTCTTTTTGTATTCAGAAGGTGTTAAATTAGTATGTTTTTTAAATATTGTATAAAAATTTGATTTGGATTTGAATCCGCTTTCTAAACCTACCGCAACAATAGTATATTTATTATAGTCCGGATTTTTTAATAATTCTTTTGCCTTTTCTACTCTAAATATATTTATATAATCTGTAAAACTTATGTCTATATTTTTATTAATTACACTTGATATATAGCTAGAGGATTTATCAAATTCAGCAGCCAAAACAGCCAAATTCATATTGGGGTTTAAATAGTTTTCTTCTTCTTTTATAAATGAATCTATTTTTGAAAACAGCGCTGTGGAAAAAAATTTATGTTGACTTCTTTTACGTATAGTTAGCGTTTTCTTATTTCGTATCTCAATTCTTTCAGTTAGTATATGTGATTTAAAAACACCTACATATGCAATCCAATAAATTAAAAATGAAATGCCAATCCACAATGGGTAATAAATATATAAACCTGTATTTCCTGTAGAAAGTGCATAATAAATTTCTCCTATCCAAAAAACACACAGGGTAAGCCCTATAATTAAAATTTGTTTAATCCATTTTGTTTGAACAATAACTCGTTTGCTTGAAAATTCTTTTGTGCTTTTTTTATACAACCAAACTCTATAACAGACCAACCCTATCAATATAAGTGTATACCCCGAAGATATATTTTCTTGAATAACATTAAGGCTTTCACCACTAATCAACCCAATTAAACTAGAAATGGAAATAATTAATGAGAAAACAAATGGTATAATTAATAAAACCGTGTACTTAACTGGTGTTCTATATTGTAAATAACTGTTCACGAACAAAAAAAACATCGGAACAATTAGTAATTCGGTTGATAGCCTAAATGCATTATTAGAAATAACACCGGCGTCTAAAAGACAATACTGTAAATTGCTTATTGCTAAACTTAATACTGTATAGGCTAAAAATTTGTTAGCGGTTGATTGGTATTTCTTTACCGTAAATAATACGCCGCTAAATAGAAATCCGTGAAGTACACCAATAAAAATAATAAGGTTCCAAATATTAACGTTTGCTAACATTACTATAAACCTATTTTATTTTAACTGATCTAATCATAGTTTCCAATTCAAACATAAAATCTCTCTTAGCTGTTTGCGGATTAAAAGTAAATCCTTCAAGTACCAATTGGCGGTTATTTTTTTTATCGTCAATAATATAATTGATAAATGGTCCTGCCATAAAATCATTTTTCACATCCCAAACTCCTCGAGTTTCTAACACTGGCATACCATTAATAATTGTTTTTCCTAAGTATGGAGAAAATGCTTTTTCAGTTATCATATATGATCCTTTTGGTTGTCCTGGTATATGAGCTTTACCTATTGAGTCTCTCATTTTAACAATATAATTAATTGTTGCGCTATCTTTTTTGATTGTTCCTGCAGGTAATTCGTACATTAATAAGTTCAAATCTCCGTTTTTAATATCCTTACGCAACCATACAAAATCGCTTGTTTTTTTAGCTATACGGTAACTAAATAATACTGTTAAATCTACCTTAAACTGATCTGATAACTCATCAGTATCTAATTGGTTTTTAGAAATTTCTTCAAGCTTATGGCTTAATTCAACGGTCTTTATTTTATCTGTCATTAATCTTGTGTTCTCTTTTAAAACACTAATTAATTCCTCATTATTATCTCCCGAAATTATAATCCCTAATTGCGGTGCTGCATATACGTTTTCTACAAATTTAATTCCTTTAGGAGCGCCTTTTTTTAATTCTACAAAAGTTCTACTTTTTTTCACAAAATCATGAAATGCTTTTGGATTCATTTGTTTTAAGGTGAAAATAGGCTCTTCCTGAGGAAGTCCATAAACTGGTCCTGCAAAAATAGCTCTTGCTGCATCGCCAACCGATCCTTGCCATAAACTATCCTCGGATACAATGGTTAAAAAGTTGGTTGATCCTCCAGATGATGGCAAATAATTTTTTTCTTTTTTAGCATCGTCAGTACATGAAAAAAGAACTAATGAAAGTACTAGTATAAGAATGTTTTTATATGACATATGTATATATTAAATTTGTTTATTGTATCCTCTCAAATGTTGTACCAAATTATCCTTTAGGTATTTTTAAAACCATTCCTGGTTTTAAGCCAGCACTTGATAAGTTATTATGTGCTCTAATGTTTTCGGCAGATACTCCTGAGTAACTTTTAGCAATGCCATATAAAGTATCACCTTGTTTAACTTTATAGCTCCCTATTGTTTTCATTTTAGAGAAGGGCTTATTTACAGCCTTTTTTTTCGTTTTTTTAGCAACCACTTTTTGTGGGTGTCTTGGGTAAATAATTAAACGTTGCCCGATTTTTAAGCTATTGGAACGCAAACCATTCCATCGTTTTATAGCACTTACTTTTACGCCATACTTATTAGCAACTTTACCTAAAAAGTCACCCGAGCGAACTTTATAGCGAATTCTGTTTGATGTTTTTACCAATTGAGGTAACGGCTTTTCTCGCTTATTAAACTCTTTAAAAGCATACGCATAAATTGCATTCTCATGAGTTACAAACTTACCTATATGTGTTTTTGGTAATCGCAATGCATAGTTTTCGCCTTTTACAACAGGTATTATATCCAATTTATAAGAAGGATTCATAAACTGAAGATCCTCCATTTTAATATCCAACAATTCAGAAACATGTGCTAAAGAAATCTTTTTCTTAACACGTACTGAATCAACTTCAAAATATTGATATTTTGGTATCTGTGGTCTTAAATTATGTTCTTTAGCATATTCAAAAACATACATTGTAGCTTGAAAAATAGGGACATAACCCGCTGTTTCACGTGGTAAAAAAGAACGAATATTCCAATAATTCTTATTCCCACCAGAACGCCTAATGGCTTTAGAAACATTTCCAGGCCCTGAGTTATAGGATGCCAATGCTAAATCCCAGTCCCCAAATCGGTTGTATACACGTGTAAGATATTCACATGCTGCTTTTGTGGATTTATCCAAATCACTACGTTCATCAACATAAGAACTTACATCCAATCCATGTTCTTTTCCTGTAGCATACATAAACTGCCATAAACCTGTAGCACCTACTCGTGACTTTGCTCTTGGATTTAAAGCTGATTCTACTATTGCCAAATACTTCATTTCTAAAGGCATGTTATGTGCATCCAACTCCTTTTCGAAATGTGGAAAATAATACGTGCTTAGCGCCATTAAACGTTCTAAAGTTTGCTGACGGTTTTTTAAAAACCGTTTAATCACACTCTCTAAAATAGGATTGTATTCAATATTAAAAGGAGTACGATCATTCAATCGTTTTAAACGAGCAATTAACGTATCCTTTGATAATTCAGGGTAGTAAACAGTATCCGCATTTATATTTTTTCTGACAAAATGAATAGAATCATACAAATCATTACTATACAATTCTTTTAACCACAAACTATCTACCTTACTTGCATACGCATAATCTGGCTTCACTTTTATTGCTTCTTTTAGTTTAAAAAAAGCATGCTTCAAAGAGTCTTTTATAATGGTATCGAAAACAACGGTTTTAAGTGAATGATTTTTAATAACCGTAAGGGTATCCTTTTTTATTACTATTGAATCTTTTATTAGTGTTGGTAGTTCCGTTTTTACACTATCAACTACACTGGTTTTTATTGAAATTGAATCAGCGCTTTCTTCTTGAGCAGAAGCTATTGCAACTAAAAAAAAGAAACTTATTTTTATATATTTTAAAATCATGATAGTTTGATAGTATTGATATTACAACGATATGATTGCTAAAATAGTGTTTCTTTTTTAACCTTTATGAGTTCGTTTTCTTAAATTAACAGCTAACTTTAAAATTTAAATTAACCATTATACATGCAAATCATCTTAGATATTATACAACTCATAGGTTTTATGGCGTTTATAACTAGCTATCATTAAACATTTTATTTAGGTGTAACAGCCTCAATTTCATATTAAAAATTCTTAATAGAAGACTTCTGTTCTTTTAATTAACAATCCCCTAAGCAAATAGTTTAGGGGATTGTTAATTAAAAAGTGTGGAAAAAACTTATGTATTAGGTAATTCACTCCAAAGTTTACTTTTAGTATTCGATTTGGTAAAACCAGTAACATATTTCGTTGTAATACGTTGTACAAAACCCATATCCTTTAATTCATTAGGTCTGAATTTATCAACTCTGTAATTTTTTATACTCAATATTGATTCTCCTTGATAATTATCTCTTCCCCAGCTACTCGGCATTTTTAATTTGGAAAAAACTGTTCTAATTTTCTTTTTCATCTGTAAATATTTTAATGTTAATACTAGTAAATTGGAAATTACAAATCCGTATTCTTTATATTATTAAAGAACTATGATCATGTACTTTCTAAGTTTAAAATTATACTATTATAGACGTAAATTTTGATAGGAGCTTACTAAAATACTTCTTATTAAACTGATTATCAAGTGTTTTTATTAAAATATTTTAACAAACCTAAATACAAACGTCCAGTATTTATACGCTGTATTTCCTATAAAGAATATCTCTGTTCGCTAAACTTACTTTCGAGGTGTAAAAACTACTAATGCTAAGTATGGGTATCTAATGCATTTTCAGTAATTTTGTGTTTCAAATTTTTGAAGCATGTCAGAAGAAACAAAGTCACTTAATTTTATTGAACAAATAATAGAAGACGATATTAACAATGGTTTAACTACCGATAAATTGCATTTTCGTTTTCCTCCTGAACCAAATGGATATTTGCATATTGGGCATGCTGCTGCAATTTGTTTAAATTTTGGTTTAGGGAAACGTTATAATGCGCCTGTAAACCTTCGTTTTGACGACACAAATCCAGCAAAAGAAGAACAAGAATATGTTGATGCTATAAAAAGAGATGTTGCTTGGTTAGGTTTTCAATGGACTAATGAATGCTATTCGTCTGATTATTTTCAACAATTGCATGATTGGGCTATCCTTTTAATACAAAAAGGAAAAGCGTATGTTGATGGATTATCAGCTGAAGAAATGGCTGCGCAAAAAGGTACGCATACTGAACCTGGTGTTGAAAGTCCGTTTAGAAACAAATCGGTTGAAGAAAATTTAGCCTTATTTGAGCAAATGAAAAACGGCGATTTCGACGAAGGAACCTATGCATTGCGTGCTAAAATTGACATGACATCATCCAATATGCTAATGCGTGATCCAATCATGTATCGTATTTTGAAAAAAGATCATCATAGAACTGGTAGTGATTGGTGTATTTATCCAATGTATGATTGGACACATGGAGAGTCCGATTATTTAGAAGAAATATCACACTCTTTTTGTACGCTTGAATTTAAACCGCATCGTGAATTATACGATTGGTTTCTGGATCAAGTATACGATACCAAAAATATAAGACCAAAACAACGTGAATTTGCACGTCGTAATTTGACCTATACTATTATGAGTAAACGTAAATTATTACGTTTGGTTGAAGATAAGGTTGTTAATGGATGGGACGACCCGCGTATGCCTACAATTTCTGGTTTACGACGTAGGGGATATACCGCAGCAGCTATTAGAAAATTTAGTGAGGTATCCGGTATTTCAAAACGTGATAGTATTACTGATGTTTCTTTATTGGAATTCTGTATTCGTGAGGATTTAAATAAAACAGCTACGAGAGTTATGGGAGTTATTGATCCTGTAAAATTGGTGATTACTAATTATCCTGAGGATAAAGAAGAATTTTTAGTAGCCGATAATAATCCTGAAGATGCAACTTCGGGAACACATGAAGTTCCATTTGCTAAAGAATTATATATTGAACGTGACGATTTTAAAGAAGAAGCTGGAAACAAATATTTCCGTTTGACTTTAGGAAAAGAAGTGCGTTTAAAAAATGCCTATATCATCAAAGGGGAATCTGTGGTAAAAGATGCAAACGGAACCATTACTGAAATACATTGTACTGCTGATTTAGATTCTAGATCGGGGAGTGGTACAGAAGCAAGTACGCGTAGAGTGAAAGGAACTTTGCATTGGGTTGCTATCAAACATGCCGTAAAAGCCGAAATAAGAGTCTATGATCGCTTATTTTTAGATGAATCACCTGATAGTCATAAGGACAACGATTTTATGCAATACATCAACCCTAAATCCTTAGAGGTTATTAAAACTGCTTTTGTAGAGCCATTTTTAGCTACTGCAACTGTAGGTACTCAATTTCAGTTTCAACGTTTAGGGTATTTTAATGTTGATACCGACTCAACAGCCGATAATTTAGTATTTAACAAAACGGTTGGTTTAAAAGATTCATGGAAACCAGTTACTGAAAAAAAGCAACAAACTGGAGGAGAAAGAAAACCACAACAACAGCAACAACAAGCGCAGAAAAATCCGATAAGCGAAATCAAAAAGCTTGGGAAGAAGTATGCTAATTTATCGGGACCTAAATTAGATGCTGCCAAAGCAAAAATATTAAAATATGCTGAGGAAGTTTCTTATGCCGATTTAGAACCGCTATTTGAAACACCTACTAAAAAAGTAGGAATTAGAATTGCTACAGTAATTACATTGGGTGTTTTATTGAAAAAAGGTCAAGAACGTACCGAAGCTATCAATACTTTTATTGAAAGTGCACAACAGGATACTCATGAAATGATGGAGGAAGAAATAAAAGCGATCTAGTTTATCACTACATTATAAAATTAAAGCCAAAACTAATCAAGTTAGTTTTGGCTTTTTTTATTAAATAGAATTATCTTTAAAACTCGATTTAATAAAGTAATAAACTTGCTCTTATGAAAAAATCAATATTCCTTTTTCTCTCCGTATTTGTATGCATTGGTTGTGCAACAAAAAAGACAACTCATAAAACAACCTCAAATTCTTTTCAGAATGTTTTAGATTCAATTTATAAAGCTAATCCAGACGCAAAAGGAATGCTAGTCCATATAGAAGCTCCTGACAAAAACATCTCATGGAGTGGTGCGGTGGGCTATTCTGATTATAAAGCCAAAACACCTTTACATAAAGAACAACCAGGTTTAATTGCTAGTAGTATTAAAACCTATGTAACTGCCACTATTTTACGTTTGGTAGAAGAAGGTTCTGTTAGCATTGATGATTCCATAGAAGGCTTAATTTCAAATAAATCTAAGGAGCTATTGCTAACGGATGGTTATGATCTAAAAAATATTAAAATCAAACACATATTATCACATACAAGTGGAATAGAAGATTATGTAAGTAAAAACAATGTTGACCAATACTTTGATTTTATAACAGCTAATAAAAAATATAGATGGACTCGTGATGAGCAAATTAAAATCACGGTAGAAAGAGGTAATCCATTAGGTAAAGCTGGAGAAGTATTTAATTACGCAGATGCTAATTTTTTATTAGCTACAGAAATTATAGAAAGTATTACTAAAAAATCTTTTTATACAGCTATGAGAGAATTGCTTAAATATGATGAATTAGGACTTAAAAATACTTGGCAATATACCTTAGAAGATATTCCTGTAAACACAAAAGCACTAACGCATCAATACTACGGTAAATATCAGTGGGATTCGTATGATATTGATCCTTCGTTTGATTTGTATGGTGGAGGAGGAATTGCTTGTACGAGTAAAGACTTAGCTTTATTTTCTTACCACTTTTTTAATAACCATATTGTAAAAAATGAAACTGTAAAAAATTTAATTTTTACAGAAATAACCACTAAAAATGGAAATACAAACAACTATTATTTAGGTTTATCAAAAACTACTATTAATGGATTGAATGCTTATGGTCATGGTGGTTTTTGGGCTACTACCGTACAATACATTCCTGAATTGAATGTCTCTATTGCAGTATTTGTTCTAGAAAAAGATCATAAAAATTTAAGGAAAAATATTTTAGAAAGCTTCGTAAAAGAGTTACAATAATCAATGAATTCTAACAACTATACACAAAGGATCAATACTGTGTTTGCGTATATAGATGATAATCTTGATACTGATTTATCCCTAGAAACTATTGCCCAAATTGCCCATTATTCTCCCTATCATTTTCATCGAATATTTAATACTATTACAAATGAACCGCTAAACGTTTATGTGAACAGAAAACGTATAGAAAAAGCTGCTGGTTTATTATACCGGAAAAAAGAAGTCTCAATCACAAATATCTATTTGCAATGTGGTTTTAATAGTGCTGCATCTTTTACAAAATCATTTAAAAAATACTATAAAATTAGTCCTTCAGAATTTAGAAAAATAAATATTGATAGGTATAGCAAGATTGGACAAGTTGTTACTCATAAGGAGGTTTATCTTCGTACTATAAAACAATTACTACACTGGAGAACTATGAATACAACTATCACAATTAAGCAAGTACCTGAATTACATTTTGCAACACTAACTCAAATTGGAGTGGAAGGATTACAAAATACGTTTACAAAACTAATGGATTGGGCAAGGCCAAAAGGTTTATTAAATGATCCTAACTTTAAAATGGGTACTATTTTTTACGATAGTTTTAAAGTTACTACTCCTGATAAAGTACGAATGAAGGTTTGTTTATTAACTGAAAAAGCAATCCCATCAGAAGCAGATGTGGAAGCAGTTACTTTTACAACTCAAAAATGTATTGTAGCAAATTTTGAAATTGGTATGGAGGAATTTGAACAAGCATGGACAAGTGTATTTATGTGGATGAATGAAAATGGACATACAAAAGCTGATAAACAGCCTTATGAAATCTACCATACTGATTTTAATGAGCACCCAGAAAAGAAATGTATTGTGGATATGTGTGTTCCTATCATTTTATAAATAGAATATTACAATACATTACTTAGGTTTATAGTATGAAATACTTCAAAGTCCTTTTACTTCTTTTAATATTTAATAATTGTCAAGCTCAAGAGAGAAATCTTATAGTAGAACAACAATTAATTACTGATTTTTCTAAAGCAAAAATTTATAAAACGCTCGTTCAAATAACAGATGATGAGGTGCAATGGAACCCTTATTACGAATACTTAGATGCTATTGAAATTTATGATATTACTTATTTAAGCGATGGTTTAAAAGTGAAAGGATATTTGGTTAAACCTAAAAAAGAAGGGAAGTATCCTTGTATAATTTATAACCGTGGTGGTAACAGAGAATTTGGATCTCTTAGTCTTACTAAAGCTATTTATAAATTAGGACGCTTAGCAAAGGAAGGTTATGTTGTTATTGCTAGTCAATACAGAGGAAATGCTGGTGGTGAAGGAAAAGAAGAATTTGGTGGAAAAGATGTGAATGATGTTACCAATTTAATTGAGGTTATTAAAAAAATTCCAAAAGTTGATACTACCAAAATTGGAATGTATGGCTGGAGTAGAGGAGGTATGATGACCTATTTAGCATTAACTAAAACCAATAAAATTAAAGTTGCTGTAGTAGGAGGGGCTCCTTCTGATAAAACAATTATTGACAGACCTAGAATGGAAACAGGGGTCTATGCCGAACTAATTCCTAATTATTGGAAAAACAAAGAGGCTGAATTAAAAAAGAGATCAGCAGTTTATTTTGTTGACAAGTTCCCTAAGAATGTACCCATATTAATGCTTCATGGAAATACTGATTGGCGTGTAAAACCCGAACAAAGTTTAAAACTTGCTTTAGAATTTGAAAAATACAGAATACCTTATAAATTAATCATGTTTGAAGGTGCTGATCATGGAATTAACGAACACTGGGAAGAAGTTGATAAGCAAGTGATAGATTGGTTTGATAAATACTTGAAAAACAACGCTAAACTACCTAATATGGAATATCATGGACGCTAGTTCTTAAACGATAAAACCCGAACACAAAGGCTCGGGTTTTATACTTAATATCTATTGTTTTATCTATAGTCCAAATGACTTGAGAAATGGTGCTTATAAAATTACTGCGCTACTTTTCCAAGTACTACAAAGTCTAATTGACGTTTTACTAAATCGGCATCTTTAACCATGATGATAACTTCATCACCTAATTGATATACATTACCATTATTCTCACCAACTAAAGCGTATTGCTTTTCATCAAAAAAGTAATAATCATCTTTTATTTCTCTAATACGAACCATTCCTTCGCATTTATTAGATACTATTTCTACGTAAATTCCCCATTCAGTTACTCCTGAAATCACACCAACAAATTCTTCATCTTGATGGTCTTGCATGAACTTAACTTGCATGTATTTTATAGAATCACGTTCTGCTTTAGTAGAAAGAATTTCCATGTTAGTTGAATGCTTACACTTAACTTCAAATTCTTCCGCATCAGCATTTTTACCGCCATCTAAATAAAATTGTAATAAACGATGTACCATTACATCCGGATAACGACGAATAGGTGAAGTAAAATGTGAATAATGCTCAAATGAAAGTCCGTAATGACCAATATTTTCTGTAGAATATACTGCTTTGCTCATGGTACGAATAGCAAGTGTATCAACTAAATTTTGTTCTCCTTTTCCTTTAACACTTTCTAGTAAACTATTTAAAGAATTAGCAGTTGTTTTAGGTGTTTTTAAATCTAATTTATAACCAAATTTAGAAATTACATTCTGAAGTTTTTCAAGCTTTTCACCATCTGGTTCATCATGTATTCTATATATAAAAGTCTTCTTTTGTTTCCCGATAAAGGCAGCTACTTTACGGTTGGCCAATAACATGAATTCTTCAATTAATTTATTGGCATCCATAGCAGTTTTAAAATAAACTCCTATTGGATTAGAATTTTCATCTAAATTGAATTTTACTTCCACTTTATCAAAAGAAATAGCACCTTCACGCATACGTTGTGAACGCATTATTTTTGCTAATTCATCTAATTTTAAAATTGCATCCGTAATGTGTTGTGGTACCGTATAATCTGAACCAGTAAGTGACACATCTGCAGGAACAATATTCTCGCCAGATTCAATCATTGCTTGTGCTTCTTCATAAGCAAAACGTTGATCGGAATAGGTTACCGTACGTCCAAACCATTCGTTTACTACTTCTGTTTTATCATTAATTTCAAAAACGGCTGAAAATGTATACTTTTCTTCATGTGGTCGTAATGAACATGCACCATTACTTAAAATTTCTGGTAACATTGGCACCACGCGGTCTACTAAATAAACCGAGGTAGCACGTTCATAAGCTTCATCATCTAAAATAGTTCCTTCTTTTAAATAATGAGAAACATCAGCAATGTGAATACCTATTTCATAATTACCATTTTCCAAAGGTACAAATGATAAGGCATCATCAAAATCCTTTGCATCTTTAGGGTCAATAGTGAAGGTAGGAGTGGACCTCATATCCCTACGCTTAGCAATTTCATCTTCCTTGATTTCAAGATCGATATTGTTAGCCTGCTCTTCAACTTTTTTAGGAAATTCATACGGTAAGCCGTACTCTGCTAAAATTGAATGAATTTCAGTGTTATGCTCACCAGGTTTTCCTAATATTTGAATAACTTCACCAAAAGGCGATTTAGCCTTTGCTGGCCACTCATGAATTTCGGCAACTACTTTATCGCCATCCTTTGCATCCATTGTCATCCCTCTAGGAATAAAAATGTCAGTATACATTTTTGAACTTGAACATTCTACAAATCCAAAGTCTTTTTGTAAGCGTAAAATACCTACAAATTCAGCTTTAGCACGTTTAGAAATATAAGTGATTTCACCTTCAAGTTTATTGTTCTTTTTACGTCTGTACGTTAACACTTCAACTTCATCACCGTGTAGTGCTTGATTGATATTTTTTGCGTGTACGAAAATATCATTTTCAGTATCCTCACAAACTACATATCCATTTCCTCTTGCTGCTATATCCAATATTCCTATATGATATGCATCTTCTCCTTCAACTGTTTTAATCATAAATTTTCCTAATTCAACTTCGTCAATTTTTCCTTTTAATTGAAGTTGACGTAATTTTTTAATTATCTGGTTTCTGCTATTTGCATCGTCTAGACCTAATTTAGTAGAAAGCTGTTTGTAATTGAAACTTTTTTTGTGATGCTTCTGAAAAATTTTAATTAATTTTTCAGATAGGTTTACTATATTATTTTTTGAATTGTTTTTTTTTCTAGGCATTCTGTATTTTTTTACTATTCACTAAACTACAACAAACATTTAAAGCGAAGTTTAAATAATTGCTATTTAATAGCGATATCTTATACTATAAATTTATTCTATAGTTTTTTAATTTGTTATTTATTGTATTTATCATTTATTACTTTATATAAACGTTTCTAAGTCGTTTAAAAATTAAAGTAAGTAACTTGGGTGGTAATTACTTAAAACTGTGGTTAACTAGTTTTAAAATTAGTTTTTAAGGTTTTTGAACACATAAATTAGGGAAGAGTACTCAAATTTTCGGTTTGCTTTTAAATTAGAGCGAAGTCCAATCCAAAAAGCTTTTATTATATTTTGTTTTCCTGTTTTATATTTTTCGCTCAACAAAGAAACATAAAATGAATCAAACTTCATAGGAATAGTTTTATTCAGTTTAAATTGAAAATTAGAAAACAGCTTGTTGATACTTTTTTGTGAAAAATGCCATAAATGTCTAGGTACATCATAAGCTGCCCAATATTTTCCATAATAGCTTGCATCAAAACTATTATGATTAGGAACAGCAATTATTAAAGTTCCGTTTGGTTTTAATAGTTTTTTAAATAGCTGTATTTGCGCATCTAAATTTGGTAGGTGTTCCAATACATGCCATAAAGTAATTACATCAAAACTATTTGCTGGTAAGGTTTCTAATTTAGGAGTATCAAAAACTAGTGTACCAGTTTTATAATTAGCTTTAGTTCGTGCATCACTGTTTGGTTCTATTCCTATTACTTGCCAACCATTACTTTTAGCTGCTGCTAAGAAATCGCCAGTTCCGCAACCTACATCCAACAAGCTTCCTTTTTCTTGTTGGGTATTTATTAAGGCTACTTTATTTTTTAGTGCATATTCACGCACCAAATGATATACTTTTTCAAACAAGTTCCTTTTAGTATCGGTATGTGAAATATACTCTTCCGTTTTATAATACTTTGCTAATTCGGAAACATCGGGTAGGGGAGTAGTTACCAGGAAACCATAGTTGGTATCTTTTACTAATTCAAATTTTTCTTTTGAAACGGAATGGTCTGTTACTTTTAAATTTTTCAAGTTAATCTTCTAATTTATTTAAAAGTTCTACGTCTAACATTATTGATAATTCGGAACCTTTAGTTAAAATATCTTCTTTATTTTTCGATTTAAATACAATATCATTTCTATTGTTTTCATCAAAAAAACGGATCACATAAAAATCAAACTGAGCTGTAGAGCCCAAAGCTGAAACAGTACTAAATTCATTTGAAGAACTAAATGATTGACCAAATAAAGAAATGTAATCAGGGTAAATTAACTCTTTTTTAATTGAAAAAAGAGTAGCATTAAATAGTGTAATATTTAACTTGTTTTCAAAATTTTTAAATACTTCTATTTCTGTATTAATTCCTAAAATTAAAATTCCTATTATCATAAGTATAATACCTGATAATTCTTGAGTCATCACATAAAGGCTAAATAAGAGTAAGCCTATACCTATGTATTTTGCTTTTGTATTTTTATATTCTTTAAATTTTATACTTTTCATAATTCATTTTTTATAGTTCCACGTGAAACCTTTACTTCATTTATTATAATACCATTAAATAAATAGTCATAATTAAGAAGTTTTTTTCACAAAACACCACTGGTGGTTGCCTTATCTTCCTAGGAATACTAATAATACTGAAATATCACTAGGCGAAACACCTGATATACGAGATGCTTGACTAATACTTACCGGTTGTATTTTGGTAAGTTTAAGTTTCGCTTCGGTTGATAATGACTTTAACTTTGAGTAATCAAAATTTACAGGAATTTTCACATGTTCTAAACGGTGCAATTTATCGGCATTCAATTTTTCTTTAGCAATATAACCCGCGTACTTTACTTGAATTTCTGCTTGTTCCATTACTTCATTATCTAGGTTATGATCAGTAATATATTTAGAAACTGATTCAATAGCTTTCATATCGTCCAAAGTTATATTCGGACGTGCTAATAACTTAAACATTTTATCCTGTTGCTTAACCGTACTCGATTTTTTAGTTTCTAAGATAGGATTAACCTCTTCTGGTTTCACAGAAGTATTCTTAAAAAAATCAACAAAATTATTTGATTGTGTTTGCTTTTCTTCCATACGTCGTAAACGTTTTTCCGAAGCAATTCCCAAATCATAACCTTTAGGTGTTAATCTAAAATCAGCATTATCCTGACGTAATAAGGTTCTGTATTCAGCACGAGAAGTAAACATTCTGTACGGTTCTTCAGTTCCTTTGGTAATTAAATCGTCAATTAAAACACCAATATATGCTTCATCTCTATGCAAAATAAAAGCTTCTTTTTCTTTCACTTTTAATGCCGCATTTATACCAGCCATCATTCCTTGTGATGCAGCTTCTTCATAACCGGTAGTTCCATTAATTTGTCCAGCGAAATATAACCCTTCAACTAACTTTGTTTCCAACGTATGTTTTAATTGAGTTGGCTGAAAATAATCATATTCAATTGCATAACCAGGACGAAAAAACTTAACGTTTTCAAATCCAACAACGGAACGCAATGCTTTAAACTGAACATCTTCCGGTAGGGAAGTAGAGAACCCATTGATATAATACTCACACGTATTCCACCCTTCAGGCTCAACAAATAACTGATGACTATCCTTGTCAGCAAACCTATTAATTTTATCTTCTATAGAAGGACAATATCGAGGACCTGTACTTTTAATTCTACCGTTAAACATTGGAGAACGATCAAAACCTTCGCGTAATAAATCATGCACTAAAGCACTTGTATGCGACATATGGCAAGGACGTTGTTCCGTTAATGGTTTGGTAATATCCGAATACGAAAATTTTTCAGGATGAGCATCTCCGGGTTGAATAAGCATTTTAGAAAAATCTAAACTTCTACCATCAACACGTGGAGGAGTACCGGTTTTCATTCTACCAGATTCAAAACCTAGTTCAAGCAATTCTTCTGTAATTCCTGTAGAGGCAGATTCTCCTGCACGACCACCACCAAATTGTTTATCACCAATATGTATTAATCCGTTTAAAAAAGTACCATTGGTAAGTATTACTGTTTTACCTCTAATTTCTAAACCGAGTGATGTTTTTACACCAACTACTTTATGATTTTCAACCACTAAACCTTTAACCATTTCTTGATAAAAATCAAGATTCGGAGTAGCTTCCATCATCAATCTCCATTCCTCAGCAAAGCGCATTCTATCAGATTGTGCACGCGGACTCCACATTGCGGGTCCTTTACTTTTATTCAACATTTTAAATTGAATAGCAGTTTTATCGGTAACGATACCGGAGTAACCACCAAGCGCATCAATTTCACGAACAATTTGTCCTTTTGCAATACCACCCATTGCAGGGTTACATGACATTTGCGCTATATTTTGCAAGCTCATTGTAACTAATAGGGTAGTGCAACCACTATTTGCAGCAGCAGCAGCAGCTTCGGAACCAGCATGACCTGCACCAACAACTATAACATCATATTCTTTATCAAACATCTTTTATAAGATAGTGTTCCATGTGGAACGTTTTATATTTTAAATTCTATTGAAAACAAAATTCAATAAGTGAAATTAATATGTTCCATGTGGAACGTTATGCATTTTTATTATTAGCTACTTAAAACAATATGTAATTACTATTATGTTCCATGTGGAACATATTTTTTTTTAAAAAAAAATAATTAAAATATGAATCAGTGTTAAATGTGGAACATAGCTATTTTATCATTTTCTTTTGAACGCATTAAAGCAGCATCAGCATCGGATTTATCTTTATACCCACAAAGGTGTAAAACTCCGTGGATGATAACACGTTTTAATTCTTCTTCAAAAGTTACCTTGAAGTCGGTAGCGTTATCCTGTACTCTTTCTACTGATATAAAAATATCAGAATAGATATTTTTACCTACAGTATTATCAAACGTAATGATGTCCGTTAGAGTATCATGTTTTAGAAATTCTAGATTAATTTTATGTAAATATTCATCATCACAAAAAATGTAATTTATCTCCCCTAATACATAAGATTCGGAGGTAATAACTTCGTTTATCCAATTGGAAAAAACTTCATCGTTTGCTAGGGTAAAATCACTCTCGTAGTTAAAGCTAATCATTTGTATTGCTAAAATATTGTTGCACTTTCTTTTTATAAATCGGCTGCAAAGGTAAGGCTTGTCTGTTTAATATTTCTATTTCGTTGAAATATTGTTCTATAGCAGGAATAGTACCGTTTGTAGCGTTTGTAAATACTTTCGTATTCGAGTCTGATTTACGCTTACTATCTTCACCTTGTTCAAAAGCAGCTTTATCTAATTTTAGTAAATCATGTTTTAAATTATTCATTTTCTTTAACACACTTTCATGAAAGCCTTTTTCCAATAGATCATCTTCAATAGCATTCATTTGTTTAATTAAATTGTTGGTGTCTTTTTTAATACCTGACTTATTAATTAAATCTTGTAACGCATTTTTAAGTTCTTGTTGCTGCTTATATATTTTATATAATTCACCTGAGCTATTTTCATCAGGAGTTCCATCTTTTCCATTACCTGATCCGTTATCGCCATTCTTACCTTTTCTTCCATTTTTTCCCTTTTCTCCGTCAGAACCACTTTCTCCTTCTGCACCAGGCTTTTGACCTTCACCAGGCTTTTTTCCATCACCAGGTTTCTTTCCCTCGCCCATCTTTTTCATTAAATCTCCTTGTTTTTTAATGATATCAGATAATTGAAAACTCTCACCACTTCCTCCAGGTTTTTTACACGATCCACTACCAGGTTTACCTTGCTGATTTAATTGATCTTGCATATTTTGCAATACATTACCTAATAAATTTGCTAAATTATTGGCTGATGTTAATGCATACTGTTGGTTGGAAACTCCTAAATATATTTTCTGATCAGCAAACCGTTCTAAGGATTTATTAATATTAAAATGTACTTCAGTAATTTCATTATTTATAATTTCAGATAGTTTGGGAACTCGTAATGATAATGCAAATAAGCTATCGTCAATATGACTAAAATGATCCTTAAGTATGTATTGCTTTTTTAATTTTTCTGGAAATTCAAAATTAGAATTATTCAGTTTTTTAAAAGCTATTAATAAACTTTCCTGATCAAATGAGTAGGTAATTAAATTATCTAAAATTTGGCGTAACATTTTTGCATCTTCTTCCATTTCTTCACCGGAAGATTCCTGCATTTGTTTTTGCATTGCAGCACTCATTTCTTTCATTTTTTCAGCTGCCTTTTTCTGATTATCTTTTGCTTTACTCGTTTTACTCTTTTCTAATTTGTCAGAAGCTTTTTCCTGTTCTTTAGAAATTTCATCTTGAGTCTCTTTTTTATCATCAAGATTCATAGGCTTTTTTAAATCCTTATTTTCTTTTTCTAAATCTTTTAAATCCACTTGAATTTTTTTAAATTCTTCATTGAGTTTATCTTGAACATCTTTTGTATTTTCTTCATCGTTTGCTTTGGATAAATCATCTTGTTTTTTAGCTAACCTTTCTAATTCTTGTGCTACTTTTTCAAACTTTTTGGAAATGTAATACCGCTTAGTTAATTCTAAAATCTGTTCAAGGGAACGTTCTTGACTTTGAGCTTGCTTAGATAATTTTTCTGTTTTCTCAAGTAACTCTTGATCTTTTAATTTTTCCTGTAACTTTTTAAGTTCTTCTAAAAGTTTTTCATTTTCTTTTAATACATTTTCTTGATCTTTCAAACGTTCTTTTAATTCTTCTTTAAAAGGGTCTTCTTCTATATTTTCTTTTTGAAATTCCTCTAAGTTTTTTTGCAAGTCTTTATTAAATTCTTGCATCAAGTTTTCTTGTTTTTCCTGTTGTTGTAAAAATTGTTTTATTTTATTTTTATCATTCCAATTCAACTCCTTTTTTTCCTTTTGAAGTTTATTGATTTCTTGTAATTCTTTTTCTTGCTGTTGTAACTTATCTAATGATTTACTTAAATTATCAATATTATTTTTCTGATTTTCTAATTGTTTATTTTCTAATTCATCAGTAGTTAATTGTTGATAATTATAAAGTTCAGATTTTGATTTTTTATATTGATGCAATTTATCATTATCAAAAATCTCAAAATAATATTCATAAGGGACTCCTTTTTTAAGTTGTAAGTTTCCAGGGAATGCATAGGTAAATTGATCAAAGTTAGAATTTGAAATTTTTATATTTTCTTTAAATAATTTATCAGAACTCAATTCTTTATACACCAATTGTAATTTTGACAATCCATAGTCGTCAGAAACTTTTCCTAAAAAATAAACGATTTGTGAATTTGTACTATCTATTTTTGATTGTACATTAATTTCAGGATATTCATCTTGAATAACTTGAATTTTATATCCTAATTTTTCATAGTTAGTGATGAGAGAATTACTTGTAGAAATTTCATAATTGGTGGTAGCATAAACTGATTGTTTATAACTAAAATTTTTAGTGTTTTTATCAAAATTATATGAAGTGTCTTTAACTGAAAATACAACTTCGTCAGTAGTTTTAGTATTTAAATTCCAAGTAATAGTAGTTCCTTCAGGAACAGTTGTATTTCCGGTGTTGGTAACAATTTCATTTTTTTTAGCAGTATGCTTGGGGTAATTTAACTGCATTTCAAAATTCAAAATTGTAGGAACTTTTAATACCGAAATTTGGTAGTCGTTTGAGTTAATTTCATTTGCCTCTAAATAAAATTCAATAGCTTGTGTTACTTGTTTGAATTCGTAGGTAAATGTGTTAAAATCAGTTTTGTTTAAAAAGTAAGATTCATTATTAAAATTAATTTTTAAATTTTCAGGAATCACTTTACCTTTTGTAGTTACCTCCAGTACAAATGGTTTGTGTTCTACAACTGTTAACTCTTTATTTTTTATTACAAAATGAAATGGAGCAGGAGGAACGTAAGCAACATCATGATGTACAACACGTTGATAACTATTTTTTATATCTATCTTATTACCAGATAATTGAATTAATAAAAAAATAAAAATTGGAATAGCTACATATTTTAAATACTTACTATTTTTTGTAAAATTAATAGCTACCTTAAAAGGAATTGGAGATAATTCATCCGATTTTTGATTGATACTTGCTACTAATAACTCAGACTGTTCACTGTTATTTTGTAATTGTAATAAATTAGTAAGCTTATCATTCACTTCAGGAAAATGATTTCCTATTAATTCAGAAGCATTTTCGTGTGTAATACCTTTTTTAAGACCTATTAATTGAAAAATGGGGATTCCTATAAATTTATAAAGTAAAGTTAATTCTACCCCTATAAAAATCCAAAACAAAGGAGTTCTGTAGGTAGTAGATAACCAAAAAAAGTGTTCAATAAAAACAGTTACTAGCAAATACAATAGACCAATAGCTATAAATAACAAACTACCTTTTAGTAACTCGTTGATATAAAACTTTTTAATAAACTGGCTTAGCTTATTAGTGATGTGTTGTCTTGAATTCAATTTTTTTATTTTTTATTAAAACCTTCTTATGGGAATAAATTTACGACAAATATTCTTTTAAAAATAAAAAGCGTTGTTAGTACAAACAAACTACACTTTTTTATTAATTTATTACATCGCTATCCGAAAGTATGTTAATTGTTGATACGTGTTAAAGTAAACTCGCTATTTAACAGTGCTTTGTTAGTCTTAAAAAAGATAAACTTAATTTTTTGATACTTAAAATAGCTATCAAACTGAGCTTGTCGAAGTCTTATGAAAACCAATGCGTTATGGATTTCGACAAGCTAAATCTGACAATTAATTAAGTTTTTATTGAAACTATTGGATACTTGTAATGTTATTAATTATGTTATTTTACAATCAATTTTAAACTAGTTTTTTAAAAAACAGAAGGAACTTTTACAACGAAAAACACTAGTAGTAACTTTTAAACTTAGTATATTAATTAGTTCTTTTAAATATCTTATTTCTTTAGTTATTTTTTAAACTAAACTTCTGAACACTTTTTAACATATATATATATACTTTTTTTTTTTACAAATTTTTAAAATAGAAATAATGGTTATTATGGTCTGTTAATAGTGGCTATAAATATATTTGAAAGTACTTGTATTTGTTCATTTTATAATTTAATCAACAAAAAAAAAGAGGTTGTTAACATAGTAAACACTTGATTTATAATACAAACACATACTTATTAAACATATTGTTAATAAGTGTAATTAACATATAATTGTTAATTGATTTATTAAAAATAACTGTTAATAACTCTGAAAAAACGTTTGAAAACTTTTCTGAAAATAAAGTTAAAATATAGTGTGTAGTAATTTTAAGTCTCGGATTGTGAAAATATATTTAAAATCAAAATTTAGTTTCACAATTTAGTCTTACAGTTATTAACAATTCAAGGTGAATATTGATGTCTTTAAATTCAAGGAGTTATAAAGTAATTAACAATTTATCATTTTGGAATAATAATCACACCTAATTACAACGAAAAGTAGCTGTAACTATGATTTAAACTCTTGTAAATAAGCATAGTATCAGTTATTAACAATTAGTATTAGTTTTAATAGATTACAAATACACAAAATGAATTATAATTTTTAAAAATCATCACAGGGCATTCGTCTTTCTTAATTCCTTAGTTATCTTTGCGCTGTTAAAATTACTAATAAACTTTCATTAATAGGGAGTTAAAATAAGTTATACATGTCACAAGAAGTTAGAGTTCGTTTTGCTCCAAGTCCAACAGGGCCTTTACATATAGGTGGTGTTCGTACCGCATTATTTAATTATTTATTTGCTAAAAAACACAAAGGTACTTTTGTGCTACGTATAGAGGATACGGATCAGAATAGATATGTTGCTGGTGCTGAACAATATATAAAAGATGCTATTGAATGGTGTGGATTTCCATATGAAGAAGGACCAGGGAAGGAAGGAAAATTTGGACCATACAAACAAAGCGAACGCAAACATATATATAAGGAGTATTGTGATAAATTAATAGCAAGTGGAAATGCGTATTATGCATTTGATTCTGCCGAAAACTTGGATGCTTTAAGATCTACTTGTGAAGCAGAAAAGAAAACATTTATATACAATTGGCATAATCGCTTAGAATTGGACAACTCATTAGTACTTTCAAAAGAGGAAGTTGTTAATCGTATTGCTAATGGTGATAAATATGTAGTACGTTTTAAATCACCTCAGGATGAAGTTTTGATAATGCATGACGAAATACGTGGTGAAATTAAAATTGACACCAATGTATTAGACGATAAAATTTTATTTAAAAGTGATGGAATGCCAACCTATCATTTAGCAAATATTGTGGATGATCATTTAATGGAAATAAGTCATGTAATACGTGGTGAAGAATGGTTACCATCAATGGCATTACATATATTATTGTATAAAGCATACGGATGGGAAGCTCCAAAATTTGCACATTTACCATTAATATTAAAGCCAACAGGTAAAGGTAAATTAAGCAAGCGTGATGGTGATAAAGGGGGGTTTCCAGTATTTCCGTTAGAATATAAAACAGCAGAAGCAACTTCAAGAGGTTTTAAAGAAGATGGATATTTACCAGAAGCAGTAGTAAATTTTTTAGCATTTTTAGGATGGAATCCAGGTACTGAACAAGAACTATTTACCTTAGAAGAATTAGTAGAAAGTTTTGATTTAAAACGCGTAAATAAAGCAGGAGCAAAATTTGACCCTGAAAAAGCAAAGTGGTTTAACCAACAGTATTTTGTAAATCAGGACGATAAAACTATTGCGGAACAATTTGAAGCTATTGTTACTGATAAAGCAACAGGGACTTATACTACTGAATACATAACAAAAGCAGTATCCTTAGTAAAGGAACGCGCTGTTTTTGTAAATGATTTATGGATTTTGAGTAATTTCTTTTTTGAAGCTCCAACGGAGTATGATGTTAAAGCTTTTAAAAAAGCTATAAAGGAAGATACTCCTGCTTTGATGCAAGAACTAATAACGGTTATCAATAATATTGATGATTTTTCTACTGAAAATACGCAAACAGTTGTTAAAGGATGGATAACAGCTAAGGAAATTGGTTTCGGAAAAGTAATGCAACCTTTAAGATTAAGTTTAGTTGGTGCTATGAAAGGACCAGATGTTTTTGATATTATGATTTTACTTGGAAAGGAAGAAAGTATAAATAGGATAAAAGCTATTATAAAGTAATAGTTCTAATGTATTATAAAAATAAATAGCCACTAATTTATTAGTGGCTATTTGTATTTAAAAGAAATAATAAATGCCATTTGTGGACTAGAAATAAACCAATACTCCAAATTGAAACATACTAATATGTCCTTCAAAATCTTCGGTATTTCCTTCAATATCATTTAATTTATTTAGGATGTTATTAAAACCATATTGGTAATGCCCAAATATTCTTAAACGCTCCATACCAATTGATAAACCAGCAAGCCCGTTTATATTTATAGAATTAATATCCGTTAATTGCTTAGCAGTAATATTTGCTTTTTCAATAATAAATTCTTCCTGAGTTTTATCAGCAAGTTTCATTTTACTATTTACTTGTAAAACAGGTCCTAACTCAGCAGTTAATTTAAATTTAGACTGCCTGTTCCTGTTATTTCCAATAATTTTATAACCAAATAATAAATGAACTTGTGCATTTAATAAATCATAATCAATGCTAATAGGAGTAGTGTATCCCAATTGTTTTCCTTGAACTTCTAATTTGTTATTAGCAATATTAATCCCAAACTGAATATCCATGTTGTTATAAAAATCTCCTCTAGTAGCAAGACCACCAATAAAACCAATACCAGGAGTAGTAATAAAATTATTAGTTTGAATATTAAAATGTGTAGCACCAACCTTTAAACCAAACATATTGTGTTTTCCTTGTCCACCTCTTCGTTGTGCTTGAAGGTTAAAACTACTTGTAAGTAAGAATAAAACGACACTAATTGTAAAAAGATTTCTCATAAGTTGTAACTTTAGGCGGCAAATGTATACTTATTTTGCAGAATACATATTTTAACTAACTAATATAACAACGTAATTATGGAAATTTTATTTGGCTTGCTAGCCTTTTTTGGACTTATTATTCTTTTATCTTCCTTTTTTACAGTGAAGCAACAAACAGCAGCAATTATTGAGCGTTTCGGAAAATTTCAAAGTATTCGACAATCGGGACTGCATTTAAAAATACCTTTAGTGGATAGAATTTCTGGACGATTGAGTTTAAAAATTCAACAATTAGATGTAATGATTGAAACAAAAACTAAAGATGATGTTTTTGTTCGTTTAAAAGTATCTGTACAATACAAAGTAATAAAAGCTAAAGTATTTGAAGCTTTCTATAAATTAGATTATCCACATGATCAAATAACATCTTATGTATTTGATGTAGTGCGTGCAGAAGTACCAAAAATGATTTTGGATGATGTTTTCTTAAAAAAAGACAGTGTAGCAGTAGCTGTAAAGCGTGAATTAAATGAGGCAATGGTTGATTATGGGTATGATATCATAAAAACATTAGTAACCGATATTGACCCAGATGCACAAGTAAAAGAAGCAATGAATCGTATTAATGCTGCTGATAGAGAAAAAACAGCTGCACAATATGAAGGAGATGCACAACGTATTTTAATTGTAGAAAAAGCAAAAGCAGAAGCAGAAAGTAAGCGTTTGCAAGGTCAAGGTATTGCGGATCAGCGTAGAGAGATTGCTCGTGGTTTGGAAGAATCAGTTGATGTATTAAACAGAGTAGGAATTAACTCACAAGAAGCATCAGCTTTAATAATTGTTACACAACATTACGATACATTACAGTCTATTGGAGGGTCAACAAACAGTAATTTAATTTTACTACCAAATTCACCTCAAGCTGGATCAAATATGTTGAATGATATGGTAGCAAGTTTTGCTGCCAGTAATGAAATAGGTGAAGCGATGAAACAAGCGAAATTGAATAAAAAAAATAAAGAATTAAATAAATAAAATCAATATAAAATGAAAAAAGTAGTCATCTCATTATTTGTATTAGCTGTGGCTTTTACTGGGTGTAAGGATAGCGGAAAAAAAGTAGAAACTAAAGAAGCTCAAGAAGTAAAAATAGTACAAAAATCTGAAACACTTACTTATAGTACTGTAAAAGAAGGAAGTGTATTGCAATGGAGAGCCTTTCACTTAGGTGGTACAGGAGCTCGTTTTGGAACAGCAAAATTAAAGCATGCTACGGTATTATTAAATGATAATAAAGTAACTAACGCAAAATTTATTGTGGACTTAACTAGTTTATCAGTAGATAATTTTGAAGATGAAAAACAAAAGGAGCAGTTAGAAGGACATTTAAAAAATGAAGATTTTTTCAATGTAGAAAAATTTCCAACAGCTAGGTTTGAACTAACTAAAGTTGAAGAAAATAAAGGTGATTATAATTCAGTAATTACTGGAAACTTAACAATATTAGAAACAACTAAAAGTATTTCTTTCAATGCAAATATTGTAACATCAGAAAAAGAAGTTGCCATAAAATCGGAAGATTTTTCTGTAAACAGACAAGATTGGAAGTTAAGTTACCATTCTGAAGGTGATGCAGGAGTACCTAAAGATTATCTTATAGCGAATAATATAGGGTTTACTATAAAGGTAATTCTAACTAAATAAAAAAAGATAAACAGTATTAAAACTCGAAACATGATTGTTTCGAGTTTTTTTTGCTAAAATTTAAAGAAGTAATTAATAGTATGTTGACACGGATTTAAAATTAGAGTTATCAGTGTATGTTGTAAAACTGAGCTTATCGAAGTATTTTGACAACTACTCTGTTGTAGGTTTCGATAAGCTCAACCTTACAATAAATTAAGATTGTACACCCCAACCATTAAATAACTGAACACTCTGTGAAAGTTGAATATAGCATTTTGAAAGTTACTATTTCGAAAGATGTTTAAGTATTTATAAGGTTCAAAAACTAATTTTGAATACAACTTAAGTAAAATTACGTAAGGGTTAATTTATGCTCCACTGGAGTGTCTTATAACGTTTTTAATACGTCCTTTATTCATAAGTATACTAACTATAAACAACCAAACTTGAACAAAGGAAATAATCTGACTTTAAATAATTAAAAACACAGTCTATTTATACACTTACATCAACGTTAAGTTGTATTTTTGATGTATGTTTAATGACATAGCATCGGCAATCCCTATAGGGATACTTTTATCACTAACCATTGGTCCAGTTTTTTTTGTTTTATTAGAAACAAGTATAACCAAAGGTTTTCGTTGTGCAATGATGTTTGATTTTGGTGTAATTGTAGCCGATATTATATTTATCCTAATTGCTTTTTACAGTACTTCATCTATATTAGATAAAGTAAAAGACGATCCTAATCTATTGGTTTTCGGAGGAGTTTTATTATTTGTTTATGGACTAATTTCATTTATAAAAACGTCAAAGTCATACCGACAAATTTTTAAAGAACACCACAATGTAATTATCAAAAAAAACTATTTTGAACTATTCTTTAAAGGGTTTTTACTAAATTTTATAAATATAGGTGTACTTGGAGGATGGATTGCTGCCATTATTTTAGCAAAATCTATTACCACTACAAACAATGGAGTTGTAGTTTTTATAGGAACAGTTTTACTTTCTTATATTACTGTAGATATGCTTAAAATATTTTTAGCCAAAAAACTAAAGCATAAGTTAACTCCTCGAGTGGTTTTTAAAATGAAAAAAATAATTAGTATAGTTATCCTCTCTATAGGAATTGTATTAATGGTTCAACGACTATTTCCTAGTAAATTAGAGAAAATACAAGATAAAATTGAAAAAATAACACTTCCTAAATAGTTGATTTTAATACGGTTAAATAATTATTATTAAAATAATTAAAAATATTGGGTAACAAAAACGATGTTTCGGGAACCTTATAATAGTTGCACATAAGTAATTCTTCATAGTGTAATTCATAGTTTGGGTAAAAAAGGGGCTTTGCAAAAAGCACCTTTTTTTTGCTATAAACTTAAAAATAACATGTTATTAAGGAATTGCATTTGTGATTATCGATATTTATTTAATTTATCATATAAAAATATTTTATAAATTACTGATTTTCAGATGATTAATAATTAGTATTAAAATAACTGAAAATATTGGGTAACAAAAACGATGTTTTGGGAACCTTATAATAGTTACACACAAGTAATTCTTCATAGTGTAATTCATAGTTTGGGTAAAAAAGGGGCTTTGCAAAAAGCACCTTTTTTTTGCTATAAACTTAAAAATAACATGTTATTAAGGAATTGCATTTGTGATTATCGATATTTATTTAATTTATCATATAAAAATATTTTATAAATTACTGATTTTCAGATGATTAATAATTAGTATTAAAATAACTAAAAATATTGGGTAACAAAAACGATGTTTTGGGAACCTTATAATAGTTACACACAAGTAATTCTTCATAAGTGTGATACATAGTTTGGGTAAAAAATGCGCATTGTAAAATGCGCATTTTTTTTTTTGCATTAATATTTTAAGTGTAGGAGTCTCCTTTAATAATCATTATAACAGGCTATATTTAAAGATATTCAAATAAAAAGGGTAACAAAAAGGCTGTTTTGGGAACCTTATAATAGGTACACATAAGTAATTTATTAGTTATTGTGTAGCCATAGTTCGGGTAAAAAGGCACTTTATTAAAGTGCCTTTTTTTTATACGAACTAGAATACTTTTATTAAAATAGAAAGCACTCCCTCATAATCAAAATGGTAACTCCCCATGATTTTATTAGGACTATTAGTATCCAAGTTATTTAACAAACCAAAATGGTTAAAAATTTGAAGAGTTAAACAGGTGTTGCTAATTTTTCATGAGTAGTTATAGCGGATTAAGATTATTCTATAGATAATGATCCTTTTTTGAAGAAAGGAGTATACCCTGAATATTTTACAAGTTATTCAAGGCTATCCAAAATACTGTGGAGATTAAAAACTTAAAGATGATCAAGTAATTAAATATATATTAATAACTAACCCCTATCAACTAACATATCTTGAGGCATTGGCTTTGAAGATTCATAAGAAACAATTTTATTTCGTAAAACATCTTTGTTATCAAAGTGCCTATATATTTCATGAGTTCTTTCAGTAAAATCATTTTCTCCATCTTTCTCATGGTAAAATATTTTAATAGACCTACAATATTTATGTTCAAATATTTTGTTTAATAATGTTCTATCTGACAAGCCGCAAGAATGCCCGTAAATTTGTACTTGAAAATTACCTGATTCTAAAAACCTAATTAAATTATAGTAATTTTTATTTTGAAGGTATCCAAACGATTTTATATGCTTGAATAATTTATTGTTATTTTTTTCTTCAAAAGTTTTAAACTCTTTATCAAATTCATCTCCATAACCAAAAATAGGATCTCCTTTTGATCCATCAATATTTCCATGTATATAATTTATTTCTAAATTTCTAGATAGACCAGTACTAATCAAATGTTTTTCGTAATACTCAATTGTATTAGTATAGTTGAAATTTAATATTTTAAGGCATTTTGGGCCTTTAATATTTAATAAAACACCTTTTTCTATAAACTCTTCATCCTTAAAGTTTTCAGTAAAACAATTTAATAAACCATTGCTTTGTTTTCGAATGTTTTTAATTTTTACTTCCTCTTTTTTTAAATACTCAATTAATTCTTTTTTCAGATGATCTAACTCGTTATTTAGTTTTGAAATTTCATTTTCATTATTTAGGTTATTTTTAAGTAGCCTAAAGTATACACTTTCAATATCTACCCAATTGTTATTATCTATATCATTGGTGATTTCTTCTAAAAACTCAGATTGAGAAATACTTACGTAATTACCTTTATTTTTCCAATACCTAAAGGCTTCAATACCTTCTTCAACTTTAATATTTAGAGTACCAGGTTTTTTGTACCATATTATTTTTATTAAAGGATCATCTATATATTTCTTTTTAATAGACAAGGTTAATGCTTTTTCAAGATAGTAAGATATAAAATCTTTAAAACTAGTTTTCATGCCATGAGCTAAATCAAAGCCGTTTCCAATAAGTATTAGTCTGTTCATTCGCTTTTATAAATAGTTTTATTAAAAATAATAAAACAGACTATAATACTAGCCTTAAATTAGGTTTCTTTTCTTCTTTAGAAACAGAAGAAGATTCTGTTGAATATATAAAAGACTAATACTGTAGATTTAAAATCCGTGTAAACAAACGATATCACTCACACAGAAAACATTCCTGTATCATCAAATTATTCTTTATTTATAGAGATGTTCATGAATACTGGTAAGTACGTTAACGTGTAGAAAAACTCTAAAATTAACACAATAAAAAAAGCAACTCGAAAGAGTTGCTTTTTTGTTGAGGTGTCGAGCGGATTATAACTGTTTATTTACGTTAATACGCAAAAACGAAGAACACGAACAAATACAAGTGATTGAGTAGGATTAATAGCTATAGCGATATGCACAAAGAACAATTAAATACAAAATTACATTCCCTTTTTTATTCCCTTTTGTATCTTTGAAAAAAAATAGTTCAAATGTATTTTTTCTTAAAAGAGCCTAAAGCTGATAAAGCTACACCAATTATTTTAGTTTATTATATAAATTCAAAGCATAAATATTTTAAGTTAGCAATAGGTCAAAAAATAGAACCGATTGATTGGGATTCAGGGAGTAGATACCCAAAATTAAAACGAGGTTCTGCTGGAAAGAAAAACAAGCATATTAGTTTGGTATTGGATCAGTATAAAGATTTTTTAATTCATACAATTGAAGATTACGAGGTAAAAAACGAGGAGTTAACAAAAGATATTTTAAAAAGCCTTTTTAATACTGAATTTAAAACAAATAAAAAGGTAAGTAAGCCAACTGATAATAAAGTAGTAACAACTGTTATTGATGCTTTTATTTTATCAAAACAAAAAAGCAAGGGTAAATCAAAAGACTGGGAAAATAAATACAAAAACCTTAGAAATAAACTACTGCTATTTGATACTTACAAAAACCATTCAACAGTATTCAATGATATTACAAGTGATATGTTGGATGAATATTGCGGTTTTTTACGTCAATTACCAGAGCTTCTTAAAAAACCAACATATTTAAACAAAGTAAAACAGCTTGATGTCGAAATGAAGCTACCAAAGGTGGTTTATAACGACAATACACTTAACAGACATATAATTTATCTATTTACTTTTTTAAATTGGTCTAAGGACACGTATCACAATTTAAACTTGGATAAGCTAAAAAACCCAGTTAAGGACTTTGTAAGTGATGATATACATTTAACATCTGAAGAAGTAAAATTATTGGAAACTGTAATTCTACCTAGAGATTCGCTAAAAAGAGTGCGAGATTTGTTTTTAATAGGCGTTTATTCAGGACAACGTTTTTCGGATTATTCAGTATTTGAAAAAGCCGATGTGCAAGGCGACATGATCATTAAAAGAGCAGAGAAAACTGAAAAAGATAGTTTTATACCCTTGCATACAAAACTTAAAAAGTTACTGGAGAAATACGAATGGAAATTACCTAAAATATCAAGTCAAAAGTTCAACCCTCATATTGTAGAAGTTTGTAGAATAGCCGGAATACTAACAGAAGTAAAAACCACCAATTACATAGGAAATAAAAAAGAAGTGAAGTATTTTGAAAAGTGTGACATGGTAAGTAGTCATACTGCAAGACGTACATTTATTACATTATCAGCCGAAAACAATATGCCCGATCATATTATAATGAAAATTGTAGGGATTAGTGATCCTAAAACTTTAATAAAGTATAAAAAAACAAGCCAGCAATCAGTAAGTGATTTTGCTAATAAAATTTGGGGATAAAACTATTTAAGCTTATCAGGGTTTTTCAAACTCTTTTTTTCTTCACTTTTCAGTCTTCTTTCTATTTTAGAGATATCTTCTTCAGGCTTTAAATTCTCAGGTGTTATTCCACGATTTATAAGTGTTTCCCTTATTTTTTTGTTGTTAGTAACATGTTCTTTCGAAATAGCTCCTTCAGTTTTCATGTTTAAATTTTTTGCATTGAAAATTGTTATTTCAGTTGCAAAATCTTTTGCTTTTAATAAAATTGTTGGCATATGATCTGCTAATGGTTTATTATTGGCTAATCCCCAACGAGCTTTCATTTGTTTAGTTGTTTTTCCAAACAATGCTTGATCACCTTTACTTCTAATTATAGCAAAATTATCATTACCTCCTGTTTGTTCAAATATAACCTCAGATAGTTCTTTTTCAGTAGCCTTTAATTTAGCTCTTGAATTTACCCTTTCATGCTCTAATAATTTTTGCTCTATTAGTTCAGCCTTTCTAGTTTGAGTTGCAAAATATCTTTGAGCAAATGAAATTGTTGTTTTTCTAGGGTCACCATTTTGAGCTATCAAATAACATGCAAATCTAGTAAGCATAATATCCGGTATTTCTTTTTCTGCTCCTGAACCAATAGTAACCATTTTCCCGACGTCGGCAAAATGGTTATCAATCTCTTCTCCAGATAATTCACATGCAGTTTTTGCTTTTGAAATTACACTTTGGAAATTGCCCCATTTTGTATAGCTTAATAGATGTTGTAAATCTCTAGCCATCCAAAAGTCAACACCATCTTGAGTTTGGTTAGCATATGATTCAAAATTACCTGTAAGTGAATGTATAACGTTTTTTTGCATCGTAATAACTGTAAATATTAATTGTAAGGAAAGGTACTAAGTTAATCAAAATACCCTAAAACATTGATAAAATATAAAAAAACCAGCCAACAATCTGTATCTGATTTTGCTAATAAAATTTGGGGATAAAACTATGTTATAAAAAATCAGTTATATCTTCTGTAAACGTAATGCTATTTACTATATCTACAGTAAGTACTGGTTCCACTCCTTTTTCGGATTTAAAGTCAAGGGTTTCTGTGTATGTTTTACCTTTTTTAAATAAAAAAAGGTTGTGGTTTTCATCTGTAACTAGCCTTGTTTTATCACCCGAAATACGAACTTTTTGGTCACTTACAAAAGACATTGTTTTTGCGTTTTGTAAATGTACAGTTGCAAAATAATACACTTCTATTTTATCAGAACCTCCCGCTAAGGCATTTAATAAGTTATTATTATTTTGTGTAACCGTTTTGTAGTAAATATCTTCATTAGTATTATTAGTGTATTCTAGTTCAATTATCCATTTATCTTTTTTCTTTAGTTCTTTTACTTTTGTTTTTTTGTAGAATATTTCAATACCATTAATTTTTTTAAGCAAATCCATTTTCACTTGCCCAAAACTTAAACCAACAGTTAGCAACATAGCTAACAACATACCTTTTTTCATATAAATTTTTATAAAGTTAATTTACGAGCAATTTAGTTTTTTTGCTGATAACTACGTCACTATTTATGACTATTTGAGAGGTTTAAAAAACATTGTAAAATAATTTAAATAAATGGGTAACGTTTTTACAAAACAAGTAACTTAGCTATAAACAGACCCCTTAAAAAAAACAATATAAATCCTTACTCCTGTATCATCAAATTGTAATTTAATGGATTAAAGCAATAAGTTTACATTCAAATTTATTTAAATAATCTAAAAATTACAATTATGAACAAAGTATTATTTATTGCAGCAACAGTATGTTTATTTTCAATAACATCATGTACAACTGATTCAATTGAAGATATTCAAGAACAAGAGCAATTACAAGAAAAGTTAAATCAAATAGACTTGTACGCAAGGGTAGACACAGGAAAAGACGACAGTATAAACTCAGGAAGTGATGAAGACACAGCCCCAGACAACGGAGAGGAATAAATATAATATCTTATACTATATATTAGCGATGGTATGTACTGTCGCTTTTTTTATGCACGAATTTGTCCAGGATCAATCTGAAGAATATAGGTTTAGTTATAATACTCACTTACAGTCAAAAAAGCAACGAACAATTAAATTAAACGAGTTAAAAGAGAGTGTTAAAAAGTCTACTGAATATGCAGTTTATTTAATTGAAAAAAACAAAACAGACATGGCTTTTAACGAGTTAAAAATTGTCATGAAAAAAGAGTCTTTTTTAGGTTTTAAAAACATACAATATTTCCTAGGGGAATTTGGCTGGGCTTTAGGTTTGTTGATCTATTCACTATTCAATTTGTCACTAGCCTTTATTAGAAAAAATAAATCGTTAAAAGGAGAAATTATACTTCACTCTACATTAACATTCATAGCTATTTACTTTATCAATTGGGTATTTCAAAAAGCTAATGATTATTCAAAAATAATATATGTACTGTATGCTATTGTTATCGCTATAATAATAGTATATGGTACTTATTTACTTGTTAACCATAAGAACAATTACATCAATAGATTAAAAGGAAACGTTAGGTCATTAATTGATTTCATTAGTATTAGGGTTAAAAACAAATACGTTTCAGAAGAAGATAAATTAGAGTACACCAAGGACTATTTATTGGAACTAAAAAAAACAAGGGACAATGGATAAAGAGCTGTTAGATTCAATGTTCAAAGATAGTCTCATTTCTGATGAAGCTTATCATGAAGTTTTAAAAGATATCAATATAGTTGAAGAGCTAAATGCTGAAACAACGGAGTTAAAAAAAGAGTTAATAAAAATTAAAAAACATAAGTCAATATTTGATTTAGATCAAATTATTTATAAAAATTTACCAATTGAATTGAATTTTAATATGTAAATTAAAATAACAGAAACAAAAGAGAGGGTATCAACCCAATAATTCATTTTTTTGTATCTTAACCTTATGAAAAACAAACTTCCAAGGTGGTACAGGATAGTAAGGTGGTATTTAAACTGTATGTGGTTTCATGTTCTTTTTCCTGTAGGAATTGAAGAAGATGACTTTATGAAAAATTGGAAGAAGAGAAAGTAGATTATTTTAAATTTAAAAGAGTTATTCCATCTGAACTCCAGTTTATATATAATATTTCAATTCCATAATCTTTTGCAAATTTCTCCAATGATTTAATAGCAAAAATACTTGTGTAGTTTACAGATATAACAATACCTTTTATAGACTTGCTTATATTAAGATAATGATACTCATCTTTTGAAAAAGTTAAAAAACGATATTCATTTTCATCTTTATAGTCAACATGTTTTGTAAAGAATTGCTCTTTCAATGCGTTAGCATATTCACTTGAATTATCATAAGAATTGATATCAAGATCTTTTCTTATTGAATCATATTTTTTATAATTTATTTCGTTATTTAATAGATCAGAAGTATCTAATTTATTTTTTTTCAATTCCTTTAGTGAAAAAGCTAGTACTACTCCTTTATAATTATCAGCATATTGATCCCACATTCTTGGCTTTATAAATCCTAAGAACTCTTCGGGTTTATTTATACAAAAACAGAGTTGCTTTGGTTCATTTAGTAAATCTAGACTAAGTTCCTTTGCCAGTTTAATTTTTTCTAGCTTAATTTTTTTTGAAACATTAGGGTTTTTGGATGGATAGTCTTTAAAAAGATTATGATTAATTTGTAGCCTGAGATTCTCTAATGGATCATTTGATTGTTTCCTCGGGGATAGACGTAATTGTTGTTTATCAAGTATATGTTCTAATGCAGTATAAACAGAGGTATAATGAAAAACGGTATCTTCTGAAGTAAAGAGTTCCTTTGTTTTTTTGTCAATACCTTCCCACATCCTACTTCTCTTTCAACAATTCCAAAGCCCTTTTAGTGGCCAAGTTTTCAATTAGTGCTTTAAATACAGGTTCCTGCATCATGATATCTAATTTCAGGTGCGAATAAAAAGCAATATCACGTGGGCTGATGTTTGCAAACTTTGTAACTAGGTCTTTTTCTAAATCACCTGTTGCTGCTGTTGGTTGTTGTTGGTTATTGTTTGTTAAAAGCATTTCGCCCTTACCGGTTAAAAACCAAATAGGGTTTATTTCTGTAAAGTAGACGAGAAATTTCGTTGCATTATCTTCGCTTAAACCGCTGTCAGAGTCTAGTACACCTCTAGTTATACTAGTTTTCTTGTAAAAATCATACTTGCTAATTCCCTTGTAATCAATGAATTGCAAAATATTACGCTTAAAAGTGGATTCTTTATTCAATTTATTTTGTTTATTAGACGATTTATATTGTATATTTGCCTTGTAACTAATTTATAACTGCAATATAACCAAATAATGGCAAAAGCATTTACATCTAAACAAAGCAAGTCAATCAAAAATATTTTGGGGGATGGTTATGGAACTAAAATGTATGTCTACCTCTATAAGCACAAGGCAGTTAAATCAACAAACGTGCCATCAACAATTGCATATTTATATCAAATTGTTAACGGTCAGAAAACCAGTAAATTAATACAAGAAAAAATTGAAGATTTATGTGAAGTTGAGCTTCAAAAACAAGTTCAATTAAAAATACGTCGTAAAAACTTACTAGGGTAATCATTAAAAATAGCAACTATGCAAGAGCAACAACTTATTGAAAGCCAAATAAAAGCACTTACTATTTTTAACGCTAATAACACCATGATGTCAACAGCTGAGTGTGCAACGTATTTAAAAATAAGTATAGGAACTGTTAAAAACAGAATCGAAAAAAATATAATTATAGGTGTTTTTCAAGGTGGGAAATACCACATACCAAAGCTTCAATTTGTAGATAAGTTGGTTGCTTCTTTTCTAAGCAACACTAATATTTCAATAGTTTCTGAAGAAGAAAAAATTGCACAAGGAGTTGAAACATATTTAAGGAGGAAATTCATTACCAAAGCTTAATATAATATTTCGAAAACACATTTAAAATAATATGTCACTAGCAAGCAACCAACAACAACCAACAGCAAGCAACAATATTAATATTGAAGCAGCTAAAGCAATAACAGGAAATCCGTTACAAAATGCTTATGAATCATTTGAAAATGGTGCTATCACTGGGTTAAGTATTACTCAAATAGGGTTATTGGTTCAAATACAAAACATTAAATGTGACTTAAACAGAACTTTCCTGTTGGATAATAAAGCAGCTTATTTTAACAAATTAGCAACAGTTACCAACAGTACACCATACCAAAGAAGGAAGGAGTAACATCTTTTCGCATAAAAACCCAATCGACTGCAATCGATTGGGTTTTAAAATTAGTTGTTGATCCTCAATAATCAATCTCACTCAATTATTAAGTATATATTTTATGCAAATAATACATTCAAGAAACAACGCCCTATCTACAAATGTAGCAAATACGGTAGTTAACACCAAAAAATCACCCGACTATTTCAATTACCCATACATTGATGGTCAGAGCTTTAATATGGCAATGATTAATTATTGCCAAAAAGTATTTGAGTATAATAATTGGGTTGAAAAAGAGAATAAAGCAGTAAAATCTTACAATAATCTAGTTGCAGCACAACTGGAAGCAACACCACCAACAGATAAGCTGTTGGTTACTGTTGGCGATTTCTTAAATAGGATAGTATCGTTACCAACAAAAGAGTACAATAGCGCTGTAGAAGCCTTTAACACTAAGTATTCACCACTAGCAACAAAAAAAACAACGACAACTATTAAGCCTGTTACAGAAATGATATTTCGTGTAATACTGGTTTTCTATACCCAACAATTAAAGCAACGTAATTTAACACGTATGGAATTGGGGCAATCATGTGCTGGAACATTACCACAAGCGCAATTAAACAGTTATGAAATAGGTATGCACAAGCTAAATGAGATACCAAGGTTAAACATGAACAAGCGTACTATACAACGCCATTTAAAAAGATTATTAGAAGCGGAAATACTAGTGGGATACGTTTTTAAGGGTACAAAACGACCTACTGTAGCGTACATTTCTAACGAAATTTTATTAGTAAAGGATAGCCAAGAATCTTTAAAAACTTTTACTGAAAATCAGCCTTTTACCTTATTACCAACGACAAGTTGTCGTAATATAAATCATGTTACTAGTACTTTAAAAAACAATATTAAAACAAGAGAAGTTAACAGCCTATCAGCTGCTAACTTCCATAAGGATTCTTTAAGTAACAAGAACACAACCAAGCTGGATGGTAAGTACGGGAACACCAAAAAAGGAAGCCGAAATTTGGATGCCAAACAAAAATTTAATGCAAATTCTGAGTTTTTAAAGCAGCGCATACTAGAACAAAATAAGCTGGCTGCCGAAATTTCCGCCAAAAAACACACGAATACACCAACACTACCAGTACATGTGCTACAACAAGAAGCAGAATCAGGAACACTAAGCCGTGAAGAGTTTAAAACCTTACTAATTCAGGACTTTTTTATCTACTCTTCTAAACTTTGGAACAACAGCACACCGTATACTGGAAGTTTTATAAAAGCAATGCGAACGTTTGAAGATAATGAGTTTCAATCTCCAAATGGAGCAGTATATCACAAGGACACGATGCTGAAAAGCATTATAAAATACCGTTGGATGGTTGATAGAGCTGCAAGCTGGTTGAAAAATCATGGTAAATACACACTTTATCCGCATTTATATTTTGATTTCACACGTACAGAAAAACATGAGGGAGGTTTTTGGCATTGGTCAAACCGTTATAATAACCAACAGGCACGTAAAAAAACAGCTCAAAACAACAAAGTTAGTCAAGTTGCCAAAGGAAAAGCACGTAAAAAAGACCATAGAAAAGCCGTTGCTGCTATAAATAAATACTTGAAAAACAAGATAAATCTAACTGAATTACAAGAGTATATATCAGTGAATTTACCAAATAAGTTCACTAAAAAATTAGCATTAATGATTAACCAAGCGAATCAAAAACGCTTTAACTAGAATATTATGAAAATTAAATGTGATTGCACAACAAAACAAGGTTTTACGTGTCCTCAATGCTCAAGAGTTAAAATGGTAATATTATTAATGCCTGATAAACAAAACTTAAAAGTATCAGGGTCAAGTAATAAAAAAGTTAACCCAGTTTGGTACTCACCAGTAAAGCAAAATAAATGGACGAATGATTATATAGTAAACGGAATGATCAAACGTTTTACAGGGAATACGCTTTTCGCTCATACACGTATGCTACAGTTTTATGATCAGTTTACCGATCAATTAATTCATCAATCAGCTAGATAATGATACTAGAAAACATAAAACTGGAAAAGCTAAGTATTTACTGTATTTCAGAAACTATTAGAGTGATAGATGTTTATGCTGCTGATTTAATTGAACCAACAATGGACAATAAATTCAAGTTTGATTTAGCAAAACAGCTTTGGGGAAAATTAAGTAAAAAAATAGATAAGCAAGAAATTCCTAAAAAACACAATATAAAACTAAAGGTTTTTGAAGGCATTTTTCTATTACAAATTATTGATACTGTGGCAAAAAAAGAAAAAAAAGTTTCAAACCTATACATCATAAAAGAATCCATTGATAAACAATTAATTTAACCAACACCACCAACAAATGACACCAACAGTAACCAACAGCCACGAACTAGCAACAACTTTATTTATATTTTTCTTATGTATAGTAGGCGGATATTTATCAGTACAGTTGAGTAAGGCAAAAAAGCAGTCAGAAAAACATTATTTAAGGAGTTTAGCGGAAAGAACAGCAGCGCAGATACAAATTGCAGAAGCTGGAACAATTAAAAGAGAAGAATTGATAACAGCAGCTAAATATGGGTATAATTACCATCGATCAACGCAATTTAAGTTAATGAGCTTTGAAAAAAATTGTTTGGAAAATTTCCTCCTAACATTAGATAATAAGGTATTAAGAAAATATGTATAGACTTCATTTAAAACTTTTAGAAGATCAAGAACAATTAAAAACCACAAATACAATTAATATGAAAAGAAGAAGATTAGGAAGCGTTAGAACAGAACATAAAGTAGTAAGGAACTTTGTTAAAAACTGTGAAATTACAGCTAAATCACAGGTGTTAGAAAAAACAGGGTTGCAGTCAAAAGCATTTTCAGAAGCACATACTAAAACGTGTTTTATTTTCATTGAAAAGTAATTAACCAACAACAGCAACAGTGCTACCAACACTGTTGCTGTTTTATCTAACTATTAACTAAATTTATATGTCAACTACCCAAAATATAAACAGTGTGCCAAAACACGACTTCACAAAACCAATTAAAAAGGGAGAATTAAATTCACTCTATGCTGGGAATGGCAAGTATTGCCGAAAAGTTGCTGAAAAAATAAGGGCAGCTATGATTGCAGCAACTGGTGATATGCACGCTGATAGCGCACAGTATATGTCTATCAGTCAAATAAAAAAGTATATGGGAGAATACGGTATTCCTACTGGGTATGTTATTGATGAAATTCCTTTTATGTGTGAAAGGGATATGTAACTGAATTTTACAGGTGTTACAAATTGTATGCGAGCGTTGGTATTAAGACGCAGTAAAGGGTTGCTTTTTCGTAACTATTTACGATAACAAGAAATAAAGAATTATGAAACCAATAAATGTAGTATCGCTTTTTAATGGAATGAGTACAGGGCATACTGTACTTGATAAGGTGTTTTTATTCTTTATAGATTTCAAGTTCGATTGGGCTTTGGATTCTAATCACATTAACACCCCAAGTCGTAGAGTCTTTCGTAATGATGTAAAATTTAGTTCCCTTATCAAGTTCTATTGAATTATTTAAAAAATCGGGTTTATTTAAATTTTTAGAAACACTCAAAACGCCATCAAATTTAATGTCCCTTCCGTCTTTTTTAATCAAGGCTTTTCCGTTAAATATGGAAGTTGGTCTTTGAGAATCAAACCTCACATTCATTAAAGTGGAATCACGGTTAATAGTTAGTTCATAAAAACGACTTCCATTGGAGCTTAATGGAGGTACAATTTTTGAGTTGAACATTATTAGTAGAACAACTATTATAAATGCTGCAATTCCGTAAATAAATCCTGCAGGAGCACTAATCTTAAAGCCTTTAATATCCAGACTTGAATCAGATTTGTCAGTACCCAGTTTTTCAATGCTAGTAATGATTGCGTATCCGCCCGTTGCAGCAAAGAAAATAGCTATGAACATTATGAAAACTATCATTTTTTTTTTTATTACACCAATGTTTAGTGTATGGTTAGTTTTGTTATAAAAACACAAGTTATTTCAGGTTAGTAATACATGTTGTAAATTAATAGCAATTAAATATTTACAAAGGGTAAAAATTATGTTACGGTTAAATTCAAATACCGAAAGTAATTACGAGTTGTCATCGAGTGTTGATGCTGATGATAAAACTAACCCTTGTGAAACTAATTTAATAAATATTTCACTTATTTGTGTAATGGAAATGCGTAATTTAACAAGATTATATATTTAAAGTATAACTATTGGGAACTATGTACAACTAAAAAAATTATAACCTTTCTCCATAATGTTTACTTCTAGGATATTTAAATAATCTAGAAATATTAATGTTTTTGATTTTGTTTATTTTTGATGCATTATCAGCAATATTAGCAATTAGGTGACCTTTTTCATTATAATAAATTACAACCCCAGACCCATCAGGGTTTAACATATATCCTGATACATGAACTAATTCATTTTTGTACTCAATTTGAAAAAAAACTTTTCTTTCTCCTTTTGTCACTAATTCAAAAGCTTTTCCGTTATCATCATTATACTCATAATCATCATCGAAAACAGTCCAAGTATCCCCATCTATAACAGCAATAACTTCACCGTTTAAGTCTCTTATTAAAATATATACAAGCAATTTTCCATCTTTAATGTTCATTCTAATTACTGGATCATGTTTTTTATTGACAAATGGAGTACCATCAGGAGAGTTTATAATGAATCTTTCATCTTTATTCCCTACTACTATTATCGTTTCTGTTTCGCCATCAAAATATAATTCTCCAAATTTAGAATTAATCTTTTCTATATATTCCTCTTTTGCTTTTGCATATTGGCTGTTTTTTATTTGGACTATTGTAAGGGCTATAGTTAGCAATATAAAAATGGATAGGATTATTTTTTGAAACGTACTTAATTTCTTCCATTTATAAGTAAGAATAATTCCAAGAATAACAATAATTGCAGGTAAAATAATTTCAAGTATTTTCATTTTTCAGTTGAGGATTCATGTTAGTAATATGTTCTGAGTAACGTTTTTTAAAAGTTCAGTAAGCATAGGGGGCTCACGCTTTGTCTACTGGAACAAATTTATTCAATTATCCCTGTAAAACGTTTCTAAGAGGTAATTAGTTTTTTTGGAAAATTAGGAGGGATTGGTTGTAATACTCAAAATATGAAACGTTTTAGGGTTTAGTTATACTCAAATATAGTAAAATGTGCTATAAGTATTATTGAGTGTTTTTCAAAAATACGAAATTTTATTAAATGAAAAGTAAGCTATTATATTGAAGTTAGTAAGGAAAATCATTACCTAATTATAGTTTTAA